>Ga0265306_10000952_pt1 | contig 14184 bp, 11 predicted proteins | sample Helome_3_FD_192493 | JGI IMG/M metagenome (GOLD analysis project Ga0265306, IMG submission 192493) | Marine sediment microbial communities from subtidal zone of North Sea - Hel_20160420 (Illumina Assembly) | ecosystem: Environmental > Aquatic > Marine > Subtidal zone > Sediment ...
TGTGCTGACTGGAACACGATAAACAATTATGGCGAAAAAACCCAAAGCAACCGGTAATCCGAATATTATCACCCTGTGGCCGACTACCTTGCTGGCGAAGCGTTTTGCACATCATCAAAAAGTGAATCCGGCTTTACTTGAATTGTTTTACAAGCATTGTGAGCGTGAGCGGCACGGTCCGCTGCAGGCTTATGCCAGTAAAGACGATCTACTGAGTAAATATCCCCTGCACGAGGAATTGAACGAACTCGCAGAATTCATCGCCGAGGGGATCGTCGAGGTCGCCAGGGAAGCCAACGCGGGATTGTGGGATCCACGAGAAAAGGTGCGCGTTAATATCACCGGCCTCTGGTTCCAGATTTCAAACAACCATGCCTTCCACGAAATGCATGTGCACGGCAACTGCTCCTGGTCGGGTGTGTACTACGTGCGCGCGGGTGACTGCAGCAAGTCTCCGGAATCACACCGCGGTCAACAGCCGAACGGGATAACCCGGTTTTACGGCCCGCATATGGAGCATATGGCGGGCGGCTTCGGTGATTACGGCAATTACTATCTGCACAACAGCAGTTGGGATTCTTACCCGGAAGACGGCAAACTGTGCGTGTTTCCCTCGCATATAAAACATATGCCCTTTCCCTACAATGGCGAGGAGGATCGCGTCATCGTCTCTTTTCATGCCCAGGTATTCAATTCCAGCGGCACCCAGGATTACGACTACGGCTTCAATAACTAGCGGCAATCTCCAATCGGGCCGTCGGGCCCAGCGGTGGTAATCGCGAAAGCTGGGAGCGATACAGTCGCAGCGCTATTTTAAGACCGGCATGGTAAATTCCGCGTCGAGGCCGCTATCGAGCCAGCGGGAGGTTACGGTTTTTACCTTGGTATAGAATCGCAATGCTTCCATACCGTACTGGTTGTGGTCACCGAAAGCCGAAGATTTCCAGCCGCCAAAACTGTGAAACGCCAGGGGTACCGGAATAGGGACATTGATGCCGACCATGCCGACCTCGACTTTATCCGCAAACGTACGCGCCGCGGCGCCATTCTTGGTAAATATGGAAGTCCCGTTGCCGTAAGGGTGGTCTGTTGCCAGCGCAGCGCCTTCCTCAAACGAACCCACCCGCATTATTTGCAATACCGGGCCGAAGATTTCTTCCTGGTAGGACTGCATCTCAGGGGTAACGTTATCGATCAGCGAGCCGCCGAGAAAGAAGCCGTCTTCGTGGCCGTCGCAAACGAAATCACGGCCGTCGACAACCAGGCGCGAGCCTTCATCCTGGGCCATCTGGATATAGTTCATGACCTTTTCGCGGTGTTCTTTGGTCACCAGTGGGCCCATTTCAAGATTGGTATCCAGGCTTGCACCGATGCGCAGTGCCTCGACGCGCGGCTTCAGGATATCGATCAACTGATCGGCAACCCCATCACCGACACAGACCCCAACCGAAATCGCCATACAGCGTTCCCCGGCAGAGCCGTAGGCAGCACCCATGAGTGCGTTGGCGACATCTTCGAGATCCGCATCGGGCAGGATCAGCATGTGATTCTTGGCGCCACCCATGGCCTGGCAGCGCTTGCCGTTCGCGGTAGCGGTGGCGTAGACATACCGGGCAATGGGAGTAGAGCCAACAAAGCTCACGGCCTTGACACGGTCGTCGTTAAGCAGCGTGTCGACGGCTTCCTTGTCGCCGTTGACGACGTTGAATACCCCGGGGGGTGCGCCGGCTTCGATGAAAAGTTCGGCTAGCCGGAGCGGGCAGGATGGATCCTTTTCCGAGGGTTTCAGCAGCACGGTGTTACCGGTAATCAGCGCCATCCCGGCCATCCATAAAGGGATCATTGCCGGAAAATTAAACGGGGTGATACCGGCTACGACACCGAGGGGCTTGCGCATTGAATAGATATCGATCCCGCGTGCCACGTTGTCGGAAAACTCACCTTTCTGAGCATGCGGTGCGCCGCAGGCAAATTCGGCGACTTCGATCCCGCGCAACACCGAACCCATGGCATCTTCGATGACCTTGCCGTGTTCTGTCGAAACCAGTGTGGCCAGTTCATGCTGGTGTTTGTAGAGTAACTGCACATAGCGCGCCATGATGCGAGAGCGCTGCAACACCGAAGTCGCAGCCCACTCGGGGAATGCCGCCTGGGCAACTTCGATCGCCGCCTCGACTTCGGATTTCGAAGCCAGGGGTACTTCGCTGATTTTTACGCCCTTGCTGGGATTGAAAATATCACCGAAACGCCCGCTGGTGCCCGCGACCCGTTCGCCATTAACGTAGTGGTTCAATCGGGTAATGTCTGAGGATACGGCTTCGGCTGGCTGGCTCATGTTAGTTCCTGTAGGGGCATAAACGAGAAAAGGCAGACATTATAGACAAGATGCTTATGCAAAAAAATAGTTTTATCCGCACTCGGCTGGCGCGCAAATGTAGTGTCCGGCACTGGCTGGCCACGCGCGTCGATGCCTTATACAGGTTTTTGATGCGGTAATCCGTAACGAAACAGCCAGTGATTGATATGCGATTAAAGACGCTCGCCGCGCAGGGTTGCGACACGCTGTCGCAACAGGTCGAGCGACGCCTCGCTGGCGTTGATGGCATTACCTGCAACCAACTCGATGCGACTCAACATGCCGCGCGGAAGCAGCCGCGACATCGCTTTGCCATAGGCCCGACTGAAAAAACTGCCCCACAGGCCGCGCAACGCCAACGGTATCACCGTAACAGGGTCGCGCTGCAGGATGCGACTGATGCCGGGCCTGAAAGGCTCCAGTTCGCCGCTTTCGGTGATTTTTCCTTCCGGAAAAATGCAGACCAGTTCACCCTGTCGCAGCGCGGCACTGATTTGATCGAAGGCGCCCTCCATCATCTCCTTGTCCTCGTGTTCAGCCGCTATCGGAATCGCGTTTGCGGTGCGGAATATAAATGATAGAACCGGCAGCTGGAAAATCCGGTAATATATGATGAAACGGATTGGACGCCGGATGCATCCCGCCAGTACCAGGGCATCGACAAAGCTCACATGATTACAGATCAGCACCGCAGGCCCTTCATCGGGAATGTGATCCAATCCCTTTTTATCAACCCGATATATCGTGTGCACCAGCAGCCATATCAAAAGGCGCATGATGAACTCGGGCACCAGCATAAAGATGAACAAGGCGACCGCCGCATTCATTAATGCCAGGATTAGAAACAATAGCGGAATCGAGACACCGGCAGACAGTGCAAACAGGCCATACAGCGAAGCAATGACCATAAACAGTGCGTTCAGGATATTGTTCGCGGCAATAATGCGGGAACGCTTTTCGGGTCGGCTGCGCTGCTGTACCAGCGCGTAGAGTGGCACGATGTAAACACCGCCGGAGACGCCCAGCATGATGATGTCAAAGCACACCCGCAGGCTTGTGCCCTGCGCCAGGAAGTCTGCGGGACCAATCAACTCACCGCCGGGGGACAGGTCCTGGTTGAAGTAAAGATCGATGCCAAAAAGCGTCAGTCCAAGTGCTCCGAGCGGCACCAGGCCAATCTCGACAACGCGGCCCGAAAGGCGCTCGCACAAAAACGAGCCGGCACCGATACCGATGGAAAACATCGCCAGCAGCAATATGTACACCTGCTCGTTGGCACCCAGCTCATAACGGACGAAGTTGGGTAACTGGGTAATATAGGTAATACCGATAAACCAGAACCAGGAAATACCCATTACCGAGTAAAACACGGTTAAATTTTCGCGCGCGTCGCGCAGAATATTGGCGGTTTGTTTTGGTAAATTGAAACTGATTTTCAGTTCAGGATCACCCGCGGCCAGCACCGGTATGCCGCGGCTAGCCCAGTAACCGAGACAGGCGGTAACGACTATGCCGATGGCCATCGCCAGGTAACCCAGCCCAATCACGAAGACGCTAGCTATCAGCCCCATCAGGATGGCGATAAAGGTGCCGAACCCGACCATGGCGTTTCCGCCCACCAATTCCTCGGGCTTTAGCGCCTGGGGCAGCAAGCTGTATTTCACGGGTCCGAACAGGGCAGACTGGGTCCCCATTAAAAACAGAATCGCCACCAGCAGTTCGGGGCTCTGCATCAGGAAAGCGATCCCGCCAAGCAGCATGATCATGATTTCCAGAATCTTGATACGCCGGATCAGCATCGACTTTTCATGTTTGTCAGCCAGTTGCCCGGCAATTGGTGAAAACAGGAAGAAGGGCAGAATGAACAAGCCGGCCGCAATATTGACCAGGCTGTTGCTTTCCTGCTGGGAAATGTTTGCCGCCTGGAATGCAATAAATATCGTTAACCCGTTTTTATAAAGGTTATCGTTGAAGGCACCCAGCAATTGGGTCAGAAAGAATGGTCGAAAGCGCCGGGTTGACAGCAGCTTGATTGAATCAGGCATCACGAGCTCACATCGAGCCTAGAAGGCTAAAAGAATGTGCCCATCAGCGCAATTAATTCTTCGGTGGATGTATCCCTGGAGCGACCTGAGTTATCACCGGAAGTGCGGCTTTGACTGACAAAATCATGCTCGCAAGCCGCGAAAACTTTCTCGAGCCTGCGCAGTAGTTTCGATTAGACCACAAATTGATTGCAGCATTGAGGAAAAGTGCCGATTCGTCTGCTATTACCAGTTCAGGCACCAAAATGCACCGGGTATTGTGGCAATGCTGGCGGGGTGGGCAGAGACAGCCTTAATTTGACTGTCTCTGACAGCGTCTCTGCCTGTCCGGCCGCTGTCATTCGATATGCAATCGGGGCGGAAAATCCTGTGCGAATGGACTATAAGACAACAAACAGCTGGGTAGTTAAAAAATAGCGTAACTTGAATGCCTTCAATTAAGATCCTTTTGCGCCGTGACTGGTTTATCGGACTGGTCATTACCATCTTGTTTCTGAGCCTTGCAGAAACAGGCTGGTTTGCTGCGCTCGATCGGCAGGCCTACAATTTCGGGGTCAAGTTTTCAGCGTCGAAGGAACCTCACGAAGACGTCGTGGTTGTCGCCATCGACGATAAATCGATACAGTCCCTCGGAGCGTGGCCCTGGTCGCGAGATATCCTCGCCAGGACCACACGCTTACTGACGATCGCCAAGCCCAGCGTCGTCGGTTTCGTGATGCCCTTCGATACACCGCAGTACGAAGCGGGTAAGTCCTCGTTGGCCCGACTGCGCGCTATCCTGAGTAAAGAGAAGAAATTAAGTCGCCGTGTTAACAAGGCATTAGGTAAAGCAGAATCGACATTGCTGGGTGACGAAAGCCTGGCCGGCAGTTTCAAATCAGGTGGTCGTATTGTGCTCGCGATGCCCTATATTCCGACCGAGAAGCCTCCGGCAGGCCTGAGCGCCTCGCTGCCTGGCCACATTCAAAAATTTACCTTGCCCGGGGTCAGCGTGAACGGTAATGCCGGTCGTGGTTTCGGCTGGCCGACGCCGAAAGTTACGCGGGCAGCGGAACTCTTTCCTCCGATCGAAATTCTGGCAAAACAGTCAGGGGGTGTCGGCGTTATTAGTAATGCCGAGCACTTCAACAACGAACCCCTGATCGTGCAGTATGGCAGTGATTTTCTGCCGTCGTTTGCGTTGATGCTTGCGGTCCGCAGCAAGGGCATGTCGATGGAGCATATTGAATCCAGGGCGAGCACCAGCCCGATGCTGGGAGGAAAAGATCTCGGCACGGACATCGACTTTAAAATTTATCCGCGTTTTTATGAAGACCGTAACGGGAAGTCGGCTTTCAAGGTTTATTCGCTTAGCGATGTGCTCGATGGCAGCGTCGCCCACAGCGTTTTCAAGGACAAGATCGTTATCGTCGGATTGACTTCACCGCGCTACACGCAGCCACGACTGACACCGGTCGGGCAGACGATTTCACCGGCCCTCGCAACCGCTCATACGGTCTCAAGTCTGCTGAACAACGAACAATACCTGTTACCCGAATGGGCTGCCTGGGCACAACGTGGACTCATCGTTGTAATCGGACTGTATTTGATGTTTGTGCTGGGGCGTTTCCGCGCCAACACCGCATTTTTTCTAAGCCTGTTTATTATGCTGATGATATTCAATGCGCACTTTGTGCTGATGAGTTCGCAGTCCATGTGGTTGCCGATGATGGCCGCGGTTGTCATGTTAATCATCGGGCACCTGGTTCTCGGTGCCCGTCAGTCCGTCAACGCGCGATTAGGTAAGGCGCGGGGCGAACTTTCAGTCGCCAATCGTTTACTCGGCCAATCACTGCACGCACAGGGAAACCTGGACCAGGCCTTTGTCAAGTATCGTAGTTGCGAGGTAGATGAGCCTCTGCTCAGCCAGGTCTACGGCCTCGGGCTCGACTACGAGCGCAAGCGCCAGTTCAACAAGGCGGCGGCAGTGTTCAAGTTTGTCCATGAGCACAATGAAAAATTCAATGACGTCAGCGAACGCATTCTGCAAAATGAAAATGCCGCAAATGCCGTGGTTCTTGGTAGCCGAGATCCTACCGGCCCGGGCCCCAACCTGATTTCCGGCGCGGATACACTTGAAAAGCCCAAGCTCGGGCGCTACAGGATCGACAGCGAAATCGGACGCGGCGCGATGGGTATGGTTTACCTGGGCCAGGATGACAAGATAGGTCGTACCGTCGCGATCAAGACCATGATGTTAACGGACGAAATCGAAGACGATATGCGCGATGAAGTACGTAATCGTTTCTTTCGTGAAGCCGAGGCCGCGGGTCGGCTTGACCACCCCAACATCGTTACCGTTTACGATGTCGGTGAAGAGCAGGATCTCGCCTATATCGCGATGGATTATCTCAAGGGCAAGGACTTGTCGGCTTACTGTAACTCCAAGACCCTGTTGCCGGTAAGCGAGGTTTTCAACATCATCATTAATGTCGCCCTGGCGCTTGATTATGCCCACCAGCAACACGTCGTGCATCGTGATATCAAGCCGGCAAATATCATTTATGATGACGAAAAACGCATTGCCAAGATTACCGATTTCGGCGTTGCCTGTCTCACCGATGCGAGTAAGACGAAGACCGGTACCGTTATTGGCAGCCCTTACTATATGTCACCGGAACAGCTCGCAGGTAAGAAAGTCGACGGGCGCGCAGATCTTTTTTCGCTGGGTGTGATGATGTACCAGATGCTATCCGGCGAATTGCCGTTCAAGGGTGACTCCATCGCCAACCTGATGTACAACATCGCCAATGAGCAGCACCCCGATATCCGACGTTTCCGTTCCGGCCTGCCGAACTGTGTCAACAATTTGATCGACAAGGTACTGGCCAAGGAAGCCCAGCAGCGTTTCGCAAGCGGCGCCGAAATGGCGGAAACGATGAAACTCTGCCAGGAGCATATCCGTGAAATGGAAGCCGCCTGAGGCTGTCCGCTTCAGGCGAGTGCCTTGAACCGCGCCAGAGCACGTTCGCGAGTTGTCTTCAAATCGAGCATCGGTAGCGGATAGTCCTCCCCGAGTTTTATGCTCGCAGCCTGTAAAAGTTCCTCGCTCGCCTCCCACGGCTTGTGGCGGTACCTGGCCGGCAGACCCGAAAGTTCGGGACAGTAGCGCAGCAGGTATTCACCCTCGGGATCAAATTTTTCACTTTGCAGGACCGGGTTGAAAATTCGGAAGTAGGGCGCTGCGTCGGCACCCGACCCGGCGCACCACTGCCAGCTGGCGGCGTTACTGGCGAGATCGGCGTCCACCAGGCAATCCCAGAACCAGTTTTCACCGATACGCCAGTGAACGAGCATATTCTTGATCAGAAATGAAGCCACGATCATCCTGACGCGGTTATGCATGTACCCGGTGTGCCAGAGCTCGCGCATGCCGGCGTCGATAATCGGAAACCCGGTGCGGCCCTCGCGCCAGGCCTGTAAGCCTGCCGGCTCGTCAAGCCACTCAAAACGGTCAAACTTGCGATTGAAGTTCTGTTCAGGTAATTCAGGAAAGTGGTATAGCAGGTGGTATGAAAATTCACGCCAGGCGATTTCGCGCAAAAAATGTGCCGGCCCATCGCTGCGATCCTGCAGGCTGGCAATATCGATCTGGTGCCAGAGCTGGTGAGGGGATATCTCGCCGAAGTGCAGGTGTGGCGAGAGCCTTGAAGTCGCATCCAGTGCCGGGAAATCGCGCCCGCGTTTGTAATTAATGAGGCTAGCCTGCCAGAAGGTTTCGAATTTCTGTGCCGCCGCCGCTTCGCCGATTTGCCAATGTTGGCACAGTGACTGGTGCCAGCAGGCGGTCGGTAACAGCTCGAGATCTTCGACTGACAGGCTGCCGTCGATCGCAGAGGTATGCCAGTCAATGTGCTTCGGTGGCGCCAGCGGCTGGCGTGGCGTTGGCAATGACAGGCAGCCTTTCTGGTAAAACGGGGTGAACACCCGGTATGGGGTGCCATCATTCTTACTGACGCTCCAGGGCTCCCATAGCAGGCTCGCATTGAAGCTGCGGGTATCGATACCGCGCTCCAGCAGGTCAGCCTTGACCCGGGCATCACGATTAATGCGCCAGGGTTCATAGCATCGGTTCCAGAAAACCGATCCCACCGGTAAACTGGCTGCGAGTTGATTAACGACTTCACGGGCGTCCCCCCTGAAAATTCTGAGCCTGCCGTCAAGTGTACGATTCAGCGACTCCAGCGAATGATGTAACCAGGCTCGACTGGCAGCACCCATTGCCCAGTTGCCGGCATTGACATCATCCAGGATATAAATCGGTAAGACATTGCCGGCCGTGGCAGCGGCGCTTAACGCTGGGTTATCTGACAGTCTGAGATCCTGGCGGAACCAGGCGATGGATAGGGGCTTTGCAGTCACGGTTGCAGTAACAAGTTGCCCGGCTAAAGCGAGTTAAGCAGCATGAGCTCGTCCGGATGCGGCTGCATGTAATAAGAGCGCTCGATGTACTGATTCGGATTGCGGCGAAAGTGATGACGCAGCAGCGTGATCGGGACGATCAGGGGCAGCAGTCCCAGCCGATAGTTTTCGATACAGTTGCCGAGCTCCTCCTTGTCGCTTTTATCCAGATCCTGTTTAAGATAGCCGCGCACATGTTCAAGCACGTTGACGTGGTTTGATCGTTTGGCGAAGATTTTCAGGATATTCATCATCTCGGCCAGGTAACGCGGTGCGTACTCCTCGATCGAACCCTGGTGCGCGGCCGAGAGTTCGCGCCCCAGCTTACGACCCCGTTGCTGTTCATGGCTGTAGAGTATGAGCTTGTGACGGGCATGAAAATCGGTTAGCGAGGCCCAGTCGAGACCGGCTTCGAGCATCTGGTGCCAGCGCCTGTAGATGAAAACCCGCTTGACGAAGCTTTCCCGCAATACCGGGTCGCCGAGCCGGCCCTCTTCCTCGATCGGCAGGTTCGGGAAGTTCTGCATCACGGTCGCGGTGTAAAGGCCGCTACCGCTGCGTTGGGGCTGGTCTTCATGGTAGACCTTGACCCGTTCCATGCCGCAGCTGGGGGAGTCTTTCTTGACGATGTAGCCGAAAATTTTTTGATGCCATGACCGCTGTTCATGGGCGCTCTGGACCAGGTCCCGGGTAACGTTCAGCGCAACGTTCTTGGTACCGACCGCCTCGACGTTACCGTCGACCTCGGCCAGGCGGATGGTTTCCCGCGGCACACCGAGCCCGATCGCCATTTCCGGGCAGAATGGGCGGAAGCTGAAGTACTGGCCCAGCGTATCGAGGATATAGCGGTTTTGCTTGTGTCCGCCATCGAAGCGAACCTTTTCGCCAATCAGGCAACTGCTGATGCCCAGCGGGATTTTGACATGCCCGTCAGGGACGGACATGAAATCTTGGGGTTGGGTTGAAGACCTGGTCAGGCATAGCTGCGGCGAATGAACGGATTCAATAGTCGATGCATGAAACCGGTAAACTGGATCGGCCCCTCGGTAACCGCGAGGCAAATGCACTCGCGGTCCTGCGTGGCAACCGGCGTATGTTTATCGTTTTCGTTCTTGACTACGAAGTCACCCTGACCGTACAGCCCGGATTCATCCGAAAAGCTGCCCTCGAGAATCACCGTGTACTCATCACCCATGTGGGTATGCTTCGTTGCAGAACCACCGGGTTTGATTTTAAGCAATTCAACCTTGGCACCATTACTGTCACGACACAACTCGACGCTATGGATATCGGCAGAGACGCGTTTCCAGTTCAAATCGTCGTAACTACGTTCGATAAACTGGTGCAGGCACCGTGGTATCCGTGGGTTTTGTCTGCGGGGTTGATCATCAGGCTCGTTTTCAGGCAAAGAATCTAGCATGTTAAGCAGCTTATTCTTAAGATCGTCTGAGGCCCGTGAGGGTTTCAGCTTCAGCATCAGTTCGCTGCCGACATGGTTCAGTTGGTGCAGCTTCTGTGCACAGTCCTGGCAGTGTTCCAGGTGTGCCGAAATGCACAATGCCTGGCTTAGCGGCAGGCTACCCGCAGAGTAGGCTGTCAGTAATTCGTCATAGGGATGGTTGTTCAATTTTTGCATGATTACCTCTGTACCAGTACTTCGAGTTTCTTCAGCGCCAGGCGCACACGGGATTTCACCGTGCCAAGCGGGAGCTTCAGCTCTTCACTGGTTTGTTGGTGGCTTTTTCCCTCCAGATAGACCTTGGTTAATATTTCTGATTGTTCCTTGGGTAGCTGTTCTAATCCTGCCCGGATACTTTGCTGGACGCGGCTTTGCTGGGCCAGTTGAAACGGACCCGGACCTTCGTCCTCGATATCATTGAAAATGTCGGTTGGGTCAATTTCAGTGACGTAGCGACTATTGCGTCGCAGGTAGTCGATGCGGCAGTTACGAGCCAGCGTGAAGATCCAGGTATTCAGGTTGGCAAGCCTGACATTATATTTCTCGGCCTTGAGCCAGACCCGGGTCATGACTTCCTGTACCAGTTCGTCGGCGACCAGGTCGGCCCCCGGCTCGCGAGCCAGGCTGTAGGCGCGGATCAGTGGGGCATAGTGGTCGAAGAGTTCGGCAAAGGCCGCCTTGTCTCGATGTTCAGCCACGCGATCAATGCAGGCGCTGAGCTGTGCCAACTTGTCACTTTTTGCCGTGGTGTTTGCCATGAGGGCCATTATATACGCTCAAGTTTCGGGTTATAGGCCTGTTTACGCATTAATCCTGATACCGGATCACAATTGATCCAATTCTTTATCGTCGGCGTATATCATCCCCAACAACCATTATCAGTTCGAGAGCGACCAAACAGAATGAACACCAACACTCCCATAGTCGAGCGTTTCAAGGATTTTTTCCGAACCCTGCATGAAGCCGACCTGAGCCAGCTACGAGAGTTCTACAGCGATGGCATCGTGTTCAAGGACCCGGTCCACGAAATAAGAGGCCTGGTCGAACTCGAAGATTACTTTACCTCCATGTGCGCTGATCTGAGCGACTGCCGTTTCGAGTACCTGGATGAACTCGTCAATGGCAATTCGGCCTACGTGAAATGGATCATGCATTTCAAGCACCCGAAACTGGGTAATCGCCTGATCAGTGTGCGCGGCGTTAGCCATCTCCAGTTTAGTGACAAGATAGATTTCCACGAAGATTTTTACGATATGGGCGCGATGCTTTACGAGCAGTTGCCTTTGCTTGGCAACGTGACGCGCTGGCTAAAGCTCAGGCTGGTGAGTTAGCAATATGACCGGACAAGCCAAGAAAGTGATATGGATTACCGGCGCCAGCAGCGGCCTCGGCAGGAGCCTGGCGCTGCAGCTGGCCGCCCAGGGTAACCAGGTAATCGCCTCGGCACGCAACGAGGCTGAACTGAACAAGCTTGCGGCACTCGATGCCAATATCGTCCCGCTGGTTTGCGATATAACCGACGACAAGGCCATGGGCGCCGTGCGCGCGAAAATGACGGAAACCTCGCCGTTGCTCGACCAGGTGATATTAAACGCAGGAAACTGTGAGTACCTCGATTTCCCGGAACCCGATTGGGCGGCCGTGCGGCGCGTTATGGAGGTCAATTTTTTCGGCACGGTGAATTGCGTGAAGATCGCTTTGCCGTTATTGCGAAAAAGCAGTAGCGATCGCGCCCACGTCGTTGCGGTAGCATCCCAGGTAACCGCTGCACCATTTCCGAGGGCCGAGGCGTACGGGGCTTCGAAAGCGGCAATGCGCTACTTCTTCGATAGCCTGCGTATGGATCTCGCGACCGAGGACATCGATGTCACGGTGGTTAACCCGGGCTTTGTCGATACGCCGCTGACGCGCAAAAATAATTTCCCGATGCCGTTCCTGATGCCGGTCGACGAAGCGGCTACGCGCATCATCAAGAACATTGCAGCGCGGCCAAGAACCTACAGTTTCCCACTGCGACTGTCGGCCCTGCTGCTGCTGTCGAAACTGATGCCCGGGCTGTGGCAAAAAATGGTCGCCCCCAAAACAGAGGTTCCAGCGAAACAATCCGAGGAGGGTGCTGGCAAATGAAGATAGCCATTATCGGTGCCGGTATATCCGGTCTTACGGCCGCCTACTACCTGCGACACAAGCACGAGATTTCCGTTTACGAATCGGCTCCACGAATCGGGGGGCACACGGCTACCGTTGATGTTGAAGTAGCAGGCCGCCAATATGCGATCGATACCGGTTTCATCGTTTACAATGACTGGACCTATCCGAACTTTATCGAGCTGATTGAAGAGCTGGGGGTCGAAACCCAACCTACCGAAATGAGTTTCAGCGTACGCTGTGACGAGACCGGCCTCGAGTACGGCGGTAACAACCTGAACACGTTGTTTGCGCAACGGCGTAATTTGTTTAAACCCTCATTTCATGGAATGCTGCAGGATATCCTGCGCTTCAACCGCGAGGCGGTGCGCGATCTCGAAAGCGGGCGTATCGACGCAGCCACCACGCTTGCAGAATATCTCGCCGACAATCGCTATGGCGACGCGTTCATCTACCAGTACCTGTTGCCGATGGGTTGCGCGATCTGGTCGGCTTCAACCAATAGCATGGGAGATTTCCCACTGCTCTTTTTTACCCGGTTTTTCAAGAACCACGGATTGTTAAGCGTGAATAACCGCCCGCAGTGGCACGTGATCAGGGGTGGATCAAGAAGCTACCTGGAACCGTTGACCCGGGAGTTCGCCGATGCAATTTCCGTAAACGCCAGGATCTCCTCGGTGCGTCGGCGCCCCGAATCGGTAGAGTTGATCTTGGCAAATGGGCGAACCCTGCAGTATGACCAGGTGATCTTCGCCTGTCACAGTGACCAGGCCCTGGCGCTGATCGACGATGCGACCCGGGCGGAGCGGGATGCCCTGATGGATATTCCGTACCAGTCCAACGAGGTCGTGCTGCACACCGATGAGAGCCTGCTGCCGCGTCGGCGCGGTGCATGGTCCAGCTGGAACTACTGGTTGCGCGAGCGTTACCAGTCGCGGGCGGTGTTGAATTACAACATGAATATACTGCAGGGCCTGGAATCGGACACTACCTTTTGTGTTACGCTCAACGCGACCGAATCGATAGCGTCCGAAAAAATACTCGAAACCTTCAACTACAGCCACCCGGTATTTTCACTCGACTCGATTGCGGCAGCCCGGAAAATCCGGGATTTTAACGGACTTAATCGCACCTGGTTTGCGGGCGCCTACCTGGGTAACGGATTCCACGAGGATGGTGTCGTCAGTGGACGGCGGGTTGCCGACGCGATCAATCGCCTGGCGCCCACGGGGTCGCAGGTTGTGACACCATTTCCCGAAGTGGCCTATGCATAGCGCGATCTACCAGGGGTACCTGCGGCACCGACGGTTTACGCCGCATGCGCACCGGTTTACTTACCAGGTATTCATGATGTACCTGGACCTCGATGAGCTTGACCAGGTGCTTGAACTGTCGCCATTCTGGTCGACCAAATCCTGGCGCCCGGTTCGCTTTCAGCGCAGCGATTTCCTGGGTGATCCCGGGGTATCGTTGAAACAGGCCGTGCGCGACAGGATCCACGAGGAAACGGGGCATTGGCATGATGGTCCGATCCGTATGCTGGCCAACCTGCGCTATTTCGGCTTCAACATAAACCCGATCAGCTGTTACTATTGTTTTAATAGCCGTGAAGAGCTGCAGTACATCGTAGTTGAAGTAATCAACACACCCTGGAATGAACGGCAGAGCTACGTATTGCAATGTGACCCGAAGCAACGTATGCAGCGTACCCGGTTCCAGAAGCTAATGCATGTGTC
>Ga0265306_10000953_pt1 | contig 14176 bp, 13 predicted proteins | sample Helome_3_FD_192493 | JGI IMG/M metagenome (GOLD analysis project Ga0265306, IMG submission 192493) | Marine sediment microbial communities from subtidal zone of North Sea - Hel_20160420 (Illumina Assembly) | ecosystem: Environmental > Aquatic > Marine > Subtidal zone > Sediment ...
CGCTAGCCACCAACCCTCCCGATCTGGCCGCCCGTGCCCTTTATGACTTCACCTGGAACGAGTTTTGCGACTGGTATCTGGAGCTGTCAAAACCGATCCTGCAGTCCGAAGACAGCAACGAAGCCGAACGCCGGGCGACCCGGCGTACGCTGGTCGAGGTGCTGGAAGCCCTGTTGCGTCTGATGCACCCGATCATGCCGTTTATCACCGAGGAGATCTGGCGGCGGGTGGCCCCACTGGCCGGCGCCTCCGGCGAGACCATCATGCGCCAGGCTTATCCCGAAGCCGGCGCCTGGCCCGAGGATCAGGCGGCCGAGCGCGAATTGGACTGGATCAAGGGCTTTGTGCTCGGCATCCGTCAGGTCCGCGGCGAGATGAATATCTCGCCGGGCCGCGCGCTGCCGGTAGTGTTGCAAGAGGCCAGCGCGAGCGACCGCAGATACGCCAGTCTGCATGGCCGGTTCCTCACCCGCATCGTGCGGTTGCAGGACATCCGGCTGCTCGGCGACGAGGAAACACCACCCCCATCGGCGGCAGTGTTGCTGGGCGGGATGCGCATCCTGGTACCGATGGAAGGTCTGATCGACGTTTCGGCAGAGCTGGATCGACTCGGCCGGCAGCGGGAGAAGCTGCTGGCCGACCTTGGCAAGGCCGAGAAAAAACTGGCAAATGAGAATTTTGTCAGCAATGCGCCCGCAGAAGTGGTCGAAAAGGAACGGCAACGAGTGCTGGACTTTGGCGACGCCATAGGCAAGATCGACCAACAACTCGAGGTGATGCGCGCCCTGGATTGAGCGCAATGAGGAAACGGATGCAAAGCACCGACATCAAGACCCTGCGCAGCGCGGAGCTGCACGACGACCTGCAGTTGATAGACGAGGCGCTGAAGGACCTCAACCAGATCATCCTCGGCAAGGCCATCCAGGTGCGCTTGAGCGTGGCCTGCCTGCTGGCCGGCGGGCATCTGCTGATCGAGGACATCCCCGGCGTCGGCAAGACCACGCTGGCGCACGCCCTGGCGCGCATCCTCGGTCTTTCCTACCAGCGCATTCAATTCACCAGCGACCTGTTGCCCGCCGACATCACCGGCGTCTCGGTCTACGATCGCGAACGCAGCACCTTCCGTTTCCATCCTGGCCCGGTGTTTTCCCAGCTGGTGCTGGCTGACGAGGTCAACCGCGCCACGCCGAAGACCCAGAGCGCCCTGCTCGAAGCGATGGAAGAAGGCCAGGTATCAGCGGATGGCGAGACCCTGCCCCTGCCGCGTCCGTTCTTTGTGGTCGCCACACAAAACCCGACCTATCAGATCGGCACGTTCCCGCTTCCGGAGTCGCAGCTCGACCGTTTCCTGATGCGCATCCGCATCGGCTATCCGGGTCCGGCTCTGGAGCGCGAGCTGCTAAAGGGCCAGGACCGCCGCAGCCTGCTGCTGGCCACGGAGCCGGTGACCAACACCGATACCTTGCTGCGTCTGCAGGAACACGTTACTGACGTGTTCACCTCCGAAGCGCTGCTCGACTATGTGCAGGCACTGGTGCGTCACACGCGCGAGGATGCGGACTTCGAAGTCGGATTGTCGCCGCGAGCGGCGCTGTCGCTGGTGCATGCCGCCCAGGCATGGGCGATGCTGCATCGACGCAACGCGGTCCTGCCCGAGGATATCCAGGCGGTACTGCCCGCGGTCGTCGGACATCGACTGAAACCACGCCAGGAGCTTGTACTCCAGGATGCAGAAGCGCTCGGTGAACGGCTGTTGGAGGCTGTTCCGGTTCCCTGATGGTGAAGCTGTCGGCGCTGCTGCGAGCTCCAATGCGCCTTGCCCGACAGGCGCTACGCGATTGGGCCTTGCGCCGCCAGGGCAAGGACCCGGACCCGGTCACGCTGCACCGGCGACGCATCTACATCATCCCGTCCGGACTCGGCATCGGCTTCGGCCTGGTCCTGTTCGCGATGCTGCTGGCATCGATGAACTACAACAGCAGCATGGGATTCGCGCTGACATTTCTGCTCGCCGGGGTGGGCATGGTCGCCATGCACTGGTGTCATCAAAACCTTGCCGGGCTGGTGATCCGCAGCGTCCGCCTCCGCCCTGCCTTTGCCGGGGAGGATGCCCGGCTGGAGCTGTGTCTGGAGAACCTGTCCAGGAACCCCCGCTATGAGCTGTTGATCACTAACCGCGGCCATCCGGCGCCGCCGGTGGATCTCGAGCCCGGTGAGTCGAGCACGATCAGTGTGCCGGTCGAGACGCGCCAGCGGGGCGTCCTGCGTCTCAGCCGCATCAATCTGGCGACCGGGTTCCCGTTCGGGCTGTTCCGCTGCTGGACCTGGCTGCATCCGGACACCTTCGGCGTAGTCTATCCCCATCCCGGCGGCCCGGCCGATCCGCCACCGCCGCACAACACGGACACCGGCGGCGCCCAGGATCAACACCGGGGCGAAGAGGATTTTGCCGGACTGCGCAACTTCCGACCCGGGGACTCACCAAGGCATGTGGCGTGGAAAGCCGCAGCCAAGGGTGGAGATCTGCTGGTCAAACAATTCGCCGGTACCGATGTGAGCACCCACTGGCTCGATTGGGCGATGCTGGACGGTCTGGATGTGGAGCAGCGGCTGTCGCGGCTGACCCGCTGGATCATCGACGCACATGCGCACGGCCAAGCCTATGGACTGCGGGTGCCGGGAACAGAGATCCCGCCGGCCATCAGCGCCAGCCATCGGCACCACTGCCTCAGCACCCTCGCACTCTATGAAGCGACATCGGACCCGGTCGAGCCGGCCCGTGTTTAGCCCCGGCGAGCATCTGCGGCGCCTCGGCTGGACCGCCGCCGCACTCAGTGTCAGCGTGGCGCCGCATCTTCCGCGGATGCCGGTCTGGGTGAGCCTGCTCACGCTGGCCTGCATCGGATGGCGCATGCTGGCGGCGGTGCGCGGATGGAAAGCGCCGTGGCAATTGCTTCGCCTGCTTATGGCCGGCGCGGGTTTTGTCGCAATCGTAGCCACCTACGGTACCGTCAACGGGATCGAGGCCGGTACCGCACTGCTCGTGGTCATGATGGATATGAAGCTGCTGGAAACCTGGCGCAGACGCGATTACCAGGTGCTGATGTTCATCAGTTATTTCCTGATCATGGCGCAGCTGCTCTACGAACCGAGCATGTGGACGCTGCCATTCATGATCGTGGCGGTCTGGCTGAGCACCACCACGCTGATGCAGGCGGTGCGCCAGGGACCACCGATCCCGGCGCCAAAGGCTGCGCGCATGGTGGCGACGATGCTGCTGCTGTCGCTGCCGCTGATGCTGGTCCTGTTCCTGTTGTTCCCGCGGGTGCCGGGGCCGTTTTGGGCCATGCCGACGCGCGGCGGCGGCATCAGCGGGCTGGACGACGTGATGACCCCCGGTAGCGTCAATGCGCTGAGCCTCTCCGATGCGGTGGCGTTCCGCGCCTCTTTCGACGGCCCCGTACCGCCGGCTATCCAGCGCTACTGGCGTGGCCCGGTGCTGCATGTATTCGATGGCGTCAGCTGGCGCGAGCCCGGCTCCCGACCCTGGCGGTCTCTGGACATGCCGCGATCCGGCCCGGAGTTCCGCTACCAGGTTACGCTGGAGCCGAGCAGCCGGCCCTGGTTGCTGGCGCTCGATTACCCCGGTGAGTGGTCGATATCCGGCGCCTATCTGTCGACGGACTATCAGCTGTTGTCCCGGCGGCCGATAGAACAACTGACTGGCTACTCGGTGGTGTCGTATCCGGACACCCTGGCCGGGGCCAGGATCGGCCAGCGAGAGAAGGCGATGGAACTCCTGCTGCCGGACGAACGCAACCCGCGTGCGCTGGCCCTGGCGGCAACGCTGCGTGTCCAGCATGCCGACGATGACGACTACATCCAGGCAGTGCTGGATCGTTTCACGCTGCAACCGTATGTCTACACGCTACGGCCGCCGGCGCTGCGCGGCAGTGATCCGGTGGACGCGTTCCTGTTCGACACCCGACGTGGTTTCTGCGAGCACTTTGCCTCTGCGTTCGCCGTACTGATGCGCGCCGGTGGCATTCCCACTCGGGTGGTGACCGGATACCAGGGCGGTGAGTTAAACCCGCTCAACAACCGGATGACAATCCGCCAGTCCGATGCCCATGCCTGGACCGAGGTGTGGCTGGCTGAGGCAGGATGGATCCGTGTCGATCCGACCGCCGCGGTGGCGCCGGACCGGATCGAACGTAGCCTGGCCGATGCGCTCCCGGATAGCGATCTGGTCCCCGGCCGATTTATGCGCTCATTGCCGCTGCTGGTAAAGCTGCAGCAGCGTTGGGACGCGCTGGACAGTGCCTGGAACGAGTGGGTGCTGGCCTACGGACCCGATCGCCAGATCGCCCTGCTGCGATCCCTGGGGGTCGACAACCCGGACTGGCGCTCGCTGGCGGCGGCCCTGGGCGTGAGCGTCATCGCCCTGTTGGCCGGGATAGCAGCCTGGACGGCCTGGCGTTACCGCCCGCCCCGCCGCGACCAGGTCCAGCGTCTGTATCGCCGTTATCTGGAGCGGCTCGCGCGGCGCGGCGTCAAACGAGCGCCGTGGGAAGGTCCGCTGGTGCTGGCTGATCGGGCCGAGCGCGCGCTGCCGGCCTACGCCGGGGCCATTCGCTCGATCACCCGCAGCTATGTCCGTCTGCGGTACGAAGCATGCGCCAGCGACGCGGAATTGGTAAAGATGCAGCGTCTGTTACGGGGCTTCCGACCCTAGGCCTTGTCCATCTCGGCCGCCGCGCGGCTGCCCGCCGCCACGTCCACGCGCCACAACAACAATCCGCCCACCACGAACAACAGGGTCAACGCGAGGATGCTGTCTCTCTCGCTGGCGCCGAGGACCACGACCAGCGCCATCAACAGCGGACCCAGAATCGCGGCAAACTTGCCGACCATATTGAAGAAGCCGAAGAATTCGGCTGTCTTTGATTTGGGTATCAGCCGCGCATATAGCGACCGGCTGAGGCTCTGCACACCCCCCTGAACCAGGCCTATCGCGATGGCGAGGTTGTAGAAGTCGCGGCTGTCTTTGAGCCAGTGCCAGGCATAGAACAATGCGGCGATATATACCGCCAGCCCGATCAGGATTCCTGGTCTTGGTCCGATGCGTTTGCCCAGCCAGCCGAAGCCGAGCGCTGCCGGAAACGCGACGAATTGGGTCAGCAACAACGCCAGCACCAGACTCCCCTGATCCAGACCGAGGACCCGGTCGCCAAAAAACACCGCGGTCTTGATGACTGTGTTGACGCCATCGATATACAGCCAGTAGCCGACCAGGAATATCAGCAGTACACGGAGCTGTCGGATCTCGCGGAATGTGCCCATCAACTGAGCCAGTCCCTCGCGTACCGCCTGCAAGCGGCTCGCCTTGTTCTCGGTCGGTGTCTCGCTGACGCCGAACAACAGCGGCAAGGTAAACAGACCCCACCACGCCGCCACGCTGATAAAGGAGGCCTTTATCGCGGCGCCAGCATCAGCCAGACCGAACATCTCCGGCTTTTGTGCCATCAGCACATTGATCGCGAACAGCAGCCCGCCACCGACATAGCCCATGGCGTAGCCGAAGGCCGATACCAGATCAAAGTCCTCTTCGTCGGAGACATCGACGATCATGGAATCGTAGAACACGTTCGCCCCGGAGAAGCCGATGGTACCGAGCCCGTAGAGCAGCAGACCCACCCACCACTGACCGGCATGCACCCAGGCCAGACCCGCGGACATGATCACGCCCAGCATCGCGAAGGTGACCAGGAACCGCTTGCGATTCCCGCCGCGGTCGGCGATGGCGCCCAAGAGCGGCGCCGAGATCGCGACCAGCACGCTGGAGCCGGCCAGCGTCATGTTGAACCAGAATTGTGAGTCCTTGGCGCTGATGTCGCTGCTGAGGACGCTGTAGAACACCGGGAAGAATCCCGCCATCACGGTGGTGGCGAAGGCGGAATTGGCCCAGTCGTAGAGGGCCCAGGACAAAACCGGCTTGCTAAGCAGAACTCTTTTCATGACCACCGCTCTTGATGATTGCGGCCATCAGCCGCGGGCGCGCCCACTATACCGGAGCACCGTGATCTGCCGCAGCCGCTAGGCGGCAAGCTGCTCACGGGTGGCGCGGAACGCGATCTCGGGCCAGCGTTCCTCGGTCAGGGACAGGTTGACCCGGGTCGGCGCGATATATACCAGGCAGTCGCCGTGGTCCCGTGCGAGATGGTCATGGGCCTTGCGCTCGAATTCACCAAGACGGCGCTCATCGTCGGCGTAGATCCAGCGAGCTGTCGCTACCTGGACCGATTCGAACTGACACTCGACACCGTATTCGGAGCGCAGCCGGAAGGCCACGACGTCGAACTGCAGCGGGCCCACTGCGCCGAGGATCAGGTCGTTGTTCCGCAGCGGCCGGAACAGCTGCGTCGCGCCCTCCTCACACAGCTGGCTGAGCCCCTTCTGCAGCGCTTTCATCTTCAGCGGGTCGCGCAATACCGCGCGACGGAATATCTCCGGCGCGAAGTTCGGTACCCCGGTGAACTGCAGCCGTTCACCCTGGGTGAAGGTATCGCCGATATTGATGGTGCCATGATTATGCAAGCCGATGATGTCTCCTGCGCAGGCGTCCTCGGCCTGCTGTCGGTCCGAAGCGATAAAAGTCAGCGCGTCGGCTACCCGCAGCTCCTTACCGGTGCGGACATGGGTCATCTTCATGCCCGGGTTGTAGCGCCCGGAGCAGATGCGCAGGAACGCGATCCGATCGCGGTGAGCCGGGTCCATATTGGCCTGGATCTTGAAAACGAATCCCGAAAACGCGTCTTCCTCGGGCACCACGATCCGCTCGAGGGCGGTGCGCGCACGCGGGGCCGGAGCCCACTCGACAAAAGCGGAGAGCAGTTCGCGCACGCCGAAAGTGTTTATCGCCGAACCGAAGAAGACCGGTGTCTGGCGACCTGCGAGATACGCCTCCAGATCCAGCGGATTACACGCGCCCCGCACCAGTTCCACCTCCTCGCAGAACTCCTGGTGACGCTCTCCGAGCAGGGCCGCCGCCTCTTCGCCCCGGACATCGTCAATGGTGATCGTCTCACCGAGCGCGCCTTTGGCGCCGGCACGATAGACATAGACCCGCTCTTCAAGCAGATGATAGATGCCGCGCAGTTCGCGCCCCATTCCGATCGGCCAGGTGATCGGCGTACATTGGATGCCGAGCACCTTTTCGATCTCGTCGAGCAGATCCAGCGGTTCGCGGCCGTCGCGATCGAGCTTGTTTATGAACGTGATGATGGGCGTATCGCGCATCCGGCACACCTCCATCAGTTTGACCGTGCGCTCCTCCACGCCCTTGGCGCAGTCGATGACCATCAGCGCCGAGTCCACCGCGGTCAGCGTACGATATGTATCTTCGGAAAAATCGCCATGCCCGGGCGTGTCCAGGAGATTGACGGTGCGGCCGTCAAATTCGAACTGCATCACCGATGAGGTGACAGAGATACCGCGTTCCTGTTCCATCGCCATCCAGTCTGACGTCGCGTGGCGTGACGCCTTGCGTCCCTTGACCGAACCGGCCACGGTGATGGCGCCACCGAATAACAGCAGCTTCTCGGTCAGGGTCGTCTTGCCCGCGTCCGGATGAGAGATGATGGCAAAGGTGCGCCGCCCTGAAGTGGCATCGGAAATCGTGTTCATGGTCCTGTCGCTATCCGCGCGGGTCACACGCCGGCATGGTGTCAAAGCCGGCCATTCTAACCCAGCGTCTATAGCGCCCGCAGCATCACGCGGGATCCAGGCGGTGCTCCAGCACTATCGCGTCCTCGCGGCCAGTCTCGCTGCGATAATAGGCCTTGCGTAGACCGATGCGGGCAAAACCGGCAGCTTCATAGAGCTGCAGGGCGATTGTGTTGGATGGCCTGACCTCGAGGAAGATCCGCCGCGCGGCGAGGCAGCGGGCTTCCTGGAGCATCCAGTCCAACAGTTGACGACCGATGCCGCAGCCATGCCAGGCCGGATGGATGCAGATATTGAGCAGGTGGGCCTCAGCGACGGCGGATGACATCACCGCATAGCCGCGGATACCTTCATCGCTCTCCAACACCACGGCACAATAACCGACGCGCAGACAGTCCTTGAATATCGCGTGAGACCACGGAAAAGCGTAGACATCCTGCTCGATGGCCGCCACTTCATGCAGGTCATACCCGGTCATCGGTCGCACCGGCAGCGGCGGCAGCTCGGGTCTGGCACTCACTGAGCTGCTCCGTCGGACACACTCATGGCCAATAACAGGTCCTGCCATGACTTGGCCTTTTCGGACGGCCGCCGCAGCAGATAGGCCGGATGATAGGTCACCACCAGCGGTATGCGCTGCGCCCCGTAGGTGTGCAGACGACCGCGCATACGCCCTAAAGGCAGATCCTCTTCGAGCAGACGATGGGCGGCGATGCGCCCGACCGCGAGGATCACCCGGGGCTGGATCAGTTCTATCTGGCGCTGGAGATAGGGCGCGCAGCAGGCCGCCTCCGCCGCAGACGGGTCCCGATTATTCGGCGGGCGGCACTTGAGCACATTGACGATATAGGCGGTGCTCCGCGATTGTCTGACTGCGGCGAGCATGGCGTCGAGCAGCTGTCCGGCACGGCCCACAAATGGCTCACCGCGGCGATCCTCCTCGGCCCCAGGCGCCTCGCCGACAATCAGCAGGTCTGCTTCGGCTGCGCCGATGCCGAATACGGTCTGAGTGCGGCTCTCGTGCAGAGGACATCGACGACACTCGGCGACGGCCGCGCGCAGTGAATCGAGGTCCATCCCGTCGAGCATCAGCGGAGCTTGTTGTGTCGACCGGGGCGCCGGGATATCGGGAGCTGGCTCCGGCGCGGCCGCGGTGCGCGAAATCCAGGGTGTTACGCCCATGGCGCGGAGATAATGGATACGTCGGGCGTCCATGGGGTTGCAGCGGGACTCAGGCGGCTTTCCTGTCCCTGCTCTCACCGATCCGCCGGGCGCGTAACCGGCGCCATACCGTCACTACTGGTCCGGACACCGTGTAGACGACAAACAGCGAGAACAGCACGATCGGCGGATCGAGCGAGATGAGCATGAACACGGCCGGGATCAGCAATAGGTAGGGGAAAGAGATATGCCGGCCCAGATTGACGCTGCGACCGCTGTAATAATCGAAGTTGCTGACCATTAGCGCGCCGGTGGCGGCGGTGACGGTAAAAGCGATGGCAAAGCCCCACCAACCGGCCAATCCATACTCGGCGGCCAGCCACACGGTGCCGCCCACCAGGGCCGCGCCGGACGGACTCGGCAGCCCCTCGAAAAAATCCTTGTCGGCGATGCCGACCCGCGAGTTGTAGCGCGCCAGTCGCATCGCCGCGCACACGGCATAAAAGAACGCGGCCAGCCAGCCCAGCCTGCCCCACATCCAGCGATATTCAAGCAGCGTCGTTGCGCCCCATTGATAGACCACGAGTGCAGGCGCAAGGCCGAAGGACACCATGTCGGAAAGACTATCGTACTCCTTGCCAAAATCGCTTTCTGTGCTGGTCAGACGCGCGACGCGGCCATCCAGACCATCCAGCACCATGGCCACGAAGATGGCCATCGCCGCTTTCTGAAAATTCCCGTCCATGGCGGCAACGACAGAGAAAAAACCGGCAAACAACGCGCCCGTGGTAAACAGGTTTGGCAACAGATAGATGCCGCGCCGGCGCAGGGATGTCTTTTGGCTCTGGAGTCTGGGCCCGTTTTCCATGACCGCCACTTTAGTACGAGTCGATGCCGGGTCGCCAGCCACCGCGGCCTCAGCGCAGCCAGGGCATCATCGCCCGCAGGCGCTCGCCGACCGCTTCTATGGCGTGGGACTGCGCCTTCTCGCGGCCGGCGTCCAGGGTCGGAAATCCTGCCTGGGCATCTGCATCGAGCTCGTCGGCAAAGCGGTTATCCTCGATTTCCCGCAACATTTTGCGCATCTGCTCGCGGCTGGCCTCGTTGATCACCCGCGGGCCGCGTGTGTAGTCGCCAAACTCGGCGGTGCTCGAGATCGAGCCACGCATGCCGGCGATACCCCGGCGCTGGATCATGTCCGCAATGAGCGTGACCTCATGCAGACAGCTGAAATAGGCGAGCTCTTGCGGATAGCCGGCTTCGACCAGCGTCTCGAACCCGGCGCTGATCAGGTGGGTAAGACCACCGCACAACACCGCCTGCTCGGCGAACAGGTCGGTGATGGTCTCGTCACGGAAGTTGGTGTCGATGATCCCTGCGCGGCCATGCCCATTGGCGCCTGCGTAGGACAGACCGAGCGCGTGGGCCTCGCCACTGACATCCTGATGTACGGCAAGCAGCGCTGGCGTCCCGGCACCCGCCTCGTAAGTGGCGCGGACCTGATCGCCGATACCGAGCGGAGCCACCATCAACACATCCAGGTCAGGTCGAGGACAAAGGCGTTCGAAGTGGATGTTGTAGCCGTGCGCGAACAGCAACGCCGCACCAGCCTTGAGACGCGGCGCCACGGCCTGCTGATAGATCTGCGGCTGGATCTCGTCGGGGACCAGCAGCATCACCACATCACACTCCTCAGCGGCCTGCTCCGGCGTCGTCACGGCCAGATTTGCCTGAGTGCAGGCAACACGGGATACCGAGTCCTCGCGCAACGCGACCCGGACGTCGATGCCGGAGTCGCGCAGATTGAGCGCGTGGGCACGCCCCTGGGCGCCATAGCCGAGGATGGCCACGCGACGACGCCGCAGGACCTCAGGATCGATATCCTGATCGTAATAGGTGCGCATTATCGATCTCCTTGGCGGCGCTGCGACGGGATCTGCATCCGGTACAAAATCAGCACGTTGGGCTTACAATAGGCGCCTCTCAGCGCTCCGCGAACGACAGCCAGTACCGGCACAGGACACCTCATGCGTCTTTCCAGCTTTCCCCTGATGACCCTCAAAGAGGTCCCGGCCAGTGCCGATGTGATCAGCCAGCAGCTGATGCTGAGGGCCGGAATGATACGGCGGCTCGCGTCCGGGCTCTACTCGTGGCTGCCGTTGGGGCTGCGCGTGTTGCGCAAGGTCGAACGCATCGTGCGCGAGGAGATGGATGCCGCCGGCGCGTTTGAGATGCTGATGCCCGTGGTGCAGCCAGCTGAGCTCTGGGAGGAATCCGGCCGTTGGGATGTCTTCGGTCCGGAACTGCTGCGCTTTGTCGATCGTCATCATCGAGGATTCTGCCTCGGACCCACGCACGAGGAGGTAATCACCGATATGGCGCGGCGGGAGCTGCGCAGCTACCGCCAGCTTCCGCTCACCTTCTATCAGATCCAGACCAAGTTCCGCGATGAGATCCGGCCACGCTTCGGCGTCATGCGCTCGCGCGAATTCATCATGAAAGACGCTTATTCCTTCCATCTGGATCAGGCCTGTCTCGAACAGACCTACCAGCGGATGTATCAGGCCTATGGCGCAGTATGTTCACGCCTTGGCTTGCGCTACCGGGCGGTCGAGGCCGACACCGGGGCCATCGGTGGCAGCGTCTCGCATGAGTTCCACGTGCTGGCGGATTCCGGCGAGGACGCCATCGCCTATGCCGAGGGCGGCGAATATGCCGCGAATGTAGAGATGGCCAGTTGCGCCGAACCGGGGCAGACGCGACCGGCGCCTGCTGCGACACTCGAAGCCGTATCCACACCGGGCATCCGCAGCATCGAGGCGATCAGCGATTTCCTTGATGTGCGTCCCGATGTCTGTCTCAAGACCTTGCTGGTCGAGGGCGTCGAGGACGGTGTGGTGGCCCTGGTGATCCGTGGCGACCATGAGCTCAATCCGATCAAGGCGGCCCGCCTGCCCGGCGTGGCTACGCCGCTAAAGATGGCCGAGGCGGACGCGATAACGGCGGCGGCGGGCTGCGAGCCCGGATTCCTCGGCCCGGTTGGTCTGGATTGCCCGGTCTACGCCGATCTCGCCACGTCTGCGATGGCTGATTTCGCCTGCGGCGCCAACCAGACAGATCAGCATCTGCGCGGCGTCAACTGGGTGCGCGATGTACCGGAACCCCAGTTCACCGATATCCGCAATGCGGTGGACGGAGATCCCAGCCCGGACGGCCGCGGCACGCTGCGCATCGCCCGCGGCATCGAGGTCGGCCACGTATTCCAGCTCGGCAGCAAATACAGCGAGAGTATGGGCGCCACGGTCCTCGATGCCGACGGACGCGAACAGCCCATGCTGATGGGCTGTTATGGCATCGGCGTGACCCGCCTGGTCGCCGCGGCGATCGAGCAGAACAACGACCAACGCGGCATCGTCTGGCCGACGCCCATCGCGCCGTTTACCGTGCTGCTGGTACCGATCAATCTGCACAAGTCGCCGCGGGTTCAGGACGCCTGCGAGACGCTCTATGGGGAACTCCAGGCCGCAGGCGTAGAGGTGTTGTTCGACGACCGAGATGCACGACCCGGGGTCAAGTTCGCCGACGGCGAGCTGATCGGCATCCCGCATCGAGTGGTCATTGGCGAGCGTGGTCTCGACGCCGGGACGGCCGAGTACCGTCGCCGTGATGCGGCCGAATCCGAGGACATCCCGCTCGCCGGGCTGGCATCGGCGTTGGCCGAAAAAGTGGCGGCGGAGATGGACATAGTATAAGCCGTGGTGAGACTTGCCTTCACAGCTCTGACGGGGATTCTCCTGTTGACCCCGGCATTGGCGAGCAGCGATCCGGGGGTCGATCCCGCTCTGCGGCAGCGCCTGATCACGGCCGCGAGCGAGGCACCGAGTTTCGACGATCGCTTCCACGCGGAAGTCTGGCTAACCGATATGTCAGGCCGCCTGGCCGGCAAGGTGCCGGACCATGATGAACGCCTGACTATCCTGAAGACCGTCCATCAGGAAGCGGCCCGCGTCGACCTGCCGCCGGAGCTGGTGCTGGCGGTGATCGACATCGAGAGTAATTTCGACCGGTTCGCCCTCTCCCATGCCGGCGCGCGCGGATTGATGCAGGTGATGCCTTTCTGGCTCAAGGAGATTGGCCGGCCCGGGGACAATCTGTTCGAGATCGCCACCAACCTGCGCTACGGCTGCACCATCCTGCGTTACTACTACGATATGGAGGACGGCCGCCTGGCCCCCGCACTGGCACGTTACAACGGCAGTCGCGGCAAGCGTTGGTACCCCGATCGCGTGATGGGCCGGCTGAGCTCGAAGTGGTTTCAGCAGTAGCGCACTTCAGCCCTGGCCAAAACCTGGCCGCGCCGGAGACGGCATCTCGGCACACTCTATGTCCAAGGCGTCGACACGGGCCGCGGGCGGCCCGTGTCGGAGCCATTCGCACAATGCATCTACCGCCTGGTTGTCACCCCAGGCCAGCACTTCGACGCGTCCGTCCGCGAGATTTATCGCGTGGCCATTGACGCCAAGAGACGCGGCGCGCTGCGCGGTGCTGGCGCGGAAAAACACGCCCTGTACGCGCCCGGAGACCAGACATCGTCGACAAACGGGATCGCTCATGGCCTCGGCAAAGCGCGGTCGCGATGACCGTCGCTACGGCTCCTTGGACAGTTGCCGGGTAATGGTGATGGCGTGGCTGGCTTTCTCGCGGGCGAGCTTCGCATCGACGCGGGCGCCGTTGTAAGCGCGCTTTTGCAGCTTCTGCTCGGCAGCGTTCATATGGTCGCGGGCCTGCTGCAGGACCATGGGCGCCTTCTCCTCCGCGCCTGCCTGCTCGGCCGCCTGGATCGCCTGGCGCGCATCGCTCATTTCCTGCACCGGCGGTCCGGCGCAGGCGGACAGCAGCAACGTGGCGGCTACCACGAGCCAGCCGCTTCGGATCATTCTTGTTGTTCCACCTGATTGCACGACCAGCGACCCCACCGGAGACTGGATTGAAAACGCGAGCAAGGCGAATATAACCCGTCACGGCCGCTACCGCTAGCATCGACCGTTTCTGGAATAAGAGAAAAGTAGAGCAAAATCATGCAGGTAAAGATCTATCATAATCCGCGTTGTTCGAAGTCGAGACAGGCACTCGAATTGCTCCGCCAGCGGGGCATCGAGCCCGAGATCATCGAGTATCTGCAGAATCCCCCGGACGCCGGGACCCTTCGAGCGATCATCGACATGCTTCAGATCAGACCGCGCCAGCTGCTGCGGACCGGCGAGACTGAATACCAGGTGCTCGGTCTCGA
>Ga0265306_10000956_pt1 | contig 14155 bp, 9 predicted proteins | sample Helome_3_FD_192493 | JGI IMG/M metagenome (GOLD analysis project Ga0265306, IMG submission 192493) | Marine sediment microbial communities from subtidal zone of North Sea - Hel_20160420 (Illumina Assembly) | ecosystem: Environmental > Aquatic > Marine > Subtidal zone > Sediment ...
TAAATAAGATGTGCAAAGGTACTTATATAAGACTTAATAAAAAAAGTCCTTAGACATAAGGTTATGTTAAGGACTTATCTATAAATATGGTCTTGTTTCAGAATTGATAACGTACCCCTAAGGCGATATCAAAGTCAAAATTATCTGAAAAATCATTATATCCTAATATGCCAAGTTCTGGCCTTATATCAAAAGATAACAATAAAGGAATGTCAAAATTATATTCTACCCCTACATTTCCCGCTACTAAAACAAAGAAACCACCACTGGGAGTATAAGGCTCAGTAGTTCCATTTCCGGGGACAGGTTCAAAACTTGCGCTTCCAAATCCTGCACCTGCGCCATAGAACCAGTTAAAATTACCATCTATATGACGTACCCATTCGTAAAGTCCAGTTACTTTAAAAGCGTCATAATCTCTGCTGTCTCTCCATCCCAGATTTAATTCCAACCTATGATATCTGCTTAATAATCTTTGATAGGATATTTCTGCGCCAAACCCATCACTGTCGCCAAGTCGAAGACCAAGTGCATTATCAGAAATTTCCTGTGCACTAATTGTAATTGTAAAAAGGCATGTTAGTAATAAAACCGGATTTAATATTTTCATATGTTCTGATTTTAGTTTAGGTTTAAAATCCATCTCAGCTAATAAAAACTTAATTTTACACCTAAAATTGTTTTAGATTGGATAAAAATCTTTTAATAGATCTTAGGAGCAGGCTGGACGGCACTTTGCAATTTGACAAGCTATCAAGGGCCCTTTATGCAACTGACGCATCGGTATACAGAAAAGTACCATTGGCAGTTGCCTTCCCAAAAGATGAAAATGACATAGTTAAACTTGTACTTTTTGCGAAAAAACATCATATTGGGCTAATTCCCAGAACAGCCGGCACATCATTAGCCGGGCAATGCGTTGGAGATGGAATTGTTGTAGACGTATCCAAACATCTTACTAGTATTCTTCAATTAAATGTCAAGGGAAAAACGGTCACGGTCCAACCGGGGGTTATCAGAGATGAACTCAATGAACATCTCAAGGCTCATAGGTTGTTTTTTGGGCCAAATACTTCAACATCTAACCGCTGTATGATTGGTGGTATGGTAGGAAATAATTCAAGTGGTACCACATCTATTCAATATGGCGTAACACGTGATAAAATCATTTCTTTAAAAACAATTCTTTCAGATGGTTCCGAGGCCACCTTCAAATCTATTTCACCATCTGAATACAGAAATAAAATGAAGTTGAAGAACCTTGAGGGGGACATTTATAGGGAATTGTTTAACGAGTTGCAAAACAAAAAGACACAGCAAAATATTAAAGAAGAATTTCCCAAGGATAGTATCCATAGGAGAAATACCGGTTATGCAGTAGATGAATTATTGCGCAGTAACCTTTTTGGAGGTAATGAGGAGGAAATTAATATTTGTAAATTACTAAGCGGGAGTGAAGGAACTCTGGCATTTACTACGGAGATCATTTTACAATTAGACGATAGTCCTCCACCTGTTTCCGCCATGGTGGTCACACACTATAAAACCCTTGAAGATTGCCTCCAGGATGTAGTTCCTGTCATGAAACACAATTTACATCTGTGTGAGATGATGGATAAAGTGATTTTGGATTGCACAAAAAATAACAGAGAGCAGTTAACTAACCGATACTTTGTTGAAGGTGATCCTACGGCCTTGCTTATGTTGGAGTTGAAAGATGATTCTGAAGAGGCTCTTGAAGGAAATTTGAAAAAACTATTAAAAACGATAGAGCGTTCCGGATTGAGCTATGCCAATCCTATTCTGAGAGGTAATGATATTAACAAAGCCATTGCCTTAAGAAAAGCTGGTCTTGGTCTTTTAGGAAATATGGTAGGCGACAGGAAGGCCGTAGCCTGTATTGAAGATACAGCGGTTTCTTTGGAAGATCTAAAAGCCTTCATAGGAGAGTTCACCAAGATTATGAAAGATTATGGCCAGGATGCAGTCTATTACGCCCACGCAGGTGCCGGTGAGCTTCATTTAAGACCAATTCTGAACTTAAAACGTGCTGAAGATGTCTCGCTTTTCAGGGCGATAACAACTGATGTGGCCAAACTGACCAAAAAATATGGAGGGTCTTTTAGTGGAGAACATGGCGATGGTATTGTCAGAGCTGAATTTATTCCGATGATGCTAGGGGCGGAGAATTACGAATTGCTTAAACGAATAAAATTTTATTTTGACCCTAATCATATTTTTAATCCGGGTAAAATTGTAGATGCATATCCTATGGACGAATCATTGCGATATGAAATCGACCGTCAAGAACCCAAGATCAATACAATTTTTGATTTCTCAGACAGTGAGGGAATATTAAAAGCCGCTGAAAAATGTAATGGCAGCGGAGACTGCAGAAAAACCCATAAGGCTTCAGGTGGGATGTGCCCCAGCTATCAGGCAACTAAGAATGAAAAGGATACAACCAGAGGAAGAGCAAATGCATTGCGAGAGGTACTTACAAATTCGGTTGAGAAAAACCGATTTAACTCTGATGAATTATTGGATGTATTCGACCTCTGCCTAAGTTGTAAAGCCTGTGCGAGCGAATGTCCCAGCAATGTTGATGTTGCGACTTTAAAATCCGAGTTTTTATATCAGTATCAGGAGACAAACGGATACAAATACAGGAATAAACTGTTTGCGTATAATACCAGGTTGAATGCTTTGGGAAGTAAGATACCTAAAATAACGAATGCAATTTACAATTCCAGTCCGCTGGGTCTTTTGATTAAGAAAATTTCAGGAATTGCATCTGAAAGGAAGTTGCCAAAAGTTTCAAATATTAATTTAAATAAATATCTTCAAAATACTAATAAACAGGAATATAATAAAAATAAAAATGTACTCCTTTACATTGATGAATTTACCCGTTATTTAGACACGGATCTTGGTAAAGATGCGATAGACTTGTTATGTGGATTGGGTTATAGAGTAAATTTGTTTTACGGTGAAAGCGGACGAACTTTTATTTCAAAAGGGTTTTTGAAACAGGCTAAAAAGCTGGCCGAGAAAAATACGGCATCATTGTTCAAATTTGCCCTGCAAGGCACACCTATAATAGGAATAGAGCCATCTGCTATTCTGACTTTTAGAGATGAATATAAAAGGTTTCATTTCGACACAGAAAAAGTTGAAACAATTGCCGATGTGTCATTCCTTATTGAAGAATTCCTGTCTGATGAAATTAAAAATGGTAACATACACAAAGAACAATTTACAAAGTCGGCAGTCACAATCAAAATCCACAATCACTGTCACCAAAAGGCTCTATCTGATCAAAAAGTAACTTTTGACATATTAAATCTCCCTGAAAATTATAAAGTTAGTATCATTTCTTCTGGATGCTGTGGTATGGCGGGGTCCTTTGGTTATGAGCGTGAACATTATAATACCAGTATGCAAATTGGCGAGTTAAAATTATTTCCTTCTATTAGAAAGTCTGGGGAGGATGTTATTATTTCTGCCAATGGAACCAGTTGCAGGCACCAGATTTATGATGGCACGGGAAGGCAAGCCCAGCATCCGGTGACTATATTAAAAAATGCGCTATGCATCAAATGATTCGTCTTCACCTTGCGATTGCTTTTGTTTTGGGATCTGGTCCATTTCAAGGGAGTTAATCAGATCGTTTAATTCCATTAGCTTCAAATCTTCATCTGCAAAAAAAGGAGAGAGTTTGTCGTAGCTATAATTATAGATTTTCCATCGCTTAAATGAGTATTCCAAAGCACTGAGGTTTTCTACCCAATCACCAGAATTCAGATAAGTACATTTTCCTTTCTGTGTCTCAAATGTTTTCTTTTTTGGCTGGTGAATATGTCCGCAAATCACATAATCATAACCCTTTGCCAGAGCAGTATCTATAGCCGTTCGTTCAAAATTGTCAATATATTTTTCCGCATTTTTAACGCTATTTTTTATTTTTTTTGCCAATGAATATTTTTCTTTCCCTAGTTTGGTTAAAAACCAATTTATAATTCTATTCAAACGGAGAAATATAGCGTAACCATATCCACCCAGCCTAGCGAGCCACTTTGCGCGTCCAATGGAAATATCGAAAACATCTCCATGAAAAATCCAGGTTTTTTTACCATCTAAATCTAAAATTAATTTGTCTTGAATACTAAAGTTTCCTATAACCGTACTACCAAATTTACGCAACATCTCGTCGTGATTACCTGTAATGTAGATGACTTCGGTACCATTTGAAGCCATATTTATAATTTTTTTAAGAATCCTCAAATGTGAAGCAGGAAAGAAGTGTTTGTCAAATTGCCAGATATCAATAATATCGCCATTCAAAATTAATTTTTTGGGTTCTATGCTGTTTAGATAAACCATCAACTCTTCTGCATGACAGCCAGAAGTGCCTAAATGCACATCAGATATTACCACTACATCTATATTCCGCTTTTTCAAAGTATAAAGAATTACTTATTACAAAATTAGACCTGTTGGTATAATATTATTTTAAGTTAAAGTCAACATTGTATAATGACAAGGTTAAATTTGATATAAATAAACAGTTATTTGTTAGCTTAATATTAACCAGACTTGCGTTTTGGTTTCCTTTCATTTAACATCTATCTTTGGCTGATGTAAAAAGGAACTTTTACGCTTAATTTGATAAAAGAAAGACCCTGATATATGGCTGGTAATACCTTTGGAACACTTTTTAAACTCACTACATTTGGTGAATCACACGGTAAAGCCATCGGAGGAGTTTTGGATGGATGCCCATCTGGAATAATTCTGGATATGGAAGCAATTCAGAATGAACTGGATAGAAGAAAACCCGGCCAGTCCGCTATAGTTACACAGCGAAAAGAGCCGGATAGTGTGGTTTTTTATTCCGGGATATTTGAAGGGCAGACTACTGGAACCCCAATTGGATTTGCGATTTATAATACAAATCAGAAATCAAAAGATTACTCGCATATAAAAGATTCATATCGCCCTTCTCATGCAGATTATGTATATGATAAAAAATATGGTTTTAGAGACTATAGGGGAGGAGGAAGAAGTTCTGCACGTGAAACGGCCAGTAGGGTGGTTGCCGGCGCTATTGCTAAACAATTTTTAAAAGGAATAAATATAAATGCCTATGTTTCCCAGGTTGGTTCACTTAAACTTGAAAAAGCCTATTCAGAGCTGGATTTAAAATTGACTGAAAGTAATGCCGTTCGTTGCCCGGACACTGACACAGCTGCCAGAATGGAATCTTATATTAAAAAAATTCGAAAAGAAGGGGATACAGTAGGGGGAATTATTAGCTGCGTCATTAAAAATGTCCCGGTTGGACTCGGAGAACCTGTTTTTGATAAGCTTCATGCTGATCTTGGTAAGGCCATGTTATCTATAAATGCGGTGAAAGGTTTTGAATATGGCAGTGGTTTTGAAGGAGTTAAAATGAAGGGCAGTGTTCATAATGATCAATTCAAACCAGATGGCAGTACAATTACCAATAATAGTGGTGGAATACAAGGGGGCATTAGCAATGGAATGGATATTTATTTTAACGTGGCCTTTAAACCTGTCGCGACTGTTATTCAGTCCTATGAAACTATTGATAAAGATGGGAATATGGTCAAAACTAAAGGTAAGGGCAGGCATGACCCGTGTGTTGTGCCAAGAGCTGTGCCTATTGTAGAAGCAATGGCGGCATTAGTACTTGCGGATTTCGCGCTGCTAAATAGAACCATCAAATTATAAACCTGCTTTTTTAGATGGTTTCCTGTCAAAATACTATCTTTCTAACCTAAACTTTTTATATGAAGAAACTGGAATTGCATTGGCGAATCCTTATAGGGATGATCCTTGGTCTTCTTTTTGGCTTTGCAATGACATATATTGATTGGGGTCGTGGTTTTGTGCAGGATTGGATCAACCCTTTTGGGACTATTTTTGTTAAACTTCTCAAATTAATTGCGATTCCTCTTATTCTTGCATCCTTAATTAAAGGTATTTCTGATTTGCAGGATATTTCAAAATTTAGAAATATTGGGCTTCGAACAATAGCTATTTACATATGTACTACAATAATTGCTATTACTATTGGGCTGGTTTTGGTTAATATTTTGCAACCAGGTGACGGCATTTCAGATGAAACAATTACTAAATTAACGGAGACCTATGCTTCAGATAGCGGTGTAACTTCAAAAATCGAAGCAGCTTCCAGGCAAAAAGAAGTTGGTCCTTTGCAATTTTTAGAAGACATGGTTCCTGACAATGCTTTTGGCGCCCTAAGTGATAACACTCTAATGCTTCAGGTTATATTTTTTACAATATTCCTGGGTATATCAATGCTATTAATAGGCGAAAAAAGAGCTAAACCACTAAAGAAGTTTTTTGATTCGCTTAATGATGTCGTGCTCAAAATGGTAGATCTTATAATGCTCACAGCTCCGGTGGCAGTTTTTGCATTGTTGGCCAATGTTGTTGTCTCCTCTGGTGACCCGGATCTTTTACTGGCATTATTGAAATATGCCGGGGTAGTAGTTTTGGGATTATTTTTAATGATAGTTTTTTATAGTACGGTGGTAGCCACTTATACGCAGAAAAATCCATTTTGGTTTCTTAAGGAGATAAGTCCTGCTCAGTTGTTGGCATTTTCCACGAGTTCCAGCGCAGCTACGCTGCCCGTTACTATGGAAAGGGTGGAGGAACATATAGGGGTAGATAAAGAGGTGTCTAGTTTCGTACTCCCTGTAGGTGCCACCATTAATATGGATGGCACAAGTTTATATCAGGGTGTTGCAGCTGTTTTTATCGCTCAGGCTCTTGATTTTGATCTCTCACTCAGCGGCCAATTGACTATTGTGCTTACGGCCTTGCTTGCGTCTATTGGTTCGGCCGCTGTACCGGGAGCCGGTATGGTAATGTTGGTCATTGTTTTAGAATCTATTGGTTTTCCATCAGATAAGCTGGCTATTGGCCTGGCACTTATTTTTGCTGTAGACCGCCCTCTAGACATGTGCAGAACTATTATAAATGTTACCGGAGACGCTACCGTTTCCATGGTTGTTGCGAAGTCGGTAGGGAAATTAGGGAAACCCCATATAGAAGAGTGGGATGAGTTTTATGAAGAAGTTAAATAAATTTAAAATTAAATCCAATGAACATTTGTTTTCTTATGTATCCTTGGGAGGAGATTGATCCTGAGAATGATACAAGCCTTGCATTAATTCATGAATGCGTTAAACGCAACCACGGTGTAGCTTTGTGCACCCCTGCTAATCTCACAATACGGAATAGTGTTACAAATGCCTTTTGCACCGTTATGGGTAGAATGGAGAAAGTGCCCAGCAGTCTCAGGTCTTTTTATAAAAAGGCAGAAATTAGGGAGGAAATGTTACCATTGGCCGGTTTTGATGTTATCTTCATGAGAGCCAATCCACCATTGGACCCTATTATGTTGAATTTTTTGGATTCAGTAAAGGATGATGTGTTCATCGTAAATTCACTGCAAGGATTAAGAGAGGCGAATAATAAACTTTACACCGCGGCTTTTGGTGACAGCCATGATAATATAATTCCGGTTACCCATGTTTCTAAAAATAAGAACTATCTGGTTAAGCAGATTAAAGAATCTAAAGCCGATAAAATGATCTTAAAGCCATTGAATGGCTTTGGAGGTTCAGGAGTTATCCTGATTGAGAAATCTGCAATGTCAAATATAAAGTCGCTTTTGGATTTTTATATTTCCAGTTCCGATGGCTCATCCAATTATGTTATTCTTCAGGAATATATTGAAGGGGCAGACCAGGGTGATGTGCGAATTCTGATTTTAAACGGAGAACCTATTGGTGCCATGAGACGTATTCCGGGTTCTGATGATCATCGCTCCAATGTTTCTGCTGGAGGTTCGGTTGCAAAACATACGCTTACAAAACAGGAAAAAGCATTATGCAAGCAAATAGGACCGAAACTGGTAAAGGATGGACTATATTTTGTGGGAATCGATGTTATCGGTGGTAAATTAGTTGAGGTGAATGTTATGTCCCCCGGTGGGATAACATACATGAATAAGGCCTACAAAACAAAAATTCAGTCAAAAATAATAGACTTTATAGAGAGTAAGGTGATTGATAAATTACAAGCCTTTAACAGGCGTTCCAGATTGCGAAACGAGGTTGAGAATGCTTAAACTTTCAGTTGCCGATATTATCTCAAATATTAAAGCTGAGATTCCGTTTGACGCAGTTTCAGACGATTATTCTTTTACTTTAAAAATAAGTGATTACGCACCTTATATATGTGCTGCAGTACACAATGGGCATCAATTTAGAAAATCCCTCTGGGATAATTGCCTTCATACAGAATTTGATCGCTGGCATGAAGAAGATCCTTGTACCAGAGAAATGGTAGTGTCGCACCCCATTGTCTTAACCGGTTGTGACAGCAGGTTTGAATATGATCTTAATCGACCTCCGGATGGAGCTATTTATTCAGATGCCTGGGGCAAACCATTATGGAAAACACCAATATCTGCGAAAGAATACGATCATAGTATGCATAAACACGCATCCTTTTATAGTGTTGTTCATGCACTGATCGATCAAATTGAAAAGAAATACGGCAAGGCTATAGTTTTTGATATGCATAGTTATAATTGGAAACGCTGGGACAGGGAGGTACCTACCTGGAACCTTGGTACCAGTAACATTGATAACAACCGCTATGGGAATATAGTTACAGACTGGCAACAGAAGCTCGGGAATATTAAATTACCGAATAATATAAAATCCGATTGCAAAATTAACGACACCTTTCAGGGAAATGGTTTTTTTCTGAAATATATTACTACAACTTTTGGAAATACCCTTGTTTTAGCCACTGAAATTGCAAAGGTGTATTGCGATGAGCTCACGGCTATTATCTATCCTGAAGTAGTTCGTTCTGTGGAATTGCAATTAAAAGAATTAGTACCTTTGCAAGCTAAAGAATTTCACGAGAAAGATTTATGATTACGGAAGACCAGCGCCTGGCTATACAATATGAGTACCCTAATTTAATGGAAGTAGATGACAATCTTGATCGACTCATAAGGAGTATCGAATTGCTTAGCTATGTAAATCCGCTAAACGGTGAAAAAGAAAAGCATAAGTTTTTTGCTTCAAAATTTGTGATAGACCCCGAATTTAAATACCCAAAATTAAAGTTTGATCCTTATAAGCTTCACCGCTTATTTTATTCACAAAGATTAGAGCGTATTCAGGATGCAGAATTAAAAAATTTGTATACTGAGATCATTTACTATTATGCCAATATGGTGCAATGCATCAAAACTATTGGCAAGGGTAAAGAGTTTTATTACAACTCTCTTAATATATATGGAACCCCTACGGAGAAGGACGTTCAAAATGCAAAATTCATACTACATTTTGATGATAAACCGGCCAGTGTTGATATGGAAAAAGTCTTTTCCACGGAGGATGCCAAGGCTTATTTTGAAGATTTTGCAACGGCTTACGAGTTTCCTGTAAATATTAGATTTGCAACCCATATAGCTGCGGATGCCATGGTAAGTAATGCAACAAAAACTTTACTAATTAAGCGCAATACGAGATTTAGCCAAAACCAACTGCTTACATTGGCCAATCATGAAATTGGGGTACACCTTGTAACTACTTTTAATGCTTCTCTCCAACCTTTAAAAATATTTTCTAATGGCTTCCCAAAAAATGTAGAAACTCAGGAAGGATTAGCAGTTTTTAGCGAATATATGAGTGGTGCACTTACAATTAAAAGACTCAAAGAGTTAGCATATAGGGTTTTAGCCTCAGACAGTTTAATTAAAGGTTATACTTTTGCAGACACCTTTGATTTAATACATAACCAATACAAACTGAACAGAAATGACGCCTTTTCTATTACCTTAAGAGCACACAGAGGTGGTGGTTTTACCAAGGATCGACTGTATTTGAGTGGATTGAAAAAAATTTACCGACGCTATAAGAATGGCAAGTCTATGGATGTATTACTTACCGGAAAAGTAGCATTGAATAACGCTGATCAAATAAAATACTTGCAAAATTTAGGTTTAGCGCAGCCAATCAGTCACAATAATCTGGCATTTTCTGAAAAGAGAAGTTCAAATGCCACACTCGATTTTATTTTAAATAATTTAAAATAGACTAATCCAGAAATTTTGCCTCTAATTCCGCAGTGGGTATCATGCATTCATTTTGTTTACCAAACCAGTAGTACCTGTTTTTGGCTATTAGATCATAGATCCAGTCCCTAATTGGCCTTGGAACCCATTCAAAAATACCTAATAGGCGCCAGCCACCACCAAAAGATTTACCAATCTCCAGGGCCGCAGATGATTTGGTGTAATAGGCAGTATTCGGAACAATTAGAATAATCGAATCTATTTGTGTTGAATCAATTCCCCTTTCGTTTAGAAGCAAAATTGCCGCATCACTTTGCAGAGCGGCAAACTTGTAGATGTCTTTCTTATCATGTTTAATGACAAACTGAATAGCGCTATTGCAAAGATTGCAAACGCCATCGAACAATATAATTTTTTTTACATCCTTTAGTATCACAAGTCAAAAATAAAGCCTAACAACCAGAATCCGATATGTTTTATAATCTATTTAAGAAAGTTTGGGTACTGCTTTTAGAGCAAATATGTAATTATGAACGTAGTGAAAAAGGGATTTTGTCTCTAATGATTGTCAATAATTATTTTTTGGTTTCAACCAATTCCAGTTGATCCACACTTACATTGGTTGTAAACATCCCATAATTTACAACCGCTTTATTTTTCTCGAGTTTATCTATACTTCCTACTGCCCGGCCATCATGCATTCGTACCCTGTCACCAATTTTAAATACTGGTCTTGGTTTATTCTTTTCCTTTAAAACGGCCTTCCTGTGATCAATTTTCTTTTTTTCCCGGATTACTTTTACTTTTTTCTGGACTTCCTGTGCAGTTTCAAGCTTCTTTTGCCTTTCTACCTTCGCCTGGGTGGCAGATTTCTTCTTTCGCTTACTATTTTCAGTCTCCACAATACGTAAAAGCTCTGAGACAAGAACTCGTTTTTTTTTGTCCAAAAAATATTTCTCCGCGGCAGTGTTTACTTTATTGCCTAAATGTACCATTCGCTGGTCATGATCATACAACTCCTGATAATTCTCTAATTTGGACTTAATCTTCGCATTTAGTTTTTCCAACCTCATTGACTCATCTCTGGCTTTAGATTCCTCCTCTTTTAGCCTGGATCCGGTTTGAGCCATTTTATTACGCTCCTTTTGCATTTTAGCAATAGTGGCATCAAATCGTAATTTACCTCGTTCAACCTTCTTCTTTGCCTTATTAATTAAACTATAAGGGATACCATTTTTCTGTGCTACTTCAAAAGTAAAAGAACTGCCAGGCTGCCCTAACTCTAATTGAAAAGTAGGTTCCAGAGTTTTAGAATTGAAAAGCATATTCGCATTTGCAGTATGCGGTAACTCATCAGCTAAAGCCTTTAGGTTAGCATAATGGGTAGTAATAACACCAAATGCACCTCGTTCATAGAAAACTTCTAAAAATGCCTCTGCAAGAGCACCACCTAATTCAGGATCACTGCCGGTGCCAAATTCATCAATAAGGAATAAAGTAGCCTTATTACACATCCTAAGAAACCGATTCATATTCTTAAGTCTATAACTATATGTGCTCAGATGATTCTCAATAGATTGATTATCACCTATATCAGTAAGTATATTTGTAAACAAACATACAGAACTGCGTTCATGAACAGGAATCAATAGTCCGCTTTGTAGCATAACCTGAAGTAATCCAATGGTTTTAAGCGTAATGCTTTTTCCTCCGGCATTTGGACCTGAAATTACGATTATCCTGTTCTCATGATGTAACTCAATAGTCTGTGGCCACGTCTTTTGGCCGCTTTTTTTATTAGTTAAAAAAAGTAAGGGATGGAAAGCATCTCGTAAATAAAGACTGCTAGTTTCATTTATTTCAGGCATTAGGGCATTCATCTCTCTTGCATATTTGGCCTTGGCAGCGGTAATATCTATTTGAGTTAGAAAACTTTGGTATTCTCGAAGGAGAAAATCGTAAGGTCTTATCAAATTTGTTAATTGATTAAGAATCCTTTGAACCTCCTCTTTTTCGTCAAATTCCAGGTTATTGAGTTCCCTGCTGTACCTTAATGACGCTTCTGGTTCTATATAAACGATACTACCCGTTTTGGAAGTTCCCATTACAGTTCCTTTTACTTTACGCCTATACATTGCTTTAATCGCCAGTACCCTCCGATTTTCTACTACAGATTCCCGTATTTCATCTAAAAACTCAGCAGCCTGACTCGCATTAAGAGCAGTAGTAAAACTTTGATTGATCTTACTTTTAACCTGGTTTATTTGCTTGCGTATGACTTTTAATTCATCAGAAGCATTGTCTTTCACCTCACCAAATCGATCTATAACTGAATCTATATTAGAAATTATCTCGGAATTGGATTCTATTCTCTCTATACTGGCAAATAATAAGGGATAATAATCCTTAAATTTTTTAAAGAATATTTTGTGAGTATTCACCAAAGTACAGATATGGCCAATACGCCTGAAACCTGGAATTTCCAAGGTTGTATTTTCTATTTTGAGTAGTTTTAATTCATTGTTTATGGTGTCAAATCCGTGATTCGGAATCCTATTATCATTGCTAAAAGAAGCCAGATATTCCGAAGTTTGGCCCAGGATTTCCAATAGATCTTCCTTTCTTGTAATTGGCTGGATAACCAAAGCACCAATTTTTCCCAATTCAGTACTGCAACGGTCAGATAATTGTTGTAATATCAAAGGGAACTCTAAATCTTGTAAGGTTTTTTTATCTATTGTTTGCATTATTTGGAATTGCCGATGGCAAAGGTATGGAATAGGTATGATTTTGAAAATTCTTTAGTGTAATGAGTAAACACGAGCAGTTAGGTAGAAATATCCATTTGCAAGTAGCCGGCAAAAAGATTGCCTATTTTGCTGTTGAGGACAATAATCCTATATAAACAGCTGTTTTATAGCTATAGAACAACGATTTGTATTTAGTTCTAAGCATAAAAGCGGTTTTATATGAAAAGATATTACAATCGTACTGTCTTACTACTTCTACTACTAATTATAGTTAGTTGCAGTACTACCAGGAATGTTGATATAAAGACCATGGGGCCTGCTCCGGTTTCTCTTTCAAATACTATTAAGAGAGTGGGGATAATAGGAGGGAAGGTACATTTAAGTGAAGCCAAAGAACAAACCGGACTAAACCAGCTTATTTCCAGAGAAAATGAACAACTTGCAATTAAAGCAAGGAATGCGGCAATTAATGGGTTATATAACCAACTTGCCAGTGACAGGCGTTTTGACACCATAATACTGATGGAAGATATAGTGCAAAATGAGGATGATCTTAATATTCAGGGAGACTACTTAAACTGGGGTACTGTTGAAGCATTATGTCAGAAATATAAGGTTGATGCCATTTTTTCAATGGCTTATTATGATTCAGACACCAGGGTATCTTTAAAGAAAACCACGATGGAGCAACTAAATTTGTTACGTGTTAAAGAAAAAGTTGCGGCGCACCAGATTACACTAGAAACCCTGATTGAAAACGGATGGCGGATTTATGACCCCTCTAACAAATTGCTAATTGATGAATTTACTTTTAATAATCAGATCGTGTCAACAGCCAAAGGTCTTGATCCCTATGAAGCATTGCAGGCAATAGAAGACAGAGCAAAAAATATAGTAGAACAGAGTAAACAGACAGGAAGTTCCTACGGAGCCAGATTGCAGCCTTATGAGCATAGTATAACCAGAGCGTATTATGTAAAATGTACACCAGTATTTGAACAGGCAGAAATCTATACTTCATCCGGTGATTGGGAATCGGCCGCGGACCTTTGGAAAAAGGAAACAGAAAATGCAGATCCGAAAATAAGTAGCAAAGCCTGCTATAATCTCGCTATTTTAAATGAACGTAACAATAATTTGACAGCAGCAATGGACTGGGCAATAAGGGCTTATTCTCAATACCAGTCAAAAATAATTGAAGCGTATATAGAAGCTCTAAAGGACCGACAGCAGCAAAATGAGTTACTTC
>Ga0265306_10000957_pt1 | contig 14152 bp, 9 predicted proteins | sample Helome_3_FD_192493 | JGI IMG/M metagenome (GOLD analysis project Ga0265306, IMG submission 192493) | Marine sediment microbial communities from subtidal zone of North Sea - Hel_20160420 (Illumina Assembly) | ecosystem: Environmental > Aquatic > Marine > Subtidal zone > Sediment ...
TGGCGGAACAGGTTCCCGGAAACCTCTTTCACCGCACCAAAGCGAGGGGGGCAGGCTTCAAAGCAGGTTCCGCATTTTATGCATTTATTTTGGTCAATGACATGGATTTTATTCTTGCCACCTTCAATCGCCTCAACCGGGCATCTCCGGAAGCAGATCATACAGGCCTGGCACTTATCCGGATCAATGAAGTAGGAGGTTACTTCACTAAATAGCTTGTCTATCTCGCCACTGGTGAAAAATTCGTCGTATTCGTCTTTGTTTTCAAGACGTGTCGCCAGTTTCTGCCTTTTGGCTATCTTAATGTAGGGGATCAGCTTTCTGACTTCCTCAAGTTTGGACTTAAACTCATTTTCGTCTATTTCTTCGCCTTTGCCAAGTGGTCCCAGCTCCTTGACGCTCTTGGAAAATTCATCTACGACTTCGGTAAAAAGGTTTCCTTCACCGGAAGTCATAAATTCGATTCTTAATCTTTCCGGGTTTAGCCCTACGTGCGCCATTATTTTTTTACATAGAAGCACCATGCTTAGTGCATCGTAATTTCCATGGGTAATATAATTACATTCATTAAGGCGGCAACCACCTATAAAAACCCCATCCAATCCATTTGAGAAAGCTCGCAGTACAAATTCCAGGTCGACTCTACCGGAACACATGACGCGAACAAGCCTGATATCAGTTGCATATTGCAGTCTGGAAACTCCAGCCATGTCAGCAGCGCCGTACGCTCACCAATGGCATACAAAACCTAATATTTTGGGTTTAAATGTAAGTCCTGTACTCATTCGTTCTCTACTCCTTATAAACCATTTGGGGATTATCTGTTATTCACCTACCGCCGCGTCAATTTGGCTCAAGAGGTCTTCATCGGTAAAGTGCTTTAGAAAAATCGCCCCTGTTGGACACTTTGCGTTGCAAAGCCCGTCTCCTTTGCAGAGAACCGGATTCACCACAGCCTTTTGGCCCTGTTGTGTCTTACGAAACTCTATGGCACCATACGTACAGGCTGTAATACATGCTCCACAGCCCATACACTTTTTCTCCTCTACCTCGCAAACAGAACCTGAGACGGTGACGATATCATGTGAGAGAAGGGTTAAAGCGCGGCTTGCAGCCCCATACGCCTGGTTAATCGCTTCCGGTATATGCTTGGGATAGTGAGCCATTCCACACAGAAAAACGCCTTCGGTGCCAAACTCAACCGGTCTTAATTTGACATGGGCTTCCTTGAAAAATTCATCCGGCCCCAAAGAGACTTTGAACAGTTGAGATATTTCCCTGTTTCCTGCAGGAGGAATAACAGCCACAGCCAAAGAAAGGAAATCCGCATCGATAGCTATCTTCTGGCCCAGGATGGAATCATCCACGGCAACCCTTAAAACAGAACGGCCTTCGGCCATGACCGCTTCTACCTGGGGTTTGTTATCAGGCTCGTAGCGGATGAACTTTACATCACTATTTGACGCTTCCCGGTAATAATCTTCAGCGAACCCATACGATCTTATATCCCTGAAAAGAATATAGATATCCATCTCGGGATTTATCTTTTTCAGTTTCAGGGCATTCTTGATGGACTGGTTGCAGCATATCCGGGAGCAGTAATTTCGGTCTTCGTTTCTGCAACCAACACATTGGATCATCACCAGACACTGGGAGTTTAGCAGCTTTTCATCTTGATTGATGATGCGGTTTTCCAACTCAAGGTTGGTCAATACTTTATCATCTTCTCCGTAAAGGTATTCGCTGGGCTCATAGGCATCCGCACCTACAGCGATGACGGCGGCACCATGCTTTAGTTCTGTGTCCCCTCTTTCAGACGTCACCCGGGTTACGAAATTGCCGACATAACCGATAGCCTCTGTGATGACGGCATCCGTATGTACATGAATTAAGGGGTGCTGATAAACCGTGCGTACCAGATCACTTAAATAGGCCTGAACATCCATTCCATCCAATGTGTAATGGATATTTCTTGCCGTTCCCCCCAGGTCTGTATCCTTTTCCAGCAGGTAAACCTCATGTCCCTGTTTGGCTATGGAGAGCGCACAGGTCATCCCGGCGATACCCCCACCCACCACCAGTGCCGTCTTGTTTACCGGCAGATCAATTTCCTTTAAGGGCTGCAAAAGGCCCGCTCTTGCCACCGACATCCGGGTGATATCCTTGGCCTTTGCAGTGGCATCTTCCTTTTCTCGAAAGTGGACCCAGGAGCAGTGTTCTCTGATATTGGCCATGTCGAAGAAATATTGATTAATTCCCGCCTCCCGCAGCGTGTCCCGGAATAACGGTTCAAGGGTCCGGGGGGAGCAGGCAGCCACAACCACTCGATTGAGCCCTTTTTCCTGGATCGTCTCCGCTATTGATTGGGCGGAATCAGTCGCACAGGAAAATAGCTGCTCTTGAGCGTGGACAACGTTGTTCAGGGTCTTGGAATATTCCACTACGGAAGGAACATCCACCACTCTTCCGATATTAGCACCGCAATGACACACAAAAACACCGATTCTGGCCTCTTCTTCCGAGACATCCCTTTCCGGTGGATATATTCGCTCTGTGGACAACTTTCCGCGCCGGTAGTCAAGGAATTCGCCACACTGGGAGCCGGCTCCGCTGGCGGAAAAAACGGATTCGGGGATATCCATCGGACTCTGAAAGACGCCGCTTACAAAAATCCCGGTCCGGGTGGTCTCCATGGGATTGGAAGGAGCTGCTTTACAAAATCCGTGCGAATTGAGCTCGATTCCGAACGTATCTGCCAGGCCTCTATAATTAGCAGGCGGATTCAATCCGATGGATAATACCACCATTTCGAATTCTTCTTCCTTTACGCCATCGTCGGGGGTGGCATATCTTACAATGACATTCTTGCTGTCCGGGTTCTCGCCCACGATCGAAGCGTAGCTTCTGATAAATCGAACCCCGGGAAGCTGCTCCGTTCTCTGGTAAAATGGTTCGAAATCCTTCCCATAGGAACGAATATCGTTATGAAATACGGTACACTCGGTCTCGGCATCATGATCTTTTGCCAAAATCACCTGTTTCTGAGTATAGGTGCAACATACGGCCGAACAATAACTGTTACTGCCCGGGGTCACCCGCCGGGAACCGACGCATTGAAACCAGGCGATTTTATGGGGATGCTTCATATCGGACGCACGAAATATCTCACCTTCGTAAGGCCCGGTGGCGCATAAAAGCCGTTCAAAATCAAGACTGGTAACCACGTTCTGTATCTTGCCGTAGCCATATTCACCAACGGACTTAGGATCAAAGGGCTCAAGGCCGGGAGACAGAAGTATCGCCCCGACTTTAATTTCCTTCTTTTCCGGCGTTTGATAAAAATCGATGGCGTTGGTCTTACAAACGCTTTCGCAAATACGACATTTCTTCTCTTTAAGGTAAATACAGCTTTCATCAATATATGAGACAAGGGGAATTGCCTGGGAGAAGTAGATATGGACGGCTTTATTCATCGATATTTCCTGATTGAATTGATCAGGATACTCGACCGGGCAGTATTCCACACAGGTGGTACAACCCGTGCATTTGTCCTCAATGATGTATCGGGGTTTTTTGGTCAGGGTTACATTAAAGTCTCCTGCTTCACCTTCGACACTATCAACTTCAGTATACGTCAGAATCTCGATGTTTGGATGCCGGCCGACCTCGACCAGTTTGGGCGAGAGTATTCACATGGAGCAGTCATTGGTGGGAAAGGTCTTGTCAAGCTGGGCCATATGACCGCCAATGGCAGGATCTTTCTCAATCAGATAAACCTTAAACCCAGCAGTGGCAAGATCGAGCGAGGCTTGAATACCGCTGATCCCTCCACCAACAACCATTACATCTCCAAAATTTTGCTCTACAAGACTTTGACAAAGTTGCTGAATATTTTCTTCTTGCAATAGTTCTTTTTCCACTTTCTAGTACCTCGTCAGGTTTTCTAAATCACTTCTGCGATTATCTCCGTGATGTCCTTAATCTCCAAACTTTCATCATCTTTAAGGGTTAACCTGCTTTCCTCAAAATGGGTAATGCAGTAAGGGCAGGCAGTAGCCAGCACCTCGGCCCCCACACCCACAGCCTGTTCTATTCTAAAGTCAGAGAATCTTTCACCCTTGATCGTCTCCATCCAGATTCGGCCGCCGCCACCACCACAACACAGACTGCTTACCCGTGATTCAGGCATCTCATCCAGCTCCAAACCGGGTATTTTTTTTAAAGCCGCCCGCGGCTCGTCATATATGCCATTATGTCGACCCAGGTAGCAGGGGTCATGGTAAGTCACTTTTTTCCCGTACTCCTTGGTAAGCTCAAGTCGGCCCTCATTGATCAGCTCGAATAAATATTGGGTGATATGAACCACCTCGAAGTTCACCATAAATTCGGGGTACTCGTTTTTGAAGGTATGGTAGCAATGCGGGGAGGAAACAAGGATTTTCCGCACCCCCTTATCGATAAAATTTTTGATGTTATCCCTGGCCAGGCGTTTGAATAATTCTTCATCGCCGGTCTTGCGGATGCTTTCGCCGCAGCAATTCTCCAATGCGCCCAGTATTCCGAAATCGACCCCGGCCTTGTTAAGGATAGCGGCTGTGGCCTGGGCGACTTTTTTTAATCTGGGGTCATAGCAAAGATAGCAGCCGGGAAAATATAAAATTTCCATCCCTTCGGTGAAGGTTTTGACAGACAGGCCTTCGGCCCAATCCGCCCTTTTTTCTCGATCTTCACTCAAAGGATTGCCCTTACCGAGAAGACTGGCGCTTACCCCGCGTACGGGTTTGGCAGTCGTGGGAAATACGCCATATTCGGTGGCAATCCTGCGTAAGGCTACCCCGGATTCTATTTGTTTGACGTCCCTGGGGCACTGCTGAGGGCAGATTCCGCAGGTTGTGCAAAGCCATATATCGTCACTTTCGATATCAGTTAAACCAAATGAGGCCTCTCGGACTATCCTGCGCATACTAAAGTTTCTAACCCGGTTCCACGGACAGACAACATCACATAACCCGCACTGATAACATGCTTTGAAGGCTTCGCCACCGCTCTCCCTGATGACATCGGCAATCTCTTTATAGTCGGCTAAATTCTCCACGATCTTTATCAACCCTCTTTTTTATAACGGTTCAAAGATTTTATTCTTTCTTTGACATTCGGGCAATGCTATCCATTATCTTCTGCAATCCATGTTTGTCTGCCAGTGCTTCCAATCCGATCTCCAACTCCTCCTGCTCCTCTTCTTCTTCGATTTCCTCTTCTCTTTCTTCTAAAGTCAGGGCATCAGCCAGGCACCACTTCACACACAGGGGTTCTTCTTCGCCTTCACACATATCGCATTTTAGCGGGAGTCCGGAGTCTGGTTCTTTGAATTCATCTCTGGATGGGCAGGAAGCTCGGCAGAAGGCACACTCGTCGTATTCTTTTCCGTCAATCGTGTATTTATCTCTGCCGGCACATTCGGCTACAGTATACTCACCCGCGTATACTGGAACATATATATCCGATAATGGTTCACTAATCACGCGAATACGAGCCCGTGCCGGATTATTGCTGCTGTATTTTGGCGTCGCGTGAAAGGCGGAGCAGACTAACTCACATGCCCGGCAACCATTGCATTTATCAACATCAATTTTTATGGTTTTAATTATTTTCTTTTTTTTCTCACCCGTCACGGTTGTACTCCCTTCGCTTTATGCCTGCTCTGTTTCCGCCGAGGCCTCTTTGGCGGGATCATCTTCACCATCCGTCAGGATTCCTCTCTTGATGAATTCCTGGCTCACGTAATCCAACCCCAACTCGTGTAAGGACTCTTTAGTCGGAATACCCTCGTTGTTCCACCCCTTGAATTGGTAATACGTATCCAAGAGCTCCTCTTCAAGTTCAGGAAATCTTTTCTTCCAATGGTTTTTGGGCGGCTTGTCATCTTTGCGGCGCATGCCTCTGCTTATATTAATGGCTCGTACTAAGGTTCGGTACCTTTTGGCTGCCAGCGACAGTTTCTCCTCATCCATATCGATTCCGGCTCCGGCTGAGATAAATTTCGGGTAATTGTGGATATGATACGGAGGCTTCAGGGGAAATGATGACAAACCAGCACACATTCCGAGAGCATCATCGATGTAGTGCATCTTCTCTTGCCAATCCACAATGTCACAAGACATTTGAACATTCGGGTAATAGGGGTTTGAATTTTCTCCCCGTGGTTCCCAGTCCAAAAAATATTGCTTGAACTTTTCATCCGGAACCTGAAACCAGTCCTTTACAAACGCTTCGCGATGCTCTCTTTTGAGGTAAGGCGCCTGGGGAAACTGCCCTTCAATCTGGGTAATATTTATCTTTTCGCCGGTGGCATACATAAGGAAATAAACGGGATTCAGCATTGACAGTTTGAGAGGCAGCTGTTCATGTTTCTTAATATTATTATGGGCATATTCTTCTGCGCCGTTACCAATCTCCCTGGCCGCCCAATAGGTACCATTGGCCAAAACATCTCCGATTCCTTCGCGCCGGACAATTCGGTCCAATAACCAGTAAAATCTTCCTTCGTTATCGGAGGGCATCTCCGGAAAGTCTTTATCGGTTAAAATGCCGTTTTCGTAGAGTTCAAGGGCGAATGCCATCACCTGCGGGGCTGAGAATCCGTCCACGCCATATTCCGTCGCATGTTGGGCTATTTTTAAACCAAAATCCAGATCTGACATGGCCGCCATTGTATAGGTAAGTTTCGAGAAACATTTCATCATGTAGGTTGGCTGTCCCGGGGGAGAAATGGTTGCCGCGCATTTCATGGGGCAGTTATAGCAACTTATCATCCGTGTCCGCATACCCTCCAGCGTCTGCATCCACGCCCTTTTGACTTCATCGGTCCAAAAATCCCTTCTGCGTTCGCGGGAGTTTCCCCACATGAAATTCTCGGTGTGCCACTTTTCATCATGGGTGGCCATCTCCTGCGGTGACCCAAGCCCCTGTAAGATGGTCATTACTCCCGGAATTGGATTTTCATTGCGAAATTTTATATATTCCAGCACTTCGTTGCAAAGCTCCAGATATTCTACCGGTTTAGCAACATTGATGTCCTTTGTTCCGCGCACAACGATCGCCTTTACCCCTTTGTCGCCCATAACGGCGCCTATTCCCAGTCGGCTGGCACTGGACCGACCCTGCTCAATGGATGCAAAATAGACCCTGTTTTCACCGGCCAGGCCGATGGCCGCCACCTGGGCTTTGGGCTGATTCAACTCCTGGCGAAGCAGTTCGGCTGTTTCAGTCGCACCTTTACCCTGCAAATGGGATGCATCTCGTATTTCCACCTTGTCATTGTTGATCCATAAATAAACCAGATCGGGGGATTTGCCGCGCAGGATCACCTTGTCATAACCGGCATACTTCAATTCCGGTGCCCAAAACCCCCCCATCATTGAAAATGCCATTAACCGGGTCTGGGGAGAAATGGTGGAAACAATGGTCCGGTTGCAACCGGTAGCCGGAGTGCCGCATAAAAGGCCGGCACTAAAAATCAGCAAATTCTCAGGCGCAAAGGGTTCAACTTCGGGAGGCACCCGGTCCCATAATATCTTAGCGTTGGTACCAAGCCCCCCCAGATAAAGCTCGGTGTCTTTTGGGTCGGTTTCGACCCTCTCAATGTTTCCCCGGGTTAGATCAATTTCTAAATTAAACCCTGTCTCTGCATACCTCATTTTTTTTCCCTTCTATATTATCTGAATCGGCGACATATTTTTTTATTTTCTAATGGCCCTAACCCGGACTATCCGGAACAGATTGCTCCAAAGGCACCAAGACCCAAAGTGAAACCTTTGGTTAATATTGTTCTTCGAGTCTTAGTGTCTTGGTGGCAAAACTTTTTTTTCATAAAATGCAAAGAAATAACGACTAAGATTCTAATTAATCATATCAATCCGTATTCACCGGCGTTCCAAGTTGGCACCTGCCGAATTCCCGATGGTGGGATGATCGCTCTGTAAAACAATTGAATTTTTTTATGATTTTACTGGCGACCTGTGCTGAACCGAATGTTTGAGCAACATCTAATTAGCTATAAATTAACTACAATTTAGCTACAAAGTAGTTATAGGGGGTTCTCCGAAATCTGTCAAGAGAAAAATCATCGGATGGGAGGTGCAAATTCAGCGGTCAACTGCGAATTTTTTGGGGGGCCGGACCAACGTTTTTAGGAATTATGGTCCCGGATAAGCGCCCGTTCGACTATCTCTATTTATCTGTTTTCATTGACATTCGGGCAACGATATCCTTTAACTTTTCCAATCCATATCTGTCGGCCAATGATTCCAATCCAATCTCCAATTCCTCTTGCATCTCTTCTGCTTGGCCTTCCTCTTCCCTTTCTTGGTAGGTCAGGGCATCATGGGTGCACACCTGAACACACATGGGCTCTGATAGCGGCGGATCGTCTTCACACATATCGCATTTTAGAGGGAGACCGGAACCAGGTTCTTTGAAAAGGTCCCTGGACGGGCAGGAAACCCCGCAAAAACTGCACTCTTTGTATTGTTTTCCGTTAATCGTATACGTATTTCTGCCCGTGCATTCGGCTGGCGTATAATCACCGGCGCGTATCGGAACATAGACATCATTCAGGTCATCGATAACCACCCGAATCCGAGACATAGACGGATTGGTGCTGCTATATTTTGGTCTGGCGTGAAAGGCGGAGCAGGCCACCTCACATGCCCGACAACCAATGCATTTATCAAGATCAACTTTTATGTCTTTAACTACTTTCTTTTTTGGCCCGTCGCTCACGGTTACGACTCCATTCACTTTATTTTTTTTCTTTTTCCGATGAAGTCTCCTGGGAAGGCGTACCTTCGCTATCAGTCAAGATCCCCCTCTCTATGAAGTCTGCGCTCACGTAATCCAGGCCCAGCTCGTCCAAGGTCTCTGTGGTAGGAATACCTTCATTGTTCCACCCCTTGAATTCATAATAGGCGTCAAGCAGCTTGGTTTCCATCTCAGGATCTCTTATCTTCCAATGATCCTCAGGAGGCTTTTCATCCATTCTTCTTAAGCCCCTTCTGACATTAAGGGCTCTAATCAGATTTCGGTTCCTTCTACCTATTTCCCACAGTGCATCTGAATCAAGATCCATCCCGGTTGCATGGGAGATGAAATTGGGTAAATTATAAAGGTGATACGGCGGCCTCCCGCCAAATTGACCTCTAAATGAGGACAAAAAGGCGCAGGTCCCGATGGCGTCATCAATGTAATGCATGGTCTCATTCCAATCACAAATGTTGACAGACGCTTCAACCGATGGATGAGAACGCGGCTCCCATTCCAAAAACCATTTTTTAAACCTCTCTGGAGCTGCGTCCCAATTCTTTACAAACTGTTCTCTCTCTTTCTTGTCAGCAATGGGTATCTGGGGGTAAGACCCTTCCGTTTGGGTGATCGTCATCTTTTCGCCAGTAGCATACATAAGGAAATAGGGGTAATTGATCATTTTCAACTTGAGGGGCAGCTGCTCAAATTTTTTCATGCTATTATGATCAAATTCTTCTGCGCCCCTGCCAATCTGACGGGCTGCATGATAAACACCATTGGCCAGAGCATCACCAATGCCTTCCCGCCGAACAATTTTTTCAACCAGATAGAAAAATCTTTCCCCGGAATCGGAGGGAAATTTCGGCAGGTCCCTGTCGGTTAAAATGCCGGCTTCGTAAAGTTCAATGGCAAAGGCCAGGATTTGCGGCGTTGAATATCCGTCCAGCCCGTGCTCCTGAGTAACGCCAAGGATGTCATAATTAAAATCCAACTCTTTATAGGCCGCCATCGCATAGGTAAGTTTGCTGTAGCATTTTTGAAAATAGGTTTGCCGTCCCGGGTAGGAAATCGCTTGATGGCAATCCTTCGGACAGTTATAGCAACCCGTCCATCGAAGCCGCACGCTATCAGAAATCCCCTTCCATTTCTCTTCACGTTCTTTGTTCCAAAAATCTTTTTGGCGCTCACGCGCATTGCCCCAGGCAAAATTATTGACGTGCCACCCTTCGTCATCCTCGTGCAAAAAAGCATCCCCGCAATACGGGTTATCATAAATTTCCTGATACATGGGGTTGCAAATCTCAAAAAGTTCAGCCGGTCGGGCAACATTGATATCCTTTGTTCCACGAACAGCTATCGCCTTTAACCGCTTGTCTCCCATAATCACCCCAACCCCCCGCGAGGCGCTGGAGTTGGCGTGTTCGATGGTAGCCATATAGACCCTGTTTTCACCGGCCAGGCCGATAGCCGCCACCTGGGCATCGGGATCGTTCAACTCCTCTTTAATGAGTGCTCCGGTTTCTAGAGCGCCTTTGCCCCGCAGATGGCCGGCATCACGTATTTCGACTTTGTCATTGTTTATCCACAAATAAACCAGGTCGGAGGCCTTGCCGCGAATGACTATTTTGTCGTAACCGGCATGTTTCAGTTCCGGTCCAAAAAACCCGCCGAATAGTGAATGTGAATATAAATTTGTCTGAGGAGAGAAGGTATCAACAGCGGTACGATTGGCACCGGGAATCGGTGTGCCATGTAAAAGACCGGTGCTGAATATGAGTAGATTATCGGGAGAAAAGGGGTCAACTTCAGGAGGAACCCTATCCCATTGTATCTTCCCGGCAGTACCCTGCCCCCCCAGATAAATTTCGGTTAATTTAGGGTCGGTTGCTACCCTCTCAATGTTTCCGCGGGATAGATCAATTTCTAAATTAAACCCTGTCTCTGCGTACCTCATTTTTACCTTTTCGGATTAGGCTTTGTGTTCCGATTTTGTTTCTGATTTTACCGACGATCCGTGCACGCCGCATAAGCTATATTTTAGCTACAATTTAGCTATAATGTATTTTTAGGCGGCGCCCCGGAGTTTGTCAAGAAAAAACTCATTGGACAAAAGGCGCAGAATTCAGGGATTGATGGCGGGATTTTTCGGAGGTGCATCAAAAACAATATTTTCTTGTCCGTGGTAAACGAAAAATCTTCTTCCTTTTGCACGGGCAATCAACGTTATTCCAAGGTCCTGGGCTATCTCCAAGCCCATGCGTGTCATTCCTGATCTTGACAGCACTACCGGGATTGTCATTTGGGCGGCTTTCATCACGATTTCGGAGGTTAAACGTCCCGTCGTATATAAAACCTTATCAGCGCCCGTAATTCCATCAATCCACATCCTGCCCCCGATGGCATCGGCGGCATTGTGCCTGCCCACATCTTCAATAAATATTAAAACGTTGCTATTTTGACAGAGGCCGCAACCATGCACCGCGCCCACTTTTTTATAAATCTGATTGTATTGGGTTAGCTCTTTCAGCAGCGCATATATCGTCGATTGTCGGAGTTGGAAATTGGAAAGTTTGATTTCATAAAGTTTGTCCAAGCTGCAACTAAAAAGGGTCCCTTGGCCGCATCCGCTGGTTACGATTCGCTTTGATAATTTTTCTTTAATATATTTTAATCCCTTGCGGGAGGTGGTTGAAACATGCGCCCTTTCGCTCTCCCAATCAACCTTTACGTCAACAATATCTTCGATGTCTTCGATCAATCCCTGATTGCGTAAGTACCCCAGAACCAATTCCTCGGGGTGGGTACCCAGCGTCATAAGCGTTACAACTTCCGTGTCATCCACCAAAATGGTCAGGGGAGACTCACCCGCTATGGCAACTTTTTGTTCTCTTCCGGCCTGATCTGTTGCTACCACATTATATACAGGTTCAAGGCCTGATTTACTCATATCGCGCTTAGGGCTTTTATATTTAATCTTTATTGTCATTGATTTAATACCTGAATCTTGTACGAAAATTAGTGGCTATCCTAATAAATATTACGACTAGGTATAATACCGATTAAACCCTTTCCGGTCTGCTTAATACTAAACATTGCTTTATCAGCGAGAGCCAATAGGCCTTCCCTATTATCGGCGTCATCAGGAAAAGCTGCAACTCCAAAGCTTGCGCCAAGATGTACTTTGCAGCCGGGTTTGGATAAGTATGTTGTTTGCTTCATCCGCGCACGAATTTGTTCAACCTTTTCTGTGGCCTTTAGCTTATCATACCCGGGCAGCACGATGACAAACTCATCACCTCCATAGGCTACCCCAAAACATGGTCCTTTCATGCAGCTTTTAAGGGTAGTTGCCACTTCTTTGAGTGCCTGGCTCCCATTCAGGTGGCCATAGGTGTCAACCACTTGTTTAAAGTTATCCATATCCATAAAAACTAAAGAAAATGGCCTACGGGTCAGTCTACTTTCCTCAATTATTTTATCCAATGCCTGATACAGGTGCCGCGTGTTATAGAGCCCGGTTAAATTATCGTGAATAGCAAGATTACGAAATTTTTTTCGGTCACGTCTGAGCTCTTTTTCCAAAGCCTTCTTTTTCGTATTGTCTACTATAATCCCTTCGAGAATTGCATCTCCCTTGCCATTGTCGATATATCGGATATTAGCCGATATCCAAACCGGCTTACCATCTTTACGCTTAAGCCTCAATTCATGATTTAGAACGATACCTCTCTTTTGCACCGCTCTTATCATCCTGGCTCGGTCCTCAGGACTGAAATAAAACTTATGGGCGCCTTCTTTAAGAGAAAGCACCTCATCAACCGTATCATATCCCAGGATACGGGCATACGACGGATTTGCTCGAATTAGCTTTCCGGACAGTCTACTTTGAAACATACCCTGCACCGCGTTATGATACATGTTGCGGTATTGTCGTTCGGCTCTTTTTAGCTCTTCCTGAGTGGCTTTTAAATCGGTAAGATCCGTCAGAAAATACATAAAGCCGGAAATCTTGTCATTTTCATCTTTTAATGTGCTGCGACTAAAAAGCATTGGAATCCCACGACCATCATTCGCGCAGAATAAAGCTTCAAAACTAAAATGATCAGGGCTTGCGGAATAAAAATCAACAGTGGCTTTATCGTAAAATTTGTCAACCGGATGACCGATAAATTCATCACGGCTATAACCTGAAATTTTCAACAAAGCCGTATTCACTTCATTGATAACACGATCATCGTCCAACTGCATGAATCCTTCAAATCTGCTTTCAAGAACGCGATGGTATTTTTCTTCGGCCTGTTTCCGTTCGGTAATATCTGTCAGTAAACAAAGGGTGGCGGGTTGACTCGACCAGGAAAACAATTTCACTTTCAACTCTACCCAGATTGTCGCACCATCTTTATTTACAATTCTAAAAGGGTAGACTTCTGGGGCGTTTTCACCTTTAAGCCTCCTTTCATGACGCTGCATCACCATTTCTCTGTCCTTTTTATGAATAAAGGCCGCCAATGGTTTGGACGTCAGTTCCTTTTGTGAATATCCAAAAAGGTCTTCGGCTTTAGGGTTTGCATATTGAAAAATTCCATTTTGAGCCACCAATATTGCCTCATTGGTGTTTTCAACCAAATTACGATATTTCAATTCGTTGTACTTTGATATTTCTAAAGTTTTTCTGCAATCCTCGAGTTCATTTCTCAGTGACTCAACTTGTTGTATGATATTCTCAGATGAGGTGGAAGAATCCATAAATTTGTCCTCAATCTTTCTAATAGATAAGTTATGATACAAAAGTTCAGCAGGCAAAAAAAAATATGAAAAAAGTTATGCAGTATGCGAGGCGTTGTCAAAATAAAAGTCGAGAAAAACCGGCAGCGGAAAACATTCCGTGCCGGTTTCAGTCAATTGATTCAATTCCGGGGTAAGGGGCGGGTTCTACGCACCTGCCATTAAATCCCCTACCAGTTTAGAAAACCTGGAAGGATCACCCACTTTGCCGCCTTCGCCGATAACGGCCAGATCAAGCAATAGGTGGATGTAGTCGTTTAGCCGGGTATCTTTTTTGTCCGTTTCAAACAGAGCATGGACTTTTTCCATGACCGGGTGAGCCATGTTAAGTTCCAGCACCCGTTTGTTTTCCGGGGTTGGCTGACCGGCGGACTTGAGGATTTTTTCCATGTAGCCGCTCATGTCATAAGTATCGCCGGACAGGCAGGCCACGGAGTCGGTCAGGCGCGTGGATGGGCGAACCTCTTTGATGGTGTCTTCCAACTGGGCCCGGATATGTTTGAACAGGGTCTCGTACTTGTCCTTTTTGTCTTCATCGACTTTGTCGAGATCGAGATCGCCTTTT
>Ga0265306_10000958_pt1 | contig 14137 bp, 21 predicted proteins | sample Helome_3_FD_192493 | JGI IMG/M metagenome (GOLD analysis project Ga0265306, IMG submission 192493) | Marine sediment microbial communities from subtidal zone of North Sea - Hel_20160420 (Illumina Assembly) | ecosystem: Environmental > Aquatic > Marine > Subtidal zone > Sediment ...
ATCGTGCCAAGCCAGGCGGCGAGTCCGGTGTTGATAAATGCGGCCGCCAGCGACAGGCCGCCACCAAACAGCAGAATGACTCCCCACGGTAGTTGTTCGGCGTATTTCCAGCGCAAGAGCACCGGATCGTCCTTGTCGCCGCTCGGTATGACGAACATTGCTATCGCGCCGACGATCGCAATGCCCGTATCGTCGAGGCCGGTCAAACCGGGAAGCTGTATCCAAAACGGTCGCCCGACCCAGGCAACAATCATGATTGCGGCAACGATCGCTATGCGGATTTCAGGGCGACTGATTTCGCCAAGCTCATCTCTGAGTCTTTTCAGCTCGGCTTTTCCCTCGCCGGATGTCTTGAAGCTGACGTCGAATACCCAACGCGTCAGGACGAACCAGCAGAGCGGCAGCATCAGGATGGCCAGCGGCACGCCTACCATCATCCAGTCGGCAAAGTTGATTTCGGTCCCATAGCTGCTGAGCATGAACGCAGCGAGCATTGCCGTTGGCAGCGTGCCGACGAGTGTGGTTAATCCACCGATCGTTGCGCCGTAGGCAACAGCAAGCAGCAGTGCGTACTGAAAATCTTCACGCGCCTTGGAGTCCAAATCCCGAATCGAAGCGTGGATCACGGTAATTACGGATACGGCGACCGGCGTTAGCATCATGGCGGTCGATGTGTTCATGACCCACATGCTGATCAGGGCACTGGTGAGAAGGAACCCACCAACCAGCAAGCGTCCACTACCGCCGGCGTGCTGCAAAATATTAAGCGCGATGCGGCGGTGCAGGTTCCAGCGTTGCATTGCAAAGGCCACGACAAAGCCACCCAGGAACAGGTAAATAACCTTGTTGGCGTAGGGCGCTGCCGCGTCAGCCATGTTGACCGCGCCGAGAAGCGGGAAACAGGCAAGCGGAAGTAATGCAGTGGCGGCAATTGGGATTGCTTCGGTTGCCCACCAGACCGCCATCAATACAGCGACGGCCGCAGTCGACCAGCCGGCATCGGTCAACCCGTCGGGCGCATCGCTGAGCAGCATCAGGATGGCCAGCAACGGGCCGAGGATCAGACCGATTCTCTGGTGGGTCGAGCGTCCTTCGAGCGGTTTTTCTGTTTCCAAGCCGTTTTCCTTCCGTTCTTGCGACTTTGATCTACATCTTGTGCATAACTAGCTCTCCTATACAAGATGTAGTAGCATTCCGTGCGTACCAACTCGGTACGCACGGAGATGGGATGTAAAAGGCAGTGCGGGCGGGACGCCATGCCGGATGCATGATCCGACGGCAGGCATCACGTGCTTCCTCTCAACGCGTGGCTTTTGTGAAGGTTGCCTGCGCAACCGTCGCAGCTGTCAGAGAAGCGACTTGTCTGCAGGTTTTCGAATGACGCTGAAAAATATCGCAACCCGGAGGTTTCGACTTTCATGCGTAACGTAACTGGCCAATTACATCTTCTGCTTGTTATGCCGCCCAGATTCTGGGCGGCTTTTTTCGCTTTGATTATTGCAGGCTGTGCATCGGGTCCGCCGAAAATGCCGTATCCGGCCTTCCTGCAGTCAGACGAACTCGAAAACGCTTACCTGGCGAGCGTTCCTGGAACCACAGCCAAGCAATTTTCAGGCGATCCGCAGACACGGCGCACGACAAACCGCATCGACCTGCCTGCAGGGTGGGAGGGCACAACGGGTGGCGCTCCCGGCATGCTGCTCGAAATCGTTGTCCTCGAAGGTGACGTCACGGTCGGCGACATCAAGCTGGGTTCGGGCGGGTACGCGTATATTCCTCCCGGCACGTTCGCCTACAACATCACTACCGGCAACGGTGCGCGAATTCTTTACTATCGCGACATCGTGGATCCGCTCGCCATGATCCAGACGCCGGTTATTCTCGACGCCCGCCTTGTCGACTGGCAGCCGACCGATCTTGAAGGCGTCACCATCAAAGAACTGCGATCCGATCCCGGCAATGGTGCCCGCACCTGGCTAATGCGCATCAGTCCCGATGCCGTCATGCCGTGGGTGTCCTCGTCTGTGATTCGGGAAGGCTACCTTGCCAGCGGTAACTACCAGCACAGTGAGTGCGTTACCGGTGAGGCCCGTACCTGGACCTACACGCCGGGCGGCTACTTCTTGCGGCCAGCCAATGCGGTCAATGGCGGGCCCGAGGCGAAAGCGATAACGGAGTCCGTCTGGATCCTGCGTGAGCGCAGCGATGGCGCAGAACGAGTTGCCGGGGAGTGCAGCCCTACTTTGCCAGCTTCGTAATTTTCTTCCCGAGCTTCATCAGCTTCGTCAGCGTCGACGTCGGGATGTCGTTGATCTGTTCGTACCAGTCACTTGTCGTCTCGACAAATTCGAGCATATTGTGAATACGCTTCTTCGTGACCGGGTGAGTGTCCGATTCGCCATCCACTTCTTGTGCCGCTGTTCGTAGCATCGAAAGGGTTGGGTTGAGCTCGCGCTGCTTGCGCTGGTCGATGATAACGCGGAACAACTCCCAGACATCGTGCAAGGACTCGAAGTAATCGCGGCGGTCGCCAAGTACGTGCGTCATGCGCACCATGCCATAGCTCTGCAATTCACGAATGCTGGTGCTGACATTGGATCGCGCGACCGACAGTGCGTCGACGATCTGGTCGGCACGCAAGGGCTCAGGAGACAGGTACAGCAGGGCCTGGATCTGGGCGACGGTTCGAGTAGTGCCCCATCGGGTGCCCATCTCGCCCCAATGGAGCACGTATTTTTCTACCGCCGGTGAAAGCTTCATTGAGATGGCCCTTACGTTTCCCTTATTTCTGACATAACTGAATTTATGGAAACTACGGCGCGTTCGCAACTACGATAACCCGTCGGGGTGCCGGCAAGCCCTCAATCGTCCATTCCGGGTCATCCGGATTCAGGGCCTCGCGCAATGATTCGAAGCTCATCCACTCGGTGCTGCGCTGCTCGTCGGTCGTCGTCCGTGACTTGTCGACAACGTTGATATCGACGAAGCCGGTCCGCGATAGCCAGGTTGCCAGTTCGGCAACAGTTGGTAGCAGCCAGACATTTCTCATGCGGGCGTAACGTCCCGGCGGCGTGCTGGCAGAGGACTCTTCGCCTGGCACGTAGATTGTCTCCAGGACCAGCTGGCCTCCCTGCCGCAACATGCTCTTGAGCTGCAGCAGGTGGTCGAGCGGTGAGCGCTGGTGATACAGGACGCCCATGGAAAATGCGGTATCGAACTTGCGCGCATTCTGCGGCAACTCATCGAGCCGCAGGGGTAACGCAAAAACGCCGCCCGGTCGCAGGAAGTGCGCGACCGCGAGAAACTGCATAACGTAAAGAATCGTCGGGTCGACGCCGATAACGGCGCGTGCCCCGACATCACTCATCTGCACAGCGTAGTAGCCGTTGCCGCAACCGACATCGAGAACGGCGCGGCCATTGAGCGGTTCGATAGCGTCTTTCAGGCGAGCCCATTTAAGGTCGCTGCGCCATTCGCTGTCGATCGTAATGCCGTCCAGCTCGAATGGCCCCTTGCGCCAAGGTGACAGGGAGGCAAGTAAATCTCTTCTGTTCCCCTCATTTCCTGGTTCAGCGCGTAGCCGATCCAGGGCTGCTCTCCAACGTGCAAAATCGCCGTGTCCATCGTCGCATAGTCGGCCGCGGACCAGGGGTTCGAGTGTTGCCTGCCAGTTGCTGAGTCCGAGGTCTGCGAGGCAGCGCCACAGGGAGGGGTAATCGAATAAATTCATCGTATAGCGACGATTGAGACGAAATTGAAGTAGCGCAACCAGACCGCGCTGTGCGAGAAGCCGGCGTTCGCCAACCTCTCACGGTGTTGTGCGACGGTTTCCGGGATTAGTACATTTTCGAGCGCGGCTCGCTTGCGGCTGATCTCAAGTTCGCTGTAGTCATTGCGACGCTTGTGCTCGTGGTGCAGGTCCACGAGCAGGTCTTCCATATGCGCATTCTCATCGACAACTTTCTCTGAAAGCAGAAAAAGCCCACCTTCGACCATACCGTCCGCTATGCGCCGCAGCATGTCATCGCGCGCGTCGGGATCGAGAAACTGCAGCGTGTAGTTCATTACGACCATTGACGCGTTCTCGATGGCGACGCCCCGAATATCGGCCAGTCGGACCTCGATTTCGCCGTTGCCGGCCAACACGGTCCTGCACTTCTCAATCATGGCCTCAGAGCTGTCGACGGCAATGATGCGACAGCCCTCGGCTCGCATGCCTTGATGCATAGCGAGCGTTGCGGCGCCCAGCGAGCATCCGAGGTCATAACAGTTCGTATCCGGCCTGACGTAGCGCGCGGCGAGTGAGCCTATCGCCTCGATTGACGCGGCGTAGCCGGGAATCGACCGCTTGAGCATGTCCGGAAACACCTTCGCGACCGAGTCGTCGAAGCGGAACGGCTCGTTGCCGAGCTTTTCGTCGATATAGATTTTGTCTTCGTTCATAATCGTGCCGCTAATGTTACGCGAACTGCACAGAGAGCTCGGCATTCCGGATTCGTACCGTCACGATACCGGTCTCCCCGAATATCGTGAGCCTGGCGAGTTAGTTGAAGTCGGACCGAACCTTGTCGGCCGCATGCAGCGCCTGACACCCGATGCGGCGCGGCAGTGGCAGGCAATGGTCAGCGCCGCAGATACGGTCGGTATTCAATTGCTGATTGTGTCGGGTTTTCGGGGCGTGGGATACCAGGCCGGCCTGATTCGCAAGAAAATCGAGGCAGGGCAGGCGATTACGGACATTCTGAGGGTGAATACGGCACCTGGCCACAGTGAGCACCACACAGGGCAGGCAGTGGACATTGCGACCCCGGGCTCGCGGCCGCTGACCGAGGAATTCGAGGATACCGATGCTTTCCGCTGGCTCGATTCGAGGGCAATAGAGTTCGGATTTTCGATGACTTATCCTCGCGATAATCCCTGGGGAATCGCCTTCGAGCCGTGGCACTGGTCCTTGAAAGGCTGAAAACGGCCCCAATCCTTGTTTCCGGCGTTATTCGGGAACAAAAAAAAGCGTAAGTTTTCGCGTCTAAGTTGTTGACAGTTGGTTGGGACGATTAGACAATAGCCGGCTTGTGTCCGCGGAGGGGTACTCAAGCGGTCAACGAGGGCAGACTGTAAATCTGCTGGCTATGCCTACGTAGGTTCGAATCCTACCCCCTCCACCAGACTTTTAGTTCGGCGGAGATAGGTCGAGAACGAGTATAGCAGCATTGGCTGAATCGTTGTTCCGGCTCACTGGGTACGAGAAGAAAAGGCCGCGAGACACAATCGGAACTGGGTGTGTGACTGGATTGTCAGCGCCACCACGGGGAAGACACATAGAGAGTTTTATGACATCCGGACGGTTTGACTGAAAAAGACTGTCAGGATTTTTGCACGCCGGAAAAAGGTGCACAGGACGAACGAGAGGCGGGTGTAGTTCAACGGTAGAACCTCAGCCTTCCAAGCTGATGATGTGGGTTCGATTCCCATCACCCGCTCCATCAGGAAGGCTGGATGTATGCTGGAACGAAGCCCACATAGCTCAGGGGCAGAGCACTTCCTTGGTAAGGAAGAGGTCCCCGGTTCAAATCCGGGTGTGGGCTCCAGGCGATTAAAGATTTATTTAGAACTTAGATAAGCAGGAAAAGCTCATGTCTAAAGAGAAATTTCAAAGAACAAAGCCACACGTAAACGTAGGCACGATTGGTCACGTTGACCATGGCAAGACGACACTGACAGCCGCACTGACGAAGGTGATGGCGGCCAAGCACGGTGGCGAGATATCGGCGTACGACCAGATCGATAACGCACCGGAAGAGCGCGAGCGTGGCATCACGATTGCGACGGCGCACGTAGAGTATGAGACGGACAACCGTCACTACGCTCACGTTGACTGCCCGGGACACGCGGATTACGTGAAGAACATGATCACGGGTGCAGCGCAGATGGACGGCGCGATCCTGGTGGTAAGCGCGGCCGATGGCCCGATGCCGCAGACGCGTGAGCACATCCTGTTGGCCCGCCAGGTAGGCGTTCCTTACATTGTTGTGTACATGAACAAGGCTGACCAGGTAGACGACGAAGAGCTGCTGGAGCTGGTTGAGATGGAAGTACGCGATCTTCTGTCGACCTACGAGTTCCCGGGCGATGACACGCCGATCATTACTGGTTCAGCGCTGAAGGCGTTTGAAGGCGACGAGTCTGACATTGGCGTTCCGTCGATCCACAAGCTGGTTGAAGAGATGGACAGCTACATTCCGATGCCGGAGCGCGCCATTGACGGTGATTACCTGATGCCGGTTGAGGACGTGTTCTCTATCTCCGGTCGAGGCACTGTCGTGACTGGGCGCATCGAACGTGGTGTTGTCAATGTAGGCGACGAGATCGAGATCGTTGGTATCAAGGAAACGGCGAAGACGACCTGCACGGGTGTTGAGATGTTCAGGAAGTTGCTGGACCGCGGAGAGGCTGGCGATAACGTCGGCGTACTGCTGCGCGGCACCAAGCGTGAAGAGGTTGAGCGTGGTCAGGTACTGGCGAAGCCGGGCTCGATTACGCCGCACACGAAGTTCGAGGCAGAGGTTTACATTCTGACCAAGGATGAGGGTGGCCGTCATACGCCGTTCTTCAAGGGCTATCGTCCGCAGTTTTACTTCCGCACGACGGACGTAACGGGTGCGGTTGAGTTGCCTGAGGGCACCGAGATGGTGATGCCGGGCGACAACGTGAAGATGGTTGTAGACCTGATTGCACCGATCGCGATGGAAGACGGACTGCGGTTCGCTATCCGTGAGGGTGGCCGCACCGTTGGTGCCGGCGTGGTAGCCAAGGTAATTGAGTAATGTGCCAGGGTTGCGATATCGATCGTCGCCCTGCCAACCGATAAATAGACAAGGAGCCAATCTTGGCAACTAACCAGAATATACGTATACGCCTGAAGGCCTTTGACCATCGACTGATCGATAATTCGGCGCGCGAGATCGTAGAAACCGCCAAGCGTACGGGTGCCACGGTCAAGGGCCCGATTCCGCTGCCGATGAAAAAGGAGCGGTTTACGATCCTGATTTCGCCGCACGTCAACAAGGACGCAAGGGATCAGTACGAGATCCGGACGCACAAGCGTCTCATGGATATCGTGGACCCGACGGACAAGACCGTTGACGCGCTCATGAAGCTGGAGCTTCCTGCGGGTGTCGATGTTCAAATTAAACTGAACTAAGGGGCGAAGAAACCTGCAAATATTCCCCGAAAACCGCTTGCGTATGGGGTTTTCGGCGGTATAATTGCTGGCTCGCTGAGTTTGGCCGGGCCGGGAGTCGGCCAGATTCGGAAATGGCGTCACAAAGCACTGCTCTGTGGCGCTTGAAAGCACTAGGTCGCCGGGAAATCGAAGGCGACACGGCAAATCCCGGAACTGCCGGGCCGAGTGGATTCTCGGGTCGGAAGCAGGGTCAGCCCCAGAGCACAGAGAACATGAAGTTCTCGGCAATGGCTGGCCCTTTCGCGTGTCTGAAAGAAGCGCGAAGAGACAGGCCAGGCCAATCGCAGTCAGGCCGGTGGATGAGATTTTGAGTTTTTAGGCGCTAACCAATCGAAGTTGGTGCGAGGTTTTGAAGATGACGATGGGTATTGTTGGCCGCAAGTGCGGTATGACACGTGTCTTCACGGAAGACGGGGATTCTATCCCGGTCACCGTGATCGAGGCACAGCCAAACCGAATCACACAGGTGAAGACCGTGGAGAATGACGGCTATCGGGCGCTGCAGGTAACTGCTGGCAGCCGGAAGCCATCCCGCGTGACTAAACCTCAAGCCGGCCACTTTGCTGCAGCAAAGGTTGAAGCCGGCGATCTGATGACGGAGTTCCGTCTCGATGACGCCGATGATGGTGAGTTCGAGTCGGGCGGTGAGCTCAAGGTGGACCTGTTCCAGGAAGGGCAGAAAGTCGACGTCATTGGCACGTCGATCGGTAAGGGCTTCGCCGGCACGGTCAAACGCCATAACTTCTCAATGCAGGATGCTACGCACGGTAATTCACTGGCGCATAGAGCCCCCGGTTCTATTGGTCAGAACCAGACGCCGGGCCGTGTGTTCAAGGGCAAGAAAATGTCCGGTCACATGGGCAACGTCCGCCGTACTGTGCAAAACCTTGTAGTCGTTCGTGTTGATGCGGAACGCAATCTCCTGTTGATCAGGGGTGCGGTACCGGGCCACAAGGGTGGCAAGGTCGTTGTTCGTCCTGCCATCAAGGCCACTAACCAGGGAGCTGCGTCATGAAGCTGAAGATGCAGGGAACAGGATCTGTTGATGTCGCTGAGGCGGCATTTGGGGCTGACTTTAACAAAGCTCTGGTTCACCAGGTTGTCACCGCGTATCTGGCGGGTGGACGGGCCGGAACCAAAGCACAGAAGAATCGCGCCGCAGTTCGTGGTGGTGGTGCCAAGCCATGGCGGCAGAAGGGCACAGGTCGTGCTCGCGCCGGTACTATTCGCAGCCCGATTTGGGTTGGCGGTGGCCGCGCATTTGCAGCCCAGCCGCGCAACCATGAGCAGAAGGTCAACAAGAAGATGTATCGCGCTGCACTACGTTCGGTTTTATCCGAGCTCGTGCGCCAGGATCGTCTCGTCGTCGTTAAGGAACTCTCGCTCGAGGCACCGAAAACCAAGCTGCTCGCAACGAAGCTCAAGGAACTCGATCTCGATAGCGTCCTGATCCTGAATGAGGCCTTTGATGAGAAGATTTTTCTCGCAGCTCGAAATTTGCCGAACGTCGGTATTTGCGACGCAGGCTCGATCGATCCGGTCGTGCTGATCCGCTTTGAAAAGGTGCTGGTGACATTGCCCGCGCTGAAACTGATTGAGGAGCGCCTGTCATGAGTGCTGCTGGTCACCAAGAGCGCCTGATGACGGTCCTGCAGGGTCCGATGTTCACTGAGAAGAGTGCAACGTCTGCAGAACAGCATAACCAGGTCGTATTCAAAGTTCGCACCGATGCGACCAAAGCTGAGATTCGCCAGGCCGTCGAATTGATGTTTGAAGTAAAGGTCGACGGTGTGCAGGTTATAAATTATCGCGGCAAGAACAAGCGCTTCGGCCAGACGCGCGGTCGCCGTAACAATTGGAAAAAAGCCTACGTCAGGCTTGCTGAAGGCAGTCAAATTGACTTCCTTGGCGCGGATTAAAGGGCTGAGTCATGTCACTTCATAAAGCAAAACCGACATCTGCCGGGCGCCGTTTTGTTGTCGAGGTCAAGACACCGGGTCTTCACAAGGGCAAGCCGCATAGCGCATTGCTCGACAAGAAGACATCGAAGGGTGGTCGCAACAATAACGGTCGCATTACGGTTCGTCATAGGGGCGGTGGCCACAAGCAGCGCTATCGCATTGTCGATTTCAAGCGCGACAAGGACGGTATTGCGGGCGTAGTCGAAAGGCTCGAATACGATCCAAATCGCAGCGCACATATCGCACTGGTGAAGTACACCGATGGCGAACGTCGCTACATCCTCGCACCAAAGGGAATTCGTGAAGGCTCACCGATCATCAGTGGCGAAGATGCACCGATCAAATCGGGTAACACGCTGCCATTGCGTGCGGTTCCGGTGGGTACGCTTATTCACAACGTTGAGATGAAGCCTGGCAAGGGTGGTCAGCTCATACGTTCTGCTGGTGCCTATGCACAGCTCGCAGCCCGCGAAGGCTCTTACGCGACGTTGAGGCTACGGTCTGGCGAAATGCGAAAAATTCACGTGGACTGTCGCGCGACGATCGGTGAGGTTGGCCACAGTGAGCACAACCTGCGCAAGCTCGGCAAAGCCGGCGCATCGCGTTGGAGAGGCGTACGCCCGACAGTTCGTGGCGTCGCGATGAACCCGGTCGATCATCCGCACGGTGGTGGTGAAGGCCGCACGTCCGGTGGCCGTCACCCGGTGAGCCCATGGGGCACGCCGACGAAGGGCGCCAAGACACGCTCGAACAAGCGTACCGACGGCATGATTGTTCGTCGTCGCAAGCGCAAGTAAGGAAGGGACAGGAAAATGCCACGCAGTGTTAGAAAAGGCCCGTTCGTCGATACGCATCTGGCGAAGAAGGTCTCAGAGGCAGCAGCCAAGAACGACCGTCGTCCGATCAAGACCTGGTCGCGCCGTTCGATGGTGTTGCCGGATATGGTTGGCTTGACGATTGCCGTGCATAACGGTCGTCAGCACGTACCGGTCCTGATTTCAGAAAACATGGTCGGCCACAAACTTGGCGAGTTTGCGGTTACGCGTACGTTTCGTGGTCACTCCGGTGACCGCAAGACGAAATAGGGGAGCTGGTTCATGCAAGTTGCAGCAACACTTAGATACGCGCGGATCTCGCCGCAGAAATGCCGCCTGATGGCTGATGCCATCCGTGGCAAGACGGTGGACGACGCGTTACGCACTTTGACTTTTACGCCAAAGAAAAGCGCACGCATTGTGAAGAAGGTGCTCGAGTCGGCGATAGCCAACGCCGAGCACAATCATGGTGCAGACATTGATGAATTGAAGGTTTCGACCATTGAAGTGAATGAGGCACCGACCTACCGCCGGTACCGTGCGCGGGCCAAAGGCCGCGGCGCTCGCATTATCAAGCGGAATAGTCACATCACCATTCGCGTTGCGGACGAGTAAAGAATATGGGTCAAAAAGTACATCCAACCGGGATTCGCCTCGGCATCGTCAAGGACTGGACGTCCAAGTGGTATGCCGATTCGAAGACGTTTGCAGATCACATCAAGTCTGACCATCAGATTCGCGTTCACATCAAGACCAGGCTCAAGGATGCGTCAGTCAGCAAGATTACGATCGAGCGTCCTTCGAGGAAGGTCAATATCACGATTCATACGGCTCGGCCGGGCATCGTGATCGGCAAGAAGGGCGAGGACATCGAGAAGCTGCGCGCAGAAGTTGCAAAGCTGATCGGTATGAACATGGTTGATGTGCGTATCAACATCGCCGAGGTTCGCAAGCCGGAGCTCGATGCGCAGTTGGTTGCAGAAGGCATTGCGCAGCAGCTAGAGCGCCGCGTCATGTTTCGGCGTGCCATGAAACGTGCCGTCACAAACACGATGCGTGTTGGCGCTGAAGGCATCAAGGTCAAGGTTGGTGGTCGACTGAATGGTGCGGAAATCGCGCGCTCGGAATGGTATCGCGAAGGTCGTGTGCCGCTGCACACGCTGCGTGCTGACATTGACTACGGCCTGGCCGAAGCGCAGACAACGTACGGCGTCATCGGCGTCAAAGTATGGATTTTCAAGGGTGAGGTCTTTGACAAGCCCGAAGCGGTAGCGGCAGAGCCGGCAGAGGCATAAGAGATGTTACAGCCTAAACGAACGAAATTTCGCAAGCAGATGAAGGGACGCAACCGCGGTCTTGCGTTGCGTGGCAGCACAGTCGCGTTCGGTACCTATGGTCTGAAGGCTACGGGCCGGGGTCGCATGACTGCTCGCCAGATCGAGGCAGCACGTCGTGCAATGACGCGCCATATCAAACGTGGCGGCAAGATCTGGATTCGCGTTTTTCCGGACAAGCCGATCACGAAAAAGCCTTTGGAAGTGCGCCAGGGTAAGGGTAAGGGCAACGTTGAGTACTGGGTATGCCAGATTCAGCCGGGCCGTGTGCTCTATGAGATGGAGGGTGTTACGGAAGAGGTTGCACGCGAGGCGTTCCGCCTGGCTGCGGCAAAGATTCCGTTTGCAACGGCGTTTGTCGAACGGCAGGTGATGTGATGGAAGCCAAAGACCTACGCGAAAAGTCAGTCGAAGAGCTGAACGAAGAGCTGCTCGCGCTGCGTAAGGAACAATTCAATCTGCGCATGCAGAATGCGACGGGTGAGCTGAATCAGAACCACCAGCATCGCCAGGTTAGAAGAGATATTGCCCGTGTAAAAACCGTGCTCAACGAGCTCGGGCGCGCGGCCGGTGAAAGCGAATGAGTGAAGGAAAGAACAAAGGACAGCGCACGATTATTGGTCGTGTCGTCAGCGACAAGATGGACAAGACTGTCTCAGTCGCTGTCGAGCGCCTTATCAAGCACCCCATGTATGGCAAGTACATTCGCCGTACGACAAAGGTGCTTGCACACGATGCGAATAATGAGTGCAAGCCTGGCGATCGCGTAACGATTGCCGAGTGCAAGCCGATTTCGAAGAACAAGTCATGGGCCGTCGTCGACGTAGTCGAACGTGCGGCTGGTCAATAACGACCAAGGAATGAAGTCATGATTCAGATGCAGACAGTTCTTGACGCAGCCGATAACTCCGGCGCCCGTCGTGTGCAGTGCATCAAGGTGCTGGGCGGCTCAAAGCGTCGCTACGCCGGTGTTGGCGATGTCATCAAGGTGAGCGTCAAGGACGCGATCCCGCGCGGCAAGGTCAAGAAAGGTGAGGTGTACAACGCCGTTGTTGTACGTACGCGCAAAGGCGTGCGCCGCAAAGATGGATCGTTGATTCGTTTCGACGGCAACGCCGCTGTGTTGTTGAACGCACGTCTCGAGCCAATTGGTACACGTATTTTTGGCCCGGTTACGCGTGAGCTGCGCACCAACCGTTTCATGAAAATTATTTCGCTGGCACCCGAGGTGCTTTGACAATGAACAAGATCAGAAAAGGCGATGAGGTAGTCGTTCGGACCGGCAAGGACAAAGGCCGTCGCGGCACTGTCCTGCAGATTTTCGACGATGAGCGCATCCTTGTCGAAGGCGTCAACCTGGCCAAGAAGCACACCAAGCCGAATCCGAATATCGGTGAGCCGGGTGGCATCGTGGACAAGGCAATGCCTCTCGATATTTCCAATGTACTGGTATTCAACCCGAAATCGAAGAAGGGCGAGCGCGTCGGAATTCGTGTCAATGATGATGGCAGCAAAGAGCGCATCTTCAGAGGCACCGGCGACGTTGTCGACATTTAAGAGTTAAGAGATATGTCCCGTTTACAGGAACAATACAAGAGTGAGCTCGCTGGCGAGATCCAGAAGAAGCTTGGTCTGAAAAATTCGCAGCAAGTGCCGCGTATCACCAAAATCACGCTCAATATGGGTGTGGGCGGTGCTATTGCTGATAAGAAAGTGCTGGAAAAGGCGCGGGCGGACATGGAGAAAATCTCCGGTCAGAAGCCGGTGATCCGCCTGGCGCGTAAATCGGTAGCCGCGTTCAAGCTTCGCGATGGCATGCCAATCGGCTGCAAGGTAACGCTGCGCCGTGAACGCATGTACGAGTTCCTTGATCGCCTCGTGAATATTGCCATTCCGCGTATCCGTGACTTCCGTGGTTTGAACCCGAAGTCGTTTGATCGATCCGGCAACTACAGCATGGGTGTTACCGAGCAGATCATTTTTCCGGAAATCAATTACGACGAGATTGATGCAATTCGTGGCATGGACATCACGATCACCACGAGTGCACGTACACCCGAGGAAGGGCGGGCGCTTCTCGAAGCATTTAATTTCCCATTTAAGAAATAGGTCATTTACGTAACTTGAGACAAGCAATTTATTGTCTCTGAAGACAACGAGAACTAACTAACATGGCGAAGAAATCGATGATTCAACGCGAACTGAAGCGCGCCAAGCTTGTAGCACGCCACGCTGAAAAGCGTACCAAGCTGAAAGCGATCATTCGCAACATCAACAGTTCGGACGAAGAGCGCCAGGTTGCGCAGGCGAAACTGAATAGTTTGCCTCGCGATGGCAGCCCGACGCGGCAACGCGCCCGGTGCGCCATTACTGGACGTCCACACGGTGTGTATCGAAAATTTGGCCTCGGCCGCAACAAGCTCCGGGAAGCTGCTATGAATGGCGAAATCCCGGGTCTGACGAAGGCCAGTTGGTAGGCGGAGAACAGAAATGAGTATGACCGATCCGATCGCAGACATGCTGACCCGTATTCGTAACGGCCAGAAAGCCCGCATGGTGAGCGTTTCCATGCCGGCCTCGAAAGCGAAAGAAGCTGTGGCGAAAGTGCTGAAAGACGAAGGCTATGTCACGAGTTACTCGACCGAGGGTGAGGGTGCGGCAAGCACGCTCAGCGTCGAGCTCAAGTACTTCGATGGTGTGCCGGTAATTGAACGCATTCAGCGTGCGAGCCGCCCGGGCCTGCGTATATATCGCGGCAAGCAGGATCTGCCCAAGGTTCTCGGC
>Ga0265306_10000959_pt1 | contig 14130 bp, 14 predicted proteins | sample Helome_3_FD_192493 | JGI IMG/M metagenome (GOLD analysis project Ga0265306, IMG submission 192493) | Marine sediment microbial communities from subtidal zone of North Sea - Hel_20160420 (Illumina Assembly) | ecosystem: Environmental > Aquatic > Marine > Subtidal zone > Sediment ...
TGGCCGACGGGGGAATACTTTCGGCTGGAGCTTCAGGAGACCTTCAACTGGGGCTGGTTTCAAGATGACCTCACCCGCCTGCGGGTCGGGGGCATGAACCCCTACGTCGTCGTCGTCCCGGGCTTGCCTTGGTCGGCCAACATCTCGGAGCGCCTCGCGCTTGCCCAACTCAGCGGGCACGTCAGGCCCAAGAAAGGCAAGCCACAGGAGCTCGGCCTGCTCGTTGCCGGCGGCACCATCAACGACCCGCGCCGTCAGGGGCTTCTCAATGACTTCGCCGGGATCGGGGGTCTCGCGCTCTTCACCGATCTTCGCTGGGGCCGCTGGCAGGTCTACGCGCGACTCGGATGGGCGTTCCCAACGAGCTGGCTGCTCGACAACCCGCATTTCTCGGGCTTCGTAGGCGTCGGCGTCGACGCGTTCTAAAACGCCTTACTGGAACGTCACGACGAGCAGCTTGATCTCCACTTCATCTTCGAGGCTGATCTTCGCGGCGATGCTGTCGGTGCCGATGCCATAGTCATTGCGATCGAGCGTGAGCTTACCCTTGTACGTTGTCGTATCAACGCCGGCGCCGTTCTTTCCCTTGGCGATCTTGAACGGAATGCTGACCAACTTCGACACGCCGTGCATTGTCAGGTTGCCCGTCACCACCAATTGACTTCCTTGCATCTTCACGTTCGTCGAAGCGAACCGGATCATGGGATACTTGGCGGCGTCGAAGAAGTCGGGGCTTTTCAGATGGTTGTCCCGCTTGACGTTGCGTGTGTCGAGCGAGGCGACGTCGATGTTGGCCTCGACTTTGACGGTCCCCGGCTTGCTCGGGTCGCCGTCGATACTGACACTGAATTTCTCGAACGCACCATCGACATCAAACAGCACAGTAGCCGCGGTGAAGCCCACCTTGCTATGAACCGTGTCCAGCTTGAGTGGCGAAAAGGCGGCGAGAGCCGTCGAGCTGACCAAGAGGGCTCCGAGCGATGCTCCGAGCACGTTGCGAACCGCATACTTCATGGACTGTTTCCTTTCATTCATGGCCCTGAGTACGCACGAGCCAGCGAGATGTTTCAGATACGACCACCAAAAGGACCCGCAAATCGGTTGGCATCGGCAGCTGGCTCAACTTTCTTCGGACATGGCCACGGGATCTTGGTGAATGATGACCTCTGCATGAGGCAGGAGAGCTAGGATGCGTTCTTCGACCTCATCGGCGACGGCATGCGCCCGGATTAGTGGCAAGCCGTCATCGAGCTCGAGATGCAGCTGAACGAATCGAAGTCGGCCTGATCGGCGTGTGCGAAGGTCGTGAACCCCGACCACATCTGGATGCGCTCTCGCGATCGCTAGAATCTCTTGCTGAACTTCGGGCTCCAGCTCGCGGTCCATGAGCTGTTGGAACGCTTCCGATCCGATGCGGACGGCACTGTAGAAGATGTAAGCGGCGATTCCAATGGCAAATACGGAGTCCGCCCAAGCCCAGCCAAAGGAGGCCAATCCTAGGCCCGCGATGACGGCGAGGTTGGTGAGGAGGTCGGTCGCATAATGCAGGGCGTCCGCTCGAATGGCCGTGGACTCGGTCTGTCGGATGACGCTGCGTTGAAGTGTCAGCAGCCCCGCCGTCACCACGATCGAAAACACCATCACGGCGATGCCGACCTCGATATCGCGCAGAGGACGCGGAAAGCGCAGGCGATCGATCGCGTGAAACAGCAAGAACACCGCAGAGCCGCACACGAAGCCAGCCTGAGCCAGCCCCGCAAGCGGCTCCGCTTTGCCGTGGCCGAAACGGTGCTCGGCATCGGCTGGCACGAGCGCATACCGAACGGCGACCAAATTGATCGCCGACGCAATGCTGTCCATCAGGGAGTCGACGAGAGATGCGAGCATGCTGACCGACCCCGTCCAGAGCCAGGCGAGCAGCTTGACCGCGATCAAGACGACAGCGGTAAGCACGGACGCGTACGTCGCAAGTCGCAATTGCTTGCCGTACGCCGCTTGCGGAGCTTGCCCGGGAGTGTCCATCGTTCCAGGCAAGAGTCTAGCGACCCCGAGCCTGTCGCCAAACCGCGAACGGCGACTTCCGCTGGCGGGTGGCAGCCACGAGCGTGCCCAGCCAGGCGCCTGGCAAAAACAGGAAGTTGATGACTAGCTCGTCGAAAAGACGACTTTCGGGCACCGGGTTGCCACGCCAGCGATCGGGAAGAGCGTTGAGGGTATTTGCGATGCGATTGGCCACCGTCATCACGCGGGCCACGTTTTCGACGTCGCTGCGCGTTTGAGCGCTCAGTGCTTCGTTCAGAGCTTCTTGAGATGCGTCTTCGGCGACGGGGGCGAAATTCGCTTTGGTTCGCTCACGGGCATGCGTGATCGCCAACCAAATTCGTCGATCGAAGGCGCTCGGGTCCATGTCTTCGAGGGCCGCGATTTCCGCATCGGACACCCCGGCCTCGAGTGCCATTCGACTGTGGGCGTGCTCGCACATCCTGCATGCGTTGACCTTGGCGACGGCAACGATGACCTGTTCACGCAAAGCCCGAGGCAGGCGACCCCCAATCCAAATCGTCCAAAGTGCGGGCGCGCGCGTGAGTACGGACCCCAGGTCCGCGAAGAGCTCGGTCAGCGTGTAGACACTGGGAACCGGACCTGACGAACGTTCCGCCATCGCTATGCTCCTTCCGTGCCCAGCAAACGCCTTACCATGTCGTGCATTTCATGCAGGCGCTCGCTCATGTGGTCCCGCTGCTTCGCATCGAGCAAGTCGAATACGAAGAGGAGCGTCTTGCGGCCGTCGGCTCGGCGCTCTTCGGCGGAGCGGGTGCCGGGGCCCCAGTCTTCGCGTTGTGTCCAAGCAGTCCACAAGAGGTCTCGAATCGCCGGCGCATCGGGGTGTTCGCGCATCCGTTTGGCAATCTCGACGAGGCGCTCCTCGTCCGCTCGAAGTCTGTCGGCCGCCTCATCGGGCATGGATGCGACGAACGAGCGGATCTCACTCTCTTGCGAATCGCTCAAGCGCCCAGACCATTTTTCAATCGCCTCGACGAACTTCTCCTGCCGGCTTTGAAGCCGCTCGTCCTCGGGCGCATTGAGCTCGTCGCGCGTTTCTTCGAGCCGTTCGTCGAGCTCGCGCTCGGCGTGATCGATCTGCTCATCGCGCAGGGTCGCCAAGATGGGCGCGGCCTCGTCCAGTATCCAAGAGACCGCCTTATCCATGAGGATGTCGACCTGCCGTTCGATGACGAGCATCTTCTTCTCGGTCATCCCCTTGGCGAGTGCGCGATCGACCGTTGCGACCAAGAGGTCGAGCCGTGGTCCCAAGACTTCGGGGGCGCTGGCGATCGCGCGGTCGACTGCCGCACGAGTGGCAGTTCGCTGCACGTCATCGAGATCGAAGACGGCGGCGATCTTGCCGGTGACCCATCGCGCCCCGAGGTTCTGAAGAACGCCGGTGCAGCCCGATGCCAGCACCAGGCTGCATATCAGCAAGCCGATGCGCATATAGCATTGGCGCCTCGAGACCAGTCTACTTCGATCCATAAGCCCCTTCGCCCGAGGTGGCGCCGATCCCGAGCCCGAAAAGCCAGCCAATCGATCGAAGCAAAACGGATGGGAATGATACGTTCATGACTCTTGATCCAGGTGCAGATTCATGGGGTGTTTTCGAACGATAACTTGCTTTGCCATTTTCGAATGAAGAGGAGGGCGGCCGTCAGGATAGCGACCAGGATCACTGCAATGAGAGGGCCGAATCGATCCCAGGGCCAGGTCGAAATTGGATGCGCTGCGAGCCAGACATTGATTTGAGCGCCGAGCAGAGTCATCAACACGGTGAAGGGGACGACCCCAAGCATCGTACCCGCCAAGAAGGGGCCAAGCCCCACGCGCGACACGCCGAGGGCGAATTGAAGCGTGGGGGCGGTGTAGAAAAAAAGGCGGAGAAGGAGCACCGTGCGCAGTCCGCGTGAGGCCAATCGCTCGTCGAACCGACGGATGCCGGGCGGTAAGCGCCGCTGAACCCATCCGCGGGCGACGAAGCGCGCGAACGCAAACGCAGCGACCGACGCCGCCACCGTGCCAGCCCAGCTCAGCGCAAAGGCTGTCGCGGGTTCCCAAACCAATGGCGCCGTCAGGAGAAAGAACAGACTCCGCACGCCCAAAGGCTGGAGCACACAGTAGGCCGAAATGAACAGCACCCCGCCCCAGGCACCGGCATGCTGCAGCCATGCGCGCATCTTTGCTGGATCGGTTGCAGCGTGGGTGCTGCCCGTATACAGCCAGACACCCACGCCGATCGCGACCAATACGAGGGCGAGTCGAACGCGGTTGCGATCCTTCGGGCTCGGCTTTGGCTCTGTGTTATTTTGGCGATCGCGCATCTCGAGATACGGCGCATCTTGTCGAGCGGGCGGCGAACCGCCAAGTCGGTGACCATGGGAACGAGACGGAACCCGGATCGGGCCGAATTCGAGGGAGGCGAGGCCACGCGGGTCGGAATAGGGCAGTGACGGGACCCAAACCCGCAAAATTTGCGGTGAATTTCGACTTGCAGGGAAACTGAGCAGCCCCTATCGTTGAAAACGAAGATGAAAAGCGTTTTCAATAGGGTCGCCTGCATGCTGGTCCTCGCACTCGCGGGCTCCCTCCTGGCCGCGAGCGGCGATGCACAGGTCTATTACAGCGTCCGTGGTCTTCTCGCCGAGCAGTTCCGCCAGTCCGACCTAGTCGACTTCCAGCGTGTTCAGCTTTCCGACAAAGATCGCGAGCTGCTCGGGAAGCGACTCGGGCAGAAGCTCGAAAAGGGAGAGTACATCTTCTACGTCGCGCACTCGGGCGACCATGTCGACGGATACGCGCTCTTCGATCGTGAGATCGGTCAGCATGAGTACATCGACTTCGCGACGTTCTTCGATGGAGAGGGCCGAGTGACGCGGGTCGAGGTGGTTGCGTACCGCGAGCCCTACGGCGAAGGGATTCGGTCCAAGCGGTTCCGCAAGCAGTTCGTAGGAAAGGAAGCGGCGAGCGGCTTTCGACCCGGGCACGACATCGACGTGATCTCAGGTGCAACGCTTTCCGCACACGCGATGGCCAAAGCCGTGAAGCGTGCGACCTTGCTGCTGCATGACGCGGTGCTCACGTCGTCGTAGCTCGAACCATGCAGGACTTCACCCGACCTTCCGGCAGGCTTCGCGCCCTACCCCTCGGCGCACGCGCCGTGTACACGGTGTTCCTGGTGTTCACCCTCGTCGGCTTGGCGCTGACAATTTTGTTGACGCACGACATGGTCGGGCTCGATCTGAGTGGCGCCGATGGGTACTACGGAGGCGAAGCACCGCCCGTGGATGAGCCTGAGGTCGGCGGAGGCCCCGCGCTGGTGCTTCCCCCCGACGGCGAGAGCCTGGCGGCGTTCGAGCCGATGCCCCGCCGAAAGCTTCTGGAGATCACGCACTTCCATCTGTTCTCGATGCCGGTGTACCTGTTGATCCTGAGCCACATGTACATGCTCTCTCGGGCCCGGAAGCAGTCGAAGGTCGCATGGGTCGCTATCGGTTCGTTTGGAACGGTGCTCCACATCGCGGCGCCCTGGCTCGTCGCGCATGGCTACGCCGGCGCGGTGGCAGCCTACGCCCTATCCGGTTTGCTTCTTCTCGTCAGCTACCTGGTGATGAGCCTCGTGCCGATTTGGGAGATGTGGCGCCGCTAGGCACTCGCGACGAGCATGCTAAGAACCAGCCGTGGCTGAAGAGGGCAAGTCTGGGAAGCGCGTCGTTGGGGTCTTGTTGGCGCTGGTTCTGGCGGCGGGCCTCATCGCTTGGTTCGGCGCCACCCGTCTGGAGAACAACACCCGTGCCCACCAAGACGGCGAAAGCGCTTCGGTCTTGAGCGAGGGCGTTCTCTACGAAGCGCAGGCGGGCGACCCAGGCGTCGTGATTGCCAAAGACGTCGGCTCGGGCAAAGAGCTCTGGAGGGCCGAGCTGGGGAGCGTCACCAGCAAACCGGCCGTCACAGTCACCGAAGACGGCATTAAAGTGCAGATCGCCGGAACGCATTGGATGACACTCGACCGCACGACCGGTGAGCCCGTCGAATGACGAGCGACCCGCTGCTGGAGGCCGTCCAGCAGGCCGTCACTGCGGCGGGTCAGCTCGAACGTTAGTGAAGCGCGATCGACTGCCAACGCCCACGCTTCCACATCAAGGCGAACGTGAGCGACTGGAGCCCGCGGTACACCACCTGCACCGCAAATACGACGACGAGCCCGAGTCCCATCACCGGACCGAAGAGGTAGACGAGAGGCAAGAAGATGAGCCACTGAAAGCCGGTGGCGATGAACATCACACGCTTGACGTCGCCGGCTCCCATCAGGGCGTTCATCAGAACCATCCCGACGGCATCGAGGAAGAGAAACGCGGCCACGAGCCGAAGCGGGTTTTTGGCAAGTGCGAGGGTCGTGGGCTCGTGGATGAAGCCGCTCAGGATCCATTCCGGCACCAGCACCGCTGGAATGCTGAGTGCCCCGACGACCAAGATCGCCATCTTGGTGACGTCCCATCCCCACTGTTTGGCATCGTCTGGCGCACCACGCCCAAGCGCCTGCCCCGCGAGCGACGCGGCCGCCAGCCCGAAGCCGATGCCAGGCAAGATGCCGACGAGGATGAGGTCGATGATGACCTTGGTCGCCGCGAGCTCCGGCGTCCCAATGCGGGCGACGAGCATGAGGAAGACCGTCATGCCCGCGGCAAAGAAAAACTGCTGCAGGCCGGCTGGGGCTGCCAGTCGAATGATGGTCGTCATCGTAGCGCGGTCGGGTAGCCCGTGAAGGAACCCGGCGTCACGTGCATAGCTGCGACCGAGCACGAAGTACGAGGCGGTGCCAAACACGGTCGCGATGGCCGAAGCAACGCCGGCACCCATCGCGCCCAGCTCGGGCGCGCCGAGGTTTCCGAAGATCAGCACCCAGTTGAGGAAGATGTTGACCACGTGCATCGTGATGAGCGTGCGCATGTAGAGAATCGACTTGTCCACTGCGTTCCAATAGCCGCGGAACGCGAAGTTCATCCCCATCGCAAACATCGCGAAGAGCCGGGCCCGCAGGTAGGGGACGCCTTGCTCGACGACCGCCATGTCGCTGGTGAGCACGGGGAAGTACTCCGGCGCGAGCGTGATCAGGGTCGCCGACCAGGGGACCGCGATGATCAGCGCGAGCAGCAAGCCCCCGTTGAGCGGGATCGCCGTTTCGCTGAGGCGCCCTTCGCCAACGCGACGCGCGGCCATCGCCTGGACCCCGGCGGACAGGCCCAAAATGAATGCGGAGAAGAGAAAATTCGCAAAGCCGCCGAGACCAACGCCGGCAAGAGCGGCGTCGCCGAGCGTGCCGACCATCGCCGTGTCGACGAGGTTCAACACATTTTGCGACAGCATTCCGCCTATGATCGGAAGCGCGAGCCCGAGGATTCTCCGCCTTCGCACAGGAGGCACGCCGAGGACGTGCACCTCTGGCTGCGCCGCATCACCCACGGCCCGACTCTAGAACTGTCGCGTGCAGCGGCAAGCTAGCGTGGCGCCATGCGAATGGAACCGTCGAGGCGGATGACCTCGCCGTTGAGGTAGCTGTTCTCGACGATGTGGCAGGCAAGCGCGCCGAACTCTGCCGGACGGCCGAGCCGACTCGGGTGTGGGATCGTCGCAGCAAGAGCCGCGCGCATGTCGTCGGGAAGCGTCGCCAGCAACGGCGTGTCGAAGGTGCCTGGCGCGATCGTCACGACGCGAATCTGCGCTTTGGAGAGGTCGCGTGCGGCCGGCAGGGTCAGGCCCACGATGCCACCCTTCGAGGCCGAGTACGCCACTTGCCCGATCTGGCCGTCGAAGGCCGCCACCGATGCAGTGTTTATGACGACACCTCGCTCGCCGTCTTCGGGCTCGTTTTTGGCCATGGCCGAGGCGGTAAGACGGAGAACGTTGAAGGTGCCCACGAGATTGACCGAAATGACTTTCTGAAAGACGCCGAGGTCGTGCGGCGTGCCGTCCTTGCCAATCGTTCGCATGCCGAATCCGATCCCCGCGCAGCTGATCGCGGCGCGGAGGGTTCCCATCGACGTCGCCTGCTCGACTGCCGCCTGTACTTCGTCAGCATTGCTGACGTCGGCATGCGCATAAGTCGCCGCGTCACCGAGCTCGGCGGCTAGCTTCTTTCCGCGATCCGCATTGAGGTCGACGATGACCGCGCGCGCCCCGTCGCTCACCAGCTTGCGCACCGTCGCCTCGCCCAAGCCAGAAGCTCCACCCGTCACCAAGGCTACCGAACCAGCAATCTTCATCCCGACCTCCGGCCGCAGATGCTTGGTCGAAGCAAGGCCTCCGTCAAGCAGCTAGCGTGCAGGGCTGCCTGCGGCTAGAACCGGGCGCACTCACGCTGGGTAAGGGGACCAGTGCTCTTCAATAGCCTCGATTACATTCTATTCTTGGGCGTTGCGGTCGCCGGGTTCTGGCTCCTGGCTCGCCATGCGCAGCTGCGTATCATCTTCATCTTCGTGGCGTCCTGCCTGTTCTACATGGCATGGCACCCGGCCTATATCGTCCTGATCCTCGGGTCGACGGTCATCGACTACGTCGTCGGTCTTCGCATCCACGCGACCGAGAACCAAACGACCCGAAAGCGCTGGCTCATCGTCAGCCTGGTTTCGAACCTCGGGCTCCTCGGGCTGTTCAAGTATTTCAACTTCGCCTCGCAAGCGACCGCGGACGTGCTGGCTCTCTTTTTCGGCATCGAGATCCCAAACCCTCCGTTCCTAGACGTGCTGTTGCCCGTGGGCATCTCCTTCTACACGTTCCAAACGCTCAGCTACACGATCGACATCTACCGGCGCAAGCTCGAACCGACCCGCAATTTCTTCCAGTTCGCCTTCTTCGTGACGTACTTTCCGCAGCTGGTCGCCGGCCCCATTGTCCGTGCCTCGCAGCTGCTGCCGCAACTTCAACGCAAGATTACGCTTCGCGACGAACAGGTCACCCAGGGCCTCTTCCTCGTCGCAACCGGCATGATCAAAAAGGTGGCCATCGCCGACTACCTTTCGGTGAATCTGGTTGACCGGGTCTTCGATCAGCCGGAGTTGTACAGTGGAGCCGAGGTCGTGATCGCGCTCTACGGCTTCACGATGCAAATCTACTGCGACTTCTCGGGCTACACCGACGTCGCGCGAGGGTCAGCGAAGCTCATGGGCCTCGAGCTTCCAAGAAACTTCGACCGGCCGTATCAATCCGCAAGCCCTGCGGAATTTTGGCGCCGCTGGCACATGACGCTTTCGACCTGGCTCCGCGACTACCTCTATTTCCCGCTCGGCGGCTCCCGTGGCGGCCCGATCCGCGCGTATTGGAACCTCTGGCTGACCATGTTTCTGATTGGCATCTGGCACGGCGCCTCTTGGACCTTCGTTTTCTACGCGATTCTGCAATCGATGGCGATGGTGATTCACCGCTTCTTCTACAGGCAGTCCGGCCGCAGTCGCGACACGATTGACAGTTGGCGACTCCACGCCTTCAAAGTGTTCTGGGCTCTCCAGTTCGTCGTCTTCTCGCGCATCCTCTTTCGAGCGACGAGCCTTCAGAACGCCGCGGACGTGACCGCTCGGCTCGGTTCGGGCACATTTTCGGTCGCCCAGATTTCGCTTGGCGTCTGGGCGATGCTGGTCCTGACCTTCGCGGCCCACTATACGCCGAAGGGCTGGTTCGAATCGATCGAGCTCCGCTTCAAGTCCATGCCCGCGCCTGCCCAGGGCATCGCTCTCGCCGCCATTGGCTTTGTTCTGAGCGTCGTCGCGACGAGCGAAGTCGTTCCATACATTTATTTTCAATTCTAATGCTGAAGCCAATTCACGAACGTCTCACGCCCCTACAGCACCTGGTCACGGTGGTCGTTTTCATGTTGGGGGCTTGCATGTTGACGTACCTGGTCCCTCCAATCCAAGCCCTTCGGCCTTGGATTCCGGGTGAGGAGGACGTTCCCATCTTGCGTCTCTTCAAGCGCTGGGGTGAGATCCCTGCCTTCGCCGGTCACGGAGGCTCCTACCGTTCGACGGCTGGCGAAGGCGCCGGCACCGAGCGTCTCGCCGAAGCGGTGGGCGAAACCGTAGCCGCGAACCTGGGCACCAAACCAATCGTGGCGCCGCCGACCGGGTCGGAGGACGGTGTGACGATCGACCCTTCGGAGTACGCGGGGATATCGGTCCGGATCGAAGACCAAAGCGGGCGGGGTATGCGGGCGTTCTACGAGTCCCTCGAAAAAACGGCGCGCGCGGAGAAAGGCGCCATTACACGGGTCGGACATTACGGCGACTCGAGTATCGCCACCGACCTAATCACTTCGACCGTTCGTCAGAACCTACAGGCGCGTTTTGGGGATGCAGGACATGGCTTCGTGCTCGCGGCCAAGGGGTACATCCCCTACAAGCACCGCGGCGTGCGGCAATCGTCCAACCCCGAAGCCTGGGAGCTTCGTGAAGTCGTGCGCCGACAGGATCGCAACGGCCGCTACGGCTACGGCGGCGTCCAGTCGAGAGCCATGCGAGGCTCGTGGGCGCGAATCGGCACTGCCAAACGGGGCGATGTCGGCAAGCAGGCATCCCGATTCGAGATCTACTACGAGGAACAACCGCGCGGCGGGAAGTTCTCGGTTCGAATCGACAAAGAAGACCGTGACATCGTGTCCACGAGAGCAGACACGCTCGGTGATGGCGTCCATTCGATCGAAGTGCCCGACGGACCGCACTCGCTCGAGCTTCGTTACCAGAGGGGAGGCCCGGTGACTTTCTACGGCGTTGCGTTGGAACGTGAGGGCCCCGGCGTCGTGTACGACTCCCTCGGCTTGGTCGGTGCACGAGCCAATCGACTGCTCAACTTCGACGAAACCCACATCCAGCGCCAGCTGGAACAGCGGGGCACCAACCTGATCGTTCTAGGTTTCGGAGGAAACGAAGCGAGCGACGATCGCACGGAGCAGATGTTTTACGAGGACTACATGAAGGTTCTGCACCGAATGCGGCAGGGACGCGAAGACCTCGCTTGCCTGGTCTTTGCGCCGCTCGATCAGGCGCGGCGCACCCGTGGACGCATTCGCACGCTGCCGACCATCCCACTGATTGTGGCGGCGCAGCGACGGGCGGCCATCGACTCCGACTGTGCGTTCTACGACACCTGGCGTGCGATGGGCGGCGAGGACGCGATGCGACGCTGGTACAAGGCACGCCCCAGGCTCGCGATGGGCGACTTCCGGCATGCCACCCCCGCGGGCTACGAGATCATCGGGAACATGTTCTACAAAGCCATCCTGGCCGGCTTTGCGGACTACCTCTCGCGGGAGGCCTCGACAGCGCCTGCGTCTTCAGGATCTTCGACGCCGAGCGCCGCGGATGACGGGTCGTACGACTCGTCTGACTCGTCCGACGGGGGCATTCCTTCGAGCAGCGCCGAGAGCAACACCTCTCCCAAGCGCTGATAACCGACACGGGTGTAGTGGATGTGGTCCTGCGCCGCGTAGGCCGGATCGTTCGCGGCCCAGTGCACCATCGAGAGAGCGCCACCTTGGAACGCCACGAGATCGAAGAAGCCGCAGCCATGTTCGAGGGCGAGGCGGTGCTGCACCTCGATCAGCCGAGCGGTTCGCGCGCGGTCTTCAAAAACACGCTCCTCGACCTGCATCGGCCGGTCTGACGGACCGATCAAGAGACAAGACGCTTCGGGCACCGAGTCACGCATCCGTTGGAGCACGGCCCGTAGATCGCCCTCGTAGTCTTCGAGAGGTGATTCATCGCCACTTTCGTTCGTTCCATAGGCCAGCACGACGAGATCCGGTTTCCGCCTGCGAAGGTGTTCCTGATACACCTGCTCGTCCCAAAGAAGCTGATAGCGGGCGCGTGAGCCGTTGATCCCCAGAGTATCGACGACGACGCCCGGCTGATCGCGCTCCACCACCAGGCCATACACCCAGACGGGCCGCCTGCTCACGGTTCGGATCTCAAACCGATGAGCGGCGTCGGGCACACGAAACGTGGCGTAGCCGGTCGACACCTTGCTCGCGCGAGTCGAGATACGACGCGCGTTGCGGCCGTCGATGAAGACGTCGATGTCGCCGCCTCGAGGGTGCAGCTTGTAGTACAGCTCGAAGAAACCCGCCGTTCGCCCGTATTCGCCCTCCTGTGCCGTGTACACCGCACCAAAGGACCCTGCTCGCTGGCTCATCATCGCGATTCCGGCGAGGCCGACGCGCTCAACCTCCGCGTCGCCGACTCGAACGCGCTGCGTCTCCCATTGCATGCCATCGCTTTCGATGTTGATGTCGCGGTGCCGATAGGTGCGCCAGGGGTGGACGGGGAGGAGAAAGCCGTGTCCCGCATCGCCATAGCGCGTTTGTAGCTCTCGGCGAATGTAACCGGTGAATAGATCGCTGGCGACGTGGGACGCTCCGTAAAACAGAAGGCGTGCCTGTCCTTCACCCGCGGCTGCACGAGCGAGGGCTCGATGCAATGCCTCCATCGACTTCCCGTCGCGATCTTCGATGGCAATGTCGAGGCCGAGCGCGTCGCTTGGAGGTGGCTCGAGGAGCTTCGGCCCCATGCGCTCCTCGGAGCGAACCACCTTGAGAACGCCGGCTTCGTCGATCGCCGCAGGCGTCCTCGGAGAGGTATCGGCGGACGTGGTCGACGCGCCATAGCCAAGCGTCCACACGCCCGCCAACGTCATCCCAAACCACACGATCGCCAACGGCGAACCCCATAGATTCCCGAGCCGCACGCCCCCACAATGGCGATCCCGCGCGATCCAGTCAAATTGACGTGTAAACCAGCGAAAAGTCGTCCATGATGCGCGCCATGAAATCGCGTGAGCTGCTGTACTCCGGCCCCCTGTTCGATGTGGCTCGAGTGACCTTCGAGGGTCAGGGGGGCGCTGACGTCGTCCGTGACGTGATCGAGCATCGAGGCGCAGCCGTGATCCTCCCGCTTTTGGACGACGGTCGTGTCGTCCTGATTCGCAACGTTCGCCACACGGTTGGCAAGGTCCTGTGGGAGCTACCCGCTGGCACGCTCGAGGCCGGAGAAGCGCCCGAGGCCTGTGCCGCACGGGAAGTCGAAGAGGAAACCGGGTACCGAGCCGGAACCCTCGTGCCGCTCACCGCGTTCTTTGCGTCTCCGGGGATCCTCAACGAACGGATGCACGGTTTTTTGGCCACCGACCTCGAGCCGACACGCCAATCGCTCGATCATGACGAGGAGATCGAGGTTTTCCCGATTCCCCAGTGGCAAGTCCGCGACATGATCAAGGACGGGCACATCGAGGACGCCAAGACGATCGCGCTGCTGCTCTATTGGATGCACCTCCACTCCCCGTGAACCCCTCCACCAAGCATCAATTCCGATGGAGCTGCTGACCCGCATTCAAGACAACTGGATCGTCCTGCTGATCCCCGTGATCAGCGCGTTGGTGGGCTGGTTCACCAACGTGGTGGCCATCAAGATGATGTTCAAGCCGGTCGAGTTCGTTGGCATTCCGCCCTACTTGGGCTGGCAAGGCGTAATCCCCGCCAACGCGCTCAGGCTCGCGAGGGTTTCGAACACGCTGATCACGCAAAAGCTCCTATCGCTCCGTCAGCTTTTCGACGAAACGTTCAGCGCCGAGTCTTTCGCTGGAAAGCTCGGCTTGGTCATCGACGATGTGACGGAGCAGGTGATCGACGAAGTCGCGAACAAGCACGCAAAGGCGATGTGGGACAACGCGGGCGAGTTCATGCAGAACAAGGTGCGCCAGCAGGTGCGCGCTGAAGTGATCGAAGTCTCGCGCGCAATCGCCATGGACATGGCCGACGACATCGACAAAATCATGGACATCGAGAAGACGGTTCTCGAGGCGATCGAGCGGCACAAAGCGCTGATGGGCGAGATGTTCTTCGACGTGGGTCGCAAGGAGTTCAAGTTCATCGAGCGATCCGGTCTCTACTTCGGCTTCCTGTTTGGTGTCTTCCAGATGGTCATCTGGGTGCTCTACCCCGCCCCCTGGATCCTTCCCGCAGCGGGCTTCTTCGTCGGCTACCTGACCAATTGGATTGCGATCAAGCTCGTTTTTGCGCCGCGTGAGCCCGTGAAGATC
>Ga0265306_10000960_pt1 | contig 14121 bp, 10 predicted proteins | sample Helome_3_FD_192493 | JGI IMG/M metagenome (GOLD analysis project Ga0265306, IMG submission 192493) | Marine sediment microbial communities from subtidal zone of North Sea - Hel_20160420 (Illumina Assembly) | ecosystem: Environmental > Aquatic > Marine > Subtidal zone > Sediment ...
TTAATTGATGTTTATTTCGTTTTATCCCAGTAATTTATTTCAGGAGAAAAAAAAACCCTTTTTAATCAATTTTAAAAAGGGTTAATCTTAAAATAAGAATAATTTATTTATTCCTAAAAACTAATTCGTCATCAAAAGCATCCAAGAGAATAGAACTTTCAGAAGTTATTTTTCCAGCAAGTATTTCCTTTGACAATTCATTTAATACTTTACGCTGAATAACCCTTTTGATTGGCCTGGCGCCGAACTGCGGATCATAACCTTGACTTGACAAGCTCTGGATTGCTTCATCTGTTGAAGAGAATGCTATCCCTTTTTCACCAAGCATTTTTGCTAAGACACCAATCTGTAATTGAACAATTTTAGTTACTTCCGCTTTATTAAGAGGTGTAAACATAATAACCTCATCAATTCTATTAAGAAATTCAGGTCGTATATTTTGTTTTAATAATCCTAATACATCAATTTTAGTTTCTTCAGTAATTTGATCTCGCTTAGACATATCTAAATTTTCGAAATTTTCCTGAATGATATGGGCTCCCATATTTGAGGTCATTATGATAATAGCATTTTTGAAATCAGCAACTCTACCTTTATTATCGGTCAGTCTTCCTTCATCTAATACTTGTAACAAAATATTAAAGGTATCAGGATGTGCTTTTTCAATTTCATCCAGTAAAATAACTGAATAGGGTTTGCGCCTAACGGCTTCAGTAAGTTGTCCACCTTCTTCATAACCTATATACCCCGGAGGCGCCCCAACTAATCTGCTCACGGCATGTCTTTCTTGATATTCACTCATATCAATTCTTGTCATTGCTCCTTCATCATCAAATAAATATTCAGCCAAAGCTTTTGCTAATTCAGTCTTACCAACACCTGTAGTTCCCAAAAATAGAAACGTGCCTATTGGTTTTTTGACATCTTGTAAACCAGCTCTTGAACGACGTACAGCATCTGAAACGGCTTGTATTGCCTCATCTTGTCCAATAACGCGTTTATGCAGCTCATCTTCTAAATGCAATAATTTCTCACGATCGCTTTGCAGCATTTTTTGTACAGGGATACCGGTCCATTTTGCAACAACTTCTGCAATATCTTCACTTGTAACTTCTTCTTTTATCAGTGCCGAACCTTGATTTTCTGCAAGTTTCAACTGAAACTCTTTTAAAGATTCTTCCTCTTTTTGAATCTTACCATAACGTAACTCAGCAACTAAACCGTAATTACCTTCGCGTTCAGCACGTTCAGCTTCTAATTTATATTTTTCAATATTTTCTTTTGCTTTTTGGATCTGATCTACTACATCTTTTTCACTTTTCCATTTTGCAAATATGCTTTCACGCTCTTCCTGTAAATTAGCCAACTCTTTACGCAGATGTCCTAATTTTTTCTCATCCTTCTCACGTTTTATGGCCTCTATTTCAATTTCTAACTGCATAATCTTTCTATCAAGAACATCTAATTCTTCAGGCTTAGAATTGATTTCCATTCGTATTTTAGCAGCGGCTTCATCCATCAGATCAATGGCCTTATCCGGTAAAAACCGATCTGAGATATAACGTTGTGACAGTTCAACGGCGGCGATAATTGCGCTATCTTTTATTTGCACTTTGTGATGTGTTTCATACTTTTCTTTTATCCCACGTAGAATTGAAATAGCACTTTCTGTATCAGGTTCATCTACTTGTACTTTTTGAAAACGGCGCTCTAATGCTTTGTCTTTTTCAAAGTATTTTTGATATTCATCAAGTGTAGTTGCACCAATGGCACGCAATTCACCACGAGCCAAGGCTGGTTTTAAGATATTGGCCGCATCCATAGCACCTTGACCACCGCCTGCACCAACTAGGGTGTGTATTTCATCTATAAATAGAATAATGCTTCCTTCAGCAGAAATTACTTCTTTAATGACTGATTTCAAACGTTCTTCAAATTCTCCTTTATATTTTGCACCTGCAATAAGAGCTCCCATATCTAAAGAATACACAACTTTATCTTGTAAGTTTTCAGGTACATCACCTTTAACAATACGATGTGCTAAGCCTTCTGCAATAGCTGTTTTACCAGTTCCCGGTTCTCCAATCAGTATTGGATTGTTCTTGGTTCTTCGTGATAAAATTTGTAATATTCTTCTTATTTCTTCATCACGACCAATAACAGGATCTAGTTTGCCATCATTTGCTAATTGATTTAGATTTTTAGCATATTTATTTAATGCATTATAAGTATCTTCAGCACTTTGAGAGGTTACTTTACTGCCTTTTCGAAGCTCTTCAATAGCCGCTTTTAAATCCTTTTCATTAACACCGTTATCTTTTAAAAGTTCTTTAGCCGCACCTTTAGATTTTAGTATGGCTAATATCAGATGCTCTATGGAAACATATTCGTCCTTCATTTTTTTAGCAATATTGGAGGCATCTGTTAGCATAGTATTTGCATTGCGTGAGAGCATTAAATCTCCCCCTGAAACTTTAGGGAAGCTTTGCAAAATATTTTCAAGAGTTTGCTTAAAAATATCAATATTCACACTTAGTTTATTGAGTATAAATGGTATAACATTTTCATCAACTTCAAAAATACCTTTTAGAATATGCGCATTTTCTATTTGTTGATGTCCCAAGCCTTGTGCAATTTGCTGAGCTTGTTGCACAACTTCCTGTGATTTAATGGTAAAATTATTAAAGTTCATATCAAGTTTTTTTTCTTTAATTTGTAATGGTCAAAATGTATTCCACTGTAAGATTTTGAACACTTGCACGACATAATGACTGATTTATAGAGGTTTATACGACATTTTGTCTATTTAATGTGAAGAATAAAAATTATGGGAATCATAAAGAACCTTTTTGGAGATAGGAGTGTAGCGGGTAACAAATCTGCTATTAACTGGACAATTTTAGAGAGTATGACTGATGTTGAAGAGATGATCGATCAATCAGAGCGCAATACAGTTATTGTATTTAAACACAGTAACCGATGTGGTATTAGTGGTAGTGTACTGAGAAAATTTGAAAAGAAAATTGGTACTTCTGTGACTGATCAAAAATTATTCTATTTCTTAAATGTGATCAAGCATCGGGATGTATCCAGTGAAATAGCAAGGCGCTTTAATGTGCGACATGAATCACCTCAATTAATTATCATTAAAAATAAAGAAGTAACTGCACACGACTCGCACTATGAAATTTTAAATATGGACCTTCCAGCTTATTGAAATTTCCATAAGTAAAATTTCATAAAAACATTGAAAATATAAAAGGATGTGATTTTATACTTTTAATTAAACTTATGACGCCTAATAATATTTTTTATATTGTTTTTTAAATCTTCTCCGGCATCGTAGACCATTTGTTCATTACTTGGAAATTGAACAGACCTAGCGGATAAAAACTTTATCAGATCATTTTCTAACGCCCTTTTGTCTCCGTCATAATTGGCATATATATGTTCAAAAACAAACCCTGATGTTAACGGATATGAATTGATCTGCTGTTTGGTTTTCAGGTCGATATAACTAATGTTACCGGATATTTGTACATCTTTATGTTGAGTGAATTTGTAAAAATTGCATCTCACGGTTCTGAACTTGTCAACTTTAATTTGGTTACCAAGACTGTCCTTAACTACGTTACCATTGTCATCCAGTAAATATTTCCATCCGTCCTTAATTTGTTTTTCTTTTATGATCTGCTTCTCATTTACATGTTCCGGACTTATATTTATGTTCACAAATTCCAATAACATGTCGTAATCATACTTAATTTCACCCTGAGGATTCGTATGGTAAGTTGTCCATAGGTCATTTAAACCATAGGTATTGAAGTTTAATAAATCTTCTTCTAGATCAGTCGGAATTATTTTATCAGTATTATTAAAGAGTTTTACATTGACATAATCAAGACCTTTTCGATATGATTCTTCAATTTTGTCTCTAGTATCTTTATAATTGGGGCTTAGTTCACTTAAATAAGTAAAATCTTCGTAGGCTTTTCTATACTCATTTTTGTACTTAGCCGTATTGAGTAAATTTGAAGCATTCGCATATAAATAAGCTGATAATTCATTTTTAGAATTTATAATATTAGTTTCATATTTTTTGAATTGAAATGATGCATTTCGATTTTCGTCATAAATCTGTAATGGTAATAGAGGCGTTATCCTTTCCTGTATAGAATTTAGTCGAACATAGGTATTATATATCTTTTCCGCATTTGCAGGATTTCCTTCATTTTTGAGGAAATTGATTCTTTTTAATTCTCTATCAGCATTTTTTTCAAAAGCGTCTTCGAGCATGTATACATAGTCCTGATTCCCTTTCTTAGATTTGTTCTCAGCGAGTTTTACTAATGATTTGTTAATGGCAGCTACATAATTACCACTATTTAGATCTTCCTGAGTTTTTTTGACACTACTGCAGGAAAATAATATTACCACTATTAATAAAATGAATAATTTATTAATCACATTAAATCTATTATTCGTAAAGTTTTCTTGATTTTTCTTTGAAAAGTTCATGACGGTTAGTTAGGGTTAATATCTTTTATATTAGAAACTTCATCTAAAATAACGATTTGTTTATGTGGATATTGCAGCAAAGATTGATAAAGAGTAATTACTTAAATAACTGTGTATTAATTACAAAGTATTCAAGTTAATTTCAAATAACCGTAGAATAGTAATTAAAACTTTTGCTGGCTTAATAGAGCAGTAATTTTCTGTTTAAAATTACTTATCGAATATTTTATGAACTCAAAATCTTGAGGATATGGAACTTCTTTAGCATTTAATGCTTCATAATATTTTTGTTCTATCGCTCTTTTGTCGCCCTTATATTTTCCATAAAGGTTCTGAAATTTCGCCTCACCAAAAGTAGGATTTGTAGATACTGTTGATCTTTTAATTAAATCTTTAATGGTTATCGTTCCCTCTAATTTTGAAGATTTATTTTGTTGATAGAGGGCGACTTCAGCATTTACTATTTTGTATTTCGCTGCTTTAATATCATTCCCTTTATCATCTTTCATTACATTGCCATTTGAATCGAGTTGGTATTGCCACCCATCCTGAACTTTACCCTCTTGTGGGACTATTTCTTGCAAGGTTTTTTCAGGCTCAAATATAAGCTTGTCAAGGCGGATGTCAACCTGGTAATTATAATTGATCCTTCTTTGTTTTTGATTGTGGAAAATAACCCACTGGTTATTGAAATTGGCAGAATTAATAGATGCAAAGTCTTTTATACTATCATTTGAGATATTCTTTACATTATTTTTAAAGTTAACAAAAACAAAGCTACTGCCCTTATTTTTAGCTTTTTGTAACAAGTCATTTAGATTGTTCTTATACGTTGGATCGATATAATTTAAATCTTCTAAGTATTTATAAGCTTTTCTGGCATCCAATTGATTTCCTTTTAAAGCCGCAGTCGCAATTGAATAGAGTGATGAAGAATAATTATTCTTTGAAGTTTTAATTTTATCAGTATAATCATCAAAAGAAAAAGTAATTTCTTTGCCTTCAAAGTAGAGTGGTTGTAATGCTCTTACTTCGTCTTGTCTGATATCAAGATTTAAATATTTTCCATATATTTTTTTAAGGTTTTCAGGTGTGTTCTGTTTTTCAAGCACTTTAATTTCACTAAGATCAGCTTTTGCTCCTTTAGTGTAAGCTTCTTTAAGTATAGGAATGAGTTTTTGGTTGGACTTTTTAGTTTTGTCCTGGTTAAGTTGAGCTACCGAAGTATTAAAGGCATCTGAGTAATTTCCAGATTGGATTTGATTGGTGGCCTTTTGTGTACTTCCACAAGCTAATAATGTCAAACTTAATAATAAGAGTATAAAATGCTTCATAGCAAAGATGATATTAATTTTATGATTTACTACAAAGCTAATATTTTTATAGTTTTCATTCTAATGCTGGTAAAACTTTTCCACTGCAATCACCAAATCCAATTCTAACATTATCATTTTCACAGAAACCTCTCATAGTAACAGTATCATGATCATTAATAAATTTACGTTCTGAGCCGTCTTTCAATTTTACAGGATTTGCCCCTCGCCAAGTCAATTCAAGCATTGAACCATAACTATCTGGAGTAGGACCGGAAATAGTACCAGAACCCATCATATCACCTGTTCTAACATTACAACCATTGATAGTATGATGAGTAAGCTGCTGTGCCATGGTCCAATACATATATTTGAAATTAGAATTGGAAACTATAGTTTCTTGACTATTTTCAGGTTGAATAAACATTTGTAAGCTAATATCAAAACTATTTTTACCATTTTGTTGCAAGTAAGGTAGAGGCTCTGGACTTTGCTTTGGACTTTCAACTCTGAAAGGTTCTAAAGCATCTAAGGTAACTATCCAAGGCGAAATAGTTGATGCAAAATTTTTACCTAAAAATGGTCCCAAGGGAACATATTCCCAAGCCTGAATATCTCGAGCACTCCAATCGTTGAACAATACTAACCCAAAAATGTAACTTTCAGCATCTTCGATTGAAATCGTTTCTCCCAAGCTATTAACATCTGTAGTTATAAATGCCATTTCTAACTCAAAATCTAGCAATTTTGATGCACCAAAAACAGGTTGATCAGAATTTGCAGGTTTAGTTTGTCCTTTTGGCCTTCTTATTGGAGTTCCCGAAGTAACTATTGATGAACTCCTGCCATGGTAGCCAACTGGTATATGTAACCAGTTTGGAAGTAAAGCATTTTTTGGGTCTCTGAATAGACTCCCTACATTAGTTGCATGTTCTTTACTGGAATAAAAATCTGTATAATCACCAACATTAACTGGTAATTGCATTTCAATCTCATCCATCTTGAACATAATTTTATCTTTATGTTCTTCATGATCCCTTAGTGAAGTATTTTTTTCGTCAAATATATCAGCAATTTTATTTCTAACTAACCGCCATGTCTTTCTTCCATCAGCAATAAAATCATTTAAAGTATCTTGTAGAAAAATATCATCTGTTAGTGGTATTTCTTTAAAATATCCTAACTGGTGTAAAGCACCGAGATCAATGGCATAATCTCCAATTCTTGTTCCTATTGTGATTATATCTTCAGCCGTTAAAAAAACTCCAAATGGAATATTTTGAATTGGAAAATCTGAATTTTTATCAATCTTGATCCAGGATTTTCTAGTTGGATTATTTGCTGTTATTTGCATTTTTCAAAAATTAAATTATTTTTTATTCAAATATAGATGTTTCTATGATTTTGAGAAATGAAATTACTACTTTTGACATCAATTTATTCAATTTTAAAGATTATTTAACAATGCAACGTGATCAACAAATATTCGACCTTATTCAAGAAGAAAAAGAAAGACAAATTAACGGGCTTGAACTGATAGCCTCTGAAAATTTTGTGAGTGAGCAAGTAATGGAAGCAGCAGGTTCTGTTTTGACTAATAAATATGCCGAAGGTTATCCGGGAAAACGATATTATGGAGGTTGTGAAGTAGTTGATATTGTTGAGCAAATAGCCATAGATAGGGCAAAAGTTTTGTTTGGGGCTGAATACGTTAACGTACAGCCACATTCAGGTTCACAAGCAAATTCAGCAGTCTTTTTTGCCTTATTAAAACCTGGAGATAAAATATTAGGATTTGATCTATCACATGGAGGGCACCTTACACATGGTTCACCAGTAAATTTTTCAGGAACTTTATATAAAACTTCATTCTATGGTGTTGAAAAGGAAACTGGCGTATTAAATTATGATAAAATTCAAGAAACTGCTGAATTAGAAAAACCAAAAATGATTATTGCAGGTGCATCGGCATATTCTAGGGATCTTAGTTTTAAGCGTTTTCGTGAAATAGCAGATAGCGTTGGAGCATTATTTGTTGCAGATATATCACACCCTGCCGGATTGATCGCTAAGGGCATTTTAAATGACCCGATGCCTCATTGTCATGTAGTTACAACCACAACACATAAAACACTTCGCGGTCCGCGAGGAGGTATGATCATGATGGGAAAAGATTTTGAAAACCCATGGGGCCTTACCCTGAAAAGCGGTAAACCCAAAATGATGTCGTCAATTCTAAACTCTGCGGTTTTTCCGGGGAATCAAGGCGGACCATTGGAACATATTATCGCAGCAAAAGCAATTGCCTTTGGAGAAGCATTGACTGATGAGTTTTTACACTATCAATTGCAGGTAAAAAAGAATTCTGCGACAATGGCAAAATCATTTGTTGCGCGAAACTATCATATTATTTCAGGAGGTACAGATAATCATATGATGTTGATAGATCTTCGGAATAAGAATATTACCGGTAAGGAGGCTGAAAATGCACTGGTAAAAGCTGATATAACAGTGAATAAAAACATGGTTCCTTTTGATGATAAATCACCTTTTGTAACTTCTGGTATACGAGTTGGCACTGCGGCAATTACTACACGTGGTTTAAAAGAGAACGATATGGAAGCAATTGTTTCATTGATAGATGAGGTAATATCCAATTACGAAAATGAAGAGATCTTAGAAAATGTAGCGAATAAAGTAAATGACATGATGAGTAAAAAGCCATTATTTGTTTAAAATATTTAGTATACTCTAAGGAGAGAATGAACATGATTTTTATCATTTTAAAATAGACGATTTTTACCGTTCTTAGCGATCAAACATCAAAATTTTGTTATGGGTTCGCAAACAATTAGGGCAATAACTTCTGAAGCGCAACGTAAAAAAGTAGTTTTCCATTTGCTTAACGATGTTAAAGCACTTGAAAAAATGATTGATGAGGATCGTTTTGAAAAAGGAATTCAACGTGTTGGAGCCGAGCAAGAATTATGCCTTATTAATGATCAATACAGACCCTCTTTAAATGCCTTAAAAATACTTGACAAAGTTAATGATCCCCATTTTACGACGGAGCTTGCTCTTTTTAATTTAGAAATAAATCTCGACCCTGTAGTTTTACAGGAAGATTGTTTTTCAGCTATATCTGACCAGCTTAATTCATTATTGTCTAAGGTTAAAAAGGCTGCTTTCGAAGTAGATAATGATAGGATATTGCTAGCCGGCATATTACCGACTTTAAAGAAAAAAGATCTCATCTTCAAAAATATGACACCCTTTGATCGGTATAGAATACTCAACGAGGTGTTAAAAAATATTAGGGGAGATGATTTTAAATTAAGAATTAGAGGTGTTGATGAGCTGATTTTAAAACATAAATCTATATTATTCGAAGCGTGTAACGCTAGTTTTCAAGTGCATTTGCAAATTGATTTAGATGAAATTGTCGATAAGTACAATTGGTCTCAAGCGATTGCCGGGCCAATGCTATCGATAATGTGTAATTCTCCAGTTTTAATGGGAAGAGAATTATGGAGTGAAACCAGAATTGCTCTATTTCAACAAAGTATAGATTTAAGAAATACCTCTTACCTATTAAGAGAACAAAAACCAAGGGTCTCTTTTGGTAATAGTTGGTTCAAAAAATCAATTATTGAATTATTCACTGATGATATTTCGAGGTACGCACCATTGGTTACATCCGATTTCAAAGAAGATTCACTTGAATTGTTAAAAAATGGGACGATTCCTCAGCTAAATGCACTGAATTTACATAATGGCACCTTGTATAAATGGAATAGGATGTGTTATGGTGTTCAAGATAATAAACCACATTTACGTATAGAAAATCGATATATACCATCTGGCCCAAGTGTAAAAGATGAGATAGCAAATGCATTGTTCTGGGTTGGGGTTATGCAAGGTATGCCGGACGATTATAAAGAAATTTGGAAAAATATGTCTTTCAAAGATGCCAGAGGTAATTTTATTAACGCAGCAAGGACAGGGATAGACACTTATTTTAATTGGTTTGGAGAAGGAATTTCTGCTAAAAGATTAATTAAAAGGGTTTTCATTCCCATGGCTAAGAAAGGGCTTAAGAAGTCCAAGATTAATTCAAGAGATATAAAATATTATTTAAATATCATTGAACAACGGGTCAGTAAAAAAAGGACTGGGAGTAAGTGGATTATAAGGAGTAAAAGAAACTTGCTTAAAACAACAACCAGATATGAATCTTGTATTCTTTTAACACATCATATGTATAAATACCAGCAGTTAGACCTACCGGTGTATAAATGGGATCTGGCAGAAGTAGACATTAATAAAATGTCTAATAAATTTGATAAGATATATAGAATAATGACTACCGAACTTTTTGTTGTGAATGAAAATGATTTAGTTGAACTAGTGGCTAAAATAATGGAGTGGAAGAATATTCATCATTTACCTGTAGTCGATGAACGTAATAAAATTACAGGGTTAATTACGAAATCTAATTTAAACGATTTGGATATACAAAAAACGAAGAAAAATTTGGTTATTGCTAAAGACATCATGGTTAAGAAAGTAATATCTGTTGATCCCGAGACTTTAATTGAAGAGGCAAACGAAATTATGATCAAAAATAAAATTGGATGTTTACCTGTTATAGATGGTGATGAATTAATTGGTATTTTTACCAAAAATGATTTAGAAAGAATGGATAAATACTCAAAAGGCAATGAGTAAAATTGAGATTAGATCTTTTAATGAAAAGATTAGAATAGACAGAGTTTTAGGAAATATAAACGGAAAGCATGGTAGCCCTACGGTTGTTATTTTAGGGGGGATACATGGAAACGAAAAGGCTGGTATTTACGCTTTAAATAATGTAATACAAAAGATTAATAAAGAGAATGTTAGATTTGAAGGTAAATTTTATGCAATAAGTGGAAACTTGAATGCCCTGCAAAATAATATTCGCTTTGAAAAAGAAGACCTTAATAGAATCTGGACCGACGATCATTTGGCTTATATCAATACTCCTGATAATGGATTTAATGCGGATGTGAATGAGCAAATAGCATTATATGATATTATAAAAGAAATTCTATCCAAAGAAAAGGGACCATTTTATTTTATTGACCTCCATACCACTTCATCAAATACAACGCCGTTTATAACCATAAGTGACTCATTAAATAATAGAAAGTATACTGCTAATTTCGATGTTCCAATAGTGTTAGGAATCGAAGAGTATTTAGATGGCCCCTTGTTAACATATATTAACGAATATGGTCATATAGCACTTGGTTTTGAGGGTGGCCAACACGATGATAATGTTTCCGTCATTAATTGTGAAGCGTTTATCTGGTTAGCACTAGAGGCTTCCGGATGTGTCAAAAAAGAACAGATCACAGGATTTAATGATTATAAGAGGGTACTGACTGAGAGTGAATTCAATAGAGAATTTTATGAAATTGATTATAGATATTTAATCGAGGATCATGAAGAATTTACAATGAACAAGGGGTTCACTAATTTTGACCGAATATATAAAGATGAAGTTCTTGCCTTTAGCGATACTCAAAAAGTTAGAGCCACAATGGATGGTCAAATTTTTATGCCTTTATATCAAAAACAAGGAGATGATGGTTTCTTTATTATCACAAAAATTTCCAAAATATGGTTAAAACTATCCACATTGGTTAGAAAATTACATTTACATCATATTCTACGAATTTTACCGGGTATCAAAATCGACAGAAATCATGCCTATACTTTAATTGTTGACCCAAGGACTGCGAAGTTCTTAACAACCGAGATATTTCACTTATTTGGATATCGTAAACAAGTTGTAAAAGATGATAAATTACACTTCATTAAGCGGGATAGAAAAATAAAGGAGTTCAGGTAACTTTTATTCCTCTTCTTTGGCTCTTTCAATGATATTTTGCGGTAATGATTTTTTTGCTTTAGCTCCAAGTTTTTTGATCTTTTCAACACTGGTAATCAAATTACCTCTGCCGTCAACAAGTTTATTCATGGCACCTTTATATTCAACTTTTGCCTCATCCATTTTTTTACCAACTCTTGTAAGATCATTTACAAAGCCTTCAAATTTATCGTATAGAGCACCAGCTTGACGTGCTATTTCAATGGCATTTCGTTGTTGTTTTTCATTTTGCCACATGCTGTCTATTGTTCTTAAGGTTGCTAAAAGAGTAGCAGGTGTAACAATGACAATATTCTTTTCAAAAGCTTTGTTATATAACTGATCATCTGAGTTGATTGCAACCGCAAAGGCAGGTTCAACAGGAACGAATAGCAATACAAAATCAGGAGATTCAATCTCATAAATATCTTCGTATTTTTTCTCACTTAATTGCGCAACATGCCTGTTAAGTGAAGAGATGTGCTCTTTTAAGAATTGTACTTTTTCACCTTCATTATCACTATTTACATATTGCTCATACGCTGTTAAAGATACTTTAGAATCTACGATCATCTTTTTATTATCCGGTAAATTGATAATAACATCAGGCCTTAATCTTGTTTTATTTTCTTCATCTGTATTAAAACTTTTTTCTAATACATATTCTCTATCTTTCTCTAAACCGGACTTTTCCAACACACGTTCTAATATCAATTCCCCCCAATTCCCCTGGGTTTTACTGTCGCCCTTTAAAGCCTTGGTAAGATTAACCGCTTCCTTACTCATTTGTTCATTAAGTTCCTTTAAACCAATTATTTGTTGGCGTAGGGCTGCGTGATAATCAATACTTTCTTTATGCGTTTTATCAACCTTATCTTCGAATAATTTGATCTTATCTTGAAGTGGTGATAATATTTGTTTTATATTTTCTTTATTCTGCTCAGCAAACTTCGTTGATTTTTCATCCAGGATCTTATTTGCTAAGTTTTCAAATTCTTTGGTAAATTTCTCCTGAATATTTTCTAATTCTTCTTTTTGAACAGTTAATTTTTCATTTAGGTTTTTAATGTCAGCATCCTGTTGGATATTTACGCGAATAATATCTTCTTTTTCACTTTGAAGTTGTTTTTGTTCTAAGTGAAGGTCTGTTATGGTCTTTTCAGCAGATATTTTTGTTTCATTTAATACGGCGTTGCGTTCCTGGAGGCTGGTTTTATCTTTTTCAAAAGAAACTCTAGATAGTAGCTTACCAATAAAAGCACCTATCAATAAGGAAACAATAAAAATGACTATAAAAATGAAATACTGTTCCATTAATTAATTAAAATTTATAATTTGATATCCAGCCGTTTGATACCATACTAATGCTGTCATAGCTGACAAAGCCATTTTTACATTGGATGACTTATCTTTTGCATCATATCCTTTACCTGCATAAGATTGTCCACAAACAAACACTTCAACACCGTTATCTTTAAGCCCTTTAATTAATCCGGTGTTGGGATTTTTAATTTTAAATTCTTTTTTATAGGCTTCATCACTAAGTACATTCTTTGATGCAACGCCATGAATAATTACTGCAATCTTTAAATTTTCTCTTAGAATACCATATTGTGTGTGTATTTGCAAATAACGTGCTACCGTTTTCAACATAGGATTATCCTTGTCTAGGCTTGGACTGTCCGTATAAACATCAAAAATAGCTTTATACTCTTTATCCTTTTCAAATTCAAGGTCAGGATTTTCTACGCGATATACACTTCCCGAGTTTTCAATGATCAGCCCGGTTTGTTGACCATATCCCACACCTAAGCATAAGAGAAATAGTAAATTAATAGTTCTTTTCATAACAAATTTTTTCAAGCGATAATATTACAAAATTCTGGTAAGAATAGATAATAATTTGTCCTTTTGTTATTAAAACTGTATCATTGAACTATGAAAATTTTGTCAAGGCTTATATTGTTGCATATTATGGGTTGGAAAGTAATTAATGATTTTCCTGATTTAAAAAAATTTGTTATCATAGCGGCCCCACATACAAGTTGGCAAGATTTTCCAATTGCGCTCATGACAAAATACATTAAATCTTTAAAAGTAAATTTTATAGGAAAGGCATCATTATTTAAGCCGCCTTTTGGTTTTATTTTTAGGTGGTTAGGCGGTGCACCAATTGACAGATCTAAAAGTAATGATAAAGTAAAAGCCATAGTTGATCTTTTTAACGCTCATGAAAGGTTTGTCTTGGGAATGTCACCAGAAGGTACACGTCAAAAAGTAGAGCAATGGAAAACAGGCTTTTATTATATTGCTAAAGGAGCTAAAGTGCCTATTGTAATGGCAACATTGGATTTTCAGCATAAACAGATTAAAATT
>Ga0265306_10000961_pt1 | contig 14114 bp, 14 predicted proteins | sample Helome_3_FD_192493 | JGI IMG/M metagenome (GOLD analysis project Ga0265306, IMG submission 192493) | Marine sediment microbial communities from subtidal zone of North Sea - Hel_20160420 (Illumina Assembly) | ecosystem: Environmental > Aquatic > Marine > Subtidal zone > Sediment ...
GAGCTCGACTCAGCTAGGGACTCAGCGAATCACTCCTACCAGGACACAATATCGTTAAGCTGGGATTAACCGGAACCGGATAATGTGACAGAATGTAATTATTTTCTGGTTCAACTTGCTGCGCAAACCTTATCTTCTAATTGCAGGTCTGATACCTGCACTTTTCGCCCAGGCCGGCTTAGCGGCAGAAGACTGGAGTCTGTGCCGTATTCCATCGTTTAATTTTCTGCAAACAGAGACCTCCGTATCCGACGAAACAATAATCGAGGCGCAGACCGTTGTCAGTGAAGACAGCGAGGCAATCCACCTGCTAGGTGATGTCAACATAACCCGGTCGCAGCAGAAAATAATCGCAGATGACATCCGCTTCAACAAATCGACCGAGGCAATCAGCGCCAGTGGAAAAGTGGAGTTTGCAAACCCTAACTACCGCCTGCAAAGCTCGAGCGTGCAGATCGACAATCAAAACGATAGCGCAACTTTCGAACAACCTGAATTCGAATTGTCGGGCCGACACGCGCGCGGCGAAGCCCAAAAAATAGAGAAACTCGACCAGTATCGCAGTCGATTCAGTGATCTGACCTACACTTCCTGTGACCCGGACGACAGGGACTGGCACCTGCGGGCGGCTGAACTCGAGATCGACGATGAAAGCGGTCGCGGTAGCGCAAAGCACACCACGATCTATTTTAAAGAAATCCCTTTTCTGTACCTGCCCTATTTCCAGTTTCCGGTGGATGACCGTCGAATGTCGGGCATTCTCGCGCCGCGTATCGGCTACGATGAAAATAATGGGGCCAGCTTCGTGCTTCCTGTTTACTGGAATATCGCGCCAAACTTCGACATGACCATTATCCCGGCATCGTTGGGGAAGCTCGGCTTGCAGCTCAATACTGAAAACCGCTACCTGTTCGAATCGCACCAGGGGGAACTGGATTTATCCTATCTCGATGATGAAGAACTCGACGATTCACGCTGGTTTCAACAATGGCATCATAGAACATCTCTCGCCTATGACATAAACGGTGATTTGTTACTGGCTGAAGTCTCTGACCGCGACTTTTTTGACGACTTTAACAGCGTCGCTCCCGAGTACAATGATATTAGCCACCTTGAGCGCCATCTTAGTTTCACCCGCAACGGCGAGGTCTGGAATAGCAAATTACTGTGGCAAGACTACCAGACCCCCGATGAAAGTACCGCGATTGAAGATCGCCCCTATAGTCGATTACCGAGCCTCACCCTGGAGGCGCAACCTGAGCCGTGGATCGATGATCTGCAAACACCCATATACCTGGAGATTGCCAGCTTTGATCGAGATGATAGCGTTACCGGCATCCGCACACACGTTGTACCTTCACTACGCTGGAATGCTTCAGATAGCTGGTATTTCTTCGAACCTGAATTACAGCTCGCTTTCACCGATTATCAACTCGATGACAACCCGGGTGATAACTCGATATACAGAGGTTTACCGACCTTGAGCATCGATACCGGACTCATTTTTGAACGCCTGGCCGGTTCAAGAAATCAATGGCTGCAAACCCTGGAACCGCGCCTCTATTTTTTGCATACACCATTCGAGGACCAGGATGACATTCCTGATTTTGATACCTCGTTGAGCAGCAGTACCTATAATAATTTATTCAAAAACAATCGTTTCACCGGTGCGGACCGAATCGGAGATGCAAACCAGGTCACCTTTGGCCTGGCGAGTCGTATATTTGATAGTGAGAGCGGTACCGAACTGCTGAATGCACGTATCGGGCAGGCTTTCTACTTCAAGGACCGCCGTGTCAGTCTCGATGGCAGTCGCGATGAAGAAACCAGCTCCGATGCAATCGCTGAACTCGACGTCTGGCCTAACTCCAGAACCAAAATTGCGGCACGCACGGTGTACGACCAGGAACAGAGCGAACTGTCCGAAAAGGAACTATCGGTGAATTACAGTGATAATGGCTTCGCGGCGAACCTGGGTTATTATTTTAGCGAAGATGAACTTGAACAGGCCCTGGTTTCGATGGTCTATCCGGTGAACGATCGTTGGACCTTAATCACCAAGATTCAACGCTCGCTCAAATTCGAAGAGCCGGTCGAGAATTTGTTAGGGATAAGCTATGAATCCTGTTGCTGGGGGCTTAAAATACTGGCCGGTCAGATCGGCGATGAAGATGAAGATTTTGCTGAATCCGATAACAGTATTTATTTTGAGATAACCTTCAAAGGCTTAAGCCAGGTGGGCCAGGACATTGACCAGCAGCTCAGCAGCGCGATCCCCGGTTATAGCCCTGGTTTCTGAGGTAAGGCAGGCAAACTAATGAACAAATTCCGCTTAGTACTCACTCTTGTTGGCACGCTGTTGTTGCTGCAGCCCGCCGTTGCAGCACAGATATCACTCGACTCAATCGTCGCGATCGTCGATGAAAGCGTCATTACCAGGCGTGAGCTAAGCGATCGAATCAACTTGTTAAAGGCCGAATTCCAGCAGTCAAACCGAAGCTTACCCAGAACCGATGTGTTAGAGCGACAGGTGCTTGAAGCCCTGATCAACGACTCACTGTTATTGCAGGAAGCCAGGCGTCGCGGGGTCAAGATTACCGACGGCCAACTCAATCAGACAATGCAGCGATTAGCGCGCCAAAATAAAATGAACCTGTCAGAATTTCGTGACGCCGTCATCGCCGATGGACTGGATTATGACAGCTATCGCGAAACTGTTCGTCGAGAGCTAACCATTACTGCCTTGAGCCGTCAGTATAGCCTGCGCAACGCGACTATTAGCGATAGCGAAGTTGATGATTTCATGAAGCTAAGTGGTGAGGATGAAGCTAATTACGAATACCATCTGTCACATATTCTTATCGCCTTGCCCGATGCCGCCACTCCCGAGCAGATTAGCGAGGCACAGCAATTCGTTAGCGAAATTTTGACAGAACTCGATCAGGGTGCCCAATTCGACCAACTCGCCAATACTTACTCGGCTGGTGCAACGGCGCTGCAGGGCGGCGACCTGGGTTGGCGTAAGAAAGCCGAAATTCCAAGCCTGTTCACAACCCTGATACTGGCAATGGAACCGGGTGACCATGCCGGTCCGATTCGCAGTGCCAGCGGGTTTCACATTGTGTATCTCAAGGAACGCCGTAATCTCGAACAAACCATATCCCGGCAGACTCGCACGCGACATATATTAATCAAACCCAATGAATTGATTTCCGATGACGAAGCGCGCAAACGACTGCTTGAATTGCGCAGCAGAATCGAGGCCGGGGAAGACTTCGCGAGGCTGGCCAAACTTTATTCGGTAGATTACAACTCCGGGGCGGATGGGGGCGATATCGGATGGATGGATCCCGGTGCCACCGTCAAGGAATACGAGACCGCGGCGAATCAACTTAAAGAGGGTGAACTCAGCCAGCCCGTCCGCAGTCAATTTGGCTGGCACCTGATTGAAGTTACCGGCCGCCGCGAGGTTGACGAGACCGAGCAGAACAAGCGCAAAAAAATATATTCGCAGTTACTCGAACAGAAGCAACGTGAGGTGTTTGAGCTGTGGAAACGTCGCTTAAGGGACGAAGCCTATGTCGTCTTTCCCCAAAAACCTGATGCATGAAGCCAGGATCATAATTACCTCTGGTGAACCCGCGGGTATCGGCCCGGACATTATTGCAAGTCTTAATCCCGCCAGTTTCGATGCGCGGCTGGTTGTTATCGGCGATCGCGAAATGATGCATTCAAGAGCCGATTCGCTGGGATCAAAATTTAGATTCGTCGACTATGATGCGGCTACGAACCCTGCCGATTCTATCGAGATTATCCATCAGCCTCTCGAGCAACCCTGTGTACCAGGAAAACTCGATAGCGCCAACGCAAGATACGTGCTGACACTCCTCGAAACCGCCTGCAAGGCCTGTCTCGACAATCGGTTCGACGCCATGGTAACGGCTCCGGTGCAAAAGGAGGTCATTAATCGCGCCGGAATATCTTTTTCCGGGCACACCGAATACCTGGCCGACATCTGCAAATCGCCCCGACCGGTAATGCTGCTTATTGCCGAAAAGCTTAAAGTCGCACTGGTAACGACACATTTACCGTTACGCCAGGTTGCCGATGCAATCGACGAGCAGTCAATCAGACAGGTAATCGAAATTCTCGACCTTGATTTACGCAACCACTTTGGAATCCGGAATCCGCATATCAAGGTGGCCGGCCTCAATCCCCATGCCGGTGAAAACGGGTACCTTGGACGCGAAGAAATCGAAATAATTATCCCCGTTCTCGATAAGCTGAAGTCCGAAGGCATCAACCTGGGCGGGCCCTATCCCGCAGACACTTTATTTACACCCCACATGTTGGCGGATGCCGACGCGGTGGTGGCGATGTATCACGACCAGGGATTACCGGTACTGAAACATGTCGGTTTTCATAGCGCGGTTAATACCACCCTGGGATTACCGATCATTCGAACCTCGGTTGACCACGGTACCGCGCTCGACCTGGCAGGAACAACAGCAGCCAGGCCCGATAGCCTGTTCGCGGCAATCAATTCAGCAATATTACAAGCACATAACAAGCAGCAGAATGCCCCAGGCACGTAAACGCTTCGGGCAGCATTTCCTGCATGACCAGAACATTATCGAATCCATTCTGCGTGCGCTCGATCCACAGCCTGGTGAAAATATAATCGAGATTGGTCCCGGGCGCGGTGCCTTGACTTACCCCTTGCTACAGCGCTGCGAAACCCTGACTGCGATCGAGCTGGACCGAGACCTGGTGTCAATTTTAATGCAACAGGCATCTCGCTTCGGCACGCTCGAAGTAATCAACGCCGACATACTCGAATTCGAGCTATCAAGCATCCCGCATGGAGGAGACTTTCGCCTGGTGGGCAATCTTCCATACAACATTTCTACCCCGCTCATGTTTCACTTGCTCGAGTCGGCACAAGACATTCGGGATATGCATTTCATGGTGCAAAAGGAAGTGGCGTTACGAATCGTTGCCCATCCCGGGGAAGCCAACTACGGCCGCCTTTCAGTGATGCTGCAGTATCGATGCGATTGCCAGTACCTGTTAGACGTTGCTCCATCCTGTTTTAAACCGCCCCCCAAGGTCGATTCCGCGGTCATTCGCCTGGTACCTTTCAGCGAACCCCTGCAGGATGTTGGCGACTACACGAATTTTTCCAGGATTGTGCAATCGGCTTTTGGCCAACGCAGAAAGACTATTTCAAATTCGCTGAAATCAATACTGGATCGTGAAACAATTATTGCCTGCGAGATCGACCCGGGGTTGCGAGCCGAGAACCTTGCAATTTCAGATTTCGCCAAACTCAGCAGAGCCTTTACAGCATGACCAGACTTTCCCTGATCGTCGCAATGGACGATAACCGCCTGATCGGAAATAAAAACAAATTACCCTGGCACCTGCCGGCCGATCTCGCATTCTTCAAACGCACGACAATGGGCAAGCCAATCGTCATGGGACGTAAAACTTTCCAATCAATCGGCAAACCACTACCAGGTCGCCGTAACATTGTCATTACCAGGGATACTGCCTTCAGCGCCCCGGGTTGTGTGGTCACCGGCAGTATCGAGGCCGCGATGGTACTGACCAGGGAGGATGACGAGGTTATGCTGATCGGTGGTGCGAGTTTGTATCAACAAACCTTAGCCCGGGCAACGCAACTCTACATTACTCGAATCCATCACAGTTTCGAGGGTGATACCTGGTTTCCGGAAATCAATCTGGGCGAATGGAAAGAAGAAAATCGTGAAGACTTTGAAGCAGATCACTGCAACCAGTATGCGTATTCGTTTATTAAATATGTACGAGAATTTTGAATTAATTTAAGGTAGACTGATTCGCCCGGATGTAGGAGGGACAACCTGTATGGACAAAGATCCACACGAGAAATTACAGCGCATGGAAAGCCGCACTTATATTATCGGCAGAGAAGGTCATATCTATATCAATGACCCGACCGTCAGTAAGCAACACGCTGAAATACAGGTCGTCAAGGGCGAAGTATACCTGCGCGACCTCGGTTCGACCAACGGCACCTTCCTGATAAAGAACAATCGGCTGGTACCTTTCCACGAGGGCTATGTGCAGATACATCAGCCTATAGTATTGGGTAATCGCCAGTATACGATTCAAGGGTTGCTGGAAATTGCCGGGGCTTTTGCGGCGCAATACGACGACTCTTAAGGTCTCATTTACTCCGCGATTGTCCTGATACCTGGCGGGCAAACACAAGCCAGGTAACTACGGTCCTGTCCCAAAAATAAGCCCGGGCTATATTCCGACAGCAAGCAGTAACAGTCCTACTATCCAGATCCATGGGGAACTAGATGACTGCTCCTCCGCTTGGGACTTTGGTACTTCGACTTTATTAAAGCTTTGCACTTCATCCGTATCCAGGAGCCCTGCAGGTAGCGGGGCCTCATCTTCAAGCACCAGTACCCCTGGTGTTGCCGTTCCATATTCGCCCATGGCCATCAGGATTCGAACATCGTCATCCGTAGACACCGAAATCGCCCCGTTGAGTACCACGGCATGTAACTTTGCATCAGGATCGTTACGACTGACGTTCTGGGTGCAGTCATCCTGTTTACACAGCTTGATAACATACTCGGTACCGCGAATACCGATGGTAGCGAACCCGGTTTGAACCTGGTAGTTGGCATGCGAACTTGCACCGATGGAACCGGTTATTTTTCGTAGTCCCCCGCGAATGAGATCTAAAATGCTACTACTTTCCTCACCGTTGCCGGCGCTGATCACGTATTCGCTAATCTTCAGTGCCGAATCTTCCTTTAAGTGAACCTCTGCACCGTCGTCCATCAAAATATACAGGCGGGCGCCTGCCTCTGTCTCCAGGCGATCGCCTTCGAAAATCCGGGAGTTGATTTGCAATTGATGTACCTTGCTATCGACGCCCCTGGATGTGGCCCGGCCGATTAGTTGCGCGACATAACCCACCTTGCTTTTTGGCGTCAATTCTTCCTGCTCGTAGACTCGTTTAATATCTACCAATTTCAAACGCAAGCCGGGGATCAAGCGATCAGAATATTGAACAAATGAGTACGGATTAGTTTCGATCAACTTCGCCTTGATCTGCGGCCAGAGATCCTTTTCCTTGGGATAAATTCGGCGAATGATATCGTCGATCGTCATGTCTTCGGAAATTTTCAGAATGACACGCGACGATGGAACCAGTTCCACGTCAGCTGCATTTACCACCGGTTGATAAAAGGCATTCGACAAAAGCAGTAGCAGCAGGGTGAGGACTAGATTCCTGTTCAAGATTCATCACCTTGCATCAAGGTTATATCTTCCGCTTGTTGCAACGCATGGCTAACAAGACCTGGGGTGGCCCGTAAAATTGCGAGCTCGTTATCATCAAACCGGTCACTGGACATATTGTTGTTTACCTCGATAAACCCGTAAGTTTCCGCATTGTTAAACAACGGCACACGTATGAGAGCGTTGGTATTAAAACTAACGCTGGTATAGACAAACTATAGTTGTAAACCGACCAATAATGACGAAAAACGTCGTCTTGAAACGCTATCAGGTGGCCAAATGTGAACTAATTTACCTGCAATTACGGGCAGCTAAATACCGCCTTGCAAGCTGATTGGGACTCAAAGAAATTGTTGATTTCGCGACAATTAAGCTCGTTTTCGGCGACGTTCGCGACAAGTTAGCCGGTTTTTATCAATTGTTCGTGTTTCTTCATGTATGAATCGACAAAGAACCAGTCCTCGGCGTCAAAATCGACCCGCAACGCCACCAGGTGCCCGCCCCAGACACAGCCGCCGTCCAGTGCGAAGTAACGCCCGTAACATCCTACCGGGAGCGTCGACCAGTGCCCGAACATCACGCGAACATCGTCTCTGAGTGTTGCTTCCCACTGAAACCAGGGAATAAGTCCGCTGCGTATGTAACGACGTGGCGTGCGGTTGACCGTGAAGTCCAGTTTCAGCTCTTGATCAAAATATCGCATGCGCGTAAACACATTGGTGATAAAACGCAAACGCTTCCCACCCTCGAGATCATCCGACCAGGCCGTGGGCTTGTTGCCATACATTTTTTTGAAAAACCAGGCGGCATCTTCACTATGGAGTACAGCCTCTACTTCACGGGCGAGTTTCCTCGCCTTGCTCAGACCCCAGGCAGGATGAATGCCGGCATGCACCACGACGGCACCGTGTTCCTTGTCATAATGCAACAGGGGTTGCGATTTCAACCAGTCCATCAGCTCGCCACAATCGGGGCTGTTGAGTATCTTGCGCAAATCCCTGGAAACGCGAATTTTCTTGATGCCGTGATACAGCGCGAGCAAATGCAGGTCATGATTCCCCAGCACGGTAAGCGCGCTGTCGCCCAGAGATTTAACAAGACGCAAGGTCTGCAATGATTCCGGACCGCGGTTTACCAGGTCGCCACAAAACCAGAGCGTATCCTCGGCAGAATCGAAATTGATTTTCTCGAGTAAACGACAGAGCTCGCTATAGCAGCCCTGAATATCACCTATCGCGTATATCGCCACGGGATAACTAATGCAGTACCCGGGGAGTGGACAACACAAACTCCTCGATGGGCGCATCGAAATGGGAGCCGTCATCGGCAACCATCTGGTAACTGCCTTTCATGGTGCCGACTGCGGTTTCCAGCATGGTTCCGGAGGTATAGACAAACTGCTCGCCGGGCTTCAGCAAAGGCTGCTCACCGACAACACCATCCCCACGTACTTCCTGGACCTTTTGATTGGAATCGGTAATGACCCAGTGCCGGGTCATAAGTTGCGCACTTTGCTGGCCCTCGTTCTGGATCGTAATCGTGTAGGCGAAAACGTAGTAGTTCTGCTCGGGATTTGACTGATCCTCGATATATCGGGTTTCGACGTCGACCTTGATATTATTTAAATCTGGCTCATTCATCTAATCTGGTTTCCCGTTGATCATTTTACTTTGCATTATACCGCGACCGCTGCCTTGATGTGTTCGTGGCACTGGTAGTTCTCCAGTTCAAAATCCTCGAAACGAAACGCCAACAAGTCAGTTACTTCCGGGTTCAGCTTCATCTGGGGCAGGGCAAAAGGCGCCCGTTGGAGCTGCAGACCCGCTTGCGGCAAATGATTGGTGTAAAGGTGCGTGTCGCCAAGCGTATGCACAAAGTCTCCCGCTTCGAGACCGGTCACCTGGGCCACCATCATTAACAATAGCGCGTAGGATGCGATATTAAACGGCACGCCGAGGAACACATCGGCACTGCGCTGATAGAGCTGGCAGGAAAGGCGCCCTTCAGCGACGTAAAACTGGAAAAAAGCGTGACAGGGCGGTAACGCCATGTTTTCAATTTCACCGACATTCCAGGCACTGACAATCAGGCGACGCGAGTCCGGACTGGTCTTGATATCGTTGACCACCTGTTGAATCTGATCGACCACGTGTCCATCTGCAGCCCGCCAGGAACGCCATTGCGCACCGTATACAGGTCCCAGGTCACCATTTTCATCGGCCCATTCATCCCAGATCCGCACCTTGTTCTGCTTGAGATAGCTGATATTGGTGTCGCCTTGCAGAAACCATAACAGCTCGTGGATGATGGAATGCAGATGCAGCTTCTTGGTGGTGATAAGCGGAAATCCCTGGCCCAGGTCGAAGCGCATCTGGTAACCGAAAACCGAGCGGGTACCGGTGCCGGTGCGATCCGTTTTTTCGGCACCATACTCGAGCACGTGTTGCATCAGGTCAAGATATTGCCGCATTGTTGCTTTCCCTTTTCGCGAGTGTTAACAGAATAAGGCCAACTATAATCATTGGAATCGATAATACAATGCCCCTGGTAAGCCATTCAGTATTAAACAGATAACCGATATGCGCGTCCGGCAATCGAATGAATTCGACACTGGTTCGAGCCAGCCCGTATAACAAAAGAAAGTACCCGGATATGGTCATTACCGCACGTGGTTTTGACGATATAAACCACAGCGCCGCAAACAACAGAATGCCTTCGAGCAACATTTCATAAAGCTGCGTCGGGTGGCGCGCACTGAAACATAAGGGTCCGGCGTAATCGATATAGCGGTCAGGCGGAAATTGTTCGCAGGACAGTTTCATTGCCCAGGGCACCTTGCCGGGTGCGCCCCAGAGCTCGGCATTGATAAAATTTCCAAACCGGCCGGCTGCGAGTCCAAGCGGCACCAATGGCGCGATAAAATCGGTTAACTCCCAGAATCTGCATCCAAGCTTGCGCCGATAAATCTCCATCGCTACCAGCACCCCGAGAAAACCGCCATGAAAAGACATGCCGCCCTCCCAGATCTTGAACAGGTACAGCGGGTTTTGCAGGAAACTGTCGAAGTTGTAAAAAATGACCGAGCCAATGCGCCCGCCGAGCACCGCGCCCAGCGCACCGTAAAAAATGAGGTCGTCTATCTGTTCGGGTTTAACCAGGGATCGATCCTGCCGGGCACGGTACTTGCCGAGCCACCAGGCACTGGCAAAAGCGAGCAGGTACATGAGTCCATACCAGTGCACTTTAACGGGACCTAGAGATATTGCGACGGGATCAATCGAAGGGAAAGCAATCATTGCGGGTAGTTCTGATTCAAACTCATGGGTATGCCTGATCAGGGTGCTATTATCGCACGGAAACAATGAACAATGTACAAACATGTCGAATGCACTTGCCAGTGAATCGAGTCCGCAAGGTAGATTGCGCAGAAAACGAGCGACCAGGGGGTTAGCTCATAGATTTGTGAAGGCTTTGCTTGTCGTCGACCCGTGCATGATCCTGACAGGTTAACCCAGTTAATCGACGAACAGAACCAGGAACCAGACCGCAACCATTAGAATGATGGCCAGTGCCACCGCCGCGGAAGCCATATCCTTGGCCCGGCCCGAGAGTTCGTGATGCTCGTCGCCGAAACGATCGACAACCGCTTCGATCGCGGAATTCAGGATCTCAACCAGCGGCAGCAACAGCACACTCGACACCAGCAGGGCTTTTTCGACACCGTTATCGCCGAGATAAAGCCCCAGGGGAACCATCACGATACACAACCAGATTTCCTGGCGAAATGCGGCCTCATGGCGATAGGCAGCACGTAATCCCTGCCAGGAATAGCCAGTAGCTTTTATGATTCGCGCGAAGCCCTTGTTGCCGCTATCAGCCATGCCATCTCCCCGATAAAGCGTTTGCATGCTGGCACAGGTGCCATTTTGAGGTCAGTGCGAGTATCGAGCTCGAGTCTGGCGTGAACATGATGTATGGCTTACTAAATGCCGGGTAACCGTGGCAATAAGCGCCGTTGACTATTCCTCGTCTGCGATGACTTCCGTGTAGGCTTCGGCATCGAGCAATGATTCGACCTCCTCCGGATCTTCCATCGCGACCTTGTACATCCAGCCATCGCCATAGGCATCATGATTGATTCTTTCCGGTGCTCCATCAAGCTCGTCGTTGACTTCGATGACCTCTCCCGAAACCGGCGCATATACGTCGGAGGCGGCTTTGACCGATTCGATTACCCCGACCGAGTCGCCCGCGGCAATGGTACTGCCCTGCTCGGGTAATTCAACGTAGACAAGATCACCCAGCAGCTCCTGGGCATGATCGGACACACCTATGGTTGCGACATTTTCTTCAACCAGGACCCACTCGTGTGAAGACAAAAATTTCAGTTCTACTGGCACTTCACTCATTTATTGTTACCCCCCTTCGGTTAACATGGATTTCCCCTCGCGCACAAAGGGAAGTTTAACAATTTCAGCCTTCAATAACCGGTTTCGAACCTCGACTTCCACCTGCCCGTTTGCGCCCACAGGCACCCTGGCCATGGCTATCGACTGCTGCAGGGTCGGTGAATAACTACCCGAAGTAATCTCGCCCTCACCTTGCGCGGTCAACACTTTCAAATGATTGCGCAACACACCCTTGTCTAATAGTAACAGACCGACGAAGCTTTGCTGAACACCTGCTGCCTTTTCCGCCTCAAGCGCCTGGCGACCGATAAAATTGCGCTCATCCGACATCGCCACGGTCCAGCTCAAGCCCGAAACCAGCGGGCTCGTGGTTTCATCCATGTCGGAGCCGTATAGATTCATGCCGGCCTCGAGACGCAAGGTATCGCGGGCGCCAAGACCACAGGGTGCAACCCCGGCCTCAAGCAGGCGATCCCACAGATCGGCAATCTGTTCACTCAACATCAGGATCTCGAAGCCGTCTTCACCGGTATAACCGGTGCGTGCGACAAAACAGTCGTCGAATTCAACCCCCTGGAAACGCGATAATTGCTGCAGCGGCGACTGCTGATATTCGGCAAACAGCTGCGTTGCCCTGTCTCTTGCATTGGGTCCCTGGACCGCCAGCATTGCGACATCGGCACGAAATTTTATCTTGAGATCGGGATAGGATTGCGCCTGCAGCTCTAGCCAGGCCAGGTCTTTCTCGCGCGTTGCTGAATTGATCACCACGCGATAAAAATTGTCGCGCAGGTAATAGGTAATCAGGTCGTCGATCACGCCGCCCTGCTCATTGAGCATGCAGCTGTAAAGCGCTTTTCCGGTAACTGTCAGCCTGCCAACGTCATTCGCGAGTAAATATTGCAGGTAGGCTTTCGCATCACCTCCGCTGACGTCAACCACGGTCATATGCGAGACATCGAACATCCCGGCATCGTTACGCACTGCCTCGTGCTCCGAGATCTGCGAGCCATAATTAATGGGCATGTCCCAGCCGGCAAAATCAACAATCTTGGCACCTGCATCGAGATGGCACTGGTAAAGTGGTGTTTTGTTTCCCATCGACAATTTACCTCTCGGATCGGGCGCCACGTCAAGCGCAGACCTTAAAGGATAGAGCCTGACCGAATCGAATAAAAGCCTTATTTACAAGCCAGGCTATCCAGCGAACATCCTAGGTGATGTTTTGTATCGCTTTTTCCATGATCGCGCGCTTGAACCACGGGGTTTCATCGACCACCCGCATACCCAGGTTGCGGGCCGTGGCCACCCATTTCTGGTCCAGGCCGTAGAACCATTTCAGTACACCGAAACCTGTGCCCGCCACCCAGGTTTCGCTGTTGCGCTGGCGTTGGTAACGGCGCAACTGCTTTTGCGGGATGGTTTCAGAGCGCTCGCCGATCAATTGCGCGAGTGTCTCGACATCGCTGAAACCCAGGTTAACTCCCTGGCCGGCGAGTGGATGCACACTATGGGCGGCGTCGCCGATCAGCAGGACCCGCCCTTTCAGCCAATGCTCGCAGTGATGCCAGCCGAGGGGGAAACTCATGCGTGCGCTGCAGGATTTCACGCGGCCGAGTTTGAATTCGAAAGCCTCGGCGAGCGCGTCACAGAATTCATCATCAGTCGCGTCGATAAGTTGTCCGACCTGGTCGTCATCGCACGACCAGACAATCGAGCTTTGGCCATTTGCAAGCGGTAGAAAAGCCAGCGGGCCGGTGCTGAGAAAGCGCTGCCAGGCGGTAGATTGGTGCGCAAACTCAGTATCGACATTGGCGACGATTGCGGTTTGTCGGTATTGCCCGGCCTGCACATCAATGCCGGCCAGGTGGCGAGTCGGCGAATTGCGTCCATCCGCCGCCAGCAACAGTTCGGTAGTAAGGCAAAGCCCCGAGCTTAGCCGCAACTCAACTCCCTGTGCGTGATTTTCAAGCAATACTTCGATGCTGTCCGGCATGAACCTTTCGATCTTGACCTCGCGCTCGCAGGCGCGGTAAAGCGTCTGCTGTAGCAGGCGATTCTCCACGATTGCGCCGAGATTATCGCGCGCCAGGTCGACCGCATCGAAAGCGACGCTGGCGGCGCCATGCTGGTGCCAGATATGCATTTGCTCGTAGTAGCAAACCCGTTCGCTGTCGAGTTGCTGCCAGACGCCAAGTTGCTCCAGGATATGACGCGAGCGCGGACTGATTGCCGACACGCGTAAATCATACGTCTCATCATTTAGCTTATCGCTTTCGCGTGGCGCCGCTGTTTCGACGATGGCGACACGAAATCCCTTGCCGGCCAGAGCAAGCGCGGCACAGGTTCCGACCATGCCGGCGCCGGAGATAACGATATCGAATTTACCGGAACTCACAA
>Ga0265306_10000963_pt1 | contig 14102 bp, 12 predicted proteins | sample Helome_3_FD_192493 | JGI IMG/M metagenome (GOLD analysis project Ga0265306, IMG submission 192493) | Marine sediment microbial communities from subtidal zone of North Sea - Hel_20160420 (Illumina Assembly) | ecosystem: Environmental > Aquatic > Marine > Subtidal zone > Sediment ...
CCCTGCCGCACCTCGATGGGCGATTTCCCTTACCCGCGAGGATTGAAATTTGGTATCTGGTCCGCCACCAAGACCGCGTTTTGCAGCGTCGCCTGCTTGCGTATCGCACAGATTAGCGGACAGGATCCGAGAAACACCCTGGTACACGATTTACTGCCCGCAGCCGGGGAAAATTTCGCCTGGGATGTAATCACCATCGGCAATTGCCTCGATATGGCCACTGGTATCGGTACCGCGGCGCGCGTTGCCGAGCCCCCCGCTATTTTTGCCGATTACATCCTCGAAGAGGAACAGTCGCGCGAATCCGACGCAGCGCTGGAAAGTTACAATCACTATCACGCCTGGTTTCTCGCGCCGAGCCAGCATGAAAAGAATGTCGCCGCGTTTGCCTGTCCATCCTATCCATGGCCGGCAGGAACGATAACGCGCTATCGCGACCAGGATCTCTATATTGCGGGCGCTGCGCTCGATGCCTTTTTAAAACGCGTGCGTGGACCCGAAGCGCGTATCTGGAACATGGTACGCGATGAAGTCTATACTCCGGCCCATATCCACCACGCGGTAAAGTTCCATACCATCGAAACAGATTCATCCACCGAGGTTCCGCTCAGCGATGCCGGCCTGCTGTTAACCATGGATAATATTGCCGGCCTCGGAAAACTGATTCTCGATGGCGGCAGAATCGATGGAGAGCCGGTTCTGGAGCCGACGATGCTGGCCGAATTTTTTGATCCACGCCGTGCGAAGGGATTACCCACCGGGATTCATGTCGATGACGGCGAAGTCCATTACTACGCCGGTATATGGCATATACCGTATCGATCGCTCAATGGTGAGTTGTTCTGGATTCCATCGATGCGTGGCTACGGGGGACAGATCATCCAGACCCTGCCCAACGGTATGACCGCGTTTCGTTTCGGTTTCGACTCCTACGAAACCGAGGAACGCTATGACGCGTTGAAACTGGTCAGGCTCGCCGATACGCTGCGACCTTTCTGAAACCTGGTTGAAATTTCCGAGGAGACAATATGCCTGCCGGTGCTGACGAACTCTACTACTTAACCGCCACCGAGGCGCTCGAGCAATTCAAGTCGGGCGCGTTGTCACCAGTGGAGTTACTCGAAGCGGTACTCGATCGTGCCGGGCAGATAGATGGTTCCGTGAATCCATATGCCGACAGGTATTTTGCAGAGGCGAGGGCACGGGCCCGACTTGCTGAAGCCCGTTATCACAAGGGTAAACCGAGGCGCCTGGACGGTATTCCCCTGTTGGTAAAGGACAGCTCGGCGATCAAGGGAACCCGGGCGACGGTAGGCTCACTGATGAATGCCGAACGTATCGACCAGCATACCGACCCCGCCGTGGAGCGTCTGCTGCGCGCCGGCGCCAATTTTTTTGCACGCGCCACTTGTCCCGAATTTTGCTGGTTGTTTGCCTGCCATTCCCGTCTCTGGGGTGTTACGCGCAATCCGTGGCGGCTCGATATCACTCCGGGTGGCTCGTCGGGTGGTTCGGCTGCGGCGGTTGCGGCCGGGGGCACGACGATTGCGACCGGTAGCGACAGTACTGGCTCGATTCGCCAGCCGGCCGCGCAATGTGGGGTGGTTGGCTACAAATCGCCCTATGGGCGTAACCCGCTCGACCAGCATTCATCGTTCGATCCCTATGTCAATGTCGGGCCAATCACACGCTCGGTGGCAGATGCGGCACTGATGCAAAATGTTATGTCGGGCCCGCATCCGCTCGATCACAATAGCCTGCGCAACAGGATTCGCATTCCGCTGCAACTCGGCGACGTGCGCGGCATGAAGATAGCTTATTCAATGGACCTCGGGCATTACCTGGTAGTCGATGACGTCCGTCGTGAAACCCTGGCGACGCTGGATGTGTTACGCGAGGCCGGCGCCGAAGTGACCGAGGTCAAGATCGACTGGGCCAGCGAAGCGATCAGGCTTGGCCACATGAGCGAAGAGTTCATTTTTACCGGTGTGCTGCAGGATGCGCTCAGCAATCATGCCGACAAGATGAGTGAGTACGTACCCCAGTTGTATGAAACCGCGTCCGCGGTGACCGCCGATGACTATCGTCGCTGTCTGCAGGTCGCCGGACAGGTCTGGCATGATCACCTGGGACCGTTGTTCAAAAAATATGACGCGTTGATTACCCCGGGCGTTTCCTGTCCGGAGGTGCCGGCGGAAAACTGGCAAAAAGATATCATCGTTGTCGATGGTCACGAAATTACCGACACCGATACCGCGATGACGGTACTGTTCAACATGTTCAATCGTTGTCCGGTGTTAAGCGTGCCCGCCGGTATGACCGAGCGGGGACTACCCGTAGGCATCCAGGTAGTCGGCAGGCCCTACGCCGATGTCACGACTTTTCATATCGGGCAGGCGATCGAGGACCGTCGGCCCTGGTCGGGCAGGCAACCCGGATGTAGCTACTGATTGCCCGGATCGCTTATAAACAAGTGCTCTTTTGCAATAAAAAACCCGACGCTTCGGTCGGGTTAATTCGTGCGTGCCATAAGGGTAGTGACTGTTTCCAATTTAACAGAAGCCGCGGCATAAAGAAGTGACCTTGTTCACATCAGAAAGCGCAACTAATTTTCAAACAGGGTTGCAGGTTTCGAGGTACCGGTCCTTGTCCAAATAAACCGGGCAGATCCTAGTTCCTGTCATTCCAGCGAAAGCCGGAATCCAGTTTATAAACTAGTGCAAGACTAACTCTTTAATGCGGGATCCCGTCGGTCCGAGTTCTAAGCTTTTTCAAACATGGAAAGATATTCAACCGATCGATTCTGGTTGCCAATGTGAATCGTCAGGATATTGTTAAGTTTGACGTGGGTGTGCCGTGCGACCTTCTTGGCGTGCCAGAATACGTTACGTAATCTCTCGTGCTCATGCGTGGTAATCATCACGAATTCCTGGGGCCCCATGTTCTCTATATCCACCTGATCCAGGTTAGCCTGCCGGATTGACTGCTCCCAGCTTTTACAATGATCGCCGCAAATCATCACGCACTTACCACCCATTTCGACTAACCAGTTGGAAATCTCATTTTGACGGGAGCGGCCAACAATGTCCTCGATGGCGAGCACTACCTTAAACGGCGCGAAGTGCCCGATGCCGGGTAAGTCATTTTGTTCAGTGAGTTGGAAATATTCCATCGATGCCATTAAGAATTTCGGGGACAGTATACTTAATTTGCAGAAAACTAATCTACTTCCAGAAACATTTAGTACCAGTTCATCGCGGGAAATTGCAACCGGCCGGGTATCTGTTTTGGTTCGCACCCGGCTGCTGGTGTATATAATTTCAGGGTCAGCTTTCTCGTAAGGAGACGCTCAATTCGCGGGGCCAGGAGGCTATCTTCGGCGTAGAGTTCAACTGATCGACGCAACACTTTATCTTTAGATGAAAAGATGGAGTGTTGGAAATGTTACGAAGAAAACGAAGATGGTACACGTCGGTAGAAAAGTCCGAGATGTGGGATCGCTGGCAACAGGGCGAATCACTTAATGCGATTGCACGTGCCTTCGAAACGAGTCACTCAGCAATCACCAAGAACTTTGCTCGCTTCGGCGGCTTCCGCCCACCAGGTCGTCAACGCTCAAGACTAGCGCTGACCCTTTCGCAGCGCGAAGAGATATCAAGGGGGTTAGCCGTCGGGCTTTCCTTGCGCACAATCGCGCGTCAACTGGATCGCGCGCCCTCGACCATTAGTCGGGAAATCAATCGCAACGGTGGCTTGAAGCGTTATCGAGCCAATCAGGCGGATGAAGCAGCCTGGGATAGGGCCCATCGTCCGAAACCCTGTAAACTAGTCGGGAATCTGCAACTCCAGCGCATCATTGCCAGTAAGCTCCAGTGTCATTGGTCGCCGGATCAGATCGCAGGTTGGCTAAAGCAAGCCCATGCCGGTAACGAGAGACTTCAGGTGTCACACGAGACTATTTACCGCAGTCTGTTCATCCAGGCCCGAGGGGTGTTGAAACGGGAATTGCTTCAGCATCTTCGGACCAGGCGGGTCATGCGTTATCCGCAGAAGACCAGCTTGAAGGGAAAAGGGCTGGGGCATATAACGGATGCTGTCTCGATACGAGAGCGGCCGGCCTCGGTGGAAGATCGAGCGGTGCCTGGTCATTGGGAGGGTGATCTCATCTGCGGTTCAAGCAATAGCTTTATTGCGACGCTGGTTGAACGTCAAACCCGTTATGTGATGCTGGCAAAAGTCTCCGGTAAAGATACTGAGTCGGTCATTAATGCACTGATAAAGCAGGCAAAGAAATTACCGGGCGAGCTGTATCAGTCTTTGACCTGGGATCGAGGCAGTGAAATGGCGGATCATCAGCGGTTTACCTTAGATACCGATATCCAGGTTTATTTTTGTGATCCTCAAAGTCCCTGGCAACGGGGTTCGAACGAAAATACCAATCGATTGTTGAGGCAGTATCTTCCAAAAGGAACCAACTGGTCGTTACACTCTCAGGCAAAGCTGAATGCCATCGCTCGGCAGCTCAATGAACGACCTCGTAAAACATTAGGGTACGAGACACCAGCAGAGCGATTTAATGCATGTGTTGCATCGACCGGTTGAACTGGCAGCCAACAACGGACACCCGAGCAGGATGGGAAGGATTTCTCGAACTGTCAGGATTTTTTACAGTTCCATACTTTATTGTCAAATTACTTTACACATTAACTTTTACTGACTAATTGGTGTGTTTGGAAGCGGCTCATTATCAACATTATCTTGTATTTGGATCACTTATTGCATAATTTTATAATGTGTTTTCAAACAATGGGGGGCTTCGGGATGAATTCTCTGAAAAACTTATTTTACATTACAATTCTGCTTGTCTTTACCGCTTCAAGTCATGCGGCAATTATCAACCTATCCGTTACCGGATCCTGGACTTCCAGCGACTATGATGTCTCTTCAACAGGCCCTTCAGCAGGTGCTGCAGGCATCGCGGAAGAAGATGACGATCTTGTTTTTGGTACAGCAGCTTCAGATGGCTCTACAACATTCACGTTAAGAGTCGACACTAGTTCAGCAGTGTCATTTGCCACCGGTTATAATGGAATTACCCATGACTGGTACGGCTATTCAGACGTATCTCTTGTCGGAACCCATACGTTTGGTAGCGCTAGTTGGGTAACAGACGACATTGTGACTGGGCTCGTAGGTGTCGATGGATTAACAAAGGCATTGTGGACAAACACAGATATTGCTGCAGCAGACCCCACACTTTTGTCTTTTAGAATGTTTGGTGATTGGGAGGGAAATAATGCCGACTTGTTCGTTGGGTCTAGGACTGCCACAACAATAGGGACCAGTTTCTTGATGTGGGAGTATTTCGAAGGAGAAGAAATCCGTTCTTCGACTTATTCTGCGGTAGCTCGAGCGGTTCCTGAACCCTCAATCATCGCGCTATTTGCAGCAGGTCTGTTCGGTATAGGATTTGCACGCCGCAGAATGCCTAGTTAATAGTAAACAGAGTAACTAACTAAGCCATCTCATTGAGGTGGCTTTTTTATTATGGGCGGCCGCTTTGGGTCCGGTTTCTGCTGTTTGATGTAAAATTCCGAGCGACTGCTTTGCCCAAAACTATCCTAAAATTATCGCGCATTAGTGTTATGGTAATTACTCCAGCACCGATTAGAGTTTAGCCTGCAGGCGCTACATTAATTCTGCTACGGGCAAGCGACCTTTATTTCTACTGTGATGTGGTTTAAGAAAAAACAGATAGCTTTACTGGCAACAATTGGGGTGATGATAGTAATCCTGGTTCCAGCGTTGTACTTATATTTATTAGTGAAAACTCCTCTTTCCTTTAAAGAATTGGATTTCGATGACAACGGTATTGTCACTTTCTCAGAGTTAATTCATGCGAATTCAAATTGTTATCGAGTAACACTGAATGCTCAGGTTATATGTAAAGATTAGTCTTCAATTTCAGGCGTGATTGCCGGAGTAAGTTCAGCAACTAATTAAATTTCTCAAATACCTGTTATGGGCACTAAACAGTCTCACATATTTCAAGTCTGAGCGACAGAAAAGGGTCGTCAATCGCCGCTGGTTCAGCGGGCCTGAGCAGCAGCTTTCTCGTTAACGAACCCTCAGTGAACCTGACCAGGAGGCAATCTTCGGCCGAGAGCGGAGCCACAAACTAAATTGTTGCTTTTTAGGCGACCCAACAATAAAGCATACGCTTCGCACTAGTTTAAAGGTCTAGTGTCGTATCTTGCCGAAAGACCTAGTAGACTAAAATCCTTGTCCACTAAGTACGCTAGGACAACGTGAACGCCTCACAAGTTTTTATTCTGGTACTGTTAGCATTCATTGCCAACGCAGCGCCGGTGGTCATCAGTCTGCTGATGGGACAACGCTGGAACGCTCCTCTCGACGGCGGTCTCAGGTTATATGATCAACGCCCAGTGCTGGGTCCATCCAAGACAATCCGTGGCGTATTTACATCTGTGCTGGCAACTTCGCTACTAGCGTCCTTGTTGGGATTTTCGCCAGTTACTGGCGCGGGTTTCGCCAGCCTAGCGATGCTGGGAGATATCTGTTCCAGTTTTATAAAGCGGCGGCTTGGAATCGCTCCTAGCCGCTCCGTGCCACTGCTCGATCAATTACCGGAATCTTTGCTGCCACTTTGGCTCATGCAACCGATAGTGGGTGGGACTGCGACAGAAATACTGATTGCGGTTGCAATCTTTACCCTTGTCGACTTGGTCTTGTTCCGGCTTTACAAACCCGGTCAGGCACATTGAAGATGATGCAGGGTTATCTCCGGTGGACAGTTGATTCTGACATCGACTATGGAAGCACCAGATCCGGCCGAGGTATATCCCACCATCCCCCGATAGTTCCATGCGCCTTTACAAAATGCACGCGGACAGAGTGCATTGCACATAATCGGAATACTACCAGGCAAACAAATCTGCCCCCCGTGAGTATGGCCACAAAGTAGAACATTGAAATCGGCATGCGAGGCATTTCGGTAAATCTCGGGTGAATGCGCCAGCAGGATCGAAACTGCATCGTCGGGTATGGGGTCCGCCGCCTTTTCCAGATTATCGGCGCGATAGTAATGTGGATCGTCAATTCCCGCTAGGTAGATCGTATCATCACCGCGCTGCAGGGCCACCTGTTCGTTCAGCAGCATGCACACCCCCATTGACTCCAGGCCGGGAACCATACAGATGGTATCGTGATTGCCCAAGACCCCATATATGTCGCCTTGCAGGTGTTTGCACACCTGCTGCATCGCTTCCAGTGTTTTATCGTAGGGACCATAGGTTTCCGCTCTGAAATCACCGGTTAAGACACACAAGTCATATTCCACCTGATGCAAGACATCGATCAGGACATCAGGAAAATCGGGCGCCATATCTATGTGCAGATCGGATATCTGCAAAATGGTGTAATCGTTAAATGCGGCAGGCAGGCCGCTAATCATTATATGGTTATGACGGACTGCCAGTTTGCGCGCATTGCGACGCCCACGTCCGTGCAGCAACATTAACCGTAGGCTGTTACGAATGAGTAGACGGCTGGAATACCAGTTCTCGATATGGAACAGATTGCGCCCCTGGCCAAACACCCTGTGTTCAAAGTCACGTTCTATACCGAGGCGTTGCTGGAGATGTACTTTGCCAACACGTTCCTGTAACAATAATAACGTGGCTTCATTAGGTATATGCGGTGTCATACCTCATTGTCAGTCGCCCTCCCGGAGTTTTCAATGTGTAATCCAGTTTCGATGGAAGGCTGTTACGAAATTGAGTATCTATATTGGGTCGGTAGCGGAAGCTTATTGCAATTCCGTGAGTGTCTGCTTTTTTAGCAGGAAAACACTACTCGACGTGACGTGGATGATGGCAGCGATAACTATGATCGTCACTCAGCTGGGTAATTTCAGGGAAGGTGGATTTACAGTTGTCTTCGACGAATGGGCAGCGTGGATGAAATTCACATCCGGGGGGTCGGTTGAGCAAACTGGGCACTTCACCCTGAAGTTCGAGGCGGTCGATTACGGCATCGGGGTCAGGTTCGGGATTAGCCGATAACAGGGCCAGCGTATATGGATGGCTGGGTTGATCGAACATGGTGCTGGTGGGTCCCTGTTCGACGATTCTGCCGAAATACATGATCCCCATGCGGTCGGTTATATGGCGCACTACGTTCAGGTTATGCGTGATTACCAGAATACTGATGCCGAGTTCAGCCTGGAGCTTGTCCAGCAGGTTCAGAATTTCACCCTGTACCGATACGTCGAGTCCCGCGGTCGGTTCATCCGCGATAATCAATTTCGGGTTCAATGCTAACGCACGCGCAACCCCGACCCTGCGTGCCTGGCCTCCGCTTAACTGGTGAGGGTGGCGGCTGCCGAAGTCCCTGTTGAGGCCAACCATTTCGAGCAGACGGTTCACTTCCTGTCCCAGATCCCTCCCGGTCATGCCGTGAATCTTGAACGGTTCGGCGAGCAACGAGCGGATAGTCATGCGCGGGCTGAGCGATCCCACCGGGTCCTGGAACATCGTACCGACGATGCCGCGAAATTTTTTCATTTGGGATGAGGGCATGCCGATAATCTCAGTGCCGTCGTAGCGAATACTGCCTTCCTGTGGTTTTACCAGTCCGATAATCGAGCGCGCCAGGGTCGTCTTGCCGGAACCGCTTTCACCGACCAGGCCGTAGGTCTCGCCTTCACCAATTTGCAGGGAAACACTGTTGACCGCATCGACAAATGGGTCCCGGTCGCCATTGATCAGTGCGCTCAGGCTCGAGCGGCTGCGAAAGCGCACGCGTAAATCCTTGAGTTCGAGTAACGGCTTCATGCCGTGGGCTCGGCTGCGGCGAGATGGCAACGTGTCCAGTGATGCCCGGCGAGCTCTGATGTCGATGGTGCGACCTCGCTGCAGATGTCGATTTTGCGGTCGCAGCGATCGGCGAAAATACATCCGCGGGGCAGGTTGGCGAGGTCCGGTATCTCGCCCGGTATGGTTGGCAGCGAACGCGTGGTTTCGACAATACGCGCCGGGTCGCATTCGAGCAATTTACAGGTGTAGGGATGCGCGGGACGGTGAAATATATCGCGTACTGTGCCTCGTTCGACTACCTCGCCACCGTACATGACGACCACGTAATCGCAAAGCTCGGCGATCACACCGAGGTGGTGTGAGATAAACAATATCGAGCAACCCATGCTGTGCTGTAAATCCCTGAGGCGATGAATAATCTGTACCTCCAGCGTGGCGTCGAGGGCCGTTGTCGGTTCGTCGGCTATCAACAACGCAGGCTCCGCCTGCAGGGCCATCGCGATGGCGATGCGCTGACGCATACCGCCGGAAAACTGGTGCGGGTAATTGTTCAGGCGCGATTCGGGATCGGGGATGCCGACGCGGTTCAGCATTTCAATTGAACGAGCTCTTTTTTGCGCTTTACTTATCGCGTCCCGGTACTGAATATCGATCATTTGTGTACCGATTGACAACACCGGGTTCAGCGAAACCATCGGGTCCTGGAACACCATTGAAATTCGAGTGCCACGGATATCGCGCAACTCGCGTTCGGATTTCTGTAGCAGGTCGGAGCCTTCGAATACAATCGAGCCGGAGCTTACCCGGGCGTTATGCGCCAACAGGCCGATAATGGCGTTGATCATAGTTGATTTGCCGCAACCGCTTTCGCCGACGACACCGACGATCGAACCCACGGGTATGCTGAGATCGACATCACGCAGGGCTTTCAGCATGCCGCGCTCGGTCGCGAATCCGACATTCAGTTTGCTGATCTCCAGCACGTTTTCGGTCGCCACCTAGATTTCCTTGCGTAACTTGGGGTCGAAAACGTCACGCAGGCTTTCCCCTAGAAAAGTAAATCCAAGCGTGGTAAGGATGACCGGAATGCCACCAGCGATAACCGGCCAGGGTGTGTTGTAGATATACGAATAACCATCGTTGAGAATCGTGCCCCAGCTCGGCGTCGGCGGTCGGACCCCCATGCCGAGGAAGCTCAGGCCGGCCTCGATGGTGATCACGAAAGGGATGTCCATGCTTGCCAGGATCAGTAACGGGCCGATTACGTTGGGCAGCATGTGCATGCCGATGATACGGAAAAATCCAGCGCCCAGGGCGCGCTCGGCGAGGATGAACTCGGCATCACGCAGTGCCAGGGTTTGTGAACGAACCATGCGGCCGTAGATTGGAATCTGCGTGACAATAACGACGATCATTACCGTGTTCAGGCTCGGGCCGAACAACGTGACCACGGCGAGGGCAAACATCACGGTCGGAAAGGAACGCACCGAGTCGAACAATAGCATCAGCGAGTTGTCCAGCCAGCGCGGCCCGAATCCCGCAATCAGCCCAAGGCTCAAGCCGATGACCAGGGCGATCCCGATAGAAACCAGCGATACCTTGAGCGCGATCTGGCCGCCGACCAGCACGCGTGAATAAATATCCCGACCGAGCTGATCGGTGCCGAGAATATGTTCCGCTGACGGCGGCTGCAGTTTCGATTTGATATCGATCTTGTTGGGCTCGTGCGAAGAAAACCAGTCGGCGCCAATCGCGCTCACCAGTACAAATACGACCAGTGTCAGCCCCAGTGCACCGAGTGGTTCACGTAGCACGCGCTTGAGCGCTCGTCTGAAGTTCTGCCAGTTGCCGGGCAATTGCGTGGTGTCGAGTCGGGTTGTCGTGTCGCTCATTTTTCCGGTCTCAACCTCGGATCAACAAGTGCATTGACCAGATCGGCAATCGTGGTGCTAATCACGAAAAGAACCGTCGTCACCAGCACCGAGCCCATCACCACTGGGTAGTTGCGACTGGTGACCGCATCGTAGATCAGTCGTCCGATACCAGGGCGGGCGAACACGATTTCGGTAAACACCGCGCTCGACAGCAAAATACCGATGCCCATGCCGACCAGGGTGATCGTCGGCAGTATTGCAAGCCGAAGTACATATTTGAAGACGATGGTTCTCTCCGGCAAGCCGAAAGCGCGGGCGGTGCGTACGTGCGCCTCTCCCATCACTTCAAGCATCGAGGCCCGCACCAGGCGTGCCAGATACCCCACCCAGCCCAGGCCAACCGCGAATGCCGGCAGGATCAGGTGGCTGATATAACTGCCCAGGCTTTCACCGTCACCGGCGCCGATAGCGGGTAGCCATTTCAGCGTGACAGCAAACAGCAGCACGGAATATAAAGCGACGACGAAAGTAGGAATGGCGATACAGCTAACGGATAAAATCCCGGCAATACGATCGATAATGCTGTAGCGATAAATTGCCGACAGGCAGCCGAGCGGAATACCGACCAGCATGGCCCAACCGATGCCTGCCAGTACCAGGTAGATCGTATGCGGCAGCTGTTCGAAGACGATGGTGTTGACTGATTTTCGCTTGAACACGTCTTCGCCAAGGTCGCCCTGCGCGACTCTGCCGATGAATTTGACGATTTGTACCGGTAACGGGTCGTTGAGACCCATCTTGTCGCGTATTTGTGCCTGCAGTTCCGGGCTGGCGCGCGGTCCGAGGATGGTTTTGACTGGATCGCCCGGCACCATGTGAATCATTGAATACAGCAACGATACCGCGACGACGACAATCAGTATGCCTAACAAGACTCGTTTAAGAAAGTATAACCACATATTATCTGATCGATTTTTGCCGTCTATACTACGGCGCTGAATCGTGATATACAACGCCGTTCAGGGTTTTTAATCGCTCGCAAAAGCGTGGCAACAGCCTGCCCTGGAGCAATATGACCAGCGCATTGCAGTAGCGCAAAAATAATACAACCGAGGAGATCAGTATGATAGACACACCCATCAGCCGCCGAAAATTTCTCGGCGGTTCCGCGGCAGCCGTCGCACTGGCAACGATGTCACCCCAGTTTACCTATGCCGCGAGCGGCGATAAACTGAGTATCCGCGCGCCCGGCGATATTTCGAATATAGATCCCGGGTTCTGGCAAAATACGGCGGACCTGTGGGTTATGGATGCGATCTACCCGCGCTTGATCAACTTCAAACCCGGGTCCAAATGGGAATGGGAGTTGTACTCGGCCGAATCCATCGAGCAGCGTGACTCGAAAACCATTGATTTCAAACTCAAGCCCGGTTCGATGTGGACCAATGGCTACGGAGAGTTAACCGCCGAAGACGTCAAGTATTCCTTCGAACGCTATCTGAACAAGGACCTGGCGGCTCAGACCGCCGATAACTGGGCATTGCTGGATCGCGTAGAAGTTCACGATAAATACAGGGGGACTATCCATCTCAAGGAGCCATTTGCGCCGATCTGGTGGTTTGTATTGCCTTATGCGACCGGGAGTATCGTTTGCAAGGAGGCGGTTGAAAAGGCCGAAGGCAAGACTTTTTCGCTGGAACCGCCAGCCACGGGCGGTGCTTATAAGATAAAGGAGCATGTCGCCGGACAACGCATCGTACTCGAGGCAGATGATGGCTTTGCCGGGCCGAAGCCACAGTTCAAAACCGTGGAAATATTGCCGATTACCGACTCCAAGGCTGCTGAAAATGCAGTGCAGGCGGGACAACTTGATTTTACCCGCGTCAGCCTCAGCGTAGTGCCGGAATTTCAGAAAAATATGCCATCGGGTCTCAAAATGGATCTCAAATATGCACCTGATAACGTCTGGATGGGCATGAATGCCAAAAGCCCGCGGCTTGCCGACATCCGTGTGCGCCAGGCTATTTTGAAAGCCATTGATGTCGAAGCGATTATCGAAGGTGCGTATTTTGGTGTCGCCGAACGCGCCCACGGACCGGTGTCAAAAGGCTTGCTTGGTTATCGAGAAGAGGCGCCTCCGGCGAGAGATGTTGCCGGTGCAAAAAAGTTGATCGATGCGGCCGGTGCATCAGGTTTGACCATAACGCTGGATACGCTGTCGGATACCGATTTCATGACCGCGGCGCAAATCGTTCAGGCCAACCTGGCCGAGATTGGCGTCAATCTGCAGATCGAGTCACACGAGGGCGGATCCTTCTGGAGCCTGGTTGAAACCAAGGGTGTAGAGGGTCTGGATATGCAATTCCAGCGCTGGCTGGCGCCACCCGACCTGAGCTGGACCACGCAATGGTTGCTATCTACTCAGGCCGGAATCTGGAACTGGCAATGGTTCGAAAGCAAGGCCTTCGACGACCTGCATTTTGCCGCGCTCGGTGAAACCGATAACGGCAAGCGCGCCAGCATGCTGATGGAGTTACAGCAAATGCTGGATGACAGTGCCTGTTACCTGTGGATTACCCAGCCGCCGAGGCCAATGGTCTGGCAGAATGATGTCGTGCCGGCAATGAAGCCCAATGGCGATCCGCGCCTGGAATTATTCAGGAAGGCCTGAATCTGATCGTTATCCCCTCGGCCCGGATTGGAGAGGGGAAAGCGACAATTGTTACTTCCAGGCAGGCTTATAGATGGGTTTTGCCGAGCAGACTCTTGCCCTGTTCGTCGATGATTTGTCGTGCTTTCGAGATTGAGTGATCGATTGCCATCTGCAGATCTGCGTTCTGATCGGCGCGGATAAACTGAATCCGTTTGGCTTTTCCATCAACTTCACCACTAATAAAACCCGCGGTGCGATACTTGCCATCTTCGTTGATCGGCGCGGCTTCTATCGAGAAATCCTTATAATCGACAGGCTCCGAGGGTTTGACCTGTTCGGTGCCGGATGAACCGACAAGAAGTGACTTTAAAAAGCTACCGAGCGACATCGAACTGCTCCGTTATGTCAACAAAGACCGCATCATAGCAAAGCTGGAAATTACTGCATGTTTCGATCGTGCCAGCCGGTATAAATTTCATCGGGCCACTTGGACTGAAAATAGGCAATGACTGCAAGCACGTCCTGGTCTGAGAGCTTGTCTGCAAACGGGGGCATGACGCCGCCCAGTTTGATCCCGCCTTCCTTGATCGACCTGGCGAGCTGAGGAATCGAGTGGTGCCAGGCATGGGCGCTGCCATCCAGCGGCGGTGGCGGATAATTCCCATTCGCATCCGTTTTCTTCCAGTCGCTGGTACCCTCGGCATTGGCGCCATGACAGACGGCACAGTTCTGCTGAAA
>Ga0265306_10000965_pt1 | contig 14066 bp, 15 predicted proteins | sample Helome_3_FD_192493 | JGI IMG/M metagenome (GOLD analysis project Ga0265306, IMG submission 192493) | Marine sediment microbial communities from subtidal zone of North Sea - Hel_20160420 (Illumina Assembly) | ecosystem: Environmental > Aquatic > Marine > Subtidal zone > Sediment ...
ATATTTCTCCCGTTGCGCTAGGCAAAGCGCGGCAACTCAATGAGCGCACCGGTCTCAACGCACAATTCGTCTGCACGGACGTCTACAACTACTCGCGCGGTGATGCGGCCCCGTTTGATATCGTTTTCACGTCCTACGGGGCGATTTGCTGGCTGCCCGACCTGGACCGGTGGGCGCAGCTTGTCACATCAAACCTCGCAGTGGGCGGAACCTTATACATGGCGGAATTCCACCCGGTTTACGACCTCCTGACCGGCTATTCCTACTTTGAACAGGACGAACCGGATGTCGAGGAAGAAGAAACCTATACCGAAAACAGCGGCGAACTGAAAACCCCAATGGCAGTCTGGTCTCATCCAATAAGCCGGGTGGTGAACGCCCTGGTCAACGCCGGAATTACTATTCAACGATTAAATGAACATCCGTTCAGCCCCTATAACTGCTTTGAGGGACTGACAGAGCGCGAACCGGGACGGTTCTACCTCGTACATAAAGGCCAGGATGTGCCCCTGGTCTATACGATCACCGGGCACAGAACCATTTGAGGGCAATGATTCGGCACCGCACCGGCGCAACCCTCGCCTCCTGAAGCTTCAATCCCCAAACTTCTGCTTCATCCAACGCGAAGCCAACACCAGCCCAATAGGCGTCACAATAGCAATCAGCCCATACCACATCCACATGGCGCCTGAATTCATCGCACCTGATTCAGGCACGTAGTGCATCAGGAACCAACCAGCGTACAGCCCGGTGATCATCTTGGTCAGGAACCACGGCAACCGCGCTACTCCAAGATAGGCGCCCATCCGGTCCTCGGGTGCGGTTTCGGCAACGTACTGAAGGAAGCGCGGCTGCCAGATTGCCTCGCCGAAAGTCATCAGCACAATGTAAGCACCCAGCATCGGAACGCTGGGGCCGAAAGCCAGCAGGAAGGTGGGCGCCGCCATGATCGTGGTCCCCACGACCATCAGTTTGTAAACGTTGGTTTTGCGCGTTGCAGCCGCAACAATTGGCACAAGGAGAAAAATCAGCAGTGGATTGAAATTGACGGCCACTTCGAAGTTGGCGCCCAGCCAGGTGCCCTCGTAGGCCCGCTTCACATACATCGGCAAGGTCAGGTATTGGTGAGCGAACAGCGTCTGCACGGGGATCAGGATGAAAATGAAGAAGGCGAAGCGCGGGTCGGCCATCGGGTGCTCGCGCAGCCACTTGAGCACGCCCTGGAACAGACTGGGGCGTGGGCCGGTCGGCGTTGCCTCGCGCTGCGGCTCAGTGTCCTCGGTAACCGTCTCGCCGCGGGCCGCGCGGGCCTCGGCCACGGCGGTGTCCATGGTCCGCCGGTTGAGTATGGCTGCCGTGATCAGCAGCGCAAACAGGGTCATGCCGGCGAATACCCAGTACAGTCCGCCGATCCCGATCGCCCGCCGCGCCGGGCCCAGGAACGACAGCAGCCAGCCGCCCAGGTTCATCAGGGCATAGAGCATTGCAAAGCCCATCGCCGAGGTCTTGCGGGTGGTGACCTGGCGAACGATGGAATAGGAAGCCGGTTCGTACAGGCCGTAGCCGGCCAGGATGATGGCGATGCCTCCCAGCAGGGTGAGAAAAGCCGGCGAGAGGGTTCCCTCGGTGGAAAGGCCGAGCGTTCCGGATGACGCCAGCACTACCCGGCCGATCAGCAGTAGGCCGAGCGCGAGCAATAGCCCGCGGCGCGTGCCCCAGCGATCCACCAGCCCGCCCATCAGGAACTGTGCAAAAGTGATGCCGCCGGCCAGGAAGGTGACCACCCAGCCGGCATGGATTTCGTTGGTGCCGATGTTCTCGACGCAGAAAATAACCAGGTAGTTCAGGATGCCGAAGTACAGGAAGCCTTCCAGGAAATACTGCAGGTTGTTGCCCCACAGCGGCCGCGGAGCGCGCGCGGCATCCACGAAGGGCTGCACGATCTCCCGCAGGGGACTCTGGTTGGTTTGCTCCGTTGCGTCGACTTCGTCAGCCATTCGGCACTCCTCGGCGTTCGCTCTGCAGGGGCAGCATCGGTCAAGCTACCGTCGATGTCAATGAGGCCAGCAAACGCCTTGCTGTCGAGGCGTGACACATGCCTCCGAAATTAAGATGTAAACCATGTGACCGGTATAGACCATTGAAAAAATGGTGGGCCGTGTAGGATTCGAACCTACGACCATCGGATTAAAAGTCCGGTGCTCTACCAACTGAGCTAACGGCCCACTGGGGAGGCGGAATTGTAGGGGAAATTGCTCTCCGGCTCAAGGGTTTTGGCCTTGCTGATCATCATGAAACCCAATATTCCCAATCTTCACGTTTCCGCGGAAACGTCTGGACTGTCTCACTCGTTACTTCCGCGCCGAACGGCCTTGCCTGGCCACTTGTCTTTGAGCGGTTCTCCATTCCGCACGATGAATACACCGTTCACCAGCACGTGCTCGATGCCGGTCGACGGCTGTGCCGGCTCGGCGAACGTCGCCCTGTCCTTGATGGTATCAGGATCAAACACAACCAGGTCGGCGTCGGCGCCGATCTCGATTCGGCCTTTGCGCTTCATCTGCGGTACTGCGGTCTCGAGGCGTTTGGCGGGCAGGTAGCTCATCTTGCCAAGCGCTTCCATTAGACTCAGCGCCTGTTTCTCACGCACGTAGTAGCCCAGCACGCGACTGAATGTGCCGGCGCCGCGCGGGTGCGCCCTGCCCTCGTTGTAAAACATGCCGTCACTGGCGATCATCACGCCCGGGTGGGCAACGGCAGCAGTCACGTTTTCTTCTTTCATGCCATGGCCGATGATGATGGTCTGCGGCGCGTCTTTGCGCAACTGCTCGAAGCTTCCGCGATCCAGGCGTTCACCGTTAGACGGAACCTCGATATCGGCGTAATCCAGTCCCAGGTTCTGCTTGAAGTCACCATCGAAAAGGGCGGCACCGATGAAGGTGGACCAGGCCGTGTAGGGATAAACCTCGGTGGTCACGTTGATACCGTTTTTCTGCGCCGAATCGATCATTTCCAGCAGCAACGGCACCCTGCTTCCGCCGCTGCTGCCGATGTGCACGATGTGCAATCCGGCGCCGGTGGCAGCTGCGTTGGCCAGCAGTTCCTGGACAGCGTCGACACTGCCCCCGAGTTCGCGCTCGTAACCGAACCTGGAGTGAACGAAATTGCTGACCCCGCTGGCGGCGGCAACAGTGAAGGCCCGGTATATTTCCTCCCGGGTCGCCCCGGCCGTGTAATTGATACCGTATCCGATACCGAGCGCCCCTTCATCCAACCCGCTTTGCAGCTTTTGCGTGATCGCGGCGAGTTGCTCCGGTGTAGCTGCGTCCTCGACCCAATTCCGCTGAGCTGCGATGGCTGCGAAATGGGGGTTGTTCAACAGGCCCTCAGCCAGGTCCATCTCGTTCAGGCCGATGGATTCAAGTTGAGCCATGGTTGCAATTCGCACCGGTGGGTGGCCAACCGTGGCGCCAAAGTTGATGGGGGAATTTCCTTTTCTCAGTTCGTACCAGGCGGCCACCGGGTAGACGCCGGCTTCCATTTCCAGTTGGGTAGTCACACCATCCTGGGCCTGCAGCCAGGACTCGAACTCGCGCTGGCCATGAGCGTGTAAATCAATGAAGCCGGGCGCCACCACCAGGCCTGCGGCGTCAATCTCCCGGCTGCCGTCGAGCGTCTCGCGCGACAATGCCACGATGCGGCCGTCTCGGATGCCTATATTTCTCACGGAGTCCAATCCGCTGGCGGGATTCATCACCCGGCCGTTGGCGATTACCAGATCGTACTTCTCGGCGGATACGGCAGAGGCCGTCGATAATATGGCCATGACTGCCAGGCCGGCGGTCAACAATCTTGTGCAAATGATGCGCATGGAGTGACTCCCGTTACGAGACTTTGAAAACAATCAGGAATAGAGGGTTGGATCTGTCAACCCGGCAGCCGAGAAACCTTCCCTGCGAATCCGGCAGGAGTCGCAAACCCCACAGGCCCGCCCTGCGTCGTCGGCCTGGTAGCAGGAAACCGTCATAGAATAATCGATGCCCAGCGCCGTTCCCTGCTGGATGATTTCGGCCTTGGTCAGGTCTATCAACGGTGTATGAATGGTCATCTTTCCACCTTCCACACTTGTCTTGGTAGCCAGCCGGGCCATGGATTGGTAGGCCTCGATAAACTCTGGCCGGCAATCCGGGTATCCCGAATAATCCACGGCATTCACGCCGATGAAGATATCGTCTGAACCCAATACTTCTGCATAGGCCAGAGCGAGCGACAACATGATGGTGTTGCGTGCCGGCACGTAGGTAACAGGAATCCCGTTGGTCTCATCCTCCGGCACGTCGATGTCGCCGGTCAGGGCTGAGCCACCGATGGCACGCAGGTCCAGCGGCAATATTTTCAGCGGTACAGCTGCTGCATCGCTCACGCGTTTGGCAGCATCCAGTTCAGAACGGTGGCGCTGACCGTAATCAACCGACAGCGCAAAACATTCGAAACCATCGGCCTGTGCCATCGCCAGTGCGGTCACGGAGTCCAGGCCTCCGCTGACCAGCACGACCGCCTTTTTCTGACCCGCCTTTTTCTGTTCAGCCATTGTGTTTACTCTTTCTATTTTCCGGGCACATCGCCCCACAGCAGCTTGTGAAGCTGCAACTGGAACCTCGCCGGCAAGTGATCTTCCAGTATCCATTCAGCCAGATCTTTCGGCTCGACCTGCCCCCAGGCCGGCGAGAACAACACACCACAAAAATCATCCAGTTTCCGCTCTAGCAGTTGCTGCCTCGCCCACTCGTAATCATCACGAGAGCAGATCACGAATTTCAGCTGGTCATGGGGTGTCAGTTCCTCAAGGTTCGACCACAGGTTTTTGGGCTCTTCGCCGGAAGCTGGCGTCTTCAGGTCCATCACCCGGCTGACGCGCCGGTCCGCCAGGCCGATATCGACGGCGCCGCTGGTCTCCAGTGACACTTCGAAGCCTTCATCACACAGCCGGACCAGGAATTCGGCGCAGCGCTTCTGCGCCAGGGGTTCACCACCGGTGACACAGATGTGCGGGGTTTGATGCCGGCGGATTTCGGACAGGATGTCATCAAAGTGCATCCATTCCCCGCCATAGAACGCGTACTCGCTGTCGCAATAGGTACAACGCAACGGACAACCGGTCAGGCGAACAAATACGGTAGGCAGGCCAGCCTGCAACGCTTCACCCTGCAGGGAATGGAAAATCTCGGTGATTTTCAGCATTCCCTCGCGGGTTTCAGGTGCCACTATGAGGTCTCGATCGTGGTTCTAGTAATGACCTTCCATTCTCATGGAACGAAGGCGGTTTTCGGCCAGGCGCGAAAGCGTGGAGTCGGGAAAATTTTCCTGCACCTGTGTCAACGCGGCGCGGGCGCTGTCCCATTGCTCCAGTTCGTAATGGGTGTAACCCACTTTGAGCAATGCGTCCGGTCCTTTCGGGCTCTCCGGATACTGGTCGAGCAAGGTCTGGAACGCTTGCAGGGCGATGTCGTAATTGCGCGTGACGTAATACGACTCACCCAGCCAGTACTGGGCATTATCTGCATATTCGCTGTTGGGATACTGGTCGAGGAATGACTGGAAGTCTTCCGCGGCATCGGCATAACGCAATTCCTTGAGCGCCTGGAAGGCCATGTCGTAGGCGGCCTTTTCATCGGCCGCAGACGCTGCCGGTGACTGGCTTTGTGCTACCGGCTGACCGATGCCTGTTACCTGTGACTGTGGCTCCATCGGTGCGCGCACTTCGGGTGCTTCCTCGACCGGCCGTGTGGTTGGTCCGAGCGGGCTCGAAGCGCTACTTCCCGATCCTGAGCCGACAACGGGCTGGGAGTTCCGTGCGTCGGACAAACGCTGGTCAAGATCCAGGTATTGATCGCGCTGGCGCCGTTTCAGGTTTTCCAGCTCACGGGACTGCTCTTCGAGTTCCCCGCGCAGTGTGCGGACTTCGTCCTGCAGTTCCTGCACCTGGATAACCAGGTTGGCCATGGGCGAGGAATCGGGGTCCTGGGCCAGCACCGGGCTGATCGCAGGAGCAGAAATGATGGTGGCCAGCACAAGGCTGACCACCACGGTCTTATGGTTAACGCGGCGATTCATGATCATCTGGCTGTGTAAACTATCTCCACGCGCCGATTCATCGCCCAGCAATCTTCTTCACTGACGCGACAGGTCGGGCGCTCTTCACCGTAGCTGACCACGGTCAGCTGGCTACCCCGGGCACCCTGGGCCGACATCAGGCCGCTGACGGAATTACCACGACGCTCGCCAAGTCCAAGGTTGTATTCACGGGTTCCGCGCTCATCGGCATGGCCTTCAAGCGTGACGCGTGCCGTTGAATTAGCGGCCGCATAGGCAGAGTGCGCTGACACAATGCCACGATATTCCGGACGCACCGTTGACTTGTCAAAATCAAAGTAAATTACGCGCTTTGACAACAGGCTTTCCGGGTTGTCGAAATTACGCGAGTCGGTGTAATCGCGGGGATCAGGCGCTGCTGATGTGTCCACGTCCGTACCCGTCGTATCAGGTGTTGTGTCTGGTTCCGGCGCTGCTTCCGGTGGGGTCTGGCATGCTGCCAGAGTCAGTGCAATCATTAATGCGAGAGTCAATCGCCACGCGCTTTTCATGTATTTCCTCCTGGTTTTTTTTAGTTGAGCCGTCCTCTACGGCTGCATCCTTAACTTATCCGGATATTCTACCTGATAACCGGAGACCATGCGGGCTCCCGCACGTCCCCTTCGCTCAATACCAGCCTCTGCCTGACGTTGCCATCTGCAGAGACAGCAGACAACACGCCCCGAGTCCCTTCCCGGGTCGCATATAGAATCATACTGCCGTTTGGTGCGAAGCTGGGAGATTCATCCAGTTTCCCCGGCGTCAGTATGGTAAATCGCTCGGTTTTGATATCCCAGATGGCTATACGATACTCGTTTCCTCTGCCCTGCGCTACAGCTATTCTGCGCCCGTCGGGCGAAACGCTGGCGCGGGCATTATAGTCACCTTCCAGGGTGACCCGGTCAGGCGTTCCACCCGTCGGCGACACCCGGTAGATCTGTGGGCGGCCGCCACGGTCCGAGGTGAAATAAATGTAGCGGCCATCGGGTGACCAGACCGGTTCGGTGTCGATCGACCAGTGCTGTGTAATCTGTGTCAGGCGGCCGGTTGCCATGTCGCGGACGTAGATTTCGGGATTGCCGCTTTTGGACAGTGTCATCGCCATCTTCTTGCCATCCGGCGAGAATGACGGGGCGCCGTTAATACCTCTTCCGCTGGATATCAATTCGCGCGCACCGGTGGAAACATCCTGCATGTAAATGGCCGAGTTGCCTTGCTCAAACGAAACATAGGCCAGCTTGCGCCCGTCGGGAGACCAGGCGGGCGACAGCAGGGGTTCGGGCGAACCGACGATGGATTGCGGGCCAAAACCATCGGCATCCGCGACGGCCAGTTCGTAGCGCTGGTCGTTGCCCAACCCGGTCGCCGTAATATAGGCAATCCGCGTGGCAAACGCGCCGGGAACACCGGTCAGAGCTTCGTAAATGGCGTCTGCTACCTTGTGCGCACCGTAGCGCAAATCGCCCAGCCCAACCGTTGTGATTCGCGACAGCACCATTTCCTGCGTGTGCACATCGAACAGTTGATAAATGATTTCATGCCCGAGGCCGTCTGTGGGCGTGCGGACTTTTCCAATGACGATGTAATCGACTTTCAGCAAGCGCCAGGTGCCGAAACGGATGTCTTCCGCCTCGACCGGCTTTTCCGCCATTTCCGCTACATCCATCGGGTCGAACAGGCCGGAGCGGTAGAGATCGCCGGAAATAATCGTGTCGGCACTGTTGGCCGGCGGCGCGGTCGCATCCTGCCACTGGAAGGGCACAATCGCAATCGGCAGCGCACTTGCATTGCCGCTGATAATCTCGATTTCCAGCTGGGCCTGGGCCGTCTGGAAAGCCATCAGGGCAAACATTATGAAGAATATTTTTTTCACGTTTTTAGTCACCGTCATAAATAAAGTTAAAGTCGATTTCTCTGGCAAACACGTCCTCGAAACCACGGTACGGCAGTGCGCCCCCTCTTTCCACCGCCGCCAGGATAGAGCGGCGCGTCGCCTCGTCTCCGTTGCACTTGCCGGAAATCGCGGCTGATATCACTTCGCCGCCCGGTATCTGCACGATTTTTAAAGTGCACCTCAAACCGGGCTGGGCGGTCGGTGGCCTTAACCAGTTCTGTGTCACGAACGACTGGATCGCGGCCTGGTAATTATCACTCTTTGTGGCCATCTGGCCCGAACGAAACTCCCTGGCTTCCTGATCGGCCTGGCGCTGGGCAGCGGCTTCACGCTGCAGGCGCTGCTGCTCCAGCAGTTCCCTGTCCTTGCGGGAATCGATCTGCTTGAGCCGCTCTTCCTCGATCTTGCGTTGGTTCTCAGCCGCCTGGCGTTCGGCCCGGACCTGTTCCAGTTCGCGCTGTTGCTTCAGCCGCTCATCTTCCAGCTTGCGCTCGCGCTCCACCCGGAGCTTTTGCAGTCTATCCGCCGCGTCGCGTTTCTGTTGCTCTTCCAGTTCCTTTTTTCGTCGTTCGGCAGCATCCTTCTTCTGTTCCTTCTCGCGCTGCTTCTGGCGTTCCAGTTCTTCATTGCGCTGGCGCCGCCGATCTTCCATTTCTACAGCCTGCCTGGCCGCATCCCGCTGTTTCTTGATCTCGGCGGTATCGACGATCACCGCTTCGATGGTCAGCCCCAGATTCTGCGGCTTGCGAAAAGGCTCCCAGTTCATCGTGCTCAGCACCACCAGCGCGGCCACCAGGCCGTGCACGCCCAGCGCCATCGCAAGCGCTCTGAGCCGTTCATTGAATTCCTGCCAGAAATTCACGGCCTACTCCGCTTCTCCCTCCGGCCCCAGCCCGAGTTCCTGCGGGTCGCTCATCAGGCCGACCTTGGTCACTCCGGCTTTTTGCAACAACACCATGGCCTGGTAGACGTGGCCATAATCGGCCCGTTCATCACCGCCCACCAACACCTGGATTTCGGGGTTTCGGCTGACAATGGCCTTGACCATGGTGACCAGCGAATCCGGGTCAATCAGGCCGCTACTGGTGCCGTCCAGGTCGCCGCCGGCATTGAGATACAAATCACCGTTCTGCAGCACGGTGACCACCAGTGGTTCATCATTTTCCTGCGTATCCATGGGTTCGGCATCGGCCTTGGGCAGTTCCACTTCAACACCGAGGTTGAGCAGTGGCGCGGTGATCATGAAGATCACCAGCAGCACCAGCATCACGTCGATATACGGTACGACGTTGATTTCTGCCATCGGGCGGCGGCGGGCTCTTGCGGTCTCCATAGGATCTACTCCTCGTTAAGCAAGTGCGCCTGGCGCTGCAGGATGCTGGAAAATTCCTCTTTGAAATTGTCGTACCGCACTTCCAGCCGTTCCACCTGGTTGGAGAAACGGTTGTAGGCGATCACCGCGGGAATGGCGGCGAACAGGCCCATCGCAGTAGCGATCAGGGCTTCGGAGATGCCGGGCGCTACCATCGCAATGGTCGCCTGGTTGACGTTGGCCAGTTGGTGGAAAGAGGTCATGATGCCCCAGACCGTGCCGAACAGGCCGACGTAAGGGCTGGTCGAGCCCACCGTGGCCAGAAAATTCAGGTGGTGTTCCAGGCCCTCGGTTTCCCGGGTCAGGGCGATGCGCATGGAGCGCTGCGAGCCCTCCACCATCGCATTCGGGCCAATTCTGCCCTGCTGGCGCATGCGCAGGAACTCGGCAAAGCCGGCGTCAAAGATCCGTTCCATGCCCTTGCTGACCCTGTGTGCACCGGTAATGCTCTCGTGCAGCGCCGTGAGATCCGTTCCGGACCAGAATTTTTCCTCGAAAACATTGGAATCTTTTTCCGCTTTCGATAACACCTGGCGTTTGCGGAAAATAATGACCCACGAGGCGACCGATGCCAGCAAAAGGATTGCCATTACACCTTTTACCATCCAACTGGCTTCCATGACTAACTGCCAGATTTGTAGTTCATTCTGCATCTTGTAGTAACTCCATACGCCTTGAGCCTTTATTGCCAGACAAAAGGTCCGGTGATTAGTTCACCTGTTTTTACTTGGAACCGAACAGGTCATTATTGCCATTGGCCGGTTTTTCCAGCCCGAAATGACGGTAAGCTTTCGGGGTCGCCATGCGTCCTCTCGCAGTGCGGGTAATGTAGCCCTGCTGGATCAGGTAGGGCTCCAGCACGTCCTCTACCGTGCCGCGTTCTTCCGACAGCGAAGCGGCGATGCTTTCCACGCCCACCGGCCCGCCGTCGAAATTTTCAATGATCATTTTCAGCAACCTTCGATCCATCGTGTCAAAGCCCTGCTCATCCACGCGCAGCATTTCCATCGCTGCTGCGGCGACCGGCTGATCAATATGGCCGTCACCTTTAACCTCCGCGAAATCACGCACCCGGCGTAACAGGCGATTGGCAATCCGCGGTGTGCCGCGGGAGCGACTGGCTATTTCCAGTGATCCTTCATTATCTATACCAATCTGCAGAATGCCTGCCGAGCGTGTGACAATCTGCGACAATTCTTCGGCGCTGTAGAATTCCAGGCGCTCGACGATGCCAAAACGGTCACGCAGCGGCGACGTCAGCAGTCCGGCGCGGGTGGTCGCGCCCACCAGGGTGAAGCGCGGCAATTCCAGTTTGATTGAACGCGCTGCCGGCCCCTCCCCGATCATGATGTCGAGCTGAAAATCTTCCAGCGCCGGGTACAGCACTTCTTCGACCACGGGTGAAAGGCGGTGAATCTCATCCACGAACAGGACATCACCGGGTTGCAGGTTGGTCAGCAGGGCTGCCAGGTCACCGGCACGTTCCAGCACCGGGCCGGATGTCTGGCGCAGGCTGACTCCCAGTTCGTGGGCTATAACGTGGGCGAGCGTGGTTTTGCCCAACCCCGGAGGGCCGAAAATCAGCATGTGGTCAAGGGCGTCACTGCGGCGCCGGGCAGCCTCCAGGAAGATGCCCATTTTCTCGCGCATGGCGGGCTGGCCGATGAACTCGTCCATCGTTTTCGGACGCAGGCTGGCATCAACAGCAAAATCCTCGACACTGTCTTCGGGTGAAATAATTCGGTCTTCTGCTTCGTTCATCTAGGGTTTCACCGTGGACTGCAGGGCCAGTCGAATAATTTCTTCGACGTTCATTTCCGGTTGCGCGACTTTTCGCACCAGGCTGCTGGACTCCTGGGGTTTGTAACCCAGCGCGTTCAGCGCCGTGATGGCTTCGCTGATGGCGCTGGCGGGCACGCTGGCGCCGCCTCCGGCAACGGGTGAGCTGGCGACCGGCAAGCCGTCCAGTTTGTCGCGTAATTCGATGATGATCCGTTCGGCGGTTTTCTTGCCGATTCCGGGCAGGCGGGTCAGCGACGCGGTATCGCCCTCGGCTACAAAGCGCGCCAGTTCTTCTCCACTGGCGCCGGACAGTATGGTCAGGGCCAGCTTGGCGCCGATGCCGCTGATCTTCAGTAACTGGCGAAAAAGGATTCTCTCAGCCTCGTTGGAAAAACCATACAGTGTGTGGCTGTCGTCCTTGATTGAAAGGTGGGTGAGAATGACGATGGGCTGCCCGAGTTCCGGCAGGTTGTAAAAAACGGACAGTGGGGCTTCGACTTCGTAACCAACGCCGGCGATGTCGATCACCATGAGCGGTGGCTGCTTGTGAATCAGGGTTCCGGCAAGGCGTGCGATCATCGTTGTTGTAGTGCCTGCATCCTATCCGTGGTGTGCTGCGTATGCTGGTGACATAATGCCACAGCCAGCGCATCAGCGGCGTCTTCAGCCGGCTTTTCTTTCAGTTGCAGCAATACCGTTACCATGTGTTGTATCTGTACTTTATCTGCGCTGCCCCGGCCGACGATGGCCTGCTTGATGGAACGGGGCGAGTACTCCGCCACCGGCAGTTTCTTTGCTATCGCCGCGCATATCGCCGCACCACGCGCCTGCCCCAGTTTCAGGGCCGATGATGCGTTCTTGCTGACGAAGACCGTTTCAATCGCCACTTGATCGGGCCTGAATTCGTCAATCAACTCACTGATGCCACTAAAAATAATGCCCAGGCGTTCGGGGAATTCACCGCTGCCTGCCTTGATCACGCCCTGGTGAACGGCCAGCGTGCGGTCCCCGCTTGCTTCGATAATGCCAAAGCCTGTGAAACGCGAACCCGGATCAATGCCCAGTATCCGCATCAGCCCTCGTAAGCCTCGTCAGGGATGTCCGCATTGGAATAAACCGCCTGCGTATCGTCCAGGTCTTCCAGCACATCCAGGAAACGCAGGACTTTCTGGCCGCCCTCGACATCCACTTCAACTTCCAGGCTGGCGCGCATCGTCACTTCCGAGTTGGCCGCTGTCAGCCCGCCCTCTTCCATCGCGGCGACCACGTCAGTGAAGGCTTCGGGGGAAGTGAGCACTTCAATCGACCCGTCATCTTCCGCCACTACGTCGTCCGCACCGGCCTCCAGGGCAATTTCCATCACCTCGTCCTCGGAGGTGCCGGGAGGGAAGTTGAGCACGCCGATGTTGTTGAACAGGTAGGCTACGGAACCATCGGTGCCCAGGTTTCCGCCGTATTTGCTGAACGCATGGCGTACTTCAGCAACCGTCCGGTTGCGGTTATCGGTCAGGGTGTCGACCATTACCGCCACACCATTGGGCGCATAGCCCTCGTAGCGGATTTCCTCGTAGGTCACACCCTCGAGTTCGCCTGCGGCTTTCTTGATGGTGCGTTCAATGGTGTCTTTGGGCATATTGGCCGCATTGGCTTTCTGAATTGCCAGGCGCAAGCGCGGATTGGCGTCCGGATCGCTGCCGCCTACGCGTGACGCCACGGTCAGTTCGCGGTTAACCCGCGTGAAAATCTTGCCGCGCTTGGCATCCACCGCCTTCTTGCGGTGCTGGATATTTGCCCATTTACTGTGTCCAGCCATAAAAGCTGTTTCCTTAATTAGATTTAACCTGACATTTTAGCATGCAGGGAAGTGTTCGAAGCCACCCGTGCGAAGAAAAAATGCAGCCTGGTGCGCGACTTTTGCGGAATACAGCATGCCGGTATGCGTTACTGGCAATTCGATGTGATCAGCCAGGCCCGTCATACGGGTCTCGCGGGTAGCTACTGTGCCGTCACCCGGCCCCCCAACACCGCCCACCAGCATGCCCAGGCCAACACCCCTGGTTCCGGCAATCATGCCGGTTTCACGGTCTTCGGGTATGCGCGTGTAGCCATGGTGAAGCGCCAGGCGGACGTCACCAAGCAACCGTTGAGCGCCTGGAATCCTGCCGGCTTTGCGCGCTGTGACGCTGCCGCCCAGCGGGCTGCCCATCAGCACCACCCTGCCCGGGGCAATCCCATCAAACGTTTGCAACATCCTCAACGTGACCAGGCCACCCAGGCTGTGGGCTGCAAAATGAATGTACTCCGCGGCCGACTCACGCACGAACTCTCGAAGCCCGGCGGCATGCTCGTCTAGCCCCGCATCTGTCGTCTTATAAGAAAAACGCCGGCAATGAAAACCCGCTGCTCCGAGCTTTTTAGCCAGGCTGGCCATCGCCCAGGATCCAAACCAAAGTCCATGCACTAAAACGACTTCCGCTTTTACAGTCATCTTCTTAGCGCACCGAAAATTTCCGTGAACGGGCCACGGACTCGGCCGAAACCATCGCCAGCGCCAGCCAGATGCAGCCGAAAGCCACCGCGTGGCCCTGGGTAAATGCCTCGCCGTAGATGAACACGGACAACAGGAAGGTCATCGACGGCGCGATGTACTGGAAAAAGCCCAGTGTGCTGAGCCTGAGTGAACGGGCAGCTACGTTGAACCAGACCAGGGGCAGGATGGTCACCAGGCCGGCCAGGGCCAGCAAAACGTCCGTGGACAGCCCGCCGGTGCCAAAGGTGAGCGTTGCGTTGTGCGCTGACCAGACCATGAAGGCGATTGCCAGTGGCGCAATCAGCGATGTCTCCCAGAGCAGGCCAATCATTGGCCAGACGTCCAGTTTTTTCCGT
>Ga0265306_10000966_pt1 | contig 14052 bp, 9 predicted proteins | sample Helome_3_FD_192493 | JGI IMG/M metagenome (GOLD analysis project Ga0265306, IMG submission 192493) | Marine sediment microbial communities from subtidal zone of North Sea - Hel_20160420 (Illumina Assembly) | ecosystem: Environmental > Aquatic > Marine > Subtidal zone > Sediment ...
CTTCATCGCTTCGATCGCTAGGTCGACAGAGCCGTAGGCGCTCATCAGGATCACCGTCGCAAGCGACGAACGAGCCTTCAGCTCGGTGCAGAGCTCGATCCCGGTCATGCCGCTCATCCGAACATCGGCGAGCACGAAGTCCGGGTCGAAGCGCTCCAGCTGCTCCAATGCGATCTCAGCGCTTTCGGCCGCCTCGACTTGATAGTCGTTCTTCTTCAGCAGCGTGCGAAGCACGAGCCGGATGTTTTCTTCATCGTCGACGACCAGAACGCGGCGCATGGATTTAACCCTATACTTTCTGCATAGCAGAATGCGGTTCGCAGAAAAAATTTCATAATTCTCCGTGGATAGGGCGAGGCCTGCTGTAAAGTTCTCGCTCGATTGGCTTCCGAGCGCCCAAGTGGGTATGATTTCCGTGTCGGGTAGGGGGACAAGACACGAAGATCCGCTTTGCTTTTTTACTTCTGATCGTGGGGGCAATCGCAACCGTTAGCAGCTGTACGCGACGGCCTTTGGCCAACCTCAATCCGTGTACGATCAACGGCGTTGTCCAAAGCGTGCCGGTCAACCCGCAGCGCGCGTTGGACCTGCTCATTCTCATCGACGATTCGATTTCGATGGAAGACGAGCAGGACAAGCTTGCCGAGCAGGTTCCGCGTCTGGTGAACCTCTTGCTGACCGGTGGTGTCGACACCGATGGCGTGTCCATGCCGGTTGGTGATTTCCCGGCGGTCGAAAGCCTTCACGTCGCGGTCATCACGCCAGACCTCGGCTACTCGACCGAGCCGCCGACCGGCATCGAGCCGTCGGGCAATTTCAATCCCACGGGCGCATGCACGGCGAGCGGCAAGGCAGGCTTCATGCAGGTGACGGGCCTGAACCCGGAATGTCCCGTGCAAACTCCGCCCGAGGGTACGCTCTATCTCAACTTCCCCGAGCCCCCATTCAGCCAGGCTGACTTCATCAGCGACGTCACCTGCGTGACCGGACAGACCGGCGGCTGCGGCTTCGAACAGCAGCTCGAGGCCATTCTTGCATCCGACCGCAACACCGCGAATGGCGGCTTCAGCCGTGAAGGTGCCTTGTTGGCCGTCATCATGATCACCGATGAGGATGACTGCTCGACGACCGACCCGCGCGTGTTCGACGTCGAAGCGCGTCCGGGCAATCCGTATCAAGGGCCCTTCGCAGATCCGCCCACGAATTTGCAGGTGCAGTTCAACCTTCGATGCTGGGAGCACAAGCGAGCCCTCCAGCAGATTCAGCGATACGTCGACGGGATTGCCAATCTCAAGTCCGACCCCAGTCAGGTCGTGTTCGCAGCGATTACGGGGATTCCCGAGGACAGCGCGCTCGACCCCGAAAACTTCAACACCGACGCGGATCGCTACGAGGCAATTCTTGCCCATCCGGGCATGGAGGAGGTGCCGAATCCTTTGGAAGATGGTGAGCGGGAGCAGGCGCTCACCCCCGCATGCATCGCGGGCGATGGATCGGGCGCAGCGGCGCCCGGGGTCCGCATCGTCGAAACGATCCAGGGCCTTGCCGTAAACAACACCGGGGTAGGAACGGTCGTCGAGTCGATCTGTGCATCCGACTATGCGCCCGCGCTCAACGCGATCGTCGACCGCATCGCGGCCGCGCTTCGCCAGCTTTGTCTGCCACGACCACTCAACCGCAACTCGCAGAACCTCGTGGGCTGTGAGGTGCGCGAGGTGCAGCCGGCGGACGGCGAGTGCAACGACGGACGAGGGCGCGAGCTGATTGGAACGGAGGATGTCGGCCCCGCCGGAGAATCCGATGTGCGAAACGTCTGCCGCATCGCGCAGCTGGCGAGCGACCCGACCGCTGGAGTCCCGAGTGGCCTCGGCTGGTTCTACGATGACTTCATGCCAGAAACGGCCGGGGCCTGCTCGTTCAATCCCGAGCAGCAGCGCGTCAGCTTCACCGAGGGTGCGGAGCCGCTCACCGGGGCGCGCGTTCGCTTCGAATGCTTGCAGACCGCGCCTCCTCAGACCGAGGATGTGGGCTGGCCCTGCGCCAGCGACGCGCTGTGCGATCCCAACCCGGACAACTGCCTCGAAGGCGAGGCGGTCACTACGGCCGAGTGCGAGGCCGACCCAACGAACTGCTGCGAGACGCGCATCCTCAAGGAACGCTACGATCGCGACAACCTAGAGCTCGTCTGCGACACCCAGACGAACACCTGCCAGCTGACGTGCGAGAGCAACGTGCAGTGCCCCGGTGGCTATGCCTGCTTCGATGAAAACGAAGACGGCAGCAGCTACTGCGTCAACCCGACCTGCACGCTGAACTAGCGCACCGGGGGAGGTTCCCCGGTGTCACTCCTCGAGCAGCGTAACGCCTTCCCGAATCGCGAACTTCGTGAGGCCGGCCAGGCTGTGTGTGTCGAGCTTCTGCATCAGGTGCTCGCGGTGGGTGCCGACCGTCTTCACGCTCACTTGGAGTCGCGACGCGATGTCCTGGGCGGGGTGACCCTCGGCGAGGAGCTGGAGCACCTCACGCTCGCGCGGCGTGAGCAGGTCGAGGGCCGAGCTCTCGCTTTCGTTGGCCCGGTAGCCTTCCAGCACCGTGTCGGCCAGGCCCGGGCTCACGTAGATTTGGCCCGCGGCCACGGTACGGATCGCGACGACGAGATCCTCGAGAGCGCACTCCTTGAGCAGGTAGCCACGCGCGCCGCTTCCAAACGCGGCCTTCACGAAGCGGCTGTCGGTGTGCATCGACAGGCACAGCACCTTGACCTCAGGCGCCTCGGCGGTGATGCGACGCGTGGCCTCGAGGCCATTCATTCCGGGCATCGAGACGTCGATGACGACCACGTCGGGCTTGTGCTTCCGGGCGGCCTCCACGGCGGCGGCGCCGTCCTCGACCTCCGCAATAACCTCCATGTCCGGCTGTGCATCGAGCAGCGAGCGCACTCCCGCGCGGAAGATCGGGTGGTCGTCGGCGAGGAGAAGTCGGTGCGTCATGGGGTCTCGTCCATCAGCCGAGCGGCGCCGTCAGCACCGCAGAGGTCCCGTTGCCCGGAGCAGATTCGATCTCGAAGCTGCCTCCGATCTGGGAGGACATCTCCCGGATCGCGAAAAGGCCGAACCCTCCGTCTCGGGTGAAGCTGTGCGCGCAGTCGGAGCTGTCGAACCCTTCCCCCTCATCGTCGACGACGATTCGGATCCGATCCCGCTCGGCGTGCAGGCGCACCTCGGCGCTCGGCGCCCGGGCGTGTTTGACGACGTTCGCGCAGAGTTCGCGGACGGCCTGGAAGAGGAGGATGCGAAGCTCTTCGGTGAGCGAATTGGGCTCCGTTTTGACCTCGACGCTAAACCGAACGCCGCTCTCCTTGCCGAGCCGCTCGCATAGACTCTCGACGGCGGCCCCGAGCCCGAGTTCGCGGAGGACCGGCGAGCTTAGCTCGAAGGTGAGCGAGCGGGTCTCGCGGATGGCGCCATCGACGAGCGCGTCAACCGCCTTGGCCTGGGCCGCAACGTCGCCGCACGCCCCGTTCTGCATGAGCTTTCCGAGCGCCAGCCGGGCACGGGCCAGGAGCTGACCCACTTCGTCGTGAAGGCCCCTTGCGATGCGCGAGCGCTCGCGTTCCTGTGCGAGCCCGAGCTTCAGCGCCAGGCTCCGCAGCTGCTCGTTGCGAAGCTCGAGCGCGGCCTGGCTCGCCCGCAGCTCGGTCTCTACCTCGATGTGCTGCGTGAGGTCGGTGATCGTCCCGGTGAAGCCAGTGATCTTCCCGTGGAGGTCTCGTTCCGGCAGCGCCTGGCCGAGCAGCCAGGTGACCAGCCCATCGGGTCGCTGGAACCGGAATCTCGATTCGTGGCCGCGGTTCTCACGAGTCGCCCGATTCCACTCCGCGACGATCCGGTCGCGGTCGTCGGGATGCAGGGCCTGCACCCAGCCTTCGCCAAGGGCGTCTGCCGGCGTGCAACCGGCGATCTCGGCCCAGCGCGCGTTCACACAGAGGCATCTGCCTGCCGTATCCGTACGAAAGATCCCGACTGGGGACACGCTTGGAAGCGGATCGGATTCCGCTGGCTCGGCGCTCGAGTGGGGTTGCAAATGCCCTTTCTCTCTACGGGAGACACCATTGGGTACCCTCAGCAAGCGGATTGCAAACGAATTCACGAGCGTCGCAAGGCGGTTTGGGCGGATCTGCTCGGCCAAGCGTCGGAACAACCCGTTCCACACCCCTCTACTTGGACGCCGTTAGCCCGGAAGGCCAGCAGGTACCGCCGTCTGCCACCACTCGCATGGCTTGCGCCAGCTCTTCGTGAACCCGGTCCTTAACCAGATAGCCCGAGGCTCCCGCCGCGCGCATCGCCTCGACGAAGTGTCGGTCGTCGTGCAGCGACAGGCCGATCACTCGGACCGAGGGCAGCGCTTCGAGCACGAGGCGTGTGGCCTCGATCCCGCCCATCGCGGTCATCACGACGTCCATCAGCACGAGGTCGGGCCGGAGCTGCCGCACGCGCTCGACAGTCTCTCGTCCATCTGCGGCTTCGCCTGCCACGTCGATGTCTGGGAGCTCTGCAAGCAGAGCCCGCAGGGCGTCGCGCATTTCGCCATCGTCGTCGGCCAAGACGACGCGCATGGTGGCCTCGTTTGCCAAGGTTCTGCGAACGTACGCGCCGCCGTGGAGGCGTCAATCGGGCAGGTGCCGAGATCGCCCTTACGAATTGCTGAGTGGTCCGCGGCGGCGCGGTCTCTCAGCATTCTTGAAGTCGGAAACGACCGAAATGGAAGTGCGAAATCAGGCCCTGCCCGATAGGCACGATCGGGCCGACCGTGCATCGTAACGAGCGAATCGCCCAAGTTCGCTCGCGCTAGAAGACACAGGAGTCCCCGATGAAGACAAGCTCTCGGATCCGAATCGTCGAGGCCCTCCTGCTTCTCGCTTGCTTCGCGTTCTTTGGTTGCGGTTCGACCGAGCCGATCACGAATAACCTGACCGCTTCCGGTCTCGTGGTTGCGAGCGCCGAACCCCGGGTGGGGTATCCCCTGGAGGTCAGCACGTTCATCGAGGCGGAGGAGCTCACTCAGGACGTGAGCGTCTCTTACTACGCGTTGAACAAGTCGGATGTCGATCAGGAGCTAGACGAGGTTCGCCAGTTCTTCCTGGCCACGTTCACGTTTCCCACGATCGAGCCCTCCGTCACCGAATATCTTGCAGAGTTCACGGTCCCGGCCGACGTCGATCCACCGGGGGACTACGTCATCCAGTACCTGATCGACCCCGTCGAAACGATCGCTGAGACGATTGAGGATGACAACAGCGCCTCTGGCGATGTGCGGCTGGCTCCCCTCGCAGACCCCAACATCTTCATCGACGAGCTGACACTCGATGCGACCGCGATCTGGCTCTACGACGATTTCGACGATGTGGAAACGGATAGAGAGGACATCAAAGATGTTCAGAACTCGGACGCAGGAGCAACGCTGGTTGTCGGCCTCGAGGGAGCGCTGGAACCGGTAGACGTGGAAGCCACGGTGGACCTCCGCATCACGCGTAGTGACCTCCCCGCGGATCAGCGCACCTATGACGTCCCGATGTACCTGTGGGATTCGGTTGCCCAGCGGTACGTAGATGCCTACGGCGTCAACGGGCCTGCCGAGGGGCTCTCGATCGGCACCGTGTTGCCGCAAATCGTCACCGAAACCGAGGACAGCGTGGACTTCAACGACAGCGACCGCACGTCGGTGCACCTCGACGTCTATTTCCCTGGACGTTTGGCTGCGGAGATGAAAACGATCCTCGAGGCCCTGCCTCCGTGTGCCGACTGCGTCGGAGTTCAGAACATTCCCCAGCCGCCGCCCCCGCCGCCGGATCTGACCCAGGAGGCCATTAACGCTCTCAAGGACTTCTTTGCCGGTGCGACTGCCGACCAGGTGAGTTTCTCAATCGTCGCCAAGGTGCAGGCCCGGGCGACCGGATTCAATGAAGATGTTCTGGTCGATAATGAGGCTTCGGAAGAGGTCTTTTTGATCTTGCCGGGGCAGAGGTTCTTTCCCTCCGATGAACCCCTGGAGTCCGAAGAAGGGACGCAAGCAGGCTTCGACGGCGAGTATTTCGGGGTCGGCTTCAAATTCGATTCGGGTGCGTCCCTCGATGAACTCGGTGCGAAAGCCTCCGTCGAAGGCGGTGTTGAGGTGAAGATGTTCCCGGCATTTTTCCCCAAGTTCGATTTCATGCGTTTGGAGTCCAATGCCCAGCTCGTGCCGGGCGAGTCCCATGCCGACCTCGTGGACCCCGAGGCCCCCGCCGGAGAAACCTCCAGTTTCTCTATGTATTTCTGGTTCTTCAACGAGGTCGTCATGCTAGCACAAGGCGAACTCGGCGAGCTAAGAGGTATCTCCGTCCCACCGTTCGATTTGCCCAATGAACAGACCCTAGGCTACACGTACCCACCGGCAGATCCCGAATGCCCGAGGAACGATAAGGACAAAGACGGGTTTCTTAACGACCTCGCCGGCCACGAGCGCACGTTGTGCCAAACAAATCAAGCAGGACCACCTCCCTCTAGGTGTAACGACAAAATCGACCCCGACGAGGACGCGTGTCCGGACGAACCTGGACTCCCCGTCAGCGCAAACAACAAAAACGGGTGCCCGGGCCCCGACGGCATCGCCCCAGAATCGGACTGCCCCGGCACCGACCCGTTCAGCATCAGCAAAGAGGTGACCTACAACCAACTGTTCTTCGTGGGGCCCGTCCCTTTCACGGCCTCGGCCACTGTTGGAGGTGAAATCGGATTCGACTTATACGCCAACATCCAGCCGATTGGTCTGGCGGTCAAGGCAGGGCCTTTCGCGAAGTTGGAGGTGACGATCACCGGGGCTGTGGGGATCAGAGTCCTCAGGGCCGGTTTCGGCGGAACTCTGACTCTCATCGACGAACAATTCTACGGAAATGTCACGGCGGGCCTGACCTTTATCACCGATATCACCGAGGGGGGAGATGCCGTCGGGTTCGAACTCTCCATGAGAATGTCCGCCACCAACACGCTTACCGGTCCGCAGGGGGAGCTTTTCCTCTTTGCCGATTATCCGGGCGTGAAGTGGTGCAGCGTCTTAGGGAAATCCTTCCCCTGCGGTGTCACTAGCATTCGAACCCAGCAGTGGCTCGCGAGGTTTCGCACATTCGTCAAGGAAGACATCCTGTTCGACAAGACGCTCTGTAAAGCCAGGAAGTTCGCAAAGTTGCTCGCCGAGCCGCCAGTACCGGGCCGTTGGGAGGCCTGCCAATGAGCCGCGGACGACGAACGATGGGCACGACCACACTACGCGTTCTTTTGTTGGGATCAATTCCGTTTGCGGTCCTGGGGATCGCCTGGTTCTGCCTTCGCGGTGACGGACGGGTCGCTGTCGATGAACAGGAACCCGCGTCTCTGCAATGGCGCGCCGGGAGCTCGCAGCGGTACCGCTGCCTGGTTGATTCCGACGTCCAGATAACCCTTCGTGGCGCGCAGCAACCGCAAGCCATGAGTCAGAGTCTGGAGGGCCTACTCGACTTCCGGACCTTGAAGACCGGTCCCGAAGGCTCAGTGGTGGGCCTACGGCTGTCCGGCGCCGAGTATCGTGTGTCCGGCGTTTCTGATGCCGAGACCAACCGGGTTCTAGCGACGCCATTCCGTGTTCGTTTCGACCAGAGTGGGATGCCGCTGGAGTTCGAATTCGACGGTAGCGTGGGACTCGCGGAGCGAGCTCTTCTCGAGGAGGCCGTGCGAACCTTCCAGGTGTCGATTCGAGGCGAGCGCTCCTGGATCTCTGAGGAAAGCCATGCGACCGGCACCTATTCAGCCGAGTACGCACAGGGCACCGACGCGCGCATCGAGAAGACGAAGTTGCACTACAAGGAGCCTCCACGAGCGGTGGTCCGGGCTCCAACCACACGAGTGATCTCCTCCAATGCATCGATCACCATCGACGCGGCGAAGGACTGGGTCGCAGCGGTGCGGGTGGACGAAACGCTGGAGACCCAGACGGGGTCCGACATGACCGCCGAGGTTGAAACCCACGCCGAGCTGCTGCTCGTGCCGTCGACGCGCCGATCGACCGGTGCGGTCGCCGAGCTGTGGGCGTTCACCGCGACCGAGCTTCCGGTCGCCGCGAATGCCGGTGAAAGAAAAAGAAGGTCAGACGTCGAGCCGAGTCGGGAAGAGCTAGAAAAGCAACTCAGAGCGAGTTTGGAAGCACTCGACTCCGCCACCAAAGGCCGCAGCGCATGGATTCACCGGATGCGTGACATTCTCCAGGCGGACGAAGAGCTTGCGTTCGTGCTTCTTGGGGTGATGGAGGAAGGTGGGCTCGAGGACCGAACGCGGGCCGATCTGTATCTCGTCTTCGAGTTGGCCGGAACCCCCGATGCCCAGGAAGCCCTGTGTCGCGTCGTGCGCGAGCCTACCTGGACCCGGAAGGACGGCCTTCGGGCTCTGATCGCCCTCGGGGGTGTTGCGAATCCGACCGAGGACAGCCTGCAAACGCTGTGGGATGCTTCGCGATCGCGCTCGTCGTCGAGCGCAGCCGACCTGGCGAACACTGCGTCACTGGCCCTCGGCAGTATTGGCAACCACATGTTGGCCGAGGGGGCCGAAGGCTACGCAGACCTGCGGGACGAACTCACCGATGCGGTTTGGTCGGCGCGGAGTTCTAACGAGCGGGCGGTAGCCCTGATGGCTCTGGGGAACACGGGTGATGCGTCTCTGTCACCGGACGTCGCGACCCTACTGGATGACCCGGACTCCGTCGTTCGCGCAGCCGCCGCAACTACGCTCGGAAGACTGGGTACGGAGGATGTCGCTCCCGACCTGATGCGACGCCTCGACATGGAGCCTAGCAGTCGGGTCCGTGCCTCGATCACGGGCGCATTGTCCTCCTGGAAGTCGCCTTCAAGTGCTGCCATGGAATCGATCCGAACCATGGTTCGGACGGAACCCGATGACATGACTCGCTTGAGGATGGCCCGCGTTCTCGGACAGAACCTGAACGACTTCCCCGAGAACGCCGTTGTGCTGAACGAACTGCTCGCAACCGAGAGATCCAAGCAGATCAGGATTTATGCCGCGAAGGCCCTGGCGGACGCCAAGGCTCTCGATCGCACTTTTGCCGTTGGGGGGCCCTGATGGCGAGCACTGCGGACTCGGATGGGCGGAAATCCCGGAAATCCTACCGACGTTAGCGGCGAGCGAACGCACCGCAAAGACCCCACCACCGTTGCCCGAAACCAAGCGAGCTTTCGGTGATTCCTTGGTGTTGTCGTGAGCTGGCGGCCGCCGGCGGCTCCTAGGGAACCGTCAGGGCGTTGCGACTCCATGTTCCCGAATCCGCGGAGAATCGCGGCCACCCCGGCGGGCACGCTTCAGGTGGTCTTCCGCTCTGCCGCGACCCCGCTCCCCCTTGGCGCCTGACCCCATCAGGCTATAGTTTGAGTGTGAACTATTCACGCTATCCAGGTGGCCATCTCATCCAGCGCGGCCTCATCGATCTCAAGGACGGACTCGAAAGCACCGATTCACTACTGGTCTCGGTAGGCGCGCCACGGCTACGGCGCCTGGGTTTTGACATCGAGCAGCCCTTCCCATCCCCAGAGCATCGTCTTTATCGTTTGCTTTCGGAAGAAGCGCCCGACTCCGCGCACTCCCGATACAACGCACTCATACGCCGTCTCGTCAGCTTTGAGCGAGCGCTCGAATGCGGCGCCTAGCAGATGCGCAGCGCATAGAGCGCTTCATGAAAGAGCTCGGACGAGCCGCTCGGGCCACGCGCAGGACCTGGCCGACGTTTAGAGCATGGTCGACGACAGGTTGGTCGAGCTCAAACGCTTGCTCGACTTGTTCAACGAGATCGAGCCAGATCTTTATCGCTACCCAGCAATCGACGCAGCGTCTTTTCGACAGGCCGTTGAGTCCTACGTGGAAGCCTCGGGACGCAGCTAGGGACAAACGTCTCAGCGCTTGCACCACACCCCCGCGAACAACGCGTGCAACCCGGACAGCGCCCCGAGCCCGCGCTAGGTCGGGAATCGGGATTTGTGACATGGTCATAAGAATGTCCGGTGACGCGTTTTGCTCGTGTTCTTTGGACGCGTTCTCATCGATGCCTGTTCGCGAAACCGTTCGAGAATCGTCGGAAGCAGGTGAACTAACAGCGGTTCGATCCCCACAGCCGCCCTGAGCGGGTGAGCGGGGCACCATTCCGTGTCATTGTAGCGGCTGCCCGATGCCCACCCCTCCCCCATTCGACGCTCGGCAGGCGCTGAGGTTCGTGACACATGCGCTCGGCGGTCGAATCTCGATTCCCCTGAGCGCGATCCGCAGCCGCCTCGGCCCGATGTTCGAGAAAGTCTCGCTGAAGATCGAAGCGGCGAGCCCGGGCTTGCGTCTCCAAGGCGAGGCACAGGCGCTCGGCGCGCCGATCCAGTTCTCGGTCCGCATCGATGCAGAGGGTGTGCGCGTCGAAGGCGAGCAACGAACGGTGCGCATCCGGCTGAGCGAGGTCGCGCTCTCGACGCCCGACGACGCGCCGGGCCCTCTCGCGGACGCGATTCGCACAGGAATGATCGACACCAAGAATCCGGGGACTTTGATCGGCAACATGGTCTCGCTCCCCGGCATGGTCGTCGCGGCCGAAGGCCAGGACTTGGTCATCGACTTGATGAAGGTTCCCGCGATCGAGCGCGATGAGATGCGGAAAGCAACCCTCGCGGCGGCGACGAGCTACCTCGGCGTGACCGGAATTCGCGCTTCGGATGACGCTATCGAGCTCCAACTCGGGCTCTTGCCGGGCGGCGTGAAGGAAGCGGCGCTCAGCACGGCGCGCGCGGCGCTCACCCCCGCCGTGCGGTTCTTGTGGCCGGAGCGAAACCACCGATGAGCGGGCTCGGCAACTTCAATCCCTTGAGCCGCGCGTCGTTCACCTCGCGCGAGCAGGAGTTTCACGAGATCGCCATTCGCGGGGTCGACGGCTACGACGAGTTCGGGGACCCGAGTTACCTCGAAGGGCTTCGGCGCCTGCTCTACTCGTACGACCACGAGGCACGCCTTCACACGACCGGGAAAATGACCGCCGTGTACCAGACCGTCGGCTTGCTCGCCGCCCGCTTGCACACCGAGCGCTGGTTCGAAATGCGCCCCGACTCGGCCAAGATCGCAATCGAGCGGCCGATCATCATCACCGGGATGGTGCGCACCGGAAGCACCGCGCTTCACTACTTGATGGGCGCCAACCCGGACATGCAGTGCCTTCAGTACTGGCTCGCCCTTCATCCGCAGCCGCGCCCTCCCCGCGGCTACTGGGAGGCGGCAACTGATTTTCGGCACGCGCGCATCGAGCTCGACATGATGTATCAGGCCGGCAAGAGCATGCTCGAGTCGATTCACTTCATGATGCCCGACGGCCCCGACGAATCGGGTCGCATCCTCGGGCAGAGCTTCAGCGACGATCGATTCGAGGTCGTCTCGACGGTGCCGACCTATTCGGACTGGTACATGGACCACGTACACCGCGAGACCTACCAACGGCACAAGCGCATCATGCAGCTCATCGGGTCCTATGAGCCCGACAAGCGATGGCTCCTCAAGTACCCGGTGCACATGCGGAACCTCGACGCGCTCCTCGAGGCCTATCCGGATGCCTGCATCATTTGGACCCACCGCGACCCCGCGGATGTCTTGCCGTCGTACGTGAGCCTCTGCGCGCATTTTCGGTCACTCTTCGAGAAGGACGTGGATCGGCCGCGGATCGCGCTCGAGCAGAAAGAAGCCTGGGCGCGGGCCGTCGAAAACGGAATGCGGCTTCGCAAGGGTCGCGAGCATCAGTTCCACGACATCTACTTCGACGATTTCATGGCCGACCCGATCGGCGAAGTCGCCATGGCGTACGCCCGCTTCGATCAGCCCTTCTCCGCCCGCGCCAACACGGCGCTCAGCGCCTGGCGGGAGGCCCATAAGCCGGGGCAGTTCGGTACGCACAACTACACGCGCGACGATTTCGGTCAATCTCCGGCACAGATTCACGAGCGCTACGCAGCGTATCTGGAGCAGTTTCCCGGCGTCCTGCAGAAGCGAGAGAGGAGCGCCGCATGATCAAACGAAGCGACGAAGAGCGCGCGCTCATCGCCGACGCCGAGCGGATGTTCCCGACGTCGACCCGCTGCCTGACCTTCGACCCGGAGCTCAACTTCTGCGTCGGGAAGGCCCAGGGCAGCCACATCTGGGACGTGAGCGGGAACCGATACATCGACTACCTGCTCGGATCGGGGCCGCACGTCCTCGGGCATGCGCATCCCGCGGTGCTCGAGGCGCTTCGAACGGTTCCAGAAGGCGGGACCTCGCACCTCATCATCAACGAGCACGCCGTCGAGCTCGGCAAAAAGATCATCGAGCACGTGCCCTGCGCTGAAATGCTGAGCCTGCACAGCAGCGGCAGCGAAGCGACGTTCTTTGCGATGCGATTGGCGCGCGTCTACCGCAAGCGCGACAAGATTTTGAAGTTCGAAGGCGCGTACCACGGCATGAACGACTACGCGATGATGAGTAATCAGTGGACGATGGGCGCGCCGCCGTTTCCGCAAGCGATCCCGAACACCCACGGCATCCCCCGCTCTTTGAGTACCGAAGTGCTGATCGCACCGTTCAACGACCTCGAAGCCACGGCCGCGCTCATCGCAACGCACCATGACGAGCTGGCCGGCGTCATCCTCGAACCGGTCCAGCGAACGTTCGAGCCGAGGCCGGGCTTTTTGCAAGGCGTGCGCGAAGTGACCGCGAACTACGACATCCCGCTGATCTTCGACGAAGTCGTGACCGGTTTTCGGATGGGGCTCGGCGGGGCGCAGGCGACGTACGGCGTCACGCCGGACCTTTGCGCGCTTGGCAAAGTCATCAGCGGCGGGCTTCCGCTCGGCGTCCTGTGCGGACGCGAGGACCTCATGGCGATCGCCAACCCGAAGCGGCGGCTCCAGATGCTCCCCTACGCGATGCAGACCGGCACATTCTCCTCGAACCCCGTCTGCGCGAGCGTCGCCTGCGCCATCATCGCAGAGCTCGAAAAGCCGGGTGTCTACGAGCGCCTGGACGAGGTAGGGACGAGGGTTCGGGCGGGCCTTCGCGAAGCGATCGCGCAGGCGGGCATCGAAGCCTGCGTCACGGGCGTCCCGAGCGTGTTCGAGATCTGGTTCACCAAGGACGAACCCTACGATCATCGCTCGGCCAAAGGTTCGGACTTCTACAAGAACATCCGCTTCTCGGATCTTCTGCTTCAACAGGGCGTGCTCAAAGCAGCGGAGAAGTTCTTCATCTCCGCAGTTCACAGTGACGAAGACATCGAACAGACCATCGAGGCATTTCACGTGGCTCTCGACCAGCTCAACGAGGAGCTCGCATGAAGCGCGTTCTCGTCACCGGCGCCTGCGGAAACATCGGCGCCAACGTCGTCGATCTGCTGGTGGAGCGCGGCTACTCGGTGCGGGCGGTCGATTTGGACAGCACCGGGTCCCGCAAAACCGCCGCACGCTGGACGGATCGCGTCGAGATGCGCTTCGGCAGCATTTGCAACGAGGCGCTGGTTCGAGAGGTCGTCTCCGGCGTCGATCACGTCATCCACTTGGCGGCAATGGTGCCGCCCGGAACCGACGTCGACCAGGGTGCGGGATACGCGGTCAACGTGGTCGCCACGCGCGCGATCATCGCGGCCTGCGAGTCGCAAGCACGGCCGCCGCGCCTGACCTTCACCTCGACCGCCGCAATTTGGGGGCGCAACGACCAGGTCGACGGCCCGCGGCGAGCCGACGAAGACATCTCGCCGAGTGACAACTACTCGCGTCAGAAGGCCGAATGCGAGGCCATGCTCCGGAGCTCGACCCTCGACACCGTCATCTTTCGGATCGCCATGACCCCACCCGTGTCGCCAGGCGCCCTCTCCCCCTTCGTCTTCGATATGCACCCGGACATGCGGGTCGAGTTCACGCACCCCAAGGACCAGGCCCTCGGCATCGTCAACTCGCTGGTCGTCGACGAGATTGCCGGCCGCACG
>Ga0265306_10000969_pt1 | contig 14042 bp, 12 predicted proteins | sample Helome_3_FD_192493 | JGI IMG/M metagenome (GOLD analysis project Ga0265306, IMG submission 192493) | Marine sediment microbial communities from subtidal zone of North Sea - Hel_20160420 (Illumina Assembly) | ecosystem: Environmental > Aquatic > Marine > Subtidal zone > Sediment ...
GGCCATGAAGGCCGCCGCCAGGGATGCGCGCTGGCGCGCCAGATCAGCGGGAGCTTCGTCGACCCCCGGCAACCCATCGAGTGCTTGCGTCATATCGCCACCCCACCCGCGTTCCGCGGCAAAGTTTATTTTTTGAAAGTTTTTTTCAAATTTACTTGATGTCGCACTTATAGCTGCTATCATGCTTTTATACAAGGCAAACGAAGAACTAAAATTTCAAAAGTTATTTTTGAAAATCAATTTCTTTTTCTGAGCCACAAGAAGCCGGGACCGCGGTTGGCAACGGAAAATCTCTTCGAGGAACATACCCATGGCAAGAATGAAAGCTTGTGACGCAGCTGTCCACATCCTGCGTAAAGAGGGAATAACCTGCGCATTCGGCGTTCCCGGCGCCGCCATCAATCCTTTTTACGCCTCGTTGCGGGCGAGCGGTGCCATCCGACACATCCTGGCGCGGCACGTCGAGGGCGCCTCGCACATGGCCGAGGGTTACACCCGCGCCGCGCATGGCAATATCGGCGTCTGCGTCGGCACCTCGGGCCCCGCTGGCACCGACATGATCACCGGGCTGTATTCGGCCTCGGCGGATTCCATCCCCATCCTGTGCATCACCGGCCAGGCACCACGGGCAAAGCTGGACAAAGAGGACTTCCAGGCGGTCGACATCGAATCCATCGCCAAGCCCGTCGCCAAGATGTCGGTCACGGTAATGGAACCGGCCCAGCTGCCGAGCATTTTTCAGAAAGCCTTTTATCTGATGCGCTCCAGTCGCCCGGGTCCGGTATTGATCGATTTGCCGATCGATGTGCAGATGACCGAGATCGATTTCGATCCTGATGCCTACACCCCGATGGTGCCGCAAAAACCGCTTGCGAACCGCGCCCAGGCGGAACGGGCAATCGACATGCTGATCGCTGCCGAAAGGCCGCTGATCGTGGCCGGCGGTGGCATCGTCAATGCCGATGCCGCGGAACGGCTGGTTGAGTTCGCCGAGCTGACCGGGGTGCCGGTTGTGCCGACGCTGATGGGCTGGGGCACGATCCCGGACGACCATCCCCTGATGGCGGGCATGGTTGGCCTGCAGACCAGCCACCGCTACGGCAATGCCACCTTCCTGAAGTCGGACTTCGTGTTCGGTATCGGCAACCGCTGGGCCAACCGGCACACGGGCTCGGTGGACAAATACACCGAGGGACGTAAGTTCATACACGTCGACATCGAACCAACCCAGATCGGCCGCGTTTTCGGCCCCGACCTCGGCATTGTTTCGGACGCCGGTGCTGCTCTGGATCAGTTCCTCGAGGTCGCCCGCGAGCGCAAGGCCGCAGGCAAACTGCGTGACTGGTCGACATGGGTGGCCGAGTGCGAGCATCGCAAACAGCACATGCTGCGCAAGTCGGACTTCGATCAGGTGCCGCTCAAGCCGCAGCGCGTCTACCAGGCGATGAACGATGCGATGGATCGCGACACCTGTTACGTCACAACCATTGGGTTGTCGCAGATCGCCGGCGCCCAGTTTCTCAAGGTCTACGAGCCACGTAACTGGATCAATGCCGCACAGGCTGGTCCGTTGGGGTGGACACTGCCGGCAGCACTCGGGGTCCGCGCCGCGCTGCCCGACAAGAAGATCGTGGCGCTATCCGGCGATTACGACTTCCAGTTTCTGGTCGAGGAACTGGCGGTCGGCGCGCAACACAAGCTGCCGTACCTGCACATCGTGGTCAACAATTCCTACCTGGGTCTGATCCGACAGGCACAACGGGGGTTTGAGATGGACTTCCAGGTCAGCCTGGCATTTGACAACATCAATGCCAGCGCCGACGGCGACGCCGAACCCGGATTCGGAGTGGATCACGTCGCGCTCGCGGAGTCCCTTGGCTGCAAGGCCATTCGCGTGCGCAGACCGGATGAGTTCGACGCCGCCTTCGTCAAGGCCGAAGCGCTGATGCAGGAGCACCAGGTGCCGGTGGTCATGGAGTTCATCCTCGAGCGGGTGACGAACATTGCAATGGGCGCAGAGATCGATGGGGTCAATGAGTTCGAGGACATTCTCTGTCTCGACCCCAGCCTGACCCTGGAGAGTGGCTGGGTGAGTATGAACGACGGCGCAGAGCAAGGCCTGGTAGCCGAGCCGGAAAAAGATCCCGCCTGACCGCAAGCACGCACGCCGACTAGGAGAACACCATGCCGAACTTTGCCGCGAATCTGACCATGCTGTTCCAGGAACACGACTTCCTGGATCGTTTCGAGGCGGCTGCGAAAGCGGGCTTTCGGGGCGTCGAGTACCTGTTCCCGTACGATTATGAGGCGGGACAGCTGGTCGAACGCCTGGACAGGCTCAAGCTGCAGCAGGTATTGCACAATCTTCCGGCCGGAAACTGGGGCGCCGGAGAGCGCGGTATCGCCGTGCTCCCCGATCGGGTCGGTGAATTTCAGGACGGTGTCGGCCGCGCAATCGAGTACGCCAAGGCGCTGGGCTGTCCGCGGGTGAACTGCCTTGCCGGCATCGCACCTGCAGGCTCCGATTCTGAGAAGCTGCGCCAGACCTTGGTCGACAATCTGCGTTTCGCTGCGGACCGGCTGGCAGAGCACGACATACGTCTGGTCACCGAACCAATCAACACGCGCGACATCCCGGGCTTCTTCCTGTGCGGCACGCAACAGGCGGTGGACATCATTCGTGATACCGGGTCCAGCAACATCGCGGTGCAATACGACATCTACCATATGCAGATCATGGAGGGCGACCTGGCGCCCACGATCGAGAAGCATCTGGCGAATATCGGCCACATCCAGCTCGCCGACAACCCGGGGCGACACGAACCGGGTACCGGCGAGATCAACTACCCGTTCCTGTTCGACTTCATCGACCGGCTCGGATATAAGGGCTGGATCGGCTGCGAATACATTCCGAGTAAAACAACTGCCGAAGGGCTCGGCTGGTTCGACCGTTATAAAAAGGACGCAGCCGCCTAAGTGCAACCGTAAATCACGTCATTGCCGACACCAAACCAAAAGGGTAAATCATCATGAGTGCAGTTGGATTCATCGGCCTGGGCATCATGGGCGCCCCTATGGCCGGACACATAATCGACGGCGGACACAAACTGTTCGCCCATACGCGCGGACAGGTCCCGCAGGAACTCATCGGCAAGGGCGCGGTCGTCTGTGCCAGCGGGCAGGAAGTCGCGCAGAAATCCGACGTCATCATCACGATGGTGCCGGATACACCGCACGTCGAAGAGGTGCTGTTCGGCGAGAGCGGCGTCGCCGCCGGCCTGTCGCCGGGCAAGACCGTGATCGACATGAGCTCCATCTCACCAATTGAGACCAAGGAGTTCGCGCGTCGCATCAATGAGCTCGACTGCCAGTATCTGGATGCACCGGTCTCGGGCGGCGAGGTCGGCGCCAAGGCCGGCTCGCTGACCATCATGATTGGCGGCGAGCCCGCCGCGTTCGAGCAGGCGAAACCACTTTTCGAACTGATGGGCAAGAACATCACCCTGGTCGGGGGAAACGGTGATGGCCAGACCTGCAAGGTCGCCAATCAGATTATCGTTGCGCTGAACATCGAGGCGGTTGCCGAGGCCTTGCTGTTCGCGTCCAAAGCGGGTGCCGATCCGTCGCGGGTGCGCGAGGCACTGATGGGCGGTTTCGCCTCCTCCAAAATCTTGGAGGTCCACGGCGAACGTATGGTCAAACGCACCTTCGATCCGGGGTTCCGGATCGAACTGCACCAAAAAGACCTCAACCTGGCACTGTCCAACGCCCGCGCGATGGGCCTGAGTCTGCCCAACACCGCGACCGCGCAGGAGCTGTTCAATGCGTGTGCCGCACATGGCGGCAGCGCATGGGATCACTCTGCGATGGTGCGCGCGCTCGAGCTGCTTGCCGATCACGAAGTTGCCTGATGCAACGGCTGCCGTGAACGGCCGTTCACGGCAGCCGCGCGTTGCGCAGTTTGGACGAACCAATGAAAGCTGAACCGGGTCAATTGCTCAGGCGGCTGTTCGAGTCAGCCGTGGAGGCGGCTTCGCCGGCCGCCTGCCTGCCCGCACATCTGCCGGCGCCCCCGCGTAGCAGGACCGTGGTGATCGGCGCCGGCAAGGCTGCCGCAGCGATGGCGCGCGCCGTCGAAGACAACTGGCAGGGCGAGTTGGGCGGCATCGTCGTGACCCGTTATGGACACGGCGTGGACTGCAAACGCATCGAGGTCGTGGAGGCAGCGCATCCGGTACCCGATACCGCGGGCCGGGAGGCTGCCGTCAGGATACTCGGGCAGGTGCAGGGGCTGGAAAAGGACGATCTGGTGCTTTGCCTGATCTCCGGGGGCGGATCCTCGCTGCTCGCCCTGCCAGCTCCGGGATTGACCCTTGAGGACAAGCAGGCGGTCAACAAGGCGCTGCTGCGGTCCGGCGCCAATATCGGCGAGATAAACTGCGTGCGCAAACACCTGTCGGCGGTAAAAGGCGGGCGCCTCGCTGCGGCCTGTGCCCCGGCCCAGGTCATCACGCTGATGATCTCCGATGTCCCGGGTGACGATCCCGCCGTGATTGCCTCTGGCCCGACCGTGGCAGATCCGACCAGCAACGCAGACGCGCTTGCGATCCTTGAAAAATACGCCATCAGCGAACCGGCTGGTGTTCTCGAATACCTGCGCACGACGCAAGACGAAACACCCAAACCAGGCGATCCGCGACTGGCCAGATCGAGCTCAGTAATGCTGACGACGCCGCAGGCCTCGCTGCAGGCGGCCGCCTCGGTTGCGGAGCAGTTCGACATCCGGCCTGTGATCCTGGGCGATCTCGAGGGCGAGGCGCGCGACGTCGCGCTGGTACATGCGGGCATTGCGCGCCAGATCGCGAAATATGACCAACCTGCCGCTGTGCCCTGCGTGCTGATATCCGGTGGCGAGACCACTGTTACAGTGCGCGGTCATGGCCGCGGCGGCCGCAACGCCGAATTTCTGCTTGCGCTGGCCGTCGCCCTCGATGCCCACCCGGGCATCTATGCCATCGCCGGCGACACCGACGGCATCGATGGTACCGAGGACAACGCGGGTTGCATCCTGACACCGGACAGTCTCGAACGGGCACGCCGCGCCGGTCTCGATGCCAAGACCGAGCTTGCCAAAAACAATGGTTACGGATTCTTCCAGGCAATCGACGACCTGATCGTCACCGGGCCGACTCGCACCAACGTAAACGACTTTCGCGCCATACTGATTACCGAGGAATTTCGCTAGGTTGCACGCAATGGGCTAGGAGTCTGCGCGGCGAGGCTCCTCTGTGTTTTTTGCGCAGAAGCGAAGGGTTCCATCTGGGCCGCCGACAATTTCGCTGGCAGGTTTTGAACGCATTTATCGTCGGACGTGATCAAGCCGATGCCGGCCCCACCTGCTCGCGCGCGCTGGCGGCCGCGAGCGACTGGCGCAACTGCTGCTCAAGAACATTGAGCTCGGCATTCGCCTTGGCCCTGGCTTGGCGGCCCTCGTCGGCGATCAGCAGGCTGTCCTCGATCGTCGCAATCAGCGTCTTGTTGGCTTCGCTGACCGCCTCAATGTCGAACACACCGCGTTCGATCTGGCGGCGGGTCTGGGCGTTTGCCTGACGCAGGTTGTCGGCATTCGCGCGCAGGAGATCATTGGTCAGGTCCGAGGCCGCGGCTACTGCCTCACCCGCCTCGCGCGAACGATGGATGGTTAGCGCCTGAGCAAGTTGTTGGCGCCATAGAGGCACCGTATTGACCAGTGTTGAATTGATCTTGCCGACCAGCGCCTTGTCGTTCTCCTGCACCAGACGAATACTCGGCAGACTCTGCATGGTGACCTGGCGGGTCAGGCGCAGATCGTGTACGCGCCGATCCAGGTCGTCACGAACCGCGCGCAGGTCACGCAAGTGCTGCGCGGCCAGGGCGTTGTCACTGTCGTCGACTGCACTGGCCTGCTGCGGGATAACCTGCTCATCCAGTTCGCGCAGCTTTTCCTCACCCGCTGCGATGTAGAGTACCAAGGTATGGAAATAGTCGAGGTTGGCCGCGTACAGCCGGTCAAGCGACTCGATGTCGACCATCAGGCCGGTCTTGTGTTGCTCCAGGCGACCGGTGATGTCCTCGATCTGGTCACGGACGTGCTCATAGCGCTGCAGCAATTTGGCAGCGTCGCGTCCCTTGCCGAGCAGGCGACCGAACCAGCCCGCTTCGCGGTTCGGGTCGAGACCGCTGAGATCGAAGCCGCGCAAGGTCAAGACCATGTCGTTGAGCGCGTCTCCAGCGGGCCCCACCTCCTTGACCCGCACCCGCTCGAGCATGCTGTCTGATACCGTTGTCAGTTGTTCCTGAGCGCTACTGCCAAAAAACAGCACCGAATGGCTGTCGTTGAGGTCAAGTTCGGCCAACAGGGCTGTTACGTCGCCAGGCTCCATCGGCTTCGACAGCATGGCCGTCGCGGCATGGTCGGCCGCTGAGCCTGGCTGCTGGTCTTGTGGGGGCAAGTCGGTTTCGTGTTCTCTAGGCGGTTGCATGGCCGCGGACCTCCAGGGCTTAGTCAGGTTATACCTTCACGCTTGAGCTGTTTGCGCAAGACCTCGATCTGTACATCGAGGTCGAATACTTGGTGCTCGGCCAAGCGGTTGAGCTGTTGCCCGAACACCTTCTCTATCTCAATCAGCACGTTGCGGAAATTTTGTTCGAGTTCCTGGCCACGTGCCAAACGGTGGGTCTTCGCGTAGCGGCTGGCCACGCGTTCAGCGCCCTCGAGATATACGTTCAGGAACTTGCGCGCGCGAAAACGTTCTTCCGGACGCGCAACCATCTGGTCGAGAATTGCCCTTCCCTGGACACCGATCCGCAGCAGGCGCTGCTCGAGTTCGCGATTGCCGATGCGCAAGGCCGATTTTTCAATCGCCAGGATCCTCAGCTCGGCCTGGGCCAGCACCTTCTGCAGGGTTTTGTCATGTACGGCCTTTTGCGGCACGCCGAATGCCTCGCGCGGATGGGGTAGCCGATACGCCATGTGGAACCCCGCCATGGCAAGCAAGCCAAACGCGGCGCTCACCAATCCATTCTGTCCGACAGCGCCATAGGCCGCGACTACAGTACCGGCGGCTACCGCCAGCGCGGCCGTGTACTTATGCGGCATGGCCCAGGAACGCGTGAAGTGGCGCTCCGGGGCCACCAGTTCCTCGAGGATTCCGCGGCGGTTGAAAAATGCACCTGCCGCGACAAGCCCGAATGCCAACGCGGCAGCGGCAGCGGCGGAAAAAGCGCCGCTGGCCAACGAGATGATCGTGGCGAACGCCAGCGGTGTGGCAAGGACATACAGCAGCCCGCCACGCAGGCCCAATCGCGAACGCCGCCAGGACGCGAAATGCTGATGCGCATCGCGCGCGGCCCTGATCAGGTCATCGAGGCGTGGATCCACACCCGGGCTGCTGTGTCTAGAAGGCATGAATAAATGCCTGGCATGACACCAGGCCCACACTGGCAAGCAGAACGAGCGATCCGAGAATTCTCACCCACATTGCCACGCCGCTCCCAAACAGAGTCAAACGTCGAGTTTGAACGGACTTGTCGATTGTTGCCAGCGTCAAGGCGATGGTAGAACAACCGCGACCCATGTTGATCTGGGGCGCGCTTGTCTCCCAAACGCCGAATGTCCCTGTATAGAGCAAGGTCGAATCACGTCGCACGCGACCGTTTTGCGGTTGCATCGCACGCACTGTGTACTTAATGTCTTGCGTCTCACGAATTGAATCTTGGAATCGGGGAGATGCGCATCATGTCAAAGAGTTCTGGAAGAAGGTTTCTGGCGGGCTTGCTTATGGCCTTCCTGGCTACGTCCGTCCTGGCCGCGGATACTTTTGTGTTCACGGCGATCCCCGATCAGGATGAAGCGCGTCTTCGTGAGCGGTTTGACAAAGTCGCCGTTTATCTCACCAAGGAACTGGGTGTCGAAACCCGATATATCCCTGTGAAGTCTTACGCGGCAGCCGTGACCGCCTTCCGTAACGATCAGGTGCAGCTTGCCTGGTTTGGAGGCCTGTCCGGTGTGCGTGCCCGCCAATTGGTAGACGGCTCGGAGGCGATCGCGCAGGGCGTCGAAGATCCAGTATTCGAGACATACTTCATCGCTCACGCAAGCACGGGGCTGACGGCTGCGGAAGCCTTTCCACAAGGGATCGCGGGCAAGGTGTTTACCTTCGGCTCGAAGGGTTCGACGTCAGGCCGACTGATGCCGGAATACCACATACGCCAGCACTTCGGTAAAGCCCCCGAAGAGGTGTTTGAAAAAGTCGGCTTCAGCGGAAATCACTCAAAAACGATCGCCCTAGTGCAGTCGGGCGCTTACCAGGTAGGCGCGGTCAACTTCAAGGTCTGGGAGACAGATCTGCAGACTGGCAAGGTTGATCCGAAAAAGGTTTCCGTGATCTGGAAGACGCCGCCGTATCCCGACTATCAATGGTCCATCCGCGGCGATGTCGACGCCCGTTGGGGTGCCGGCTTCAAGGGGAAGGTACAGGCAGCGCTACTGAATATGCGAGACCCGGATCTGCTGGCTTCTTTTCCTCGCAGCGGTTTCATATCCGCTTCGAATTCGGACTTTCAGCCTATCTTGGACGTCGCCCGCGAAATCAAATTAATCGATTGATTGCCGGTTGCTCGTAGAACTCGTCAGCGAGAATCTTGGCTACGGCAGTGACCCTGTTCTGCGCGACGTCTCGTTGTGCATAGAGACCGGAGACAGAATCGCCCTGGTGGGGGAGAGTGGCGCGGGTAAATCCACCTTGCTTACGGCGTTGCAGGCACGATTAAAGGAGCGGGTGGCGCTGGTGCCGCAGAACCCTGGCCTGGTCGCGTCTTTGAGCGTTTTCCACAACATCTACATGGGGCGTCTGCATCGACACCCTACCTGGTACAACCTGCTCAATCTCGCCTGGCCTCGCCGCCGGGAAATAGCCTCGATCCGCCCGCTGGTTGCGCGTTTGGGGCTGGAGGAAAAACTGTTCGAACCGGCCGGTGCGCTATCTGGCGGACAACAGCAGCGGGTCGGCTTGTGTCGGGCGCTTCATCAGGGCGGCGACCTGGTCTTGGCCGATGAGCCCGTGTCCGCAGTCGACATTCACCAGGCACGCACAGTTCTGGATGCCCTGCACGATCACTTCGACACGGTGGTTCTCGCTATGCACGATGTGGAGTTGGCCCTTCGCTACTCGTCGCGCATCATCGGTCTGAAAAAAGGTCGTATTGCCTTCGACCGACCAAGTGCAGGCCTGAGCAACGCGGATCTGGATTTCCTGTACAGAGATAGCGATGGCGCTCGCCACTGATACCGCACGCGGTCTGCGGCCACGCTATTCGTCGAGCGTCACCGTCAGTTTCGTGTTCGTCGCGATCGCGGCGGTCTGTCTTTTTTTTGCCGATGTATCGATTTCCACCATCGACCCTTGGTCTGAAATCAAACGTATGGTCTGGGGTACGCTCACGCCGGACTTTCTGGCCGTGGAGACGATCGGGACGGCAATCCTGCAAACCGTAGCCTTTGCGCTCGTCGGTGTCGCATTGGGGGCTGTCGGCGGCTTCATTTTGGCACAGTTCTTCCATTTAGGGCCGGTGCGTTGGGCCTGTGCTTTCGCGCGCGCCATCCATGAACTGTTCTGGGCCTTGATCTTTCTGCAGATGCTCGGGCTGTCGCCGCTCACCGGCGTCCTCGCCATCGCGATTCCTTATGCGGGCATCTGCGCCAAAGTCTACGCCGAGACCCTGGATGAGGCGCAACCGTTGGCGCTGAAGGCACTGCCGGGAAATGCGGCGACCATATCGACGTTTTTTTATGTGCGCCTGCCGGACGCCTGGGTCCACATCAAGAACTACACATGGTACCGGTTCGAGTGCGGGCTGCGCTCCAGTGCTGTACTGGGGTTTGTTGGCCTGCCGACACTCGGTTACTACCTTGAGACGGCATTCAATGAGGGTAACTATTCAGAGGCCTCGGCGTTGCTCATCATTTTCTACATAATGATCGCGACACTGCGCCTGTGGCTGAAGCCCAAACTGTTGGGGCTCTATTTGCTCATTGCACCTTTCTTGCTGGGTGGGGCTTCCGACATTCGCCTGGAGAACATCAGGCGATTCTTCACAGAAGACATCGTGCCGGCGCCGATACGCCACAGCAGCCTATTGGAAGCCCAGACCTGGACAAACCTCGGCGACTGGCTCGCCATGCTGATCACCGATCAGGCCTTACCCGGCATTGTTGCGACCGTCCTGCTGACACAGATCGCGCTGGTGGGTACGGCGTTTCTCGCATTGGCCCTGTTTCCGATCATCTCGGAGAAATTTTTTGGCCGTATCGGACGTACCCTGGGGCATCTGTTTCTCGTGATCGTGCGTTCCACCCCTGAGTTCATTCTCGTATACGTGTTTCTGCATTTCTGGGGCCCGTCCATGCTGCCGGCAATCGTCGCATTGTCGTTGCACAACGGCGCCATCATTGGACACCTGCTTGGACGCTACAGCGATGAGGTACTCCTGCGTCCGGATAGCGGCAAGGGACTGAACCGCTACGCATTCGAGATCTTGCCGCGGGTATACGGCCAGTTCCTGGCGTTCCTGTTCTATCGTTGGGAGGTCATCATGCGTGAGACCGCCATACTCGGTATTCTGGGCATAGCCACGCTGGGTTTCTATATCGACAGCGCCCTGGCTGACATCCGCCTGGATCGCGCGGTCCTGCTCATCCTGATAACTGCGCTGCTGAATCTTGGCATCGACGCCTTGTCGCGTGCGATACGCGCTCGATTGCGGATCAACACGCGGCTCGCGTCCTGTCGGGACTAGTGGGCCAAGTGGAAAGTTCTGTAACGGTCAGCCACGCCACAAGCATCGTGGGCGGTGTTGCGTTTCTTGCCAAGGGAGGGGCCATTGCCTGCGAAACGCGCCTTGATTCACACGCGCACAGTGGCTCTGATTGTTACAGAACTTTCCACTTGGCCCACTAGCCCAGCCCCAGCACCTTGTGGCAAACCAATTGATTCGTTTCAATCATCGCGATTCGGCAACATCGATCGAAACTCATTTTGAAAAGCTGAAGTGTATTAGCCGGGACGTGATCTGACAGTTACCGGTTCTGTGTCGGCGTAAGCTTCCTGCGCACTAAGCATTCAAGGCCTCTGCATGGTATGCGATGTGCTCGCCGATGAAGGTCGCGATGAAATGATAGCTGTGGTCATAACCTGACTGCCGGCGCAGTTGCAAAGGTATCGCCGCCTGCTCACAGGCCGCCTCCAGGGTTTCGGGCAGCAACTGCCCTTCGTCGAGAAACTCGTCGGCGGTGCCTTGGTCAACCAGTATCCCGGGCACCCTTGCGCCGGCATTGATCAGCTCGATAGCGTCGTAAGGCAACCAGCTCTCGCGATCATCCCCAAGATACGCACTAAAACAGCCCCTGCCCCAGGCACACTGCATCGGGTGGCAGATCGGCGAAAAAGCTGACACCGATCGATAGGCCTCGGGATGTTTCAAGGCACAGATCAGTGCACCATGCCCGCCCATGGAGTGACCGCTGATCGACTTGCGCCCCGGCCGCAGCGGAAGAGATGACTCGAGCAGTGCCGGCAGCTCTTTGGTGACATAGTCATACATCCGATAGTGACGGACCCAAGGTTCCCGGGTGGCGTTGACATAGAAGCCAGCGCCTTGGCCGAGGTCGTAACGGTCCGGCTCGTCCGCCACGTCTTCGCCACGCGGGCTGGTATCCGGCATCACCAGCGCCAATCCGTGTTCCGCGGCATAGCGTTGGGCACCCGCCTTCACCCGCACGTTGTCATCGGTACAGGTCAGGCCGGATAACCAGTAAAGGGCTGGCACCTGCCGCGTCTGCGCCTGCGGCGGCAGATAAACCGAAAAGGTCATCTCACATCGGCAGCCGACAGAATCATGGGTATAGCGATTCAGGTAACCGCCGAATTCCTTGATACGTTCGATCTGCTTCATACCGACCTCAGAAAATGATGACCGAGCGGATGCTCTCGCCGCTGTGCATCAGATCGAATGCACGATTGATGTCTTCGAGGCCCATCGTGTGGGTCACCATGCTGTCGAGTTCGATCTCGCCACTCATGTAGCGATCGACGTAGCCTGGCAGCTCAGTCCGCCCCTTCACGCCACCGAAAGCACTGCCCTTCCAGGTTCGCCCGGTAACGAGCTGGAACGGGCGGGTGCTGATCTCCTGCCCTGCCCCGGCCACACCGATGATGGTCGACACGCCCCAACCGGTGCGCGTGCACTCCAGTGCATCGCGCATCACCTGCACGTTACCGATGCACTCGAACGAATATTCAACGCCGCCCTTGGTCATCTCGACGATATGTTCGACCATGCTGCCGCTGACGTCGGCAGGATTGACGAAATCAGTCGCGCCAAGGGCCTTCGCCATCGCCCATTTAGCCGGATTGACATCGATCGCGATAATGCGGGAAGCCTTGGCCATCACAGCGCCCTGCACGACGGAAAGGCCGATCCCGCCGAGTCCGAATACGGCGACCGTGGAACCAGACTCGACCCTGGCCGTGTTGAGTACAGCACCAATGCCCGTGGTAACACCACATCCGAGCAGACAGACCTTGTCCAGCGGCGCAGCCTTGTTGATCTTGGCCAAGGCGATCTCCGGCACCACGGTGTATTCGGCAAAGGTCGAACAACCCATGTAGTGATAGATCGGCTTACCATTCTGCGAAAAGCGGCGCGTGCCATCGGGCATGTAGCCGGTCCAGACCGTACCGGCGATGGACTGGCAGAGGTTGGACTTGGTCGAGTTGCAGTATTCACAATCGCCGCACTCGGGGATATACAAGGGGATAACATGATCACCGGGCTGCAGCGTCTTCACGCCAGGACCGCATTCCACCACCTCACAGCCCCCTTCATGACCGAGCACGCAGGGAAAGGCCCCTTCCGGGTCTTCGCCGGACAGCGTGAATGCGTCGGTATGACAGACGCCGGAAGCGATAACTTTCAGCAGCACCTCGCCTTCGCGCGGTCCTTCGACTTCAATCTCCTCGATTTGCAGGGGTTTTTTCGGCTCCCATGCCACTGCGGCCTTGCACTTCATTGGATTCGCCTCCGGATTTTTTATGGTCAACGTTTATAACAGGATTCCTGCATCATTCGAAGGTTCGTCGTTGATCGCCGGGACTATTTCAAAAATGAGCAAGTCCACCCCCTGGCGGCACCATTTTCTGGTGGCAATGTTGGTGGCGCCGCACTCGTTTCCGTAAACGACACAGCGCTGAACCAAACGCATGAACGCTGCTTGGCCGGGCTGCTGCTGTGTCAGCGGGCCCGCTCCTCACTCTGGAAAAACGTCCAGGCGAACGCGGTAAAGACGCTTGCAGTCAGTTCGTCATTGAATAACGGGCTGTCGTCGTTGGCAGCACCGCTATGGACGCCCAGCCGGGTGCCGACGATCAGGCGAATGCTCTTGTCGAAGCGCTTCGACACACCGAAGGTGATATTGGTGCCGAGATAGCCCGCATCGGCATCATAGCTGCGACGCGAAGGGGTGACGTATTTAGGTTTTACCGTGTAAAAGTAGTCCATCAGTCTCTCAGTCCCGAACAACGGTCCAATACTGGCGGATATTCTGAGATCCTGAGCGCTGACATGCTCCAGGGAGTAATTCAACTTGGGGTTGAACACGAAGCCACGATGGTCAAGTGACGAGAAATCCGTCGAGTAGATTGCCCGCGCCTGCAGATTGAGATTCAGCTTTCTTTCGCCAGGCTCGTTGATCAATTTGATTATCAACTGCGGCCCGATACCGAAAAGAAAATCCAGATCCGGCATGTCGCGACGGGCCTTGTTGTTGTCGGAATCGACCGGAAATGCCGCGCTGAGGCTGACATCGAATTCGTAGCGATCGGTATCGATAAAGCGGCCGCTTATCGCCCCCCTGTTGTCTTCGCCGCCGACACGCAGAATGTCGCCACGGTAGATAAGGATAGGAACCGGGAGCGCCCGAAAGGTGTTCTGTCCGGCAGCGGGGA
>Ga0265306_10000970_pt1 | contig 14040 bp, 12 predicted proteins | sample Helome_3_FD_192493 | JGI IMG/M metagenome (GOLD analysis project Ga0265306, IMG submission 192493) | Marine sediment microbial communities from subtidal zone of North Sea - Hel_20160420 (Illumina Assembly) | ecosystem: Environmental > Aquatic > Marine > Subtidal zone > Sediment ...
AATCCCTGGCTTTTTGATCGAGGCGCTGCAGTCGTTTGACCCAATCGTTAAAAGCAGTCTCATCATCGATCTCGGCGGCAAATGAGGCTAAAAATCGATCTGTCCGCAGATAGGGGTGATTTTTCAGGCGAAATTCTCCCGGGTCCCGTATTCTTGCTTGCTTCAGTTCTTGATCCAAAGCCGCGAAAAAATCCGCACACTGGCCTGCCGGAGTGTCCTGACCCAGATAGGGAGACCGCACCGGTTGGGGCGTGTAGGCACAACCTGTCAAAATTAAGAATAATACCAGGAAAATATTAAGAGGTCGGTTCAAAATTATTTCCTCCCAAGAGCCGGTTTACCTGATCTTCAGGCGGGTCTACTTCGTATCTTTCGCCGTTTCGGATTGAACGGTTGATACGAAAGACATGTGTTTATTCGACTGTAGCTCAACTACCTTTTAGCTGCGACCAGCTCATATAACAACCCTTTTTGGGCTATAAGTTCCTCATAAGATCCCATCTCTTCGACTTTGCCGGATCTCATCACCCCGATTTTATTGAAATTTTTTATGATATCCAATCGGTGAACCACGGCAATCAGGGTTGTGTTCCCTTTCCAGTGGGTATTGAGAACGGTTTGAATCCGTGCCTGGGAACGGTTGTCCAGGGCTGAGGTGGCCTCGTCCATGATTAATATTCCAGGGTTTTTAAGAAACGCCCGGGCAATGGCAATTTTCTGCCGCTGGCCGCCGGAAAGCCGGTCGCCCCGGGTGCCGACCTGGAATTGCAAACCGATTTCAAGCACGGTCTCCAGAAGGTCTTCTTCGATCAATAGCTGGACGATCTGTTCGTTGATGGCATCCTGAATCTGAGGACTGCTTGTTTTCAGTTTGCCGAAGAACAAATTGTTGAGAATAGTATGTGAGACGATGTAGTCTGATTTGCGGTAAAAGGAAAAAGCCCCGGGATGTTCGTTATATATCATTTCTCTGAAAAGCTGGCTGGCGGCTACAATTTGCCGGTCAAGATCCTCGGGCAGCTTAACCATCTTGTGCCGTCCGGGAATAAAGCGCAGGGCCAACTCAAGCAACATTGTGCTTTGCCCGGCATCTGCCGGCAACCGGCTGCTCTTATTCAGTAGTTCTGCCAGGTTCTTGTATTCCTGCAGTTCATCCGCCCGGATGGGACTCTGTTCAAAAAATGCGGCGTCGGGCGGAAGCTCGCCGAGGATGTTGACGGTCTGCTGACATATTTGACAGCCAAGGGCGACCAGCGGTTCGATGAGATCTACTTTTTGGAGAAATCGCAGGAAAAACGTATTCTTTGAGAGGTTGGGTTCCCTGAAGGCTTCCAGATTGGCGCTGCCAAAGGTCAGATTTTTCGCCACGGTTGAGTAAAACAGATATTTTTCTTTGTCAAAAAACTCCACATGGTCGGCTAAAGGTGCACTCAGGCGGCGCACCAGTTTTTTGCGAATCCGTATCAGCCTGGGAATTAGCTCCCCATGGCCATCGACATCGAGCACGGAGTTCAGGCCAAAGCGCAAGACGTCGGGAAACAAACCGGTTTGCTGGATGGTCTCGATCATCTGGTCGAGATCAGGCAAAACAGGCTGAATATCCGGGTTGCCGGGACCCAATTTAGAAACCGATCCATAGAGCAGGTTTTCCTCGATGGTGCCGTCAAAAATAAAGGGGGATTGGGATACCAGCCCAATATTTACCGCGATATCTCGCTTGGTCAGTTCCGCAACCTCCCGCTTGCCGATGCGCACACTTCCACCGGTATACTTGTAAAGCTGGCCGATGCAGCCGGCCAGGGTGCTTTTGCCGCTGCCCGAAAAACCGACCAGGGCCAATTGCTCCCCGGCCTCGAGGGTCAGGTTGACATCGTTCAACAGCTGGATGCCCTCTGCGGCAGTAAATGAAAGGTCTTTTATCTCGATGCTCCCTTCCAGTTCAAACGGCTGGCGACCTTCGGGCTCGGTTGCAAACTCGGGCATAACGTCAAAATATTCCATGGTCCGGCGGTAGCTGACCGATGCCTCCTGATAGGACTGATAAAAATCGATCAGTTCTCTCCAGGGATCGAAAAGCTTTTCCTGGGCTGACAAAAAGGCCACCAGGGCGCCCAGTTCCATTTGACCCTTGATGGTCAGGTAACCGCCCAGCAGAAAGATGATGAAGGGACTGAAGCTGGTAAAGAGATTGCTGCTGACCTTGATGCCCTGGCGATAGAGGTTCCAGGCGATCCTGATTTTTTCCAGTTTGTAGGCCAGGACATCGAACTTGCGGCTTTCGATGTGATGGGCGCCATTGCCGTGAATTTCGTGGATGCCCGAAACGGCTTCGGCTATTTTACCTGAAAAGTCACGGGACACATCCACCCGCTTTTTATTCTCGGCGTTGGCGCGTCGCTGCAGACTGGGGAGAACGAAAAGCGCCAGGGGGTAAATGGCAAACGAGACGGCGGCCAATAGTGGGTTCAGCCAGAGCAAATAAACCGTAAATGCAATCAGGCTCAGGACACTGGTCAGTGGGACCGCAACGGCCAGCCCCACAAAATCGCCGGCGGTAGCAAGCTCGGATGCGAAGGACTGGACCACCATCCCCGGCTGGGTTCTTCTGAAGAAACCCAGCGGCAGACTCAGCATGTGACGATACAAATCCTGCCGCATGGCGGTCAGGGCGCGCTGTCCGATGATCGTCTGCAGATAGCCGATCAGATATTTGAGGGCACCGGCAATGATCACAGCCACCAGGTAGAAACCGCAGTAAATCAGCAGCAAATCAAAGGCCTTCAAATTGATGGCCTGGTTGACAATGCGTTTTTGCAATTCCAGCGGGATGACGCGAATAAAGACGGTAATAAACACCGTCAGCATCAAAAAAACCTTGAGCTTCTTATTGCCGGCAAAAATCCAGGAAAGCAAAGATCTTTTGACAATAGACGTTTGGGTTGGATCCATGATTGAAAGCTCCATCGTGATTATATTGGTGAACATTCCTTATTCATTTTATACAATACCCGGGCTCAACTGGTATTGACATAACAACTCAATTGGGCGAAAATCGAACTCAAATTTGCAGTCATTTTGCAGGATTTGTCAAGGACTATAGCCGGGGTAAAACAGACCCTTTGGGCAATGGGGGCTGTTAAATGATAGAGCTCACCATAGGGAAAAAAGAAGAGCTGGACAAACTCAGAAAAGATCTGGATTCCAGGTTCAGCAGATTCAGGAGGGGCTTCGGCGTGCCGCGCGCATTTCTGGAACGGACCGAAAAATTTGCGACATCCCTGACGGACACCGGAGACTACCTGGTTCTGAAGACCGAACTCCCGGGTGTCCAGGCCGATAATATTCAACTATCCGTCAACTTTGCCCTTTAACACGACGGAGACACTCGAACCCTTAAAAGACATTATCGGTCAGCAGCGGGGGGTTGAAGCATTTCGCTTCGGTATCGATATGGATAAGCCGGGCTATAATGTGTTTGTCACCGGAACCGCCGGATCGGGGAGAATGGCCACCGTCAGGCGGCTGCTGGAGGAAATGTCCAAAAAGGAAGGAAGCCCTGAAAACCTCTGCTATGTGAATTGTTTCAAAGATCCGGAGTCTCCGGTTCTGATTCGACTTCCCGGCGGTAGCGGCAGCACCTTTAAACGGGATGTTAAAAGCCTGGTGGATCGGCTGAAAAAGGAAACCCCGCAGCTTTTTGAAAGCCAGGAATACCTGAAAATAGGGGTCTGCTCTTGACTCTTGTTAATCTATGGTATTAATTTTTCAACCCGTTTTCTTAACCTTCGGTCCTGAATAATCAGTGTTTTCATTCTTTCAATAGCGCTTATACATGCTCAATCTCCGTATGGTTGGAGATTTCGGAATTAGTTGTGCACAGATCCTGGATGGATAGTTTGTGAACATCATCATTGCCGGTCAGTCTTGCAAAATCTTTGATCTCTTCAGTTGATACCCGCAAAAAATTTTCCAGGCGCCCGGCGGATGCGTCCACATCTAACCGTGCTCGCAACTCCGAATCCTGGGTGGAAATCCCCATGGGACACTTGCCCGTATTGCAGATGCGGTACTGGCGGCAGCCGATGGCAATCAGAGCCGTGGTTCCGATGGCAACGGCATCGGCTCCCAGGGCCAGCGCTTTGGCAAAATCAGCAGATACGCGCAACCCGCCGGTGATCACCAGCGATACCCGGTCGGCACCTCTTTCGTCAAGAAACTTGCGGGCCCGATACTGGGCAAACAGGGTGGGGATGGAGGCCGCGGCTTTGACAAATTTAGGTGAAGCGCCGGTTGCGCCTGCCCGGCCGTCAATGGTGATAAAATCAGGTTCTGCAAACAGCGCAACTTCCAGGTCCGCTTCGATATGACCGGCGGCGAACTTAATACCTATCGGCTTTCCTTCCGATGCATCGCGCAGCCATTGAATCTTTTTCTTCAAATCTTCCCTGGTTTTGATATCATCAAAATGGGCGGGGCTGATAATGTCTGCGCCTTCTTCGAATCCTCTGATTGCCGCAATTTCTTGGGTGACTTTGTTGCCCGGTAAGTGGCCTCCCATCCCGGGTTTGGCGGATTGGCCGAATTTTATCTCGATGGCATCCACCTGTTTCAGATTTTCTTCATTGACACTGTATTTATTGGGGACATATTCGAAAATATACTTGTAAGAGCTATGCCGGGATTCGGGCAGAATGCCCCCTTCTCCGGAGCACATGGCGGTTTTCACCGCCGCACTGCCCCTGGCAAGCGCCAGCTTGGCTTCTTTGGACAGGGCTCCGAAGGACATATGGGTGATGTAAATCGGGGTTTCAACCACAAGCGGCTGCTCGGCGCCCGGTCCGATGATTGTGCGGGTGTTGACGAGATGGTCGAGGTTTAAGGGGATTTTGGCCAGCTGGGCGCCTTTAATCAGAATATCATCCCAGGAGAAGGTCGGTTTGCGGGTGCGCATGGGTTCGATGATGGACTCACCGGTTTCGGCCATGGTATGGATGTCGGCCATGTAGGTCTCGAAATCATCAAACGTTTTTTCAAACACTTCCGGCTGACCGGTCGCCGGACCGGTGACGGCGGACAGCGAATCAGAGCCGGATCTGCCGTCGTCAACCGGTCTAAACATCGGTTTACCGGATTCACAGACGTGACAGGCCCAGTCGTTGGAGACCTGGTCCCATGTCACGCCTTCTTTTTCTTCATTATATTCGGTATCACAGACTGAACATCTATAAACCGTCATGGTGATCCCTTTAGAAATCTAAATTAGCGGGTTCGTAATACTCCTTCGGATTTTTACAGGAGGGGCACTTGGGCGGCGGCTCATTGCCTTCAAAGATATAACCGCAAACCCCGCATTTCCATTTAATCGGTTGCTCGCGTTTATACACCGTGCCGGCTTCCACCATCGCAAACAGTTTTTTATACCGTTCCCGGTGATGGGCCTCGATTTTAGCCACCTGTTTGAAAGCGATCTCGGCCGCTTTTTCGCCTTCTGCCGCGGCATCCGCTGCAAAGTCCGGATACATGCTCTCCACCTCGTAGTCTTCGCCGCCGAAAGCCTCTTTGAGATTGGTGGCGGTATCTCCGATGCCGTTCAGCAGCTTAAGGTGATCTTTGGCATGCTGCATTTCATTTAAGGCGGTTTCTTCGAAGATCTTGGCGATGTAATGATAGCCTTCCTCCCGGGCAACTTCGGCAAAAAAAGTATACTTGTTTCTGGCCTGTGATTCGCCGGCAAATGCAGCTTGTAAGTTGTCTGTGGTTTTACTCATGTGTTTTCTCCTTTCGATTATTGGTGGTTGAATTATGGAATAATAATCCCCAAAAGGGAGTTCAAAATGGTTGCTCTAAATTGCCTAAGGATATGGAGTATTGGAGTAAGGGAGTGTTGGAGTAATGGAAAAGCATCGGTGCATACTTTTTCCAATAATGCAATACTCCAGTACCCCAGTACTCCGTGTGCGATACTCTCGTTAATTTATTATAACCTGCCAAGTTGAACCTATAATGACTTTTTGTTGTTCTAAAGTCTAGGGGGAAACATTCCCCGGGCTGCTGCATTTATCACATATACCCTTCAGGACCACCCGGCTGGTAAGCACCGTAAAGCCTCGGCGCACATGATCCGGTATTTTGAGGTTGTTGTATTCATCATTATGGAAATCGAGTATTTTCCCGCAGGAAACGCAGTGCAGGTGATGATGATCTGCTACGTTAGGGTCAAAGCGTTTGGCGCCGCCGTATACTTCCACCAGATCCACAATGCCGATTTCAGCAAATGTCAGCAACGTGCGGCTCACGGTGTCGTAGGAAATATTGGGAAATTCTTTTTTGACGATTTGAAACATGGCATCCACGGTCGGATGCGCTGTGGAATCAAATAGCTCCCGGTAAATCGCCATACGCTGGGGCGTTACTTTGAGGTTGTGCGCTTGGCACTTTTCAATAAAATCCTGTAACAGCGTATTGGCCTCCCCTTTCTGCATAGGACTCTTAAATAAGATTAATACTTACTTGTCAAGCAATAATTCCCTCCATATTTCGGAACTTATTTTTGAAAAGCGGTATAATCTGATAACACAAAAAAAATGATGGCGTCCGCTTGAGACGCCATCATTTTTTTTACCTGCAATCTGGTTCTTACTTCACAGAGTAGTCCTTATCGGTAGGGTTCCTGGCAGGTCCCCTCGATCTGAATTTTATCGAACAATGAATATTGCTCGAACAGCTCGACAAGTTCGGCCTTTAACAAGTTGGCCTTATCGACGGCGTTCTGGTAGTCGGTTTTAAGCAAGTTGATTTTGTCCATGGTCTTTAAATATTCTTCACGGAATAATTCGGCCCCTCTCTCCATGCCCCGACCATATTCATCTTTGAGCGAACTTAACCCGTTTTTCGCGGCAATGATATACTCTTCTTTCAGAGAGACCAGCTTTTCAAGGGCTTTTTCATATTCATCCTTCAAATAGCTGGCGCCTTTTTCTTCCGCGTGCTGGTATTGATTGATCAGTTCCTGGAGCAAATCGTTGACCGAAACGATTTTATCGACCCGGAAAGCATTGCTGCCGGCAAAGGCAAAACCCTTATCCAGGATCCCCTGGCGGGCATTGTCAAGGGCCAGTGAGATACAGTAGCGGGCGTTTTTGATGTCACAACTTTTAAGGCATCTCCAGGCGCACTTAAATCCCATCTTTTTTCCGGCGGCGATATCCTTTAAAAAGCTGTTTCTGATCGCCCGGCCGGGCAGACCTACCGGGCTTTTAATAATTTCGATGTCATCCTCGCGGCAGGCAACATAGGATTCCTTGAACCTGATATTGGCATCACATTCATGGGTGGCCACAAAGCGGGTCCCCATCTGGACGCCGCTGGCACCCAGTTTGAATGCCTTGTAGATATCAGCGCCCGTAAAAATACCGCCGGCAGCAATTACCGGGATCGTCCGGTGGAATTGACCCTCAAAGGTTTTGATCTCAGCCACAACCTCGGGCAATATCCGTTCAAGTGCGAAATCAGGGTCATCAATTTGTTCCGCCTTAAATCCCAGGTGCCCGCCGGCTTTGGGCCCCTCGACCACCACCGCATCGGGGACATCCTTATATTTCTTCGACCACGATTTGAAGATCAACGCGGCCGCCCTGGCGGAGCTTACGATCGGAATGACTTTAACCCCGGCCGCCCTTAGATCTTCAACCGGAATTCCCTTGATCGGCAGCCCGGCGCCCAGAAAAACAATATCGATTTTTTCCTCAATGGCGACCCTGAGAAGATCAGGATAATCATCCACTGCCACCATAATATTGACCCCGAGGAGGCCCGAGGTCTTTGCTTTGGCCTTGCGGATTTCCTTTCGCAAGATGATCGCATTGGCATCTTTATTTTTGGCATAATATTCGGGGTCCAGCATTCCGATTGAATTGGCGGCGATAACGCCGATGCCGCCCTCACTGGCCACGGCGGAAGCCAATCCCGAAAGAGATATGCCAACCCCCATGCCTCCCTGAACAATGGGCAGTCTGGCAACGGCATCACCGATTCTGAGTTTCGGCATCTTCGGCCATTGAATTCCGGAGAAATCAAACCTTGGCCATTCCATATTGCGTAGATCCAACTTTGGTAGTTGCAGCCTTTTTAACATACTAAAATCCATGCAAGGATTCTCCTTTCCCGGCGGAGAAAACCCTAACCGGGGCTCTGTTAAATAAATGACATTATAGAATAGGTTATTCAACGGAAAAAGTAAAGGGGAAAAAAGTCGTAAAAGGGAGGATGATCGCGTTAAACATCGCCTAAAAGACGCAAAATTTCAAATTGGACAGGGCTATAAGAGGGAGGGAAAAAGACAAAGGCCGTTTTTGGGGTCGAATTTTTAGTTATGATATGATGGTCCACAAAAAAGGGGCTCCGAATCGGAGCCCCTTTTCGCTATTTGATTTAAATTAATAGTGCAAATACATTGGCTTAGGCCGCTTCCATATCACGACGGTCGGACATATCCATCAGGACACGTTCTCTGGCTTTGTCGATCCCCAGTTGCTTACGTTTTTTGTCAATGTGGGCAATCATTAAACGGGCCATTTCATAGGGATCGGTCGCAAAACCCCATTTGCCCATACCCCGTTCTTCGAGTTCTTCAAACAGGTGTTTGTGGAATTTGGTACCTTCAACAATGGGGAAGGTCACTCCGAATACCGTGTAAACCCCCGAGGCGACGAAATACTGTCCGATACAGATGGCTTTCTCGCTCATATATTCGGGTGCACAGCCGGCCGCCGGCAGATCGGCAATGCTGTCTCCCAGGCCGCCTATTTTGACCATTTCGGAGGCGGCAATCAGAATCCGGCTGTTGTCCACACAGGCGCCCAGACCTAAAACCGGCGGCATGCCGACGGTTTCGCAGACTTCTTTTAAACCGGGTCCGGCCAGGTGTGCCGCTTCCGGTGTTGTCAGGCCGGCCTTGGCCAGCGCGATCTGCGAACATCCGGTCTGAAGCACCAGGACGTCATTTTTGATCAGTTCCTTTACCAGTTCCACGTGCAGCCAGTCCTGTTTTACCCTGGGATTGGTGCAGCCCACCACTCCAGCCACACCTCTGATGCGGCCATTGATGACGTTGTCATTGAGCGGCTTGTAGGAGGCCCGGAAGGTTCCGCCGAGCATGTAATTGATGTACTCGTGGGAAAATCCGTGCACACCGGTGTTGACAATTTGTGGAATTTCTATTGGCATGTTACGGTTTTTAAAGCGCCCAATGGCCTGGATGACGATTTCATCCGTGCACTCTTTGGGCTTATCTTCATGAAACTCCACGTGGGTGGCACCTTCGATATGGCAGCGCGGGTTGGTGGTGATCAGTTTTGTGCCGTAGCAGTCCGCCACTTTTACCAAACCCTGTTTAATGCACTGCACGTCCACACCCATGGCATCAACGGCGCCGGTGACGAGAACCGCCTCGGTTGACATAAAGTTACCGGCATGGGGAACCCCATGACGTACGAACATTTCCAGACCGGAACAGCACATTCCTACCAAATTGAGCCCCTTGGCCCCGGCGTCTTTGGCGGCCTGGATCAGGGTCGGTTCATTCACCGATTCGACGATGGATTCAAACAGATTGGGTTCATGGCCGTGAATGATGATATTGACCTGATCTTCTTTCAGGACCCCCATATTGACTTCCACCGCCACCGGGGACGGAGTTCCAAACAGGATATCGGAGATCTCCGTAGCCACCAGCGACCCGCCCCAACCGTCGGCCAGAGCGGCGCGGCTGCAGGCCTTGGTGATGTTTTCATAATGCTGGTCCACGCCCATGGTAGAGCGGTGCATCAACTCCATAATCTCGCGCATGGCGCCGCGGGGAACAATTCCCTCCTTGCGCCAGGTTTCCAGAGTCTTGGCCGGGACCCGTTTGGCAAAGGGAATTTCTCCATCGACCTGGGTGTAAGTGCGTTCGAGCTCATGATAGAGATCCATGGCAATATCTTTTAGTTCGCGACCCTCGGTTTCAATCCCAATGGATGCGGCGACGTCGATGCACTTTTGCGGATTTTTAATGCTGTAGTCCTTAATTTTTCCGTTTAACACATCACGGAAAAGGTCGAGCATACCCATGCCGTGGTCGGTGTGGGCAGCACTACCGGCAGCCACTGCACGCGCGAAGTTTCGCGCCATGATAGTATCTATGGTTGCCCCGCAGACACCCACCTTTGAATAGGGGTCTTTGGCATTGAGACGACAGGGTCCCATGAAGCAGTGCTTGCAGCAGGCCGAATCTTTCCCGATGGGGCAGGCCTTCATATTGGCCGCCCGGTCAAAAGCAGTTTCAACACCGTCTCGACGGGCCTTTTCAAGCATTTGGGCGGTTGCATCACAGCTGGTTACTGCATTAATATCGATCTCCTTTTTTCCGGAGATAATTTCTTTTTTAGCCATTTATTGCCTCCCTTCCTGGAATTATAATGATGAATTATACTGGCTTGATTAGAATCGGTTTAGGTTGTCTTCAGGCTAGAAAATTAGTAATGATTATCGGTTAAAACTTAACAAATGATTTTTGTTGAGTCATAAGCACACCGGTAACCGATTAATACTACAATTACTACAAATTCCATGCCAGATTTCTTAACTATACTAAAATTATCGGAATCAACACAAAATACCCGGTAACCTTTTTAAATTTATGTAAAATTCTGGGGAAAACGAAAAATTATTATCACCAAAAAACCGCAAATTTTGTCTTATGATACAGGAGTGTATCAATAATCTTTTGAGACGCTTTTCTGGTGTTTGAACCTATATACAGGTTAGTTGCTGGGCCCAGGAATAAAAGAATAACCAAGGAATCCTCAGTGGCAGGGCTTAAACTTAGAGTTAAGTGTCTCATTCGTATCGTCCAAGTCGGATGGAGGGTTACATTAGGCGCTATTGCACTTCTAACCTGTTTTGATATTTAGATTTTCTTAATTATTGTTTTTCTCAGTGGTTGTTGGTACGAATCTTGATTATTCATACAGCCGGCGACTGATCTATAGTTAAAAAATTCTTATGTTAATATGAGGCGATTTCTGCTATGGTAGCAGATCATGTAAATTCTTATAATTTTAGCGGCTTGTCATTGGTTTTAGGGAACAGAAGTCCGGCAGTTATAAGTATGGGTAGATTTTCAAATATATGAAAGGAAGTTCTTATGTCTCAATCTGAAGAAAATTCTCATCCGGATGTTAAGATTTTCTCTTTGAGTACCTGCAGTCATTGTAAAGCAACCAAAAGGTTTATGGGTGAATGTACCATAAAATATGAATTTATCGATGTGGACATGCTCAAGGGCGACGAAAGAAAAGCCATCATCGCGGACGTCAAAAAGTTTAATCCCCGTTGTTCTTTTCCGACGATTATCATCGGTGAAACGGTTATCGTCGGATTTAAGGAAAAGGAAATCAAGGAGGCTTTGGGAATGTAATGGATGCACAAGAGCTATATGAGAGAATGAAAAAAGTTCAGGAAGCCAAAGGATATTATTTCAACAAGGATAAAGAGCGCGCGTTGGAGTTGCTGGAAGCCTTGCTGGTAAACAAGGCGCGCTGTGGTTACATGGGCTGTCCCTGCAGACTGCTGGCCGATGACCGGGATGCCGATCGGGATATCATTTGCCCCTGTGTTTACAGCGTTCCGGATATCGAAGAATATGGCAGTTGTTACTGCAACCTCTATGTTTCAAAAGATTGGAACGAGGGGAACATTCCACACGAGTATGTGCCCGAAAGACGACCGCTGGAAAAGATGCAATTTTAAACTACACGCAAAGAGGTGTGATATGGAAGAATGCAAACCTATGTTAAATACGGGCCTGCGGGGTGTTGTTATTGCCGATACCAGAATTTGTGAAGTTGACGGTGCCAACGGCCGATTGATTTACAGGGGCTATCTGGTTCAGGACCTGGCGGAAAAGGCAACCTTTGAAGAAGTTTCTTTCCTATTGCTCTATGAGAAATTGCCAGATGAGAACGAGCTTGAAGAGTTCAAGCGACAACTTGCTGCGGATAGAGCTCTGCCTCCGGAAGTGATAGCTGCGTTGAAGACCCGGCCGAAAGATGCATTACCGATGGATGTTTTGCAGGCTGTTGTTCCGATGTTGGCCAACCATGATCCTGATATAAGGGATCAATCCCGGGAAGCCGTCTTGCGCATGGCAACCAGGCTGATTGCCCAATTCGCAACCATTATCGCGGCCTGGGATCGGATTCGCAACAATAAAGAGCCGGTTGAGCCGTCTCCAGATATGGATCATGCCGCCAATTTTCTGTACATGCTCAGCGGTGAAATACCCGAAGACGAGGTGGCCCGGTATCTGGATAAAGCGCTTGTGCTGCACGCCGAGCACTCCTTTAATGCCTCGACCTTTGCAGCCCGGGAAGTGGCTTCCACCAGGGCTCATATTTATGCGGCGGTCGCTGCTGCGGTAGGGTCCCTATCCGGTGATCTGCATGGCGGGGCCAACACACGGGTGATGGAAATGCTGTTTAAAATCGGTTCCCCCGAGGCGGTCAAAGACTATGTCAACCAGGAATTTGATGCCGGCCGGGTGATCTTTGGTCTGGGGCATGCTGTTTATGATACGGATGATCCCCGCGCCTACATTGTATCAGCCATGTCCAAGGCCATGGAAGAAAAGATCGGCAAGACCCGTTGGTATGAGATTTCCGCTTTACTCGAAAAAACAGGCAAAGCCGAATTTAAGAGACGTAAAGGCCGAGACATATACGTAAATGTGGATTTTTACAGCGGGTCGCTGTATCTGTCGCTGGGGATACCGGTTGATCTGTTTACACCGGTGTTTGGCATCTCCCGAATTTCCGGCTGGTGTGCGCACGTCATTGAGGAGCAATTTGCCGGTGCGGCACCCAAACCGATGCTTTATCGACCGGAATCCGAGTACGTCGGAGACTACTGCGGTCCCGATGTATGCGAATTTACGCCGATGGATGATAGATAGAGGAGCGGGTTACGGGTTACGAGTGTCGCGTTGCGGGCTAATATTTTGAGATTGCCTCTAATCTCAGGGAGGTCAGACAGGTTTGCAAAAGCAACTAAATCTGCGGATGACTTGTCAACGCAAAGTTATCCTGGAGGAATTGCGCAAAGTGGATACCCATCCCAGTGCTGATGAAGTCTACGTGATGGTCCGCAAACGCCTTCCCCGCATCAGCCTTGGGACGGTATATCGTAACCTTGAAATTCTATCCGAAAGCGGCGAAATCCAGAAGCTTGAACTTGGCTGCAACTTGAAGCGTTTCGATGGAATCGTAGAAAATCATTATCACATTCGTTGCATTCATTGTGATCGGCTGGTTGATGCTCCGGCGGATTTCGATGTCGCCATCAACCATGATTTAAAAAATGCAATTGAGTATAAGATCATCGGACACAAATTGGAGTTTATCGGAATCTGCCCCGATTGCAAAACCTAAAGCCTGCCTATGATTTTTACCTTTTAAAAATTTATTAACCACGAATTGACACGAATAATCACGAATTGTTGCAAATGTCAAAGGCAGTAGCACTTTTTATGAAGAAAGTAATTTCGTGAAATTTCGTGTTAATTTGTTGTTTTTTTTCAAAGGACATGACCATGAAGATTCTCATCACGGGAGGTTCGGGCTTCGTGGGGTCGAATCTCGCAACATTATTGCTCGGTAAAGGGCATCAGGTCATTGCCATTGGCAGGTCTGAGCCGCCACATCAATTGGATCCTGAGAACTATCATTTTGTTGCGGCGGACACCACCTCTAAAGGCCCGTGGCAAAAGGAACTTGCAGATGTTGATGCAGTGGTGAATCTGGCCGGGGCAAGCATTTTCAAGCGCTGGACAGAAAATTATAAAAAGAAAATTTATGACAGCCGCGTATTGACCACCCACAATGTCGTCGAAGCGCTGCCTTCCGGCACTAATCTTACCCTGTGCAGTGCTTCCGGAGTCGGATATTACGGTAGCCGAGGCGACGATGTCCTCAAAGAAGATGAAAGGGCCGGCAGTGATTTTCT
>Ga0265306_10000975_pt1 | contig 14028 bp, 10 predicted proteins | sample Helome_3_FD_192493 | JGI IMG/M metagenome (GOLD analysis project Ga0265306, IMG submission 192493) | Marine sediment microbial communities from subtidal zone of North Sea - Hel_20160420 (Illumina Assembly) | ecosystem: Environmental > Aquatic > Marine > Subtidal zone > Sediment ...
CTTAAATATTATTAAAGCGCCCGTTTTGCGGGCGCTTTTTTTATGTAGAGCAAGAGAATATTCCGTATTCCGAAAACCAAAAAGGCCCGATTTCAAGGTCGGGGCTTATTGCGGTAAGCTTTCATAGCTTGGTAGCTTACGGTGAAAAGAGTAAAAATATTAGCGACCGAACCGGCCACCACATAAATGCTTATCACAATGTTGATTAGATATGCATAGTCCTCCAACATTGGCTCATAAGATACCATGAAAGGGGAATGGCCAGAACAAAAGGAGAAATTACAGTCACTAAAATCAGCTGTGAGTAGTTAAACAATTCTTTTCTCCGAGGCTCTTAGAACTTTTTGATTAAATGTTCAAAAAGGTGCTTTTTTCAGCTAAATGTAGTTAGATGAAATCGTATGAAAATATTCCTTAATTTTATACTGTAAATAACACAAAATAAGTACGTTCTTAAGCTGCTTTTTAAACCAAGTGTCCATAAAGGGATTTGATTTAGATAAGTGCGATCAAAATACTGAAAATCAATTATTTGTAACGATACGTGGCATGCTGCCACCCCGACTTTGTTGAGGTCGTCACGCCTGAGGCGTGACCACCCCAACTACGTTCATCAAAGATGAACTTCGTTGGCCAAGCCAGACCAAGAGAATCCAATCACGAAAGTGGTTGGATTTTTTGTTTTCAAATTGTAATGCAAATATGTATTTAAACGGTGAAAACCAAAAAGATAATGAGGTGATAGGCTGCATTGGATTAACTTAAGCAACAACCCCTTTAAGGCTCTTTATAATAAGATGACTTCTATTCAGGCAAGTCCATTTTTTTTAGGAGGTTCTGAAACCGAGGTTCATCACGTATAAAGTCAAAAAGAGGATCTACACTAATATAAGGCATGTTACTGTCATGTTCTTCATATGCTTTTTCGAGCCATTCCAAAGCCTCTTCTTTCATCCCAGCGCGGCAATAAAGTGTAAATATTTGCCATGAAGGAAAATAGATCGAATCGCGTTTTGATATCATCATCTCGGCCGTGCGTTGCATGGCCAAATGGTAGCCACCTTCTTCAAACCCTTGTTCTAGGGATTTCAAGGCCAGCTCATTTTCCCTCAATGTGTATATTCTTTTTGCAATATCGAGCGCCTTTTCCTCATCGCCCAATTCATGATAAACCGCCCACAATGCGGGGAGTGCAATGCCCTGATCCGGTTCTATTTCATATAGTTTTTGTAACAATTCCAGAGCTTCATTAAACTTACCGGCATTTTTAAGTGCCTGCCCATGAATTGACATATATAATGTGTTAAATGGATCTAGCTGCATGGCCAGTTCACTATGTGGGAGCCCTTTTTCGGGATCGCCCATTATTGCCAGAAAATGTGAGTAATATGCCTGTGAAAAGGCGTAATTTGGATTTACCTCCAATGCCTTTAAAAACTCTTTTTCAGCTTTTTTCCAATTCCACTCCCCCCAGGTATAAACGCCGGCCTTATGGGCGTGAATCTCCACCAGCGAACTGTCAAGTTTCAGTGCCATATTTCGTGCAGCTTCTTCTTTCTCGGAGACTTCATGATACGGTAAAAACCCATGCTGTACATAACCTCCCCAAGTTCTGGAAATACCCAAATAAGCAAGGGCATAATTAGGATCAATTTCGCTGGACAATTGAAAATAATCCATAGCACGGTCAAGGTCTGGTTTTGTACCTAACTCCCAATAGCCCATACCCCTCAGGTAGGCTTCGTAAGCATCAGGGTCTATAGGTTTGGCTTCAGCCAGTAATTGTTCTTCCAGAGGAGTCAGATTTAAATTAATTTGCTGGGAAATCTCGTTGGTAATTTTTTTGGTAAGATTAGAAAGCTGTGCTTTCTCAATGTTGAAATCGTGTACCCACAACAGCTTCTCCTCAGGAAAGGCGCTTACCATTTTTACCTGAATACAAATATTTTCACCATAGCAGGTCACGGAAGTTTCTACAGCAGCATCGATATTGAGCTCAGTGGCTATTTGAGGGATCGATTTTTCTACGTTGCGATAGGCATTGGCTGTTCGACTCGAAGGAACTCTCAAAGCACTAATTTTTCCCACATCCCCAATTAAGGCATCATGTATACCTGCGACAACATATTCTAATGATTCATCGCCTGTAAAATTGTCAAATGGCAGAATAAGTAATGATGTTATGGGAGAGGCCTCAGTTTTGAAGGCATCTCGTATCCAGGGTCCATTAGCAAGAATCAATAGTAACAGAATGATATAGGTATAAATTGACCTTGTAAGTTTATAAAACAGACCTTTTCCTTTAAGTTGCTCTATTTTAGCGGCAGAAGGGATTGGTAGTCCTTCTTCAACTATGGCATAAGTGTTTACGAGATAATCAACATTTTTTAATTTGACCTGACCAAGATATTTCGTCTTAACAGAGCTTTTGGCCCGAATGGATTTTTGGATAGATTCAGATATATAAATACCTCCTGGATCTGCGGCCGATTGTAAGCGAGAGGCAATATTTACGCCATCCCCAAAAATATCTTCATGATCATAAGTGATATCACCAAGATGTAATCCGATCCGAATTTTCTCTTTGATTTGTTGTCCTGCCTGTTTTTGTATTTCGATAGCGCACAATACCGAATCAATTGCACTATCAAATTGAGCTAGCATACCATCGCCCATTTCTTTGATAAGTTTGCCATTGAATTGCTTGATACTTTTGATATGAATATCCCGGCTTTTTCGTAACACTTCAAATGCCTTATCCTCATCTGATCCCATCAAGGCTGTATAACCAACAATGTCGGTAAACATAATTGCGGCTAGTTTTCTTTTAGCAGGCATTGTAGACTGATTGTGTTAGGCGTCAAATCGTAAACATTAGATTTACAATTGATTGAATATAATGAACAAGGGACAACTATGCCATGATTTTTATCATTATTCAATTCTGCTACTATCGTTTAAATATTTTTCGAAGTTACATTGGCACTAGTTTCTCTTTCGTTTACCAAATTAATAAAGAGATAACGATTGGTAGTTTTTGTAAACTTCAAAAGATCCAATTACTCAAATAATTTATATCTTAACAATGAAAAGAATGAAAATCATGAATTACCAAACAGCAAAAATTGTATTTATCATTGGATTTGCGATCGTATCCGGGTCTACAGTCAATGGGCAAAAGAAGCCAATTGTTATTAAGGATCAGGGTAGCTTTACGGTAGGTGGTTCAGTCATTACAAATCCAGGTATATTTGATCCAATTAAGCGCACCCCTGAAGGTCAAACGTTTCATGGTGACCACGCTTACGTATTTTATCAGATACCTGAAAATACCAGGAAACTACCGCTGGTATTTTGGCACGGTTTCGGTCAGTTTTCAAAAACATGGGAGACTACACCGGATGGACGCGAAGGTTATCAGAACATTTTTTTAAGACGAGGTTTCAGTGTTTATTTGATGAATCAGCCGAGACGTGGAAACGCAGGACGCAGTGCAGCGGAGGCTACGATAACTCCTACTCCGGATGAACAGTTTTGGTTCAACGTATTTCGAATTGGTGAATGGCCAGACTATTTCCCTGGCGTACAATTCTCAAAAGATCCTGAGACACTTAATCAATATTTTCGTTCGATGACCCCTAACATCGGTCCTTTTGATAGCAAGGTGATTACCGATGCCAGTTCCGCTCTTGCCAGCAAGATTGGCCCCATGATACTCGTTACACATTCTCATTCGGGAGGATTCGGATGGTCTACTGCCATGAAAAAATCGAACGTTCGTGCCATTGTCTCATATGAGCCCGGCTCAGGCTTCCCATTCCCCGAAGGAGAAGTCCCTGCGCCCATTACGAATTCAGCTGGACCATTAGAGGCTGTTGGTGTTTCAAAGGAAGCATTTTTGAAGCTTACGAAGATTCCCATCATCATTTACTATGGAGACTACATTCCGAATAACCCTGACCCCAATCCCGGTGTTGATGGTTGGCGCGCACGACTTGAAATGGCCAGGCTATGGCGAGATGCTGTAAATCGGTATGGCGGTGATGTAACGGTTGTTCATTTACCTGAAATCGGAATCAAAGGCAATACCCATTTCCCTTTTTCAGACTTAAACAACATGGTAATTGCGGACTTAATGAATAACTGGTTGAAAGAGAAAAAATTGAATTAAAACTTATAAATTATATACAAATGGAAAATTCAATTCCAAAATTACTAGTGTTGTTTTGTTTAATGCTAAGCCTTCCATCGTCCTTTGCTCAAAATGACGATGCGCAACAGGAAATTAGGGACTTATCTGTGAAAAAGTGGCAATGAATGGCTGATAAAAAAGTGGATTCCCTAGCAATGCTCTTCCATGAAAAGGCAAAATTCGGGCATATGGGCGGTACCTGGGGCAAAAACAAGGATTAGATATCATACGAAGTGGTGGCATCCACTACAAAAAAGCAGACGTTCATGATGTCATGGTTGAAATCATTGACGAAACGGCCATCCTTTGGAACCGGATTACCCTTTTGGCCGTTGTCGGTGACAATGAAGTGACCAACCCTTTTATGGTTGCTGAGGTATATATAAAGCAAGGTGATAGTTGGAAGTTGGCCGATTTGACGTTCAGCAAGCTAATTACACAAGAACGTTGAATTGTTAATGTAAAAGAAAGGATACCTTTCACTATTGAAAATAGAATTTTGTAATTTCATTACGCCTATCCTAAATACACTTTCATCATGGCTACATTCAATCTAAACATCAACGGAAAAATACAAGAAGTAGAGGTTGATCCTTCCACGCCCATCCTATGGGTACTACGTGACCACCTGAATTTGGTTGGTACCAAATATGGCTGTGGCATTGCCCAATGTGGTTCCTGTACCATCCATGTGGGCGGGATAGCCGTGCACTCCTGCCAATTGACGGTTTCGGCTGTGGGCAATCAAGAGATTATCACCATAGAAGGCTTATCCGAAAATGGAGACCATCCGGTACAAAAAGCCTGGTTAGAGCATGATGTTTACCAATGTGGCTATTGTCAGCCTGGTCAGATTATGACAGCAGCTGCATTATTAAAGAACAATCCAGATCCCAGTAATGAAGTAATAGACGCAACTATGAATGGAAACATTTGCCGTTGTGGTACGTACACTCGGATAAAGAAGGCCATTAAAACAGCTGCCAAATCCGAAAACGTTTAAAATACGGCTAAGCACATTCAAAAATATAGAAAATGACTCTCGTAAAAACAACATACAATAGACGCTCTTTTTTGAAAAGCTCTGTACTCGCTGGTGGCGGAATAATGATCGGATTTAGTTGGTTGGCTTCCTGCAAACCAATACCAGAACAAATAATGAAAATGCCCAAGGAATGGTTCAAACTCAACGGCTATTTAAAAATTGGGGATAATGGCTTGGTTACCATTATGTCACCAAATCCCGAAGGGGGTCAGAATGTAAAGACCTCTATGCCCATGATCGTAGCCGAGGAACTGGATATCGACTGGAAGGATGTTATCGTTGAGCAAGCTCCCTTGGATACCGATGCGTTTACCCGACAATTTATAGGAGGAAGTCAGGCGATTCGCCGTAGTTGGGAGCCTCTTCGCATGGCTGGTGCTGCGGCAAGACATATGCTTCGGCAAGCGGCAAGCCAAACTTGGCAAGTACCGATAGAAGAAATTACAACGGAAGCGGGTGTTCTACATCATAAAGACAGCAACCGTTCTATAGGCTATGGCGAATTAGCGTCTGCTGCTGCCCAAATTCCTGTCCCAGAAGAAATCGAGCTTAAGGACATCAACGATTTTAAAATTATCGGTACATCCCGCAAAAATGTAGACGGACTAAAAATCGTAACAGGTAAACCTTTGTTTGGCTTCGATACTAACCGTGAGGGTATGCTCATCGCCATGATAGTGCATCCTCCGGCGTTTGGTCTAAAATTGAAATCAATGGACGATTCGGCTGTACGGAACATGCCAGGGATCAAAGATATTTTCACCATCAAAGTTTTTAATGATGGCTACGAAAAAGCATTTTTTGATACACGAACTTTCAACGAGCTTGCTGTAATCGTTGGAAATTCCACTTGGGAGGTCATGAATGCGAAAAAGGCTTTAAAAATAGAATGTGAACCAATAGAAAGCACTACGGAGACCAGAGACCGTTTTGGCAATAAATGGGAGCAACGTACCCCGGCCGGACTTGAAAGTACCACTGATCATTACACCCAAATGGAAGAAATGGCGGCCAAATCCGGTGTAGTCCGCCGTAAAGATGGTGATCCGGAAGCTGCGATCAAAAGAGCGGTGAAAATTGTTGAAAGCACTTTTACGGCTCCTTTTTTGGCTCATAACTGTATGGAACCGATGAACTTCTTTGCCGATGTTACCGATGAAAAAGCAGAACTCATAGGACCGCTGCAAAAGCCGGAACTTACGGAACAGACTCTGTCGGCGCGTCTTGGATTGCCAATCGAAAATATAGACATTCAAATGACTCGATTGGGCGGCGGTTACGGTCGTAGATCTTATGCACACTGGTTGGTGGAGGCAGCGCTCATTTCGCAAAAGATGAATGCGCCGATTAAACTGATCTATACACGTGAGGACGATATGACCGATGGTATCTACCGTCCGGCCTACCTCGCTAAATTCCGGGCGGGTCTCGATTCAGAAAACAACTTGATAGCATTTCATGTAAAAGCGGGGGGGATTCCTGAGAGCCCACTGGCAGCAAACCGTTTTCCCGCAGGCGCGGTTGACAATTACCTTGCCGAAGATTGGACTATAGATTCGAATCTTACTGTGGGGTCGTTTCGGGCACCTCGTTCCAATTTCATGGCAAGTGCGGAGCAATCATTTTTAGACGAAGTAGCCGAGGCCGCCGGGAAAGACCCCATCGATTTCCGATTGGAACTATTAGATCGTGCCAACAAAAATCCTGTGGGTGAGAACAATGATTACGAAGCGGATCGTTATGCTGGTGTCCTTAATCTTGTAAAGGAAAAATCAAATTGGGACAAAAAAGATTCCAATGTACATCGTGGCGTTTCTGCCTATTTTTGCCACAACTCCTATGCGGCACAGGTGCTCGATATGGTGATTAACAATGGCCAACCAATGGTACAAAAAGTCACCTGCGCCCTTGACTGTGGTATTGTAATCAATCCTGATGCTGCCACGAATTTGGCCGAGGGTGGCATTGTTGATGGTATCGGGAACGCACTATATGGGGAGTTGACCTTTAAGGACGGAGTGCCGGAAAAGAACAACTTCGATACTTATCGAATGATACGAATGAGTGAAGTGCCCAGGGAAATCAATGTCCATTTTGTTCAAAATGATATTGACCCTACAGGGCTGGGAGAACCAACGTTCCCGCCAATATTCGCAGCCGTGGCCAATGCTTTGTATAAAGCTACTGGCAGAAGACATTATCGCCAGCCTTTTATTAAGGATAAAACAACTTTGGCTTTATCGTAGCAGGTTCATTTTTATTCTAAATATTCATCGAAATAGAAAGGGCTCTTCTCTGGAAATTAGAATTCTCCTCTTTTATGAAGACTGCCTGAATTTACCAGTAATCTCATTTATATTGATCCGATATACAATTGGTATACCCTGTTCAGATAATTTACTAGAAAATTCACTGATAAATTTGGGATGTGCTCCTTCCTTTTGTGTAATTATCTTTTTTACATTTTGGGCAAACTCATGCAGAAGGTACTTGGCATCAATTCCCTGAAGTTCTTCAAACGTTCCATGTATACTTACGGATCGCCAGTTATTCACAGACTTTATTTCTTCAACTTCAAGTGATACCGCATCATTTTTACGCATAGCGTCTATCTTATGACCTTCCGCAGAATAACTGATAATAGAACTATTTACCTGATCATAATAATAAGTGATCGGAATTATATAAGGTTCATTTTGTGATATGAATGCCAAATGCCCTATATAATTGTTATTCAACAGCTCCGTGCATTCCCTGATTTCTAAATTTTCTATCATGACAACATTTTTTATCAAATTCAAATTACTCCTAAGAATAATTCTCTCTTTACTTCATAAACTTAATCTTAAGAAAACAATTTTGGAATGATGTACATCAGTTTAACATATAAATTATACATATAGCTGTTAAGTACCCATCCTGAAGATAAAGCGATATTAGCAATAATGAATTAAGCCTGATTGAATTCTTCCAATAACTGTATGGCTTCTTCATCGGAGACCTGGTTAAAAAATTCATAGAACTGCCCTACTGCCATAAAATCAGATGGAGTCTGTAAACAGATTACCTGGTCTATATGGGATGAGTCTTCAAGACTCTTAACAGCCGAAATGGGTGCCACGGGAATAGCCACAATTACTTTTTTGGGATTTTGGGCACGAACCAATTCTGCGGTAACCCGAATGGTGTTTCCTGTGGCGATGCCATCATCTATAATAATTACAATCTTATCCTTTAAATCTTCTGGCTGTCTGCTTTTATAATATTGTTGGTGTCGCTGTTTTAATTTTTCCCTAATTCGGGCTGATTCTTCGACAATATAGTTTTTATGGACCCCAGAGACATCATTAAGAATACTATTTTCCAGGCTTACAGCGCCAATGGCATATTCCCTGTTAAATGGATGACCAATTTTTTTGGAAAGAGAAACATCCAAAGGAGCTTGAAGGGTTTTTGCAACAATTACTCCTATGGGTAATCCGCCTCTGGGTATCGCCAAAACTACCACTTCTTTATCCTTATAGGGTAGTAATTTATGTGCTAATTGATTTCCTGCATCATTTCTATCCTTAAACATTTTTGGCTCTTTTTGGTTGTAGATGTTCAGTAATCCATTTTGCCGATAATGCCGCCACATCCTCTAATTTGCCTTCTTCTTCAAAAAGATGTGTGGCTTCAGGGATAACTTCTAGTTTACGTTCACATCTCAAATTGCCATAGGCCTTTTGATTCAGTACTATCACCACTTTGTCCCAGCCACCAACAATTAAAAGTGTGGGTGCAGTTACCTTATGCAGCTCCGACATGGCAAGATCTGGCCTGCCTCCCCTTGCGACCACAGCGCTAATTTCATCACCAAAATATGCGGCAGCACTTAATGCCGAGGCAGCTCCCGTACTGGCTCCAAAATAAGCCAATTGTAATCCTTTGATTTCCTTTTGCATTTTTATCCAATCCGTTACGCCTATCAATCTTTCAGTCAACAGATCAATATTGAAGCGGGTTTTATATTGCCGATCTTCTTCTTCAGTTAGCAGATCGAACAATAGGGTGGCCAGCCCCTCTTGCTGCAGCACACTTGCCACATAGTTATTTCTGGGACTCAACCTACTACTGCCGCTTCCGTGCGAGAAAAGAACCAAAGCACTGGCGTTTGCAGGTACAAAGAGGTTTCCTTTTAAAACGACCTGTCTAATAGGGATCTCAATCGTTTTATTTTTTTCTTCTAACAACATTGTTCAATTATTTTTAAATTGTTATTACTTAATATGTCCATAAATCCATATTTCAAAGTAATTGATTACAAACAAGTCTGGCAATGATGTAGGTCATTCCCATATGCTATAATTAAACTGATATTGATCATTCCCTCAACCAATCATCCTAATATTGATTACAGCGTATTAAAGGAATAACTGGAAATTACGACGAACTAAAATTTTGATGAATATAAACAAATAGTGTATCATACAATGTCATTAATATAAGTAATGGTAGCGATTATTCAACAGCTTCCTGAGCATTGATAAAAGTACTTTGAGTAAATGGTTGTTGACAATAATATCCTATAAATGAAGTTATTCTCATGAGATACATTTTATAAAGATTGGTAAGTTTGATTATTTTATGTCTTTTATGTTAGCAGCGTAGGTATAACTGCTTAACATTTATTAAACCTTAAAATAGCCTGCTCCAATTTAACTATCTGCTTAAATATCTCCTTTAGGTTACAGCTAAAAAGCTCACACTTTATGTTAAAAAAAATGATTTTTCACTCAATTCTTCAAAAAATAACAGATTTCAGGAAGTTTCTTTCCAAAAAATGAACAATAATTTATTTTCAAATCAAAATCGTCCTTAAACGCAATCATAGCAAGGTTTAAAAAACTTTTTTAAGTAGCATTACAATCCTTTTTGCCCTTCCATTCATCCGATAAATGACTCTATTTATCGAAAACCTATGAATTTTTGATAGGTCATAGCTCCAAACATTTTGTGATCTTTGGATTATTAATAACCCAATATCTTGACCTATGAAGAATGCTTTAACCTACAAAGTAGCTTTAGGATGTTTACTAACGTTTTTTTGCTATTCATCGTATGCGCAGAATTCTAAGCTTTCCAAATCTGTAAATCCGGATATTTATGAAGCCAGTAAACGGGCAAGTAATTATCAGGAGTTATTAAACCTGGGCTACGCCGAAAGAGAAATCTATGAAGATCTGGGTAATGCCAATTTTTTAAGTCAAAATTACGAGACTGCCGTATTTTGGTATAAAAAATTGATAGCTATCAGTGAAGATGGCATCCTCAGGTCCGGTTACTCTGAACGCTATCAATATGCACTGAAAAAGACATCCGGATCGGATATAGCCGGCACCAATGATACTAAAAACTGGTTGGCACAAATTAAGGCCGAATACCATATAGATGAGTCATTAGCCCATCAAAACAACTCCGTAAAAGGCTCATCAAACAATATCAATGAATCACTAGCCGACCTGACACAACAGGTATTGGAAGAGGAAAATGATTTAGTGGTCTTAAACGATAAAACATTTAATTACAAAAATGCCTATAAAACTCCAATTACGGCTACGGCAGATGGCAACACCGCTTATTTCAGTAAAGCCATTTATATACAACCCAAGTATGGTGTCTTTTCTAAAAAACAATTAGTTCATAAAATCTATCGGGCAGAAAAGATAAATGGACAATGGGAAAATATTAAAGAAGTTGCATTATCGCCTAAATATTATTCCAGTATGCACCCTACAGTTACTCATGACGGCAAACGATTGTTTTTTGCCTCAGACATGCCAGGCACTTATGGAAAATACGATATCTATGTGTCTACAATAAACAAAGATGGTAGCATGGGTGCTGCAAAGAATTTAGGTGAAAAAGTAAATACCAAAAAGAACGACCTATATCCTAATCTTGCTGGAGGTACTACCCTATTCTTTGCATCAGATGGTCATAAAGGCCACGGTGGCCTGGATGTATTCATGGTACAGGTATTTAATAAAAAAGTGGGCTGGTCAGTAAACTTAGGTAGCCCTATTAATAGCGATAAAGATGATTTTGCAATTTCCCTAACCGGAAATGGCATGGGCTATGTCATGTCTAATCGCGGAAATGCTGAAGAAACTACTCAGCAAGTGGCATTCTCTTTTGCGCATCCCAAAAAGTACCAACAAGAGGAAAATGGCGGATATAACTTTGCAGAAGTATTTAGCAATGATGTAAAAGTAAATTTCGCAAGCTCTGTTTATGATGATGATTAAAGGCTTAACAGCGCTATAACCTAAACCAAACAGGTACTCATCAATGATCCGTTTGGTAGCACCAGGATCGATAGTTTCGAAACAACTATTCATTGAAAAATACGCATAGTTAATACGAAATTTTTCGAATTATCCAACCCGAAAAGTACTAGTTAAAAAAGTATAAATCGGATTATGAGTATTCAGAATAAACTTTAAATTTCAATCAGATGAACTGTAACACCTACATAATTAAGAAAGTCTTCGTACTTAAAGTGTTTTGCCTGATTTTCTGTATTCAAGCTTCTTACGGTCAGGAAGCAATCTCTGATCTAAGTAGAAACACTGCCTATCACAATCAGTTGTTTTTTAATAGGTTCTTAATAAACCCTACATTTTCATTGGTTAGAGAAAACAAATCTTATCTGAATATTCTGCATCGAAATCAGTATGCTGCTTTTGAAGACAATAATCAAAATTATTATCTGGGATTTAGCAATAAATTTAATGATCATACCGCGTTGGGTATAGGTGTTTACAGTCAGCGATTAGGTGTTATCCAGGAGTTTGGCTTTAATGCAAATTACGCCACTTCTGTGCAATTGAGTGCGAAAAGTAAATTAACATTTGGTGCTAACGTTACCTATTATAGCTTAGGACTTGATAAAAACCGTGTGGTTGCCACTGATAACGATCCGCAAATTCTGGAAGCAAAGTTAGAAAATAAGATAGCTATACAACCGGGAATTACATTCTCATATGGCAATTTTGATGTGGGAATCTATGCGGAGGATCTATTAAGATACAGTCAGACTACTAATGAATTTTTGACAAGTTTTAATACAAAAACTGTTAAAGCATCTCTGCAATATACACATGCATTTATGGCTAATTCCGGTTTATTGGCAAACGCCAGGTTAATGCCGCTTGTACAACTAGGCCAAAATATAGACGGGAGTCTGTCATATGTAGGATCAGTTATCCTTGAATTACCTAAATATGGCTGGTTTCAAAGTACTCTGGATGATACTTATGGCATATCAATGGGTATAGGTTTTAATCTTAGTAAAAAGTTATCTCTTGGGTATTTGGTAGAAAAGAATTTCATGGATCAGGATGCCGCATTAGGCTGGAATCATGAATTGTCCTTAGCATATACATTTAAAAATCAATCTTCCGCAATAGGTGGCTATGTAGTAAAATCTGAAGAAAACAGAATTGATGAAATTGTTCAAAATTACGAAGAACAATTGGCGCAATTAAAGGAGAATCAGAATATAGACAAAAAGAATCAGATTGATGAACTTACCAAAAAGTATGAAGCACAAATAGCGAAATTAACTAATGATCAAAATAAATCAAAAGGAGATACTAAAAAGTCATCTGGAAGTAAAAATAAAAATTTAAAAAACACGCCGGAAACTACGCTTGTAGCATATACTATTCCACAAGAGGAAGATTCTAATTCCCTTGCTTACCAAAACCGTTTAATTTTGGACGAGCTGATTTTAAGACAGGACTCCATAGAGAATGCGCGTAACGCCCAGTTCGAGAAAAAGTTTGAAATGATTGTACGGATTTTACGAAGTGATGTTGAAAATAGTATTAAATCCAATTTACAGGATTTCAACAATCCGGAAAATACCGTATTGGCATCAAACCACGGCGAATCTAACTCTGCTGCCAATAATATAGAATTTAAAACAGCCAAGAGTTTAGAAATTAATACATCTAATGAATTATCCGTTTCTGAACGTAAGGAGTATATTAAACTACCAATAAAAATTCAAAATCTATCTGATATTGGTGTACAATCTGGCTATTACGTAATTGCCAATGTGTATAAAACCAAAAAATATTTAAATGCTTTTATGAATCAGCTGAATGAACAGGGGTTGAATGCGAAACAATTTTACAATAAGAAAAATGGTTTGTATTATGTTTATTTGGCTGATTTTAAAGCTAAAGAAGAAGCCGAGGTCGCTTATGTTTCTGATTTAAATGGAAAATATAATGATGAAAAGTGGATTATGCAGGTTGACAATCCCCCGGCAACCGCAGATCTTATGTATGAAGATTAATGATTTTTCAAGGACAATAAGAACAATAAAATAAGTTGTCTGTTATACTTGTATATTATTTATCCATAAATAAATGTGTGTCCTACTTATGGAATTCTAACAAGTGTAATTAATCATGACTCATTAGCGATCAGGCCTTCTTTCAATGAAATATATTCCAAAATTTAAGTTTATATCAATGAATGCATATAGATGTGTTTTAGGAAAGTTCATTTAGTCGTAAACTGCTAAAATTCAGGAACTTTCCTAATCTAAGAGCGGTAAAAATGGACAAAATTACAGACCAGTTGGTTTGCATTTGAACGAAAATACTTACGTTATATCAGTGCTTTTCTATTTTTTATATATATTTAAAATATAAAAGTAACAGAATAACAATCGCTCAACCCCCAAAACCCCATAATATGCAGACTAAAAATTACCCCAAAAGCAGCCAGCCCAACA
>Ga0265306_10000978_pt1 | contig 14007 bp, 16 predicted proteins | sample Helome_3_FD_192493 | JGI IMG/M metagenome (GOLD analysis project Ga0265306, IMG submission 192493) | Marine sediment microbial communities from subtidal zone of North Sea - Hel_20160420 (Illumina Assembly) | ecosystem: Environmental > Aquatic > Marine > Subtidal zone > Sediment ...
GCTGGTCGGGGGCATGGCCTATTGGGTGCCGATAATTAAATCTGAGCAGGGCAAGGAGTATACGATCATCGGCCCCCAGATGACCGGCGGGCCCTTCGGCAGTGGTATTGGCGTGGCCGTCCGCAAAAAGGATCAGGATCTGGCCGATATGTTTTCAACGGCCATTGACGCAGCGCTTCGTGACGGAACCATCAAAAAACTGGCCATCGAGTGGTTTACTTTCGACACCTCAGCACCGCAATAGCGGTTTTGATTATAGAACCCTAACCGAATTCGCTTATTCAGCTTAATTACAGGAAACCTGTATGTCTCAGGTAGTTGCCTATTTTCCGCTGATCCTCAAAGGAATGCTGCTGACCGTCGAAGTGGCCTTATTATCCTTGCTGATTGCGGTTTTGCTCGGATTGATCGGCGCGGTTGCCAGGCTTTCCAAATCCCGCATTGCCAGGGGTATCGCGGGCACCTATACCACCATCATCAGGGGCATACCCGATCTGGTCCTGATGACGCTTATCTTTTTTGGCGGCCAGATTCTGGTCAACGATATCGGTGAAAAAATGGGGTTAGACTATATTGATGTGGATCCTTTTATCGCCGGTGTCCTCACCATCGGTTTTATTTTCGGTGCCTATTTCGCGGAGTCTTTTCGGGGCGGGATATTGGCCGTAGCCCGGGGCGAAATCGAGGCCGGATACGCCTTCGGCATGACGCCGCTGCAGGTTTTTTCCCGAATTACCTTACCCGCTATGGTGCGGCATGCCTTGCCGGGAATCGGCAATAACTGGCTGGTTATGGTGAAGACCACCGCACTGGTTTCTGTGATCGGCTTGCAGGATATGGTTTACAACGCCGGCCTGGCCGGCGGGTCCACCCGCAAACCGTTTACCTTTTATTGCGTGGTGGCTTTTTTGTTTCTGGTCATTACGGGCTTTTCCGATGTGGGCATGCGATGGCTGGATAAACGTTACAGTGTGGGAGTGCGAAAAGCTTAGCCCGCATATTTCATGAATATTTTTTTCTTATGGATGTTCAGGTCATCATAGATAATTTGCCGTTGTATCTTCAAGGGCTGCGAACCACCATCGTTCTGGTTATCTCCTCGCTGTTGGTGGGGCTGTGCCTGGCGATACCCATTGCCCTGCTGGCGGCATCAAAAAACAAATGGGCGAGTGCATTGCCCAAGGCCTACATTTATTTTTTTCGGGGCACGCCGCTGCTGGTCCAGATGTTTATGATTTACCACGGCATGGGACAGTTTGAGGCGGTGCGCGCGAGTTTTTTGTGGGTCATATTTCAGGAAGCCTGGGCCTGCGCCCTGGTGGCCTTTGCCCTCAATACCGCCGGCTATACGGGCGAGATTCTGCGGGGTACCATCGAGCAGACCCCATATGGCGAAGTCGAAGCGGCCAAGTCGTGTGGTATGTCCAATGCCCAGATTTACCGGCGCATTATATTGCCCAGCACCTTCAGACGCGCCCTGCCCGCCTACGGGAACGAAGTCATTTTCATGCTGCACGGCAGCTCCCTGGCGGGGCTCATCACCATTGTCGACCTGTTCGGTGCGGCTAAAATTGTCAACGCCCGAAATTTTGTGCCCTTTGAATCTTTTATCGCTGCCGGGCTGTTTTATCTGGCCATAACGTTTATGATCGTCTGGGGATTCAAAAAAGCCGAACATCACTGGCATGCCTATTTGCGCCCGCGCGAAAGCTAAGCTTTCCCACCGCACATCTCATTAATTTTAATGCAGGAATTAGGGTGAGAGTAAATCCTGCCCCTTTTCCTTAATGGGCATCTTGCCGGCAATCTTGGCCAGTATACGGCCGGGCCGGGCATAGCGGTCGGTGTTAATCGAAAAGACGATGCCGCTGACAGCGCTTTTAACAGGGATGATCCGATTTTCCGGCCCGTCCGCCAGGGGATTGACAATCTCGGCAATCACTTCACCTTTGTTGACTCGGGCCCCAGGTGCTTTCAAAAAAACCACCACGCCCGGCGCCGGCGCCTTGAGGTGTTCGACGCCGCGCAACGGCGTTGCTTCATTTGGCAATGGCGGGACCTCGGGCGCGTCTCCTTTGATAAACCCCCTTCTTTGCAAAAACCAGAAGATGTTTTGCGCATCCTGCTGCGCCTGCGCATGAGAGACATCGGCCATGCCGCGCAGCTCCACCGTGGCGGCCAGACAGGCCGGGGGGATGGGGTGATCCGGGAATTTTTGCGCCAGCTGCCACCAGATGCGGCCGCAGGCCTCGTCATAGGGCGTAACACCGGAATCTTCCGCCAGCAATGTAACTTCAGCACCCAGCTGGGCGGATAGATCTGCGGCGTCGGGCCACAGCGGTGTGCCCAGGTAAACGTGCATGAGGGCCTGGTAGTCGCAATGCAGATCCAGCACGATATCGGCATCAACTGACAGCAACAGCAGCTGATGCTTCAGGGCGGCCGCCTCATCCGGCGGGGCCATTGAAGCCAGTATGTTTTTTGCGGTCCCGCGGATCAGGGCCACATTATCCTGCGGGGTGCTTCCCAGACGATCTTTGACCTGATCTGCGATCTGGGCCGTGAGGTCCGGATGCCGGCGATTAAAATTGATGCTGTCGAAAAAATTAAAGCGACCCTGGAGCTGCTCGTCGCGCCACTGGCTCACACCAATCGGATTGGCCACCGGAACCAGCACAATGCGCCCATCGATCTTATTTTCAGCGTCGGCCTGATCAAACAGGTCGATCAGATGATGGATCACGATGAAGCCGGGGGCTTCATCGGCGTGCAGGCCGGCCTGTATATAGGCTTTGCCTTTTGCGATTTGGTTGCCGTAATGAATAACTTTCAGCGAGCGGGTGTTACCCAAACTGGCAGACGGCAGGGTATACTGTTTTATGGTTTTGGTGCCCATATTTCTTGTGCTCCGGCGCTGCTCATTTTCTTTCAGACGCAGCATTCACCGACTACCTGAATTTTGCACGAGTTGGAGGCTTTCATATGCAAGGCATTTAAGGGCGAGGCTATAGTGAACTATGCCTCGTCCTTAATAACGCAGCAGATGGAACCCTCCAGCTCGCCCATTGGGTGAAAATTAATAAGATAAAATGATTATCATCCATTTTAACTGATCAGTATTTTGTTGTACTCCTCTAATTTGCCTGACTCGCTGCCATTTATGATAATCTCGACTTCTCATTAATTTTCATGTAAGATTCAGGTAAAAAAGTAATGGGGGAGTAGTCCTCTCCCCCATCATGAAGAAATAGTATTTGAGCAAGTTGGCTTATTCGCCGTAAACGTTGAAATCGAAATATTTATCCTGTATCTTCTTATACGTTCCATCCGACCGGATCTGCACAATGGCCTTATTAAAAAGTTCCACCAGGTCCTTGTCTTTTTTGCGACAGGCAATCCCGGAGCCTTCACCGAACCATTTTTTATCCGTCAGATCAGGTCCGATGAACTGGTAATCCTGGCCCTCGGGTTTTTTGAGAAAGCCACCGTCAATCGCGACGCTGTCGGCCAGCAACATGTCGACGCGTCCGGCCCTCAGGTCCATATAGGCCTCGTCCTGGGTGGCATAGCGTTTGATCTCCACACCTTTTCCGCCATTATCGGTAATGAAATTGTCATGGATGGTGGCGCGTTGCACACCGATTTTCTTGCCCGCCGTGACTTCTGCCACCTGTTCACGCGTGAACTCTTTCATGGTGCCTTTTTTGCAGACGAACTTTGCGGGCGTGTTATAGTACTTGTTGGTGAAAGCCACTTTTTTCTTGCGCTCTTCGGTAATGGACATGGAGGCAATGATGGCATCGTATTTACGCGCCATCAAGGCCGGAATGATCCCGTCCCAGTCCTGGGCCACCAGCTTGATTTCCACGCCCATGGCTTTGCCCAGCGCTCTGGCGATGTCAATGTCAAATCCCTCCAATTTGCCGTCGGCCGTCGTATAGCTAAACGGCGGGTAAGCCCCTTCAACGCCGATGCGCACCATTTTCCAATCTTTGGCCTGGATGGTTCCGGCCGCACATACCAGCGCAATCAGGGTAAATAACACTAAAAGCTTTTTCATATTTCCTCCTTTTTGATGTGGGCTAAACTGCCTGCGGTTTTCCGTGAAACCCGGGCGATTGGCGCCCAACTATCGTGCGGCAGCCTAACCGTCATTGGACCGTTATCAATTAAAGAACAACATCCAGTTCACGATTTAACGAAAATAAAGAAAATGAAGGGTTCTGTCAAACGAAAAAGCGGATTTGCGCGCTAGTTGGGTCTGCGGCTATTTGTAACGCACATTGACCAGATAAAGACCCGGCAGGACCGTTGCAATTCCTGAGGCCTTCAACAAGGATAGGGGTTCATTTAAGAAGATCCTGCCGGCGACAACGGAAATGATCGGTATCGGAATCGTTTGCGATCATCCATGTATGACTACGGATTGATTTTACATTTAACAGTGTTTTATGCTATATAGAATCAGCGTCGCGCTCAATCGGAGCTCAATCTCACACTCACAGCTCGTTTTCCCAATATACGCTCGGCTTTTCCCTTTGGACCATTGAATCGATTCTAAATTTTCAATTTGTCTTCCCCTTGAAATTGATGTGGGTTTCCCTCAACCGTTGGCGCAAAAATCTTAAATCGATTCAAATAGGTATCGCCATGTCACATAAACATAAATTTTTGGGCATCTTCACCTTTATCGGTGCTCTAATAGCCTTTTTTATGTTTCTTTTCAACGTTGGCGGAACAAAAGATCACGTATGGCATCTCGTTAAACCGGGATTAACGGAAGAAAATACGAAACTAAAAAATGAGAACAAACGGTTAATGAGCCGGCTTGAAAGCTTGAAAAAACAGAATATCAGCCTAAAGACGGTTTTAGATGCATATGAGAATAATTTTATAGCGCTAAAAGATGCTGCCAGAAACTGTAATCAGATTCAATCCATGCTGCCTGTCGATCTTCCCGCAGGATTGATAAAAGAGCGCTTTGAAATACGCCATCTATATCGTCAAATGCTCAGGGAAAAGAAACGCTGGGATCAGTATCAGCAAAATAAATACGAAAATATTTTAGAGAGTACGGTCGAACCTGCAGTGGTTGAGAGTCACGGGCTGAATTTAGAAAATGAAGAGAATCTAGACTCTTTTCTTGAATTGGAAAGTGCTTTGAAGCTGCACAGAAGGCTGATACGGGACGTTCGCGTGTTTCACGATGAAATCAAATTTCAAAAAAAACAACTTCACGCTCAACAGCCGTATGAGCTTTATGATATAAAGTTTAAAATTAATGACCCTTTTGCGCGAGACTCAGCACTGGTAGACGCGCTACAACAGGCCATGAGCGCATTAAGTGCCGGAATCTATCAACAGGAAGCGGTGGCGGTCCTGGATCGTATCGGCGATGAGTTTACCAAACCTATTCAGCAACTTTATGAACAACAACTGGATAGCACGGAATCTCCAATTCTAAGCAAATACAATTATAATTTCTACACCCTTTTTGGAAAAAAATTAATGGATTACTCCGGAAGCCTGGCTCAGCAATCTGCCATCCCTTTAGAATCATCCGCGTTTGGAGAATTGGATTTTTTCAACCGGCGAATGTTTGAAAGTTTATATGATCTTTATGTAGTCGGGCAAGACGAAGCCATCAATCCGAGTTATCTCGACGTGGACGAATTAGAGCAAATCATAGACGCCGGGCATTGAAAGCGGGCATTCCTATTAACGGGTAAGTTAAGCTTACTCAGATAAACTTCATCCCTGGTTGATCATATTTTGAGCTACGGCCATTTTATGCCTCCCTTTTGGACTTACCTGTAAAAATGATTATTTTTCGGGATCTCTATTAAATTCAGAGGAGGACTTCTAAATGAATAACCTGGCCAAGAAAATTAGTTTGGTATTTGCTGCGGGAGTTCTGGGTGGTTTGCTCAACAGTCTGGCAGTTTGGATTTTCGGAGAGCTTGGCATTACAATGGCCCTGGGTGTGAAAATAGCGCCCAAGCTTTCGGCAGCATGGTTATATCCGCGACTGGTGTGGGGCGGGATCTGGGGAATGCTGTTTCTGCTGCCCATGATGCAATCGCGCATCTGGTCGCGGGGTTTTATTTACAGTCTGGGCCCAACCCTGATTCAGCTTTTCGTTGTTTTTCCGATGAAAGCTAAAAAAGGGGCGATGGGTCTTGAGCTGGGGATGCTTACCCCCCTGTTTGTAGTGGTTTTTAACGCCATCTGGGGTTGGACCGCGGCCATCTGGTTGCGATGGACGGGCAAATAGTCGTTAAGTTATCACCCCTAAGATAAATCAGGCGGGTAAGGCCGCACCCTCGGTACAATCGGTCTCATTTCCTTTTATACCGCTTTCCATAATAGTGTTCCGATATATGAAATTGTGGCATAAGTGGTTGTAGAAAAAAACGTTTGTACCGTTTCCCATAATTATGTTCCGAAATACAGAAGTGCGGCATAAGGGGTTGTAGAAAAAAACGTTTGAATACCGCAACGTTTTTTTGACAACCACTATAAATATCGGAACATTTTTTTGACAACCACTATACATCCAATTATTCTCAACTCCGCCATTCCAGAAGTGTTTATATATCAAACATATATCCGCTTTCTAATCTTGATGAAAAATTGTGACATCTGAATGTTCAGCGGTACTTTGGCTTGTCGGTTGGATCTATCAAATCGCGTACAGCTCAGGACACATCTAAACTGCAGGAAAAGTCTTGACAAATTAAGACGACCGGTCTATTTTAATATGAGCAATGACAGCTTTCGCCACCTGCTCAAGGGAGATACTTAAATGCCGTTAAATACCAGAGACCGGATCATTGAAACCGGCGCCGAGATTATCCATCTCAAAGGATTCAACCACACCGGTATCCAGGAAATATTGACCGCCGCCGGCGTGCCCAAAGGATCATTTTATAATTATTTCAAAAGTAAAGAGGACTTTGGACTTCAAATCATTGACTATTTTTCGGCCCATTTTAAGCGGATTGCCAAAGAAACGCTGGAAGACACCTCCATTTCACCGTTGAACCGGATCTACGGGTTTTTAACGGCTTTTATGGACCATTTTGAGTCCCAAAATTATGCCGGCGGCTGCCCGATCGGTAACCTGGCCCAGGAAATGGGCAATTTAAGCCCGGCATTTCGCACGAAGCTCAAAGAATCCATCGATATGATGGTCGACGCTTACAGCCGGCTTCTATCGGCAGCTCAGAAGGACGGTAAGATATCGAAAAATTTAGATATCAGAGACACAGCCAGTTTCATTGTCGCCGGCTGGCATGGTGCCATTATCCAGATGAAGCTCACCAATAACCTGAAACCCCTAAAAAACCATCGTAAATTTATTTTTGATCATATTTTAAAAAAATGAATTGGTAATTTAGACCGATTAACTATTTTGCTTGCTGATGTTATGCCCTTTTTTAGATAAATAGACCGGTCTAATAAAGCGTTATTAAAAATCCCGGGCCCGTCTAAAAAATAAAGCGGTATAATTTCCCTCAGCAGGTTGACCCGCTAATTTAGAGGTCATAATTTAGGGAAAGTACTTCCAGCCAATTGAGGTAAGCGCACATTTAAAATAAATGGGAAAAATTATGAAATCTGATAAAAACAAAACCAAAGACGAACTTATCAGAGAATTAAAGACCCTTAAAAAGAAATTCGAAGAGCACACGAATTCTTTTAAAAAAGAATGCCGCGAGCGGAGCCGGACTGAAGAGGAACTTCGTCTGGCCCAGGTGATCATCGACAACAGCCCGGTGGTTCTTTTTCGGCGTTTAGCCGGCGATCAACCCCGTCTGGTTTATGTTTCCGACAATATCCGTCAGATGGGGTATGCGGCCCGGGAATTTATTGAAGAAAAGATCCCTTTTAGAGATATCGTTCATCCCGATGATATGGATCGCATCGCCGAGGAAATCAAGAATTATGCGGAAGAAGACGTCGAAGAATACACCCAGTTTTACCGGATTATGACCAGAGACGGCCAGGTCCGCTGGGTTGAAGACCAGACCTCGGTAGTGCGGGATGATAAAGGCATCAAAATATTTAATCAAGGCCTGCTGGTGGACATTACCAGCCGCAAGCTGGCCGAAGAAGAGGTGCGCAAAAGCGAAGAAAAGTTTCGTCGTATTGTGGAAACAGCCGGGGAGGGGTTTATCCTCATGGGCGAGGATTTGAAAATCATCGACGTTAACGAAGCCTACTGTCGGCTGCTCGGTTATTCCCGTGAAGAAATTCTGGGCAAAACCCCCATTGATCTGGCCTCTGAAGAGTTCAGGCAATTTATGCTGGCCAATCGAGAGGAAATCCTGGCTAGAGAGTACCGGGAGTTTGAAGGAACCATGGTGACTAAAGACGGCCGCCATGTGCCGATTTTAATTCACGGCAACACCCTTCGCGGTGATCAGGGAGAGGTCATCGGCAACATGGCATTTGTCACCGATATGACCGAGCATAAAAAAGCCCTGGCACTGGCCGGCGAAGTTCAAAAAAGTCTGCTGCCACAGAGCAAACCGGATGTGCACGGCCTGGATGTAGCCGGCAGAAACGTATCCTGCGATGAGATCGGCGGTGATTATTTTGATTTTCTGTGGCGCCGCGAAAATCCCGATGGCCCCTTCAGTGTCGTGGTGGGTGATATCACCGGCCACGGGGTGGACTCAGCGCTGTTGATGACCTCGGCCCGGGCGTTCTTGCGCATGCGCGCCTCTCAGCCCGGCACCATATCTGAAATCGTAAGTGCCATGAACAGCCACCTGACACAAGATGTGCTGGAGACCGGACGATTTATGACCCTTTTTTATTTAACCGTGGATCCGCAAAAAGACCGCATCGACTGGGTCCGGGCCGGCCATGACCCTGCTATTTTATATGACCCGCAACAGGACGCTTTTGTGGAACTCAAAGGCACCGGGATGGCGCTGGGGGTCAATGATGCCTTTAAATACACTGAAAACCGCCACGAAGGACTCACAAACGGGCAGGTCATCGCTATCGGTACAGACGGCATCTGGGAAGCCTTCAATAAAAAGGGCGCAATGTTCGGTAAAAAGCGCTTTAAAGATATTATCCGTAAAAATGCCGGGGCGGGGGCCGATGATATCCTCAATGCGGTTTATAATGAAATCAATCAATTCGCCGGAGGTCAAAAAACAGAAGACGATATCACCCTGGTCATCATTAAGATCAAAAAGCCTTGATGGCAGAGCGGCTGCGACGCTTAGATGGCATTTTCCCCATGCGTATCGGACATTCTTTTTACCCGGATACCAACACCGCGCGGGTCTGAGCGCACAATTTCGCCGGTCAGCGATTTAAGCTTATGGGTCTTGCGCTCCGGTATCTTTATGGTGGTTGTCAAAAAAACGTTCCGTTATTCCAACGTTTTTTTCTACAACCACTCATACCCCAATTCCGTAATGCGGAACATTATTATGAAAAGCGGTATAATTCTATGCTTTGACCCACCGACAAAGTTTCAGACGTTTCGATGAAAAGACCACGGAGGTATTATCTATGTTGATTTTTTTGGTATAATAATAAGTTCTATGTCATAACCATAAGCATGGGGCATGCATTTAAGATGTCGTAATGATATGACCTCAGCACGATAAACATCAACGATATTCGAAAAAGGGGTAAACGGGGAGTTCTCAATCCCGAGATAAATTTTTGTACCCGGCAGAAGGAGCGTGTCGGCCTCAACGTAGACGCAATCTGCGCTATAATGACGCATTTCAGCATTGCTCATAATTCCGGTTTTCAGCTCCTTTATTTTAGCACGCGATCGGCAGGCAATTCGGGCTTCACTCCTCAAAATCCATCCTGTCCGATTGGTTTGATGGACCTGATTTTTAAAATGTCTGTCCCGGGTTTTCTTCTTTAGGCTATTCATCTTCAAGCTCCCTCCGGGGCCGAATGCACGGCGCCTTTTTTGAATAACAGAAACCGCATGCTCAGATGCGCATTCCAGCTATACGAAATGACGAATCAGGCAATGAATCCGCTGACAAAAAAATAAAAAAGATTAAAGTATCTCAATATTTATACCGCTTTTCATATTAATGTTCCGAGTCACCGACCACCCGCAGAGCGGGTGGCGTGGATTTTCCGCCATCAGCGGAAAAACCAAAGGCACGGTTGTGCCTTAATCGGTGCGGGTGTAACCGGGTGCAAAGCACCCGGTTAAAAACACCTAATGACGGAATTGCGGCATAAGTGGTTGTAGAAAAAAACGTTTTAATATCGAAACGTTTTTTGACAACCACTATAAAGCGACTTAAAACAATTTTGAGGAGAGGAAATGAAGCTGAACTTTACAAACCAAAGGAGGAGAAATAATGACCCTTGAAATCATTCGTGATGCATTGGCCTGGTGCACCGTCATAAACTGGGGGTTGTTGCTTTTGTGGCTTATATTCTTCATCGGAGCACACGATTGGATGTACCGCGTTCACAGTAAATGGTTTAATATTCCTGTTGAAAAGTTCGATGCCATTCACTATAGCGGCATGGCAATTTTTAAAACAGCTGTTGTAATGCTTAACCTGGTGCCCTATCTGGCCTTGCGCATAGTGGGTTGAAAAAACGTTGAATTTTTAAGGACAAATTACCAATGGAAGCTCTCCTGGTGCAGATTTTTAGATAGCGAGGCATAGTATATTCCTGTGCTGACCCCTGCAGGAGAGCTTAACCGGTAGACATAAAGGATAAGATCGTGCCGTATGTAAACATCAAAATCACCAGGGAAGGTTTGACTGCCGTACAGAAAGAGCAACTCATTCAAGGTGCCACCGAGTTACTTGTCGATGTACTGGGTAAAAACCCGGAAACCACGGTTGTCGTCATTGATGAGATCAACACCGACAACTGGGGGATCGCCGGGGAGAGCGTCACAAAGCGAAGGCAAAGAGACGAATGATCAATTTGCCTCAATCATTGAAAGTGTATTTTTAAGGTAAAATAGTTTGCAGGATCTTATTATGTGAAACTACTTTAATCGGATAACAAAAAGATTTTCATCTATTTTCATGCAAAATTCAAGATGAACATCCACACGCCTTTCGGGGTTCATTGCTTTCGTCTTCCACTGCCGCCGGAGCCTCCTCCGATTCCACCGGGCACCCAACCTGAACAGCTGCCGATTGAAGATGGGTCCCTAAAAGCTCATCTGCTTTGGCCTTCATATGGCTGGCCGGCTGATCCTTGACATACTGTCCAATGATGGCCGCCGCCCGCATCTTTTTCTCATCGATACTTTCGGCACGCGCCATCCCGGTAATACTCTCCAGGCAGGGTATGCAGCCGGATGCCACAGCCGAGCCTATTGCCACCAGTAATTGGGTTTCGGTGTTTAGTCCTTTGGTAAAGGGTTTCATAATATCCTCCATAAATTGGTTGGAGTGTGGGAGTGCTGGAGTATTGCATAATTGAAATTAAATGAAGATCTAAATCCATTTTTTTCCATTACTCCATCACTCCGATACTCCATTACTCCGGTTAAATGTTATTCGATCTAAACAATTCGCCTTTTTGGTGGAGCTCTTTGATAAACAGCGCGATTTGTTCAGCGCCGTCCGCCACGCGGGTGAAGCAGCGTTCATGCTCTTTGGAGGCATGAAACGCCAGCGCCTGATTCAGATCCGTAAAGTCCACACCGGTTAACTCTTTACAGGAATGGCTGCCGATTTTGGCATTCAGCCGACCGATGAGGTCCTGCCCTGGAATGGCGATGGGGAAAACCCCGTCCAGACCTTCTTCGATGTTTTGCCTGCCGATTAAAAGCCCCAGGACCATCATACCCGCCACGTGAACGCCACAGGTGTATGAAGACAGCATGCCGCCTAAAAAAGCAGTGGCAGATTGCGTCACCAGGGAATCGTGCATGCCCCATTCCTGCATAAACGCATCCACAATCACCTGGGCGCAGCCGTCATAGCGTTTCATATTTTCAAAGGCTTTTTCTCTCACACGCGCAATCCACTCATCTCCATCCGGCAACAAAACCTCGTGGGGGGTTGTTTGAGCACTCAATTTTTATTCTCCTATAAGTGTGGTTAGAAATCTGGAGCTATTCACAATTTGGATTTTAGAATTCGGATTTTGGATTTAAGAACATACCCGTCAGTAAAAAATTGCCTCTCAATATTCTCAATCCGCAATCTAAATTCTAAAATATAAAATCAGCTTGACTCCATTACTCCACAACTCCATCACTCCAATCAAGATTAAATATGTATGCGCCTTGGCGTCTTTGCGTGAGAATATCAAATAGGCTTTACAGCCTCTATCGTGGCCGAGGTTACAAAATCTTCCAGATTCCGCCCCGGGAACCACTCGCGAATGCTTTCACGGCTTTCATCTTTGGGCTGTATGTTGATGTCCTGAAAGCCGGCCTCCGCCAGCATTGTTTCGATATCTTCAATTTTTTCAGTGCCCCCGACACAGCCGGATATCAGGGATAAATCGTTTTTGATTTCAGCGGGCAGTGTCTGAAGCGCCACCACATCTAAAATCGCCAGGCGGCCGCCGGGTTTGAGCACCCGCCACGCTTCCCGAAAGACGTTAATTTTTTCAGGGGAGAGATTGATCACGCAGTTTGAGATAATCACATCCACGCTGGCATCGGACACCGGCAGGTGCTCGATCTCACCCAGCCTGAACTCAACATTTTTGGCACCCATCTTCTCGGCATTTCGGCGCGCTTTGCTGACCATGTCGGCGGTCATGTCCACGCCAATAATCCGGCCGGATTCCCCCACCGAACGGGCAGCCAAAAAACAATCGAAGCCGCCGCCGCTGCCCAGATCCAAAACTGTCTCACCTTCCATTAAGGAAGCGATCGCCTGGGGGTTGCCGCAGCCAAGTCCCATATTGGCGCCTTCGGGAGCGCTCTCCAGCTGCTCTTTGGTGTAGCCGAAAGCCTGAGACATTTTTTCAATGGGCGCCAGGGTCGTGCCACAGCAGGATGAAAGCGCGCTGCAGCCGCATCCAGAACTTTCCTGTTTGGCGATTTCACCATATCGGCTTCTGACCGCCTGACGAATTTCATCTAAATTTTTCGTTTCCATGTTTTTGTGCCTCCATTGTTTAATAGTTCGACAATTATCGAAATGATTGCGCAAAAAAAATTACAACCATCGTTAAAACGAGAAAAAAATCTTCAATTCTTCCAAAATCTCAGGATCCACCCAGCATTCAATGTTCTGGCCCCTGCGACGAGTTTTAATCAGCCCCGCCTGGCGCAATTCCTTGATGTGGTGGGACACCGTGGATGGCACGATATCCAGATCTTTGCCGATATCCCCCACACAGGCAGTATTATCGGGCTGGAAAATGCCGATGGTGCCGGGCTTGCAACAGGTCGCCAGACCAAAGAATATCTTTAACCGGTTGGGGTTGGACAATGCCTTGAAAATTTCAGCGTATTTTTCAAGCTTTTTATTTTTATTATTCGACATATATCGAATAATAGAACAAAATAAATTTTTGTCAAGCTTTTTTTCACTTTTCGCTTCAGATTAACGCGGATTTTTCAGCAATTGCTGTTCTTCCCTCTTACCGCAAACAAACTGATAGATGGACATGGGCAAGCAGGTGATGGTTAGCCCGATAAAAAATAGCAGGCCCCAGAATGAAGACAGAACGGCCTTTGCAATTTTGCTGCCCGGCCCGACATAAGCCGGCTGTATAAAAATGAAGGCAATAATCAGAAATGTCAGACCTATCCCCAGAAATCTGTTCTTATTCATAATCTCCCCCCGACGACAAACTTACCCAAACATAGAGCAAAAATTATACCATCAAAAAACAAGTCAAATTTTATGATGTGATTACAGATACATAAAACTGTCGGGGAGGTTCAATGGAAAGGAAAATTACAAATATTGTCATCGAAAACAGCAATAAATGTCAGCAATTTTGGCATTATTAAAAAATAGGAAGGATTAAGGGGGTAATTCTTTACTTATAGGGATTGTCAAAAAA
>Ga0265306_10000981_pt1 | contig 13983 bp, 15 predicted proteins | sample Helome_3_FD_192493 | JGI IMG/M metagenome (GOLD analysis project Ga0265306, IMG submission 192493) | Marine sediment microbial communities from subtidal zone of North Sea - Hel_20160420 (Illumina Assembly) | ecosystem: Environmental > Aquatic > Marine > Subtidal zone > Sediment ...
GTCGGATTTGCTGACGAGCATCAGGTCTGACGCACGAAACATCACCGGATATTTGGCCGGCTTGTCGTCGCCCTCGGTCACCGACAGCAGGGTGATGTTGCGGTGCTGGCCGAGATCGAAACTGGCCGGGCAGACGAGGTTGCCGACATTTTCGATAAACAGGATGTCCACATTGTCCAGATCGAGCTGATGAAGTGCCTTGTGCACCATGTGGGCGTCGAGATGGCAGGCGGTGCCGGTGGTTATCTGAACGGCTTCCACCCCTTTCTCGCGGATGCGCCGGGCGTCGTTCTCGGTTTCCAGGTCACCCTCGACCACGGCAATGCGCATTTCGTCTGCGATGGCCGAGATGGTCTCCTCCAGCAGGCGTGTCTTGCCTGACCCGGGGGATGACATCAGGTTGACCGCAAGCACTCCGTGCCGGTCGAAGTGTTCGCGATTGTGTGCTGCGGTGCGATCATTCTCACTCAGCAGCCCCTGCAGAACAGAGATCGCCTCTTTGCCTGACTCGGTCTGCGCGAGCTTGCCGTCGCCTTCGATCAGGTGACGGTTGCCCTCGGTAATATTGCATCCACAGGTATCACACACACTAAATTCCTCCGGCGCTCTGGCGCCTTTCCAGTTCGACGCTCATCAGCAGCATTTCATCGCCGCTCAGAAGCCGGGTCCGGTAGTCGCCGCATGTCTCGCATAAAAGACGGTTCGCCGTGGCCTCGGACTCTGCGCCGCAGCTCAGGCATTTTACCTTGATTGGTGACTGCTCTATGGACAGCTCGGCGTCTTCTGCCACCGTGCCGGCGGCCGCGATCGGGAAGGCATCGCTGAGCAGACTTGCCTCGACCCCCGAGAGAGGTCCTATGCTGAGCAGGATACGGGTAATGCGCTCGGCATTCTCGCGCTGCGCGATCTGCTCGACCTGGCTCATCAGGCCCTGGCAGACCGCCAGTTCATGCATGTTGGCCGCTCTCCGCCGCCAGCATCTCGTCGTAGACCTCCCAGGCGGTGGCGGCCTCTTCGGCAGATACCTTCTGAATGGCATAACCGACGTGCACTATGACAAAGTCGCCGTCTTCCAGTGGTTCATGCTGCAACATGAACAGGCTGACGTCGCGTTCAACGCCCTTGGCCTCGCAGCGTGCATTGAAGCCGTCAATCTGCTTGATTTGCATCGGAATGCCAAGACACATGATCTGCTACTTTAAGCCTCCGGGTCAGTTTCTTCCGTTCAAGGTCACCGAAATTCCATGCGCACTACGCTCATCCTAGGCATCGGCAACAATCTCCTGACCGACGAGGGGGTCGGGATACATGTGGTCCGCCATCTCGAGGAGCACCATGGTGGCGAGCCGGGTGTCACCTTCCTGGATGGCGGTACGCTCAGTTTTACCCTGGCCGAGCCTATTGCAGAGCACGACAACCTCATTGTCGTCGATGCTGCCCGGTTTGGCGAGCCTGCGGGTGCGGTCCGTTGCCTCGAGGGCGACGATATGGACCGTTACCTGACCGGAAACAGGGCCAGTGTGCACGAGGTGGGATTGATGGATCTGTTTGATATCTCCCGCCTGTCCGGCACTTTTCCCGAGCATCGTGCGCTGATTGGCGTGGAACCCGAGTCCCTGGGCTGGGGCGAGTTCCCGAGCTCCAAAGTGGCGCCTAAGATCGCCGAGGTGGCCAACATGGCACTCGCGCTCGCACAGCGCTGGCGTCATTAATTATCCACTAATATACTGCTTCGACTCTTGACCCAGATCATTAAGGTCGAACCCGGTTCAGCGATCGCTGCACCGAATCAGAAGGTAGCGGTGACAACTATGAGCGGATTGGATTCGATTCCGGTGATTCTCGAGGGCCAATCGGACGGAGATTTTCGTACGCAGAACCTCAGGCCGCTGCTGCTGCAGATCGAGCAGGCCCTGCACGACCTGCTCGACACTGGTTCGACCACGACGATCGATCTCGCTGCCATGCCCTTCAGCCGTCAGGACGAGGAGGATCTGCGCCGGCGCCTGGGCCGAGGCGAGGTGAGCGCCGCGCTGGATGCCTTTGGCCCCACGGTGATTCAGGAGACGGCGCTTCCGGGTGTTTGGCTGACCGAGCACAAGGATGACGATGGTCGTCGCCTTACGCTGCATCTCGAGGTAACCCGGATTCCGTCCATTCTGATTGCACCGGAAGAGGATATTGCCGAGGGTCTTGAGTTGTTGAAAGGTGCCAACAAGACGGTTTGAAAGGTGCCGGATCGCCAGCTTTGATGGACCTTGGTCGCCAGAGATGGGGAGACATTTCTCCGGCATTTTGCAGAAAAGCACGGGAAATGGCCGGTGAAATATAAATAAGCATTCAATGATATAGGTAAATTACGGTTTTTCAAGGACACTAATTTGTCGTTGTTGTCCCTGGGTCAAACAAAGCTGAACTAAGGGATGCCAGGGTGGTTCTGCACGCCGTCTGCGGGTGCTAGATTCAGCGTAAAAGGAGAACCAATTTTCCTTTCTCACTGATCGCAGAATCGGGAGGCGCAAAATGAGGATGGAAGAAGCAAAGGGCCGGAGCGTCACTCCGGCGTCCGGAGAACCTGTGTTAATCGAAGTCGAGGGGCGCTTCATCCAGATCGATCAGGAGGGATACCTGGTGGATCCGGACGATTGGACAGCGGCCGTCACCGAGTATATGGCCGAGGTGGACGGCCTCGAGCTGATAGACGACCATTGGTCGCTGATCGATTTTCTGAATCGTTTCTACACGGAATATCAGATCGCACCGGAGATGCCGGTGTTGTCGCGTAATCTGTGCAAGGACCAGAACGATTGCCGCTGGACCCGCAAGTACATCAAGCAACTGTTTCCCGGCGGTGCCAAGACAGCCTGCCGCTACGCGGGTTTGCCCGCCCCGGTGGGCAGGAGTTGTGGCTGAGCTTCGGCTTCGGGTGTCGCTACCCAGCCTGATCGTGGCTGTTTCTTGAGAACGGTTCCGGAAGGTGCAGGAGGTCTGCGGATTCCCTGCGCTTGTGGCCGCGCGCGGCAATGGTGCGCGCCAGAATGGCAGGGGAGAAAGCGACCGAATGTTGTTTCGTCTTGCAGATGCAGACATTGTTCGATAACAATTTAAGCAAAAACTGATATAGGTCAGTTAAAGAAGCCGGCCCGCAAGCTATGATTTCGCCAGTACGGTAATGCCTGTATCCGATTACGGAGTTCAGACGTGTCAGGTTTGGACGCAATTGACGTCGAAGTCGCGAGACCGATAGGCCTCACGACCGGCAATGCGTTACCGATTCTGCACGAGATCCGACACGCCCTTGAAAAGCTCGCAGAGACCGGCGAGCCTAAGACAATTGATCTGTCGTCCATACCGCTTTCCCCCGAAGATCGCGACCAGTTGCTCGACACGCTGGGACAAGGTGAGGTCGAGGCCACGCTGGACGCCTTCGGGCCTTCCAATATTCGGGAGACCGCCTATCCCGGTGTCTGGCTGGTGCAGCACATGAGCCCCCAGGGTGGGGAGCACTCGACCCTCATCGAGATCACACGTTTTCCTTCTCTGCTGCTTACCCCGGAGGCGGATGTGAAAGATGGGATTGAACACTCAACACCAACTCGCTTTGAAGCAGGAGTAATCAAAAGGTGGATGATCTAACTCTCGGTGAACGTCTGCGTCAACGCGGCGTATCGCGCCGTGGCTTCATGAAGTTCTGTGCCGCCACCGCGTCGATGATGGCGCTGCCGCCGATCATGATCCCGAAGGTGGCCGCGGCGCTCGAGCAGGCGCGAAGGCCATCGGTGATCTGGCTTTCGTTTCAGGAATGCACGGGCTGTACGGAATCACTGACCCGCAGTCACGCCCCGACGATCGAAGGCCTGATCTTCGACCATATCTCGCTTGACTATCATCACACGCTGCAGGCGGCAGCCGGTGACGCCGCAGAACATGCCCGCGATGAGGCCATGAAGAAGAATTGGGGCGAGTACCTGCTGGTAGTCGACGGCTCTATACCACTGGGTGAAAATGGCAACTTCTCCGCCATCGCGGGGGTCAGCAATCTCGAGATGCTGAAAGAGGTGGCTGAGGGTGCTGCGGCGATCGTATCAGTCGGCACCTGTGCGGCCTTCGGTGGTCTGCCCATGGCCGACCCTAATCCAACCGGTGCCGTGTCGGTCTCGGACATCATCAAAGACAAGCCGATCGTGAACGTACCTGGCTGCCCACCGATTCCAACGGTGATTACCGGCGTTCTGGCACATTTCCTGACCTTCGGCAGGTTGCCCGAGCTGGATCATCTGAATCGCCCAAAGGTATTTTTTGGCCAGAATATCCACGATCGTTGCTATCGTCGTCCGTTCTACGAGCGCGGCCAGTTTGCCGAGACCTTCGACGACGAGGGCGCGCGCAAGGGCTGGTGTCTGTTCAAACTGGGTTGCAAGGGACCGACGACGTACAACGCCTGTGCCACGGCCAAGTGGAACGAGGGTACGAGCTTTCCAATCGAGGCCGGGCACGGCTGTATCGGTTGTTCTGAACCCAATTTCTGGGATGCCGGTGGCTTCTATCGGGCCCTGTCCCTGCCTCACGCGAATGTCGGTGAGACCATCCTGACCGCGGGTGCGGCGGGCATTGCCATCGGTGCGGCGGCAGCCGTCCTAAACCGCAAGCGTAAGTCGGATGCGGTGGACAACCGCGAAACCATCACCATCAAAGACCTGAGTAAGGAGTCCTAAACCATGGATGCCAATGAGCTACTCGCCTGGGCTCGGGGTCCGGGGTTCGATATCGCACTGACCATCTTCGTGGCCGGCATGCTGTTGCGGCTGCTGGAGGTCCTTGCTCTGGGCAACAAACCCGATCTGTCGCCACCGCGTGGCAGTGGCCCCAAAGGTGCCGTGCAGACACTGCTGAGTCGCAACCTGCCGCGTAAGGCGGTCTTCGACAGGGAACCTCTGCGCATCATCAACGGCTACGTGCTGCACATCGGTTTCTTCATCGTCCTGTTTCTGTATGGTCCGCATATTGTGCTGTTCGAGTCGTTTCTTGGCTTCGGCTGGCCGGCCTTGCCTTCGGGGATGATCGATGCGGTCGGTGCCATCACGATTCTTTCACTGATCGCCGCGCTCGTTTTCCGGCTCAACAACAAGGTGATCCGTTTCATTAGCACGAAGGACGACTATGTCGCCTGGACGGTGACCCTGTTGCCGCTGTTGACCGGATACATGGCCTATAACCATCTGGTCGCCTCGTACACCATGATGCTTGCCTTGCACCTGCTCAGCGTCGAACTTTTGCTGGTGGTCGCACCTTTCACCAAGCTGACCCATATGTTCAGTTTCGCCATGGCCCGCTGGTACCAGGGTTATCAGGCCGGCCGTAGAGGAGTGGAATCATGAGTGCGCCCTCCGTCGAAAAAGGTATTCAGGCAATCAAGGGGCAGATCGACGCACCGGTTGCGAGTTTTTTCAGCGCCTGTGTGCACTGCGGCCTGTGTGCCGAGGCCTGCCTTTTCTATACCGAGACCGGCGATCCCAAATACACGCCGATAAACAAGGTCGAACCCATGCGCCGCATCTGGGAGCGTGAGTACACCCTGTTCGGCAAGGCCAAGGCGGCCCTGGGACTGTCGAAAAAGGTGGACGCGGACACCTTCGCCGAGTGGGAGACCCTCGTATACGACGGTTGCACGATGTGTGGACGATGCTCTCTGGTATGCCCGGTAGGTAATGATATCTCGGACATGATCCGCAAGATCCGCGAGGGTTTTGCCGCGGCGGGTTATGCACCCGAGGGCCTGATCGGCGCCAGCACGAGGGCGGTGGAGATCGGCAGCCCGATGGGTGTCAAGCTGCCGGCCGTGCAGGCGCAGATCAAGCACCTGCAGAAAAACACCGGCCTGGACGTCCCGATCGATGCCAAGGGCGCCGAGTACCTGGTGCTTTTGTCATCGATGGAAATCATGAACTTCCCGGAATACCTGGAGGCCATCGCGCGCATCATGCATCAGGCCGGCAAGACCTGGACCATTGCCTCCAAGGCCTTTGAGGCTACCAACAGCGGTATCCAGATCGGTGTATCCGATATTGCGAAGCTGCTGGTCAGCCGGGTCGTGGATGCGGCTGATGAATTGGGTGTGAAGACCGTAATCAGCCCGGAGTGCGGTCATGCATTCACCGCCATCCGTTGGGATGGTGCGAACCTGATCGGTCGGCCCTATGGATTCGAGGTCAAGCATATCCTTGAGGTGCTGGACGAATTCGTGAAACAGGGGCTTATCAAGACCGCGGGTATGGAAGACGCGAAACTCACCTACCACGACCCCTGCCAGATCGCCCGCAAGGGCGGTGTGGTGGAACAACCACGCGATCTGCTGAACAGGATCGCCAGCAATTTCGTCGAGATGGAAGACGCGGGAGAAATGAACTGGTGCTGCGGAGGCGGCGGTGGCGTCAGTGCCAACGAGCGTGCCGACGAACTCAAGCTGACCGCATTCAACCGCAAGAAGGCGCAGCTGCAGGCACTCGGTGTGGACACCCTTGTAACGGCGTGCGCCAACTGCCGTCTGACCCTGGAAGAGGGGTTGGAAGAAAACAACATGGATATCCCGATCGTCGGTCTGACTGAGATGCTGGCCGAACATCTGGTCGAGGACGACAAGGAGAAGGCGTGATGAGTACCATCGGCAACGACAAACAGTTACGTGAAGCGCTGAACGGCCTGAACCCCCACCAGCAGCGCGTTCTAGGTGCCCGGTTCGTCGAAAACGTGCTGAGCCTCAGCGACGACCCGCGCGTCGCTCAGTCATTGGTCGTTGCCAGGGGTATCGACCTTGCCGAGGATGTCGTGAATCTGGCACGCCGCAATATCAAAGCGGCCTGCCTGGAGGCGCATACCCGCTGCGGCGCCGATGGTGAATGGACCGATCAGGCGGGCTATTTCGTTGCACGTGCCGCTGAGGCCTGCCTGGAGCCGGAGGGCCGTTCGCAGGGTAAGGGTGCCGCCTGGAAGGCGGCAATGAGCGCGCGTATGGCGCGTACCTGCCTGGCTGCCGACAGCGATGAGGATGCGCATGACACTGAAAGCCAGGCTCAATATCAAATCTTGACCAGCTATCTGGATGCATGAGGACCAAGCCATGAGTGAACGCGTCGTCGTCGACCCCATCACACGAATCGAGGGGCATCTGCGCATCGAGGCGCAGATGAACGGCAACCAGATCGAGTCTGCCTATTCTTCGGGCACCATGGTCAGGGGAATCGAACTCATCATGCGCGGCCGTGACCCGCGTGATGCCTGGGCATTTGCGCAGCGCATCTGCGGTGTCTGCACCCTGGTGCATGGTATTGCCTCCGTGCGCGCGGTGGAGGATGCGCTGGATTACGAGATTCCGCCCAACGCCCAGTTGGTACGCAACCTGATGATTGCGGCTCAGTATGTCCATGACCATGTGATGCACTTTTATCACCTGCACGCCCTGGACTGGGTGGACGTGGTCTCGGCACTCGGTGCCGACCCGAAGGCGACCGCGGAGCTGGCGCAGAGCCTATCGAACTGGCCGAAGGCCTCACCGGGCTATTTCGCGGACATGCAGAAGAAGCTCAAGACCTTCGTCGAGGCCGGCCAGTTGGGTATCTTCGCCAAGGCCTATTGGGGACATCCTGCCTACAAGTTGCCGCCTGAGGCCAACCTGATGGCGGTCACGCACTATATTGAGGCGCTTGAATGGCAGCGTGACGTGGTAAAGCTGCATGCCGTCTTCGGTGGCAAGAATCCACATCCGATGTTCCTGGTCGGCGGCACGCCGAACCCCATCGACCTCGAATCGGATTCGGCCGTCAATGCGAAGAAGCTGGCCCTGGTTCAGTCGATCATCGACAAGATGCGTACCTTCGTCGATCAGGTATATGTGCCGGACACACTCGCGGTCGCCGGGTTCTACCCCGAATGGTTCCAGCGCGGTGAGGGTCTGGGCAATTTCCTGGTCGTCGGTGATTTTCCGTCCGCCGAGGCGGGTTCCGATCTGCGCGACCCGATGAGCTGGTGGATACCGCCGGGGGCGATCCTTGGTCGTAATCTGGATGAGGTCCACGAGGTCGATCTGCGTGCCGACTCCGAGGTTCAGGAGTTCATCTCGCACAGCTGGTACGAGTATGAAGAGGGTAAGGACAAGGGACTGCACCCCTGGAGGGGTGAGACCAGCTTCGACTACAAGGGTCGCGGTGGACCGGATACCCCATACAAGCAGCTGAATGTTGAAGATGGCTATTCCTGGTTGAAGGCACCGCGATGGAAGGGGAATGCGATGGAGGTGGGTCCTTTGGCGCGGGTCCTGCTGCTCTATGCGAAGGGTGATGAGGCCACACAGGAACTGGTGAACTCGACCTTGAGTACACTGGGCGCCGGTAAGCGGGCACTGTTCTCTACCCTGGGCCGCACCGCGGCACGTACGCTCGAGACCAAGTTGATTGCTGACAAGATGCAGACATGGATGGACACCCTGATGGCCAACATCAAGGCCGGCAACACACGCACCTTCAACGAGAAAAAGTGGGATCCGTCCAGCTGGCCGAAGGAGGCCAGGGGCGTCGGCTTCACGGAGGCGCCAAGGGGCGGTCTGGCGCACTACATCGTGATCAAGGATCAGAAGATAGACAACTACCAGGCCGTGGTGCCGTCGACCTGGAATGCCGGTCCGCGTGACCCCGAGAACAAGGCGGGCGCCTACGAGGCCGCATTGCAGGACAATCACCAACTGCACGACCCCAAGCAGCCGGTCGAGATCCTGCGCACGATACACAGCTTCGACCCCTGCATCGCCTGTGCGGTGCATCTCACGGACGAGGACGGCGACGAGATGCTGCAGGTGAAGATCAAGTAATCTGACCGGGTACGGTCTGCAGTGGCGGGCACAGCCCGCCTTACCAAGCCGGGTAGTCATTTATCAGATGTGTAGGTCGGGCTGTGCCCGACACGAACGGCAGGTAAAGCCTGTTCTCCGAAAGTCTCGATTCGCGGGAGGTGTTGGTGCAGGACACCCATATCAGCCTGGCCCACGGCAATGGCGGGCGTTTGATGCGCGAATTGATCAAAGACATCTTTGCGCGTCACCTGGGGGCGGAGCAGCTCGATGTTCAGGTCGATGCGGCGAGAATCGCGCTTCCTCCGGGGCGCCAGTTGATAACGACGGATGGTTTTACAGTCCAGCCATTGGAGTTTCCCGGTGGTGACATCGGCACGTTGGCGGTCCACGGGACCTGTAACGACCTGGCCGTATCCGGCGCGACACCCCATTTCCTGACGCTCAACGCGTTTATCGAGGAAGGCCTCGAGGTGGCTCTGCTCGACCGTCTGGTCGCGTCTATCGCGCGTGCTGCGGCGGAAACGGGGGTCGCCGTCGTCGCCGGCGATACCAAGGTGCTTCGTCGTGGTGAAGGCGGCGGCCTTTACCTGGCGACCACCGGTGTCGGCGTTGCGCCACCCGATCTCGATCTCTCGATGGCGAATATCAGGCCGGGCGACAGGATCCTGGTCAGTGGCCCGGTCGGTGATCACGGCATTGCAGTGATGCTCGCACGCGAGGAGTTTGGTATGCGCGGTGATCTGCAATCGGATGCGGCCAATGTGCTGCCGCTGACGCAGGCCGCGGCCGCTTTTCCCGGCCTGCGTTTCATGCGTGATCCCACGCGCGGCGGCCTGGCCACCGTGATGCATGAGTTGATGCATGTGACCGGTCTGCAGGTCCGGCTGCAGCAACTGGATATACCGGTGCACGATCCAGTTAATTCGGTGTGTGAGATGCTGGGCTATGATCCGCTGTACCTCGCCTGCGAGGGAAGGGTGGTGGCGGTCGTCGAAGCAAGTGCCGCCGATCAGCTGCTGTCGAGCTGGCAGACCTTGCCCGGCGGGCGGGAAGCGGCCTGTGTGGGTGAACTGGTCGAAGGACGAGGGCGTGTGATCCTGGTCACCGAACTCGGTGGCGAACGCATTCTCGAAGAGCTTGAGGATGATCCGCTGCCGCGGATCTGCTGATTCATAGAGATTGGGCTACGTTCTGGGAACGCAGAGGACGCTGAGAAGCGCAAAGGTCGCAAAGTTAACTATTGCCAGAATTGAATAACGATCAGTTTCTCGATAGACAAGCGTGGTGCGCCATGTCCGGCGGTCAAAACATATTTTTGCTCCGCGATCTCTGCGTTCCTCCGCGATCTCTGCGTCCCAAAATCCCAACGCAATAAAAAAGGGACCCCGAAGGGCCCCTCGAACTTTCCTTCAGAAAGCGTCTCGCGCGATCAGCCGAAGCTGTCTTGCACGATGTTCGCATACCAGCTGTACGCGTAATCGACGTCGCGCGCACGCATTGCTGCAGGGCTGTCCATCGGTGTCAGGCCACCGGAGCCCTTTACCTTGCTCAGCTTGCCCTCTTTCAGGTCATAGACCATGGCGACCGAAATAGCGTCGTTCGGACCGACGATCGAGTAGCAGGTGTTGACCAGAGAAGGATCGCCCGGCTCTTCACCTTTCAGCAGAGCGACAACCGCTGCAGCTGCGGACTTGCCTTCCGAATTGGCGGCATAGCCGGACTTGGGCAGCGGTGACGCGACCGCGGCATCACCGATGACGTGAACACCCTTGTGCATGGTCGACTCGAAGGTGCGGCCGTCTATCGGACACCAGCCCGAATCGCTGGTCAGGCCGGCCTTGATTGCGATCGCGCCTGCCTGCTGGGCCGGAATGACGTTGGCCACATCCACCTTGTGCGCGGTATCACCGACATACAGGGTGTTGGTTGCCGCATCCACGCGGGTAACCTTGCCGCCGGCTTTTGCAGCAACCCACTCGATGTGGTTCGGAAAGTGCTTTGCAAAAGCCTGCTTGAACAGACCGAACTTCGAGAACTTGTCCTTGCTGTCCATGATGATCACCTTGGACTTGGGCTTGTGCTCCTGCAGGTACATGGCGATCTGGCACGCACGCTCGTAAGGCCCGGGCGGGCAACGGAACGGGTTCGGCGGGGCTGCGATGGCGACGACACCACCATCCTTCATGGCCTCGAGCTGCTTGCGCAGGATGACGGTCTGCTCGCCGGCCTTCCAGGCGTGCGGCATGGCCTTCATCGCGGCGGCATCATAGCCTTCGACGTTGTCCTTGAACGAGACGCCGGGTGCAACGATGCAACGATCGTAGGCGAAGGTCTGTCCCCCGGCGGTCATGACCTTTTTGCCGGCCGCATCGATGTCGACAACGGTGTCATGAACCACGTTCACGCCATGGCCCTTCAGTCCGTCGTACCCGACCTTGATGGAGTCAATGGTGCGGTGGCCGGACAGCACCTCGTTGCTCATGTAGCAGGTGTAATAGTGCTGGTTCGGTTCGATCACGGTGACGTCGACAGACGAATCGGACATGCGGATGTACTTGGCAGCGGTGGCACCACCGGTTCCGCCGCCGACAATGACGACTTTCTTACTGGCTGCGCCTACGATTGCAGGGAAACCCAGCGCGCTGACCGCAGCTACGCCGCCGGTAGCCTGGATGAATTTTCTACGTGTGAAATTTGCCATTTTGTTATTCCCCCTGATTACTGCTGGCTGGCGAAGAAGTTCAGCACAGATTCGATCTCAGCGTCGCTGAGTTTCGCGACCTGCTTCTTCATCTTCTTCGGCATCTCGCGATGACCGCTGGTGAAGTCGGCCATGGAGTACCGCATCCACGGGATCCACTGCCCGGCCAGAATACCGGCGTCGTCGTCCGCGAGGGCACCGTTCTCATCATGACACTTGGCGCATCCCTTGTCGTAGATGGCGGCACCGGACTTTGCCATTTTGGCGTCGTGCGGAACTTTGGCCTTGTACACGGGCATCTTGGCAAAGTAGGCGCCCATCTGTTCGATCTGCTCGTCGCTGTAGCCTTTGGCGATGCGGTTCATGATGGTCGCAGGACGTGCGTCTTCTGCGTGGGTTTTGCCTTTGGGCAGTGCCTTGAAGCCGGTCATGGACTCGACGAAGTAGGCCTCGGATATACCGGCGAGGTTTGGTGTTGCGGGGCCTACGCTTTGGCCGTTGGTACCATGACACCCGGCACAGGTGTCGGCCATTGCTTTGGCACTGGGTCCGGCAAACACCTGCGTGGTGCCGACGATAAAGACAGAGCCGATCAGTGCGACAAGCGCTTTTTTGTTACAGCCCATAATTCCTCCTAGTTTCTCTTTAAATGTAAGGGTTGTTAGTTTCAGGCCTGACATGCTGCGGGCCATTGTTCGTTTCTATTATTTATTGCGCCAGTCGGGTAAAGGCCTGGAACAGGCCACCACCACCTGGCTTGCCGCCTAGTCTAGCGTAATAGACGGCTAATTCATCAATTTCTTCTCTGGTTAACGATTTCGCGATGATGCGCATGCGGCTATAGACATCGTTCGCGCGCTTGTCCTTGGCGTAATCCTTCATCGTATTGACGAAGTATTTGACGTTCTGGCCCGCAATCGCCGGGACGTCAATGATTGCGCCTTCGCCACGGGCGCCGTGACAGGATGCGCAGGGTTGAATCAGGCGTGTCTTGTCACCGCGGAACACCAGTTTCATGGTGTCTTCACTAACGGTTTCCTCTTCATCCACCTCTACTTTGGGAATCGGTTGATCCGCATACCAGGCGGCCAGGGCCGCGAGCTGCTCGTCGGTCAGTCGCTCCACCGCCTCGCTCATCTTGCGATTCTCGCGGCTGCCGTCCTTGTAATCCCGCAGTTGCTTGAAGGTATATGCAGCGATCTGTCCCGCAAGAGTGGGGTGCTTGTCCCGATCCGGCTCGGCACCCTTTTCACCGTGACAATCGGCACAGGCATTGACGTCCTCGGTCTCGACCAGCTCGATCTCTGAGCCGATTTTCGGATCTCCCTTTTTGACCAGACTGTGGGTCTCCACTGTCCAGGCGACATTGGATGAAGGTGCGGCCTGGGCCAGGCCGAGCGGCAGAAGTGCGGAAACAAGTATGATCAAGTTACGTGTTTTCATTTTAATCAATACCCCCACGGCATCGAACCAGGTGCATCCAAAATCAATAGCTGGACGATGGGTATGCCATACGCGACAACCATCCAGACGGCTACGATGCCATTCCACAGTGCGAAGCCGTTCATCGGCTTTGGGACGCTCATCGGAGGATAGACTGCAACCGCCCAGTCGCCATGCGTTTCCTCATCGCTCTTTTTCGTCAGGTGTGACATCACCAGATTGAGCACGAACAGCAGAGCCGATACCAGGAGAATGACTCCACCGACGATCATTGCCAACTCGTGCGGATCCCACTGCGCGACCAGGGGTGAGTCATAGGGGGTGGAGGAGATACGGCGTGGCTGGCCGAGCAGGCCCAACACGTGCCAGGGCAGGGTCAGGACCAGCATGCCGATGGTCCAAAGCCACAGCTGCAGCACCGCCATCCCACGGGATGCGAGTGGACGGTTGGTCAGCTTGGGCCATAGGTGGTACGCAACGGCCAGGTACATGATGACCGTGGTCCCGGCAAAGATCAGGTGGAAGTGCCCGGTGACCCACTGGGTGTTGTGAACCAGACTGTTCATCTGGTAACTGGCATTGATCATGCCGCCGAATCCGCCGGCGATCAGCATGAACAGTGCGAGCATGCCTGCGACCACCATGGGCTCCTTCCAGTCCAACGCGGCGATCCAGCCGAACAGACCCTTGCCACCGCGCAGGCGCCCGGCGCCTTCCATCGATGCCAGCACCGTGAAGCCGGTGAGCAGGGTTGGGATGGCTACGCCAAAGGTGCCCAGCATGTGCAGGAATTTGAATCCGGCGGCCTGCTGCGGATCCATGTAAAGGTGGTGGAAGCCGATCGGTACGCTGATGACCAGCAGCATGATGAAAGCGACGCGGGCCATCTCGTCACTGAACAGTCGGCCACCGGCCAGTTTGGGCAGGATGGTGTACATCGCGATGTACGCCGGGAACAACCAGAAATACACGATGGCATGCAGGGTCCACGAGAACA
>Ga0265306_10000982_pt1 | contig 13980 bp, 10 predicted proteins | sample Helome_3_FD_192493 | JGI IMG/M metagenome (GOLD analysis project Ga0265306, IMG submission 192493) | Marine sediment microbial communities from subtidal zone of North Sea - Hel_20160420 (Illumina Assembly) | ecosystem: Environmental > Aquatic > Marine > Subtidal zone > Sediment ...
CGTGCTCGGATCCGACGGGTTTGGCAACGCATTGACTCCGGACGGCTGGATCAAAGTCCCTCAGGTTGGAGGCGTGCGTATCGGCGATGATGTGGAAATCGGTGCCAATACGACTGTGGATTGCGGCGCCCTGGACAACACCATTATCGAAAACGGCGTGCGTATCGATAACCTCTGTATGATCGGACACAATGTGCACATCGGAGAGCACACGGCGATGGCTGCCATGACGGGAATTGCGGGCAGTACGACGGTCGGCAAGCGATGTATGTTTGCCGGACAAACGGGCACGGTGGGTCACATCTCAATCTGTGACGATGTCGTCGTAGGCGCGAAGACTTTCCTGTCGAAAGACGTCACCGCCGCGGGAACCTATACGGCGAGTTTTCCCGCCGTACCGGCGCGCAGCTGGGCCAAGCAGCTTGCACGGTTCAGGCGCCTTGGTGCACTGACCGATCGGGTAAGAAAAATTGAAAAAGACAGCAAGTAGCGCGTTTACGGGATCGAACGCATGATTCATGCAACAGCGATCATATCTGAGAAAGCGGCCATTGCCGCCGATGTGAGTATCGGTCCCTTTGTTGTCATCGGCGACGGAGTAACGATTGGCAGCGGAACGCGAATTGACAGCCATGTGGTCATCAATGGCCCGACAAAGATAGGTGAGAGTAACCACATCTATCAATTTGCATCGATTGGCGATGATCCGCAGGACAAAAAATACGCGAACGAACCAACGGGCCTGGTCATCGGAGATCGCAATACGATTCGAGAGTTTTGTACGATCAGTCGAGGTACGACGCAGGACCGGGGTGAAACAATCATCGGCGACGATAACTGGATTATGGCGTATGTTCATATCGCCCACGACTGCGTCGTCGGTAACAAGACCATAATGGCGAACAACGCGACACTGGCCGGACATGTGCATGTCGGAGACTGGGCGATTCTCGGCGGTTTTTCGGGCGCCCATCAATTCTGCAAGATTGGTGCGCACGCCTTTCTCGGAATGTACTGCGGTGTGAGTCGTGACGTCCCTGCCTACACGATGATTGCCGGACAACCCCCGGCGCCTAGAGGCATCAATAGCGAAGGCCTTAAGCGTCGCGAGTTTTCGGCAGAACAGATTGGTAACATCAAGAACGCCTATCGCCTGACGTACAGGAAAGGCAGGAAGTTATCCGAGGCGATCGAGGAAATTGCGGTTCTGTGCAAACAACAGCCGGAGCTGCAGCTGTATCTGGATTCGCTGCGCTCGTCCGAGCGTGGCGTAATTCGCTAAGATCTTGTCGATGAAGATCGGGCTTGTCGCTGGTGAAGCTTCCGGTGACTTGCTGGGCGCAGGTCTGATTCGGGCACTGCGCGAGCGCCTGCCCAATGCCAGCTTCGAAGGTATCGCGGGCCCCGCGATGGTTGCGGCGGGATGCGAGCAGTGGGAGCCGTCGGAATCACTCGCCGTCATGGGCCTCATTGAACCGATTGCGCATATTCCGCGCCTGCTGCGTCTGCGCAAAGAACTCTGCAGACGCTGGCTGGCGTCACCACCGGACGTGTTTGTGGGCATTGATGCGCCGGATTTCAACCTGGGTCTGGAGAAGAAACTCCGGAAAAGCGGCATCAAGACAATTCACTACGTCAGCCCTTCCATCTGGGCCTGGCGACCCGGCCGTATTCATACCGTCAGGGAAGCCGTTGACCGGGTGCTCTGCATCCTGCCATTCGAAAAGCCGTTGTACGACGAGCAAGGGGTCGATGCGGTTTTTGTCGGTCATCCAAAAGCGGACCGCTTGCCGGCAGTTTCGGACTGCCTGGTGACTCGCCAGCAACTTGGCATCGACGCCGCGGAGGTTGTCGCTGTTCTGCCGGGAAGCCGCGCCGGCGAGGTGTCGCGGCTCGGCGGGATTCTCGCGGATGCCGCAAAGCAGCTAACGGCTACAAGGCCCGGCCTTCACTTCGTTACTCCCGTCGCAACGCCGAAACTGCGACCGATTATTGAACAGCAGATCAATGAGGCAGGTGTTGCGGAATCGTTCACGCTGCTCGACGGAAACTCGGAGACCGCAATGATTGCGGCCGACGTCGTGCTGCTCGCATCGGGAACGGCTGCGCTCGAGTCGGCCCTGCTGGGCAAACCGACAATCGCGGCCTATCGGGTTGCCCCGATGACAGCGGCCATCGCCATCGCCTTTCGGCTGGTCAAGCTGACCCATTACACGCTGCCAAATTTGTTGACGGAGACGCCACTGGTGCCCGAGTTCATACAACGTGATGCGAAGCCGGGACCGATAGCCGCCGCTGTCGCCGGCATGCTGGATGATCCCGAGCGTCGGCGCTCAATCAGCAATGAATTTGCTAAACTGCGGAGCGAGCTGGCGCTTGATGCAGACCAGCGCGCGGCCGAGGCGGTCGTCGAGCTCGCGCGGCAAAACCATGCAGCAGGATAGATCGATTGACTATAGTGGGATCGTCGCAGGCGTCGATGAGGCTGGGCGTGGGCCGCTCGCGGGTCCCGTTCTGGCCGCCGCCGTCGTTCTGCATCCGGACAGGCCCGTCGTCGGGTTGGCGGATTCCAAAAAGCTGTCTTCGGAACGGCGCGACGGGTTGGCGAAAAAGATACGGGAACGTGCCCTTGCCTGGTCGGTCGCATGGGCGGATCCGGCAGAGATTGACGCCTTGAATATTCTCGCGGCTACATTGCTCGCAATGCGACGTGCGATTCTGGGTTTGCCGGTGTCGCCGGACGCCGTCAGGGTGGATGGCAATCGACTACCAAACCTGCACTTCGGTGGCAGGCATCTCGAGGGCGAAGCAATTGTCGGCGGCGACGACAAAGTTGCGGAGATCAGTGCCGCCTCGATTATCGCAAAGACGACGCGTGATCGAATGATGATAGAGATGGACAGGATTTATCCTTGTTATGAATTTGCGCGCCATAAAGGCTACGGCACGGAATTGCATCGCGCACGATTGCGCGAGTTCGGTCCGTGTCGTGAACACCGATTTACGTTCGCACCCATAAGAACAACGACATGACGACACCGGCATTCGTACATCTTCACCTGCATACCGAGTATTCGCTGGTCGATAGCACCGTGCGTATACCGACGCTTGTGAAGCAATGTGCGTCGCTTGGAATGCCGGCCGTTGCGATGACGGATCAAAACAACCTGTTCGGTCTCGTGAAGTTTTACGGGAAAGCGATGGCTGCCGGTGTCAAACCCGTCATCGGTCTCGATCTGCGCATCATGAATGACGACGAGCCGGACCGGCCTTACACGCTGTTGTTGTTGTGCCAGAACAATGCCGGCTATCGCAATTTGTCTGAGCTCGTTACAAAGAGCTATCTCGAAGGCCAGGTTCGTGGGCTGCCGATGGCGCGCCGTGAGTGGTTGAACGAACAGACCTGCGAAGGCCTGATCGCGTTGTCCGGCGGATTGCAGGGTGATATCGGCCATGCTCTTCATGGCGGTCACAACGACCGGGCCAGCGAGTTGCTGGATGCCTGGCACACCACATTCCCGGGCCGATTCTACATCGAGTTGATTCGTACGGGTCGGCCGGGTGAAGAGGATTGTGTGCAGGCAAGTCTTGCTCTTGCGATCGATCACGAAGTTCCCGTCGTGGCGAGTAATGACGTCAGGTTTCTCGTGCCTGACGACTTCAACGCTCACGAGGCTCGTGTTTGTATCCACGATGGCCGTGGCCTTGCCGACGCGGACCGCCCCCGGGTATACAACGAGAAGCAGTACCTGCGATCGCCGCAGGAAATGGCCGATCTATTTGCCGACGTTCCGGCTGCGCTGGAAAACAGCGTCGAGATTGCTCGTCGTTGCAACCTGGATTTGCAGCTGGGGGAGAGCGTATTGCCCGCATTTCCTGTTCCGGACGGGCAGGACGAGGCAGCCTACCTGGAAGCAGAGGCCCGGCGAGGCCTGAAAGGCGCGCTGGCGAAAAAATTCGACATTGAGGAGGTGCCGGCGAAAGAGCGGGCAGCGCGCAGCGCGCCCTACATTGAACGCCTCGATATTGAGCTCGGCGTTATTCAGTCGATGGGTTTTCCCGGCTACTTCCTGATCGTTGCGGATTTCATTCGCTGGGCACGGGAGAACGGCGTACCGGTCGGTCCCGGGCGCGGCTCCGGCGCCGGTTCCCTGGTTGCCTGGGTTCTTGGTATTACCGACCTCGACCCACTGCAGCACGATCTGCTGTTTGAACGCTTTTTGAATCCGGAGCGCGTGTCGATGCCGGATTTTGACATCGACTTTTGCATGGAAGGTCGTGATGACGTCATTGACTATGTCGCGAAGCGTTATGGTCGAGAGCGCGTATCGCAGATCATCACCTTCGGGACGATGGCGGCGAAAGCCGTCATTCGTGACACCGGTCGGGTATTGGGGCAACCCTACGGATTCGTCGATCGCATCGCCAAGCTGGTGCCGTTCGAACTGGGCATTACGCTCGACAAGGCACTCGAGCAATCCGACGAGCTGGCGGCAATGTACCGCGACGATGAGGAAGTGGCTGCGATCATTGATCTTGCCAGGTCGCTCGAAGGCCTGGTTCGCAATGCAGGAAAACATGCCGGCGGCGTCGTTATCTCGCCCGGTCCATTGACGGATTTTGCGCCGCTCTATTGTGAAGAAGGCGGCACCAATGTCGTGACGCAACTCGATAAGGATGATGTCGAGGCGGTCGGACTGGTGAAATTTGACTTTCTGGGCCTGAAAACGTTGACGATCATCGAGTGGGCCGTGCGAATCGTCAATGAGACTTACCCTGAAGCCAATCTCGATATCAGCCTTATTCCGACACGAGATGCAAAGACGTTTGAGCTGTTACGTAGCACGCAGACCGCGGCTGTTTTTCAACTCGAATCGAGCGGCATGCGCGATCTGATCAAGCGTATGCGACCGGACCAGTTCGGTGATCTCGTGGCATTGGTGGCCTTGTTCCGCCCCGGGCCGCTGCAGTCAGGAATGGTCGACGACTTCATCACGAGAAAGCATTCGTCCAACAAAGCCGATATTGACTACCTTCATCCAGATCTGAAGTCCGTGCTCGAAGAAACCTACGGCGTCATCCTGTACCAGGAACAGGTGATGCAAATCGCGCAGGTGCTGGCTGGTTACACGCTGGGTGGGGCTGACTTGTTGCGTCGTGCCATGGGCAAGAAGAAACCCGAGGAAATGGCCAAGCAACGAGAAATCTTCGTCAACGGCGCAACAGAGCGCGGCGTCACCAACCGGACCGCGACGCGAATTTTCGACCTGATGGAGAAGTTCGCCGGTTACGGCTTCAACAAGTCACATTCGGCGGCCTACGCCGTGCTGTCCTACCAGACGGCGTACCTGAAGGCACATTACCCTGCGGCGTTTATGGCGGCGGTAATGAGCGCCGACTTGCAGAACACCGATCGGCTAGTGACACTGAAGGACGATTGCCGTCAGCTGGGTCTCAAGCTCATGGTGCCGGATGTGAACAAGTCGTCGTTTCAGTTCAGCGTGTATGACGACCAGACGATCCTGTACGGTCTTGGCGCAATCAAGGGGGTCGGCCATGCGGCGATTGACTCGCTCATCGACGAGCGCATGGCCAATGGTCCGTTCGGCGGCCTCGTGGAGTTTTGTCGCCGTGCCGATCACGACAAGATCAACCGACGGGCGCTCGAAGCATTGATCAAGTCCGGTGCGATGGGCGGCTTCGGCGAATCCCGGCGTAGCCTGATGCACCGGGTTCCGGAAGCGCTGCGCAGCGCCGATCAGCAAGCCAAAGCGGCTGCGGCCGGCCAAAACGACATGTTTGGCCTGGTAGCGCCAGCGGCCGAGGTCGAGTCGTCCGGGCCAGTCGACCTGGCCGAGTGGCCGGAAAGGCTGTTGCTGAGCAATGAGAAGGAGGCACTGGGACTCTATCTCACGGGGCATCCATTTGACGCGGTTTGCGGCGACGCGGGTTTCTTCGCCGATGGCCGACTGGCCGATATTACGGCGGAGCCGCCACCACAGAACAGCAAAGGAGAGCGCAACTATGCCCAGCCGCGGCGCGAGGCGACCGTTGCGGGGCTGATTGTCGATGTGCGAAAGCGGGGCAATCGCGTCAGCGTGGTTCTGGATGACGATTCCGGTCGCATGGAGATCAGCCTCTTCAACGAGGCATTTCAGGAATTCCGCCACCTGTTGGTCAAGGACGAGATCGTTGTCATTTCAGGCGGCTTGCGTTACGACGATTTCATCGGCAGCTGGACGATCAATGCAAAGAACGTCCTGCATATCGATCGCGTTATCGAGTCACGGGCAAAAAGCATGGTGCTCAGCCTCGCGCCGAACGGTCACGGTGAAACGCTGCTCGTAAAACTGCACGATCTGTTGCTGCCGTATCGCGAAGGCAGTTGCGATGTCTCGGTGCGCTATATCGGGGACAGTGCAACGGCGCGATTGTCGCTGGGTCCCGAATGGGCAGTGCGACCGAGCCGCGAATTGCGCGACAAGTTGACCGAGCTGCTCGGCAATAATAATGTCCGCCTTCTGTACGCGCCTGGCCGCGAAATAATGTAATCTGACCCTTATGGATTTGAAATTCCTGGATTTCGAGCAACCGATCGCCGAGCTGGAAGCGAAGATCGACGAGTTGCGCTACGTGGGTGACGATTCGGAGATCAACATCAATGAAGAGGTCGCGCGACTCAAAGAAAAGAGCGAGTCGCTGACACGGAGCATTTTTTCCAAATTGAGTCCCTGGCAGGTTGCACGGATCGCGCGCCATGAGTCGCGGCCGTACACCAAGGACTACCTGCAGTTGATTTCTCCTGATTTTCAGGAGTTGCATGGCGACCGCATGTACGCGGACGATCCTGCGATCATCGGCGGGGTTGGCCGCATCGACGGCCAGGCCGTCATGTTTATCGGCCATCAAAAGGGCCGCGACACCAAGGAGCGCGTCCGTAGAAACTACGGCATGCCCAAGCCAGAGGGATATCGCAAAGCGCAAAGGCTCATGCGATTGGCCGAAAAATTCACTATGCCTGTCGTGACACTCATCGATACACCCGGCGCCTACCCTGGCGTGGGTGCGGAAGAGCGCGGTCAAAGCGAGGCGATCGCTTATAGTCTCTATCTGATGGCTGGCCTGAAGACTCCCATCGTCAGTGTCGTCATCGGTGAAGGTGGTTCCGGAGGCGCGCTGGCGATCGGCGTCGGTGATCGCCTGTTGATGCTGCAGTACGCGATTTATTCCGTCATTTCTCCCGAAGGCTGCGCTTCGATACTGTGGAAAAGTGCCGACAAGGCGGAAGATGCCGCCGCCGCCATGCGCATCACGGCCACAAGCCTCAACGAATTCGGCCTGGTCGACGAGGTCTTGCAGGAACCGCTGGGTGGGGCGCATCGCAACCCGGAGGAAATGGCGGAAGTCATTCGCAATGCCATTTTGAAGAGTCTGGATGAGCTTTCGGCCTACTCGATCGACGAATTGCTCGAGCGTCGCCAGCAGCGCCTCGATAGTTTCGGTCAGTTCAAAGAGGCGTGACTCTCAACACGGGGATCCTGCGGCAGCAGCTCGCGGAACTCGAAACTGTCGCGGGTAAGCCGTCGCGTTACGTCATTGCGTTCAGCGGTGGGCTCGACTCAACCGTTCTCCTGCATGCGTTCGTGTCGCTCCGCGAAGAGCTTGAAATTCCGCTACTGGCAATCCATGTCGATCATGGGCTGCAGGAGGATTCGGGCGCCTGGAGCGACCATTGTCGCGAGGTGGCGCAGGAACTCGGCGTTGACTATCGGTGTCGGGCCGTTACCGTGCAGCTGGAGTCAGGCAAAGGGCCGGAGGCATCCGCTCGAGAAGCCCGGTACACGGCGTTGCACGGGGAGCTTTCCTACAACGATTGGCTGCTCAGCGCGCATCACCGTGAAGACCAGGCTGAGACCTTGCTGCTCAACCTCATTCGCGGCAGCGGCCTCGCCGGCATGGCGGGGATCGGAGCGATTCGCCGCTTCGGTCCAGGATGGCTAGTACGACCTTTGCTGGAGACCAGTCGTGCGGCGTTACTGGACTACGCTAGCGACGAGGCGCTTCACTGGCTGGACGATCCCTCCAATACCGATCGCCGCTTTGATCGGAATTTCCTGCGCCACGAGGTTTTCCCACGCCTGAAGTCTCGCTGGCCCGATGTGTCATCACGACTGCATCGGAGTGCGCAACATGCCGGGGAAGCGACAGAGCTACTGGCGACGCTGGCCGAAATCGATCTCGAATCCCTGGGCGGCCGTGCCGAGCGCCTTCCGATCGACGGTCTGCTCAGGTTTCGAACTGCCCGACAAAAGAACCTGTTGCGACATGCGTTGCGGCGCCTCGGTTTGTCGACGCCGACGGCCATTCAGCTCAAACGGATACTCGCGGAGGTGATTCCGGCACGCCAGGACGCACAACCGCACGTAAGCTGGCCCGGAGCCTCGGTGCGGCGCTATCGCAACAACCTGTATTTGTTGCCCGAAGAACTGGTCAATACGCCGCAATCGATGAAGGTATCGGCGGCTGAGGTCCCCCTGGGCGCTGGCCTTGGCGTGTTGCAGTTCGTCGAGGGTGCTGGTCGGGGCCTGTCCGAGCGTTTTCTGGAGGCTGATATTGAGGTTCGTTTTCGTCAGGGTGGAGAAGAATTTCATCCATTAGGTCAGTCACATACGCGTAAATTGAAGAAATTACTTCAAGAAGAGGGCGTTGTTCCCTGGATGCGAGATCGGCTACCGCTGATCTATGCGGGCAACGAGCTCATTGCCGTCGGTGACCTTTGGCTGGCTGCATCGGCCGTCAGCGAGCCGGGTGTGGAACTGCGCTGGAAAGACCGTCCGGCGTTGCATTAGGGGTCGTGGCAAAACGTTCAGTCGTTGTGTACCCAATGGCGATTCGGTAGACTTTAACACCGTCTTTAGTCCAACGACGGCGCAGAATTCGAAGGGTTGGAAAAAAGCACAACGCAGGCTTTGCAGTGCTTTTGCTCCGACCCTTTCTTGTTCTCGCTTTCTGCGAAAACACCAGCACGAACCATGCGCAACAGATCCTGGATTCACCTATGACATCGTACGTATTCATCACTGGCGGTGTGGTCTCTTCATTAGGGAAGGGCATCACGTCAGCCTGCCTCGGCGCCATACTGGAGGCACGCGGCTTGACGATCAGCATGATCAAGCTGGATCCGTACATCAACGTGGATCCGGGCACGATGAGCCCTTTTCAGCATGGCGAAGTGTTCGTGACTCATGATGGCACGGAGACAGACCTCGACCTGGGGCACTACGAGCGCTTCGTTCGCACGGCGCACGGCGGAAGAAACAGCAACTTCACGACCGGACGTATCTACGAAAGCGTTATCGGCAAGGAGCGTCGCGGTGACTACCTTGGTGCGACGGTGCAGGTCATTCCGCACATCACTGACGAGATCAAGGAAAGTATCCGGCGCGGCGACGGCGACGCTGACATCTGCCTGGTCGAAATCGGCGGCACCGTCGGCGACATCGAATCCCTGCCATTTCTGGAGGCGATTCGCCAGATGGGCGTGGAGCTCGGACACGATCGCGTGGTGTACGTGCACTTGACGCTGGTGCCTTACATTCCGACATCGTCGGAAATCAAGACCAAGCCAACCCAGCACTCGGTCAAAGAGTTACGCTCAATCGGCATTCAACCGGACGTACTGGTATGTCGCTCGGAGCAGCCATTGCCGGACGAACAACGTCGGAAGATTGCGCTGTTTACCAACGTTCAGCCGAAAGCAGTCATATCGGCGTATGACGCAGATGATCTTTACAAAATTCCGGGGATGATGCATGAGCAGGGACTCGATGACATCGTCGCCACGCAGCTCGGACTGGATATTCCGGATGCAGACCTTAGCGAGTGGGAAGCGATTGTCGAGGCCAAGCAAAACCCCGAAGCCGAGGTTGACATCGCCATGGTTGGCAAATACATGGACCTCAAGGACTCGTACATCTCCCTCGTGGAGGCGCTGCAGCATGGTGGAATCCACACCCGCACCCGCGTCAACATTCGTTTTATCGAGTCGCGTGATATCGAAGAGCAGGGCGTCGATTGCCTGAAGGATATGGACGGTATCGTCGTTCCCGGCGGTTTCGGCGATCGCGGTATCGAAGGGAAGATTGAGACCGTGCGCTTCGCACGTGAAAACGGTATTCCCTATCTTGGCATTTGTCTCGGCATGCAGGTGGCTGTCATCGAAGCCGCTCGCAATCTCGCGGGACTTGACGGTGCGATGAGCACAGAATTCGACAGCGATACGCCGCATCCGGTCGTCGGCCTGATCACCGAATGGCAGGACCAGACGGGTGACACGGAACAACGCGACGAAGAATCCGAGCTGGGCGGGACCATGCGTCTTGGGGCGCAACAAGTCACGCTGGCGGAAGGATCACTCGCCGCGATGAGCTACGGGCGCACCATCATCGAGGAGCGCCACCGACACCGTTACGAAGTCAACAACAACTATCGGCAGGTCCTCTCGGACGCCGGCCTCCGCTTCTCGGGACTGTCTGTCGATGACCTGGTCGAGATGGTTGAATTGCCGGGACATCCCTGGTTTCTCGCCAGCCAGTTTCACCCCGAATTCACATCCAATCCACGTGACGGTCACCCGTTATTCAAGAGCTTTATCGGCGCCGTACGTCGGCAGCGCGAAGGCGAACTCCCGGAGGCCGCCGAGGCATGAAGCTATGCGGATTTGACGCGGGCAACGACCAGCCTATTTTTCTGATTGCTGGAACTTGCGTCGTCGAAAGCGAACAACTGAGCCTTGATACCGCCGGCGGACTCAAGGAAATATGCGACGATCTCGGTATCCCGTTCATATACAAATCGTCTTTCGACAAAGCCAATCGCAGCTCTCGTGACGGTTTTCGCGGTCCGGGTATGGAAGAAGGTCTGCGAATCCTGAGCGAAGTGAAGAAACAGCTCAATCTGCCGATCCTGACGGATGTCCATGAAGATACGCCGATCGGCGAGGTGGCGGATGTCGCCGACGTGCTGCAAACGCCCGCCTTCCTGTGTCGGCAATCGAATTTCATCCTGCGAGTGGCCGCAACCGGAAAACCGGTTAACGTCAAGAAAGGCCAGTTTCTTTCGCCGTGGGAAATGCAAAACGTCGTCGACAAAGCGAAGTCGACGGGCAACGACAAGGTTATGGTTTGCGAACGTGGCTTCTCATTCGGTTACAACAATCTCGTGTCGGACATGCGCAGCCTCGCGGTCATGCGCGGCACTGGATGCCCCGTCGTCTTTGACGCGACGCATTCGGTGCAGCTTCCGGGCGGCAAGGGCAGTGCCTCGGGCGGTCAGCGCGAATTCATACCTGTACTTGCCCGTGCCGCAACCGCCGTCGGTGTTGCGGGACTGTTCATGGAAACGCATCCTGACCCGTCCAGGGCGCTCAGCGACGGGCCGAATGCGTGGCCACTCGGGCAAATGAAAGACCTTCTCGAATCGCTGGTGTCGATCGATGCCAGCGTTAAACAGCACGGTTATCTCGAGGCCGGATTTGGTCTCGGTATACCGCATTTGGAGTAACAATGATCAAGATTAGCGAAATTCGCGGTCGGGAAATTCTCGATTCACGCGGCAATCCCACTGTGGAAGCCGATGTCTCTCTGGCAGACGGCACCGTTGCCCGGGCCGCTGTGCCCTCCGGTGCCTCGACCGGCACGCGCGAGGCGGTGGAGTTACGCGACGGTGACACGTCACGCTACCTCGGCAAAGGCGTTCAGAGGGCCGTGGCCAATGTGAACGGAGAACTGCGAGATGCACTGTTGGGTGTCGATTTCGACAATCAGCGTGCCCTCGATCAACGCATGATCGACCTGGACGGTAGTGATAACAAAGGTCGTCTCGGCGCCAATGCCTTGCTCGCAATCTCGCTGGCGACGGCAAAGGCCGAGGCGGCGTCGAAGGGCATTCCGCTCTTCCGTCACCTGGGCCCTGGCACGATGATGCCGGTGCCGATGATGAACATCATCAATGGTGGCGCGCACGCGGACAACAGCGTCGACATCCAGGAGTTCATGATACTGCCAGTTGGCGCGCCGAATTTTGCGGAAGCGCTGCGTTACGGCGCGGAGATATTCCATAGCCTCAAGAGTGTCCTGGGTGGACAGGGACTGAATACCGCGGTCGGTGATGAAGGCGGTTTCGCGCCGAATCTGCCGTCCAACAAGGCGGCGCTCGACACGATTATGACGGCGATCGAAGGCGCCGGATTCAAGGCGGGCGACGAAATCCTGTTGGGCCTCGACGTGGCGAGTTCCGAATTCTACAAGAACGGTGTTTACGACCTGGCGTCGGAAGGGCGCCAGTTCGACGCCGCAGGGTTCAGCGCATTCCTGGCCGACCTGGCGGACGGCTACCCTATCATCACCATCGAGGACGGCATGGATGAGAGCGACTGGGAAGGCTGGCGAGTGCTGACGGACGCTCTGGCCGACCGGGTTCAGCTCGTCGGTGACGACCTGTTCGTCACCAACACCGCTATCCTGCAGCGCGGAATCGACGAAAATATCGCCAATTCCATATTGATAAAACCTAACCAAATCGGTACCTTAAGCGAAACTCTTGATGCAATTACTATGGCAGGTGACGCTGGCTACACGGCCGTGATCTCCCATCGCTCGGGCGAAACGTCGGACAGCACGATTGCCGACATCGCCGTCGGCACGCAAGCAACGCAGATCAAGACAGGATCGCTGTCTCGATCGGATCGGATCAGCAAGTACAACCAGCTGCTGCGCATCGAAGAGGAATTGGGAGCCGACGCGGGGTATGCGGCTCGCGACGCGTTTTCTGTCAAAGTAGGATAGGCGGCGCAAAAAACAGGGAATTTGGGGAATCGTTTGATTCGGTCACGCACACTTCTGGTCTTGCTCGGCATTGCCGGACTCGGTCTTCAGGCCGAGCTCTGGTTCTCCGACGACGGCTACCGGAAAACACTGAAGCTGCGCAGTGCCGTGGCCGAGCAGCGTGAACTCAACGAGTCGCTGCGTCATCGCAACGCCGCCCTGGATGCCGAGGTGATCAACCTCAAACAGGGAAGGGATGCAGCCGAAGAACGCGCGCGCACCGATCTCGGCCTGATTGGCAAGCATGAGACGTTTTATCAGGTCGTGCCGATCGCCGACACGACTCACTAGATGTCAATGCCCGATTGGGCCCGTGCGCACGGTGCCCCGTTGTTTTCCGCCGGCATCCGAAGGGAAATCGACGACTTCGATGTCACCGAGGATCTCGGATTCGATTTCTCGAGGGATGGCGAGCACGACTACCTGTTCATCGAAAAGCGCGGCGCGAACACCGAATGGGTATCGCGGCAGCTCGCCCATCATGCGGACGTTCCGGCGCGCGACGTCGGTTACGCAGGGCTCAAGGATCGCCACGCCGTAACACGGCAGTGGTTCAGTGTACCGCGCTGGAATACGCCGGATTGGGGCCAGCTCCAGGTCGACGGCGTTCGCATACTCGACCAGCAACGCCACAGTCGAAAGCTCAGGCGGGGAGCGCACAAGGCCAACCGCTTTCGAATCATCTTGCGTGGCCGCGTTCCCGATGGCCGGGAACTGGACGCGCGATTAGGCATTATCGGGTCGGCCGGTGTGCCCAACTACTTCGGCGAGCAGCGTTTTGGACGAGGCGGTTCGAATATTCGGCTGGCGGACGCGTGGTCACAGGGAAAACGACTATCGCGGCACAAGCGCAGTATCGCGATATCCACAGCGCGTTCCTACTTGTTCAACCAGATCCTGGAAAAGCGTGTCCACGACGGATCGTGGAATCGTCTCGTTCCGGGCGATATCGCGAACCTCGATGGCTCAGGCAGTGTCTTTGCAGTGGATGCTCTGAGCGAAGACCTGGAGCGTCGATGCGATGAGATGGACATTCATCCAACCGGTCCATTGTGTGGCGACGGCACGCCAGGATCGTTGCTGCCCATCGGTAATG
>Ga0265306_10000983_pt1 | contig 13970 bp, 12 predicted proteins | sample Helome_3_FD_192493 | JGI IMG/M metagenome (GOLD analysis project Ga0265306, IMG submission 192493) | Marine sediment microbial communities from subtidal zone of North Sea - Hel_20160420 (Illumina Assembly) | ecosystem: Environmental > Aquatic > Marine > Subtidal zone > Sediment ...
GCAAACAATGCATCCACGAATTCCTTTGCATCGAACTCACGCAGGTTCTCGATGCCTTCGCCCACCCCGATAAAACGGATCGGGATGCCGGTCTTTTTCGCAATCGCGAAGACGATGCCGCCCCTGGCCGTACCGTCCAGCTTGGTCAGGGTGATGCCGGTCAGGCCCACGGCCTCGTCGAACTCGCGCGCCTGGTTGAGTGCATTCTGACCGGTACCGGCGTCCACCACCAGCATGACTTCGTGCGGTATCTTCTCGTCCAGCTTGCCCATGACGCGCTTGATCTTTTTCAGTTCTTCCATCAGGTTGGACTGGGTATGCAGGCGGCCGGCGGTGTCGGCGATCAAAATGTCAATGTTCTGCGCGCTCGCCGACTGCAGCGCATCGAAGATGACCGAGGCCGAGTCGGCGCCCTGCTGCTGGGCGATGACGGGCACATTGTTGCGTTCACCCCAGGTCTGCAGCTGTTCCACCGCGGCGGCGCGGAAGGTGTCGCCGGCGGCCAGCATGACCGTTTTGCCCTGCTGCTGGAAGCGGTGCGCCAGCTTGCCGATGGTGGTGGTCTTGCCGGCGCCGTTGATGCCCACCATCAGGATGACAAACGGGCGGGTATCGTCAGGCAGGACCAGCGGCCGGCTGGCAGGTGCCAGGATGGCCTGCATCCGGTCATGCAGGGCCGTCATCAGGCTATCTGCATCCTTGAGGTTGTTGAAGGCGATCTGATCCGTGAGGTAGTCGATGATCTCGCGGGTGGCCTCCACACCCACATCGGCGACCAGCAGCATGGTTTCGATTTCCTCCAGCAGGCCGGCGTCAATGGCCTTGCTGCCCTGCACCAGGTCGGCGACACCGTCGGTCAGGCTGTGCCGGGTGCGGGACAGGCCGTCGCGCAGGCGCGCAAACATCCCTGTTTTCGCGGGCGTTTCCGGGCTATCGGGGGATTTATTTTTCCTGAAACCAAGCATGAAATGAATTGTCTGTGAATGAGCGGGAAATCTACAGCGGATTATCCTATCATCCTGTCACCTCCGGGTTAACTATCGTTTTGCATGGGAGAGATTGAATGCGGGGTTTTATTGCAGTAATGCTGTTTTTCGGCGGTCAGCTGGCACTTGCCGGCAGTCCGGTCCATGAATATCAGCTGGATAACGGTCTGAAACTGATCGTCAAGGAAGACCACCGGGCGCCGGTCATGGTCACGCAGGTCTGGTACAAGGTCGGCGCCAGCTATGAACCGGACGGTATCACCGGCATCTCGCACGTGCTGGAACACATGATGTTCAAGGGCACCGAAACCCATCCGCCCGGCGAGTTTTCCCGCATCATTTCAGAAAACGGCGGGAGTGAAAACGCCTTCACCAGCCAGGATTACACCACCTACTTCCAGACCATGGAGAAAAGCCGCCTGCCGATCAGCTTCGAGCTGGAGGCCGACCGGATGCGTCGCCTGCAGTTGCAGGATGAGGAATTTCAGAAGGAAATCAACGTAGTGATGGAGGAGCGCCGCCTGCGCACCGAGGACAAGCCCACGGCGCTGACCCATGAGCAGTTCCAGGCGACCGCGTATACCGCGAGCTCCTATCGCAGTCCGGTCATCGGCTGGATGGATGACCTGGAAAACATGAACCTGGCTGATCTGCAGGACTGGTACCGGCGCTGGTATGCACCCAACAATGCCACGGTGGTAGTGGTGGGCGATGTCGATCCCAACGAGGTGCTGGCGCTGGCCAAGAAGTATTTCGGGCCGCTGAAGCCGGAATCGATCAGGCCGCCCAAGCCGCGTACCGAGCCGCCGCAGCTGGGCAAGCGCTCGGTGGTCGTGCAGGTGCCGGCCGAGGTGCCCTATACCATCATGGGCTACAAGGTGCCGGTGCTGCGGACGGCCGCCGAAGACTGGGAGCCGTATGCGCTGGAAGTGCTGGCCGGCGTCCTGGATGGCGGCAACAGTGCGCGCCTGACCACCGAACTGGTGCGTGGCAGCCGCATCGTCACCAGTGCCGGTGCCGGCTATGATCTGTACAGTCGCCAGGCCGACCTGTTCCTGCTGGATGCGACGCCGGCCGCCGAGCACACCGTGGCCGAGGCCCAGCAGGCGCTGTTTGCGCAGGTCAAACGCCTGCAGGAGGAGCCGGTCAGCAAGGAAGAGCTCGACCGGATCAAGTCACAGGTCGTGGCCAGCGATGTGTTCGAGCAGGATTCGATCTTTTACCAGGGCATGAAGATCGGCCAGCTGGAGACGGTGGGGCTCGACTGGGGCCTGGCTGATGAATATGTCGAGCGGATCAATGCAGTCACGCCGGCACAGCTGCAGGCGGTGGCGCGCAAATACCTGGTAGAAAAAACCCTCACCGTTGCCGTGCTGGACCCGTTACCCATGGAGTCCGGGCGCAAACCACAGGCTGCCGCCTCCGGGGGTGGACATGGGCATTAACCCGTCAACGCCTGTGCTCAGGATGATCCTGCAGGGACTGCTGCTGGCGGTTTCGCTGATAACGGCCACTGCGCATGCAGCGCCGGCTGTCCAGCACTGGCTGACCGAGAAGGGTGCGCGTGTCTACTTCGTTCCGTTGACGAGTTTGCCGATGGTCGATATCAACATCACCTTTGCCGCCGGCAGTGCGCGTGACGGTGAGCATGCGGGGGCCGCCAACATGACCAGTACACTGCTGGACAAGGGCGCTGCCGGCCTGGGTGCGAATGAAATCGCCCGCCGTATCGAGTCGCTGGGCGCAGAAATGTCGGCCGGTTCGGCCCGGGACATGGCCTGGGCCGAGCTGCGTACGCTGAGTGACGCGGCACACCTTGAGCCGGCGCTGGCGATCCTCGCTGATGTCGTCGGGCGCCCGGATTTCAACCAGCAGGATTTCGAGCGTGAGCGCGCGCGCACCGTGGTCGGTATTCGCCGCAGCGAACAGTCACCGGGCACGGTGGCGGGCAACGAGATATTCCTGGCCACTTACGGGGACCACCCGTATGCACCGCGGCCGACGGGAACCATCGAGGATGTCGAATCCATTTCACTGGATACGGTGAAGGCCTTTTACAAGCGCTATTATGTGGCACGCAACGCGACGATCGGGATCGTGGGTGATCTTGATCGCAAACAGGCCACGCAACTGGCCGAACAGCTGACGGCCGGACTGGCGGCGGGCGAGCGTGCAGCGAAATTGCCGCCGGTCAGTGTGCCGGAGGCGGCCACCCTCAAGCGCGTTGCGCACCCGTCGACCCAGTCGCATGTGCGCATGGCGGCCCCGGGTATGCACCGCGGCGATCCGGACTATTTCCCGCTGTACGTCGGCAATCACACACTGGGTGGCAGTGGCCTGGTGTCGCGCCTGAGCAAGGAGGTCCGGGAAAAACGCGGCCTGTCATACAGCGTCAGCAGCTACCTGTCGCCGATGGAGCAGGACGGCCCTTACCTGTTTTCACTGCAGACACGCAATGACCAGGTCGACGAGGCCCTCGATGTGATGCGCGACACCCTGGGAACGTTTGTGAAAAAGGGGCCGACAGCGGACGAGCTGGTCGCATCGAAAAAAAATATTACCGGCGGTTATGCATTGCGCATCGACAGCAATGCGAAAATTCTCAGTCATCTCGTCATGATCGGTTTCTACGATATGCCGCTTGACTACATGGCGACCTTCCCCGCAAAGGTCGATGCCGTCACGCGCGAGCAGATCATGGATGCCTTCAAGCGCCGCGTGTTTCCGGACCGTATGCAGACCGTGATCGTCGGCGGCCCCGCCGCCGATTGATTTATTTGCCGGGGCGCACCGCGTGCGCGATTTTCCATAGTCAATTAAAGACCGTCATTCCCGCGCAGGCGGGAATCCAGTCATTATGCGTGCGCTAGTGTTTGGGGCTGGATCCCCGCCTCCGCGGGGATGACGTGGTGTTTTTTCTGCTGGCGCAATGGATTCTTGCGTATCCTTCCATGGACACAGTGGCAGGTATTTATTTTAATCGCGCACGCGGTGCGCTCCTGCACTCGATTTGGATTCCGACGCGCCCTGTCAGGTGACACTGACAGGGCGCGCTGCCTTGTGCCGGCTGTAACCGGACTCCTCACAGTCAATCATTGCTACAGGACACCCGGCAACGGGCCCGGGCAGGGAAGCCTGACTGTATCTGCGCGGCATGGACTGCCGCATTTTTCTAGAACGTTCAAGGAGGAGACAATGAATTACGCAAACTCGAAACTAACCCGTGCACTCTGCGCCACCATGGCCATCACTGCCGCGTCTGCGGCCAGCGCGACGCCTGTGATTTCGGAGCTGCTGTACGACGTCAGCGGCCCGGATACCGGCCAGGTATTCGTGGAGCTCTACGGCACACCCGGTATGGTACTGGACGGACTGTTGCTTGAAGGTGTCAATGGCACGACCGGCAGTGTGTACAAGACCGTCACCCTGACCGGGGTGATACCCGCTGACGGCGTGTTCGTTATCGGCGACGACGACGGCAGCGGTATCAGCCAGGTACCGCTTACCGACCAGGTGGCGAATATCGATTTTCAGAATGGCCCCGATTCGGTGGTGTTGAGAGATGCCAACGGCATTCTCGATGCGCTGGGCTATGGTGATTTTGCCACGGCGGTGTTTGCCGGCGAAGGCAGCCCGGCCGCGGACGTCAATACCGGCTGGAGCCTTGCGCGCATGGTTCCCCGGCTTGATACGGATGACAACGGCGCGGATTTCCAGGGTCTCGATATTCCGACCCCCGGTCTCGTGCCGACGAGCCCGGTGCCGGTGCCGGCGGCTGCATGGCTGTTTCTCTCCGGAATCATCGGCCTCGTTGGAGTGGCACGGCGTAAACACGTTTCCGGAACTATTTACACAACTGCATAAATGACTGCTGTCATCCCCGCGCAGGCGGGGATCCAGCCAGTATGCGTGCGGTACTGTTTGGGGCTGGATCCCCGCCTGCGCGGGGATGACATGAAGCTTTTTCTACTATCGAAATGGTTCTTTCCGTGTCCTTCCGTGGATTCCGTGGCAGAAAACTATTTTTAGTTACGCACGCTCTGCGCTCCTGCGGCGCAAACATTCGACCTCGTACCCGGATTCCGCCATCATGCACACATGCGGGCAAACCGGGCACACAACCAGCTCAGGATCATCGGCGGTCGCTGGCGGGGTCGCAAGGTCCCGTTCGCGGCGCTGCCCGGCCTGCGCCCGACACCCGACCGCGTACGCGAGACCCTGTTCAACTGGCTGGCTCCGGTCATTCGGGGCAGCCGCTGTCTTGACCTGTATGCCGGCAGCGGTGCGCTGGGCCTGGAGGCGGCCTCTCGCGGCGCGGCCGGGGTTGTCATGGTTGACCATGCAGGGGAGGTCGTCGGCTCGTTGCGTGAACAGCTTGCAATCCTGGATGCCGGCGAGGTCGAGGTCATCCAGGCGGATGTAGTGCAGTGGTTGCAGGGACCGGCACAGGCGTTTGATGTCGTGTTCCTGGATCCGCCGTTTCGTCAGGGATTGCTGTCTGAAACCATGCGCCTGCTGGAAGAAAACGGCTGGCTGGCAGCGGATGCCTTCATCTATATAGAGGCGGAGAAGGACCTGCGCCCTGACCTGCCGGAAGGCTGGGAAATATACCGCAGCAAACAGGCCGGGCAGGTGGGTTATCAGTTAGTCCGGCGCCAGCGTATTTAGTGCTTCGCACCTGCATCCATGGTGGCAAAGGCGCTACTACCAGCGCATCGATCAGGGCAGGAGCGCTCTGCGAGCGCGATTTCCATTGCATGAAACCCGTCGCGGACGCGGTCCGCTCCTGCAGCACGCTTTTTCCAGCCATGCAATTCGCGCCTGCCAGGCGCTCCTACACCATGGAATAAACCACCCGACCCTCGAACAGGGTATGGGTCACGCGTCCCTGCATCTCCCAGCCGCGGAACGGTGTGTTGTGGCCGTTGCTAGCGAGGGTGCCGTTGTCGACCACCCAGGTGCGTTCCGGGTCGAAGATGCAGATGTCTGCGCTCGCACCGACCGACAGCGTGCCGTAGGGCAGGCCGAGGATATTCGCGGGCCCGCGTGTCAGCCGGTCGATGAGATCGGGCAGCGGGACGCCCTGTTCCTCGCCATAGCGAAGGCTCAGGGGCAACAGCGTATCGAGGCCGGATGCGCCGGGCTCGGTCGCCGGGTAGGGCCCCGACTTCGCATCGGGTTCATGCGGCTGGTGATCGGAGCAGATGGCCGACAGCGACCCGCGCTGCACGGCATCGCGCAGCAACTGCCGGTCCTCCACGGTGCGCAGCGGTGGAATGAGATGGCATTGACTGTCGAATTCGCCGATGTCGGTCTCGGACAGGTACAGGTAGGGGACCGCCGTGTCCGCTGTGACCGGTACACCATCGTACTGTGCACGTGCGACCATGCGCGCCGCGCGCCCGGTCGTCAGGCGGCAGAAGTGCGCGCGCACGCCGGTCTGCTCGATCAGTGCCAGGTCGCGCGCCACGGCCGCAGTCTCTGCGGCTTCCGGGATGCCCGGCAGCCCGAGGCGGGTCGCAACCCGGCCTTCATGCGCACAACCGTTGTTCGCCAGTGCGTCATCATTCGCATACAGGAACACGGTAAGGTCGAAGGTTGCCGCATATTCCAGCGCCCGGCGCTGAATCAGGGTGCTGGCAACAGGGCGCAGGCCATTACTGACGCCGACGCAGCCCGCGCGCTGCAGCGCCGCCATCTCGCTTAGCTGTTCGCCGTCCAGCTGGCGCGTCAACGCGCCCAGCGTGACGACGCGCGCCAGGCCGGCAGCTTCCGCCCTGAGGCGTATCAGCTCCGCGACCGCCGGTGTATCGATGACCGGGTAGGTGTCGGGTGGACAGCAGAGGGTGGTGATACCGCCGGCTGCGGCAGCGCGTGACTCCGAGGCGATGGTTGCCTTGTGTTCCTGTCCGGGTTCACGCAGGCGTGCACTGATGTCTACCAGTCCCGGACAGACGATGCTTCCAACGGCCTCGATCTCATGGTCCGCCGTAAAGCCGTCCGGTGCGGTGCCGATTGCAGCGACCCTGCCGGCCGCAATGCAGACATCCGTCACCGTGTCGACATCATTGGCCGGGTCGATCACGCGACCGCCGGTGATGCGGATCCGCTCCTGTGCCGATTGCGGACTGATCGTCATACTATTCCGCCGCCTCGCCCTTGCCCGGCAACGGCTCCTTGCGTTGCTCTGTCTCCTGTGTCCCCGCAGTCGTGCGCATGGCCATCGACATTACGGCCATGCGCACGGCTATGCCGTGCGTGACCTGCTCGAGGATGACGGAACGCGGGCCGTCAGCCACCTCCGAGTCCATTTCCACGCCGCGGTTGATCGGCCCCGGGTGCATGACGGTGACATCGGGGCTGGCAAGGGCCAGTTTTTCCTCGGTGAGGCCGAACAGCTCGTAGTATTCATGCTCGCTCGGCAGCAAGGCGCCCTGCATGCGTTCACGCTGCAAGCGCAGCATGATGACGACATCGACATCCCTGATCCCGGCATGCAGGTCGTGGAAGACATGTGCGCCGAGCGATTCGGCGTCCACCGGTATCAGGGTTTTAGGTGCCACGATGCGCACCTCGCCGGTATGCAAAAGGTTGAGTGCATGGATCTGCGAGCGCGCCACGCGCGAGTGCAGGATGTCGCCGACGATCGCGACCCGCAGGCGGCCGAAATCCGGCCCCTTGACGCGGCGTATCGTGAACATGTCGAGCATGGCCTGTGTCGGGTGGGAATGACGTCCGTCACCGGCATTGATGACGCTGATGTGCGGCGCCGCATGGTTCGCAATGAAGTGGGCGGCTCCGCTATCGGCATGGCGCACCACGAACATGTCGATGTGCATGGCCTCCAGGTTGCGCAGGGTGTCCAGCAGGGTCTCGCCCTTGACGGCGCTGGACTGGGTGACGTTGATGTTGAGCACGTCCGCAGACAGGCGCTTTGCAGCCAGTTCGAAGGTCGTGCGCGTGCGCGTGCTGGCCTCGAAGAACAGGTTGACGATGGTCTTGCCGCGCAGCAGCGGGACTTTCTTGACTGTTTGTGCCGTTACGCCGGCAAAGGATTCGGCGGTGTCGAGGATCTCGGTGAGTAACTGCCGGTTCAGCCCGCTGATACTGAGGAAATGACGCAGGCGTCCCTTGCTGTCGATTTGCAGGTTGCTTGCGCTCATGCGGTCTGCTGAATTTCCAGCCTCAGCGGCGACGGCCCCGTCAGTTTGATATGTTCATTGGGCTGCAGGCTGACGTGCCTGCCGACCACGCTTGCCTCGATCGGCAGTTCGCGTCCGTCCCGCTCGATCAGCGCGGCCAGCAGTATAGAGGCCGGCCGTCCATAGTCAAACAGTTCGTTCAGGGCCGCACGGATGGTGCGGCCGGTATGCAGGACATCATCGACCAGTATGATATGGCGGTCATCGATGGTGAACGGCAGTTCCGAGGGCTGGACCACCGGATTCATGCCGATTCGGGTGAAATCATCGCGGTAAAACGAGATATCGAGGCTGCCGAGGGGCTCGTCAAGCTGCAGACGCCGGTGCAGTTGTTCCGCTACCCACACGCCGCCGGTGTGGATGCCGACCATGGCAGGCGCGTTAGCGCCGTGTTTGCCGACGTGCGCGGCCAGCTGTCCGGCCATATCGTCGAGAATGGCCGCGATGTCTTCCGGTGCGTTCATGTGTGTTCTGTGTCCAGCCAATCCTGCAGGATGATACGTGCCGCGATGGCATCCAGCCCGGCCTTGCCCTGGTGGTCTTCCTGTAGCAGCGCCGCGGCCGCCTGTGAACTCAGTCGTTCGTCCATCAGGTGCACCGGTAAACGGTAGCGTCCTTCCAGCTGTTGTGCAAATGCGCGTGCGGCGCGGGTCATGGTCGAGTCGGTACCATCGGCGTGTCGTGGCAGTCCGATGACCAGTGCTGCCGGCCGCCATTCATCCACCAGTGCGGAAATACGTTCCCAGTCGGGCATGCCCTCACGGGCGTGGAGGGTGCACAATGCGGTCGCGGTCCGGGTGATACCCTGGCCCACCGCGATGCCGATCCGTTTTTCGCCGTAATCGAAGCCGAGAAGCGTCTGCAAGGCGGTCCGGCAGGGGGTGTCAGGCGTGCCCTGCTTCGCTGGAAATGAGGTGCAGGTCGACACCGATCAGTGCGGCGGCTTCCAGCCAGCGGCGTTCGGAGGGTGTGTTGAAGACGATGTTGCGGTCCGCCGGGCCGCTCAACCAGGTATTCGTGGCCAGCTCCTGTTCCAGCTGCCCGGCGCCCCAGCCTGCGTAACCGAGTGTAATAATGGCATTTTCCGGGCCCTCGCCGGCAGCAATCGCGGCCAGGATGTCGCGGGACGAGGTGATGCCGATGTTGTCGGTGACCTTGAGCGTTGCCTCCCAGTTGCCGGTCGGCTCGTGCAGGACAAAACCGCGGTCGCTTTGCACCGGTCCACCCATATAAACCGGCTGCGAGGCGATATCGACGTCGTCGGTGTGGATATCCATATGCATCAGGATCTCGCCCAGCTGGATATCCAGCGGTCGGTTGATGACCACCCCGAGGGCACCGTCGGCATCGTGTTCGCAAATATAGGTGGTGGTGTGATGGAAGTTCGGGTCTTCCAGGGTGGGCATCGCTATCAGGAAGTGATTGCTCAGTGATTCTGTTTCGCTCATAGCCCTAGTATCGGGCACGACCGGATATCCATCAAGCTTTCGTTGCGCAGAAGGGATAAATCCTACAGCTTTGCCCGCATTTAACGACTCTGCAGCCGGTTGCTGGTGGAAAACTCCCATGTGCGGGTGATATGCAGGATATCCGCATCTTTCCCGATCTCGGGCGGAAACGGCGGAAAAGGTGCTGCCAGGTTGACGATCCGGATGGCTGCTTCGTCGATGACGCTGTGACCGGATGGTCTCAGGATACTGATATTGCGGACGGTTCCGTCGGCATTGAGTGCGACATCCATCATCAGCTTGCCGGAAACTCCCTCGCGGCGGGCCGCATCCGGATAATTCAGGTTGCCGACCCGTTCCACCTTCTTGACCCATTCACTCATGTAGTTGGCGTATTTGAATTCCTGGGTGCGCGCGGAGACGTATATCTGCTTCGGGCGCTGGGCGTAGGCCTGCATCGTCTCATTGAGTTTCTCGCTGAGATTGACCATTTCCATGCTGCGCTCGATCAGTTCGGCAGCCGAAATGTCAGGCTGGTCCGTTTCGGGTACCTGTGTCTCCTCCTGCTGGACCTCGATCGCGGCCGTGTCCGCCGTCACCACCTGGGTGGGGGCAGGTGCCGGCTTTTGCTGCTGCACGGCCGGCGCCTGTTCGGGCACTGCCATCGTCGGCTTGACCTTCTCGGCGACATTACCCCCGCCGTCCTGGCTGTTTTGTGCGAGGTAATCGGCCTCGTCGGGCGGCGGCGTGCGCTTGTTGGTAACGGTGATGTCGAGGGTCGGCATGATGTTTTCCGGTGGCGTATCGTCGTATGTACCGAAAGTGATGCCGAGAATGACCATGGCGTGAAACGCGAGCGCGAGAAACAGCGTCAGGGCAATACGGTCGGTTGCCGTGACACCGTTATTGAGTAGGATGGGTGCTTCTGTCGTATCCATGCAGTATCTGTATAGCACATGCGCGCATCAATTTTAATGCCGCAGCCGGTATTACCAGCAGTGCGTCCGCAGGAACTTCGAGTGGGTCTTGCCGTCGCCGTGACGACGACCGCGGCGCAGCTGCTCCCTGTGCTCATGACAGTTCCGTTCGTGCCGGTCGCGAATCCGGCGCTGTTCACGCCGGCCCGCCTCCGCGCTCCGGTGCCGCGCCTGTCGACGCTGCTCGATGGCATTCAGCGTGGCAAGCTCGTCGGGCCGCAGGCCTGCGGGCGAAATCGGGTCTGCCGATGGCAGCTCGATATCCGTGCTGGCCTGGCTGTCCGGCGGGATATCGCTGAAGTGTGTCCGGCCCAGCTTGTCTGTCCACCGGTACACCGTGTCAGCCTGTCCGATGGTGGCAGGGACGCAGCAGAACAGGCATACGCTGCAGATCAGGGTACGTGCGACAGGTGCCATATAACCATATGAATATCAGGTCTTTAAATCGTTCAGGGTGGGCCGGTCTGTAATAAGTGCCGGTATACAGAAGAATATATGCGCTGGTGGTGACCGTGATAGCGGTCAGGGTCGGCAGGCAGGGTAGGAATTTGTCGCATCTGCGGCCGGCAACACTGGCCAGACCGCCTATATATAAGTCTGTCACATCAATTAACTGATAATGGTGGTCTGCCCCTTTTCTGCTTTCTCCCTCCCCCTCCGGGGGAGGGCCAGGGAGGGGGGATATATTAACCCTAACTGTCTGATTTATGCCCCCTCTCCCTGGCCCTCTCGGCTCTAGCGTCCTGCTTCGCCCTACCGCCTACATCCCTGTAGGCGTCCCGAAGGGAGAGGGGATGCTCTGTTTTTTCTGTGGTAATTAGAATTCATGTCCTGCGTTTATTCACAGCCGGTATGAATATTTTCATTCATGACGTTACAGACAATTCAATTAACATTTGTGGGACAGTAATGGTTTCATAATGTTAATTATTCGCTGCTATGGCCGCGCCTGTAACGGATCGCTGATCCTCACTCTGGCAATGACATCTTTCGCCAGTGTGATCACCTCGCGCATGGCCGGCGTCAGGTGAATCACGCCATCACGGTCGACCAGCATGACACGCTCGATGCCCATGCGTTGTGCAATGGCCTGCCATTCGTCCGGGCCGGCGACGAACAGCGCGGTGGCCGCAGCATCCGCGATCGCCGCATTATCGTGCACCACGGTCACGGCGCTGCTGCCGTTGGCCGGGTAGCCGGTGCGCGGATCGAGGATGTGGTGGTAACGCACGTCCTCCACACTGAACAGGCGTTCGTAATCTCCGGAGGTAAATACGCTGTCGTCACCGTCGGTGTCGATACTGGCGATGATGGTGTCTGCGCGCGGGTGGCGGATGCCGATGCGCCAGCGCCGGTCGCTGCGCGTGCCGATGGCGCGCAGGTCGCCGCCGGTATTGACGATGGCATTGTCGATACCGCGCTGGCGCAGGTGTTCGATGCAGCGGTCGATGGCATAGCCCTTGGCGAAGCCGCCGAGGTCATAGGCGGCCAGCGGGTTGCGGCTGGCGAGCCGGTCACCGTCGAGCGTGATGTCATCGACGTCCGCTGCCTGTGCCAGCCAGGCCTCGATCGCAGCCGGATCCGGCAGGGTGCCTTCAGGCAGGGGTGTGCCCTGAAAACCCCACAGTGCAAGCAGCCTGCCGATCACCGGGTTGAACAGGCCGTTGCTCAGCGTGGACAGGCGGTTGGCCTCGACGATCAGCGGCAGGAGCGCGGCATCGGTCTGGATGGGCTGTCCGTCTGCCAGTGCCGCATTCACCCGGGTCAGCGGGCCGGGCTCCCAGGCGTGCCAGTCGCGGTGCCAGCCGAGCAGCAGCTGTTCCAGTTCGGCACTGGCCTGTTCCGCCAGCGCCGGTTCGACACCGTCGATGGTGATATCGATGACCGTACCGAAGGCGAGTACCTGGTCGTGAAATACGGGGCCGGACTGCCGGGCGCAGCCGGCTGCCAGCAGGCACAGCACACAAAGAATGCGCAGGGTGCTCACCGCTGCTGCAGCCGTTTCTCGATGCTGTCCATCAGTTGTCCGGCGATATCGGTTTTGTAGATCTTGTCGAGTTCGCGGATACAGGTCGGGCTGGTGATGTTGATCTCGGTGAGATAGTCGCCGATGACATCCAGCCCGACGAACATCAGCCCCTGCTCGCGCACCGTCGGGCCGACCTGCTGGCAGATCCAGCGGTCGCGCTCGCTCAGGTCGACACCCTTGCCGGTGGCGCCGGCCGCCAGGTTGCCGCGTGTCTCGCCGGCCGCCGGGATGCGCGCCAGTGCGTGCGGGAACGGTTCACCGTCGATCAACAGGATGCGCTTGTCGCCCTGCGCGATCTCGGGGATATAGCGTTGCGCCATGGCAGTCTGCCGGCCGTCGTCGGTGATGGTCTCGAGGATGACGTGCAGGTTGGGATCATCTTTCCGCACGCGGAACACCGAGGCGCCCCCCATGCCGTTGAGGGGCTTCACTACGATATCACCGTGTTCGTGGATAAACGCCTTCAGTACCTGCTTGTCGCGGGAGACGCGCATGGGGGCACAGCATTGCATGAACCACGCGGTATACAGCTTCTCGCTGGCATTGCGCACCGCGGTGGGCCGGTTGACGACCAGGACGCCGTCTGCCTCGGCACGTTCCAGCAGGAAGCCGGTGTACAGGTACTCGAGATCGACCGGCGGGTCCTTGCGCATCAGGACCACGTCAAGTTCGGACAGCGGGCAGGTGGTGGCCTCGCCCGGGGTAAACCAGTTGTGCTCGTCCGCGTGGACCGTCAGCGGGGTCATGCGGGCCTGGCAGTGGCTGTCCTCCAGGAACAGGTCGTCCTGTTCCATATAGTACAGCGACCAGCCGCGTTGCTGTGCCGCCAGCAGCATGGCCAGGGTGCTGTCCTTGTGAAAATTGATGGCCCCGATCGGGTCCATGACGACGCCGAGTTTGATGTCCATTTGCTTCCTTTTTTGCTGGTTTGCGAGGGGCTCGCGGCCCGTGGTTCGCCGGTCGTAAAGTTTGCAGACAGAATGACGATAAATCGTTGTATCAGAATGCCAATACTAAATTAAATCGCTTCGGGAAGTGGCCGTGACATGGGCGGGGGCGCGGGGAAGACTCGGGTATTGGTTTAAATGTCTGTCAAAACAAACATATAGAGGTCATCATGCAAAGTAGCGTACCGGCTGGTGATATGACGGCTCCCGACAGCATCGACGGGGCCGCCGAGACCGATAGCCAAGCGACCACGAAGATCATGGTCATCGACGACAGCAAGACGATTCGCCGCACGGCCGAGACCTTGCTCAGGAACGAAGGCTTCGAGGTCATCGTCGCGACCGACGGGTTCGAAGCGCTCAGCATGATCGCCGACCACC
>Ga0265306_10000984_pt1 | contig 13967 bp, 9 predicted proteins | sample Helome_3_FD_192493 | JGI IMG/M metagenome (GOLD analysis project Ga0265306, IMG submission 192493) | Marine sediment microbial communities from subtidal zone of North Sea - Hel_20160420 (Illumina Assembly) | ecosystem: Environmental > Aquatic > Marine > Subtidal zone > Sediment ...
GACCGCGGCATACTCGCCGAGAAACGCCTCGTCATCCAGGAAGGCTTCCAGATCACGCAGTCGGTTCAGATCGTTTTCCCAGTCGCGACCGATACGACTGGTGATCAGGCCGGCAAGACCCGGATTCGCGACTTTGAGCCAGCGGCGCGGCGTCACGCCATTGGTGACGTTGACGAACTTGCCCGGATAGAACTCGTCGAAGTCGCGGAAAATGGTCTCGCGGACCAGCTTCGAATGGAGTTCGGCGACGCCGTTCACTTTGGCGCTACCGACCGTCGCCAGCCAGGCCATGCGCACGCGGCGGCCGTCGTGACCCGCTTCGTCGATGATCGACATGCGCCGGCGCCGCTCGTGATCACCGGAATAACGCGCATTAACCTCATCGAGGAAGTGCCGGTTTATCCGATAGATAATATCCAGATGCCGCGGCACCACTCTCTCCAGCATGGTCACCGGCCAGGTCTCGAGCGCCTCGGGCAGCAGGGTGTGGTTGGTGTAGTTGAACGTGTTGCGGGTGATCTCCCAGGCCGCGTCCCAATCCAGACCGTTGACGTCGACCAACAGCCGCATCAGCTCCGGTATCGCCAGCGCCGGATGGGTGTCATTGAGCTGGATACACATCTTTTCGGGCACCTGCTCGAGCCCGTAGCCGCTTTCCAGATGCTCCCGCAGGATGTCCTGAAGGCTGGCGCTGACGAAGAAATACTCCTGTTTGATCCGCAGCAGTTTGCCCGCTTCGCTGCTGTCATCCGGGTAGAGCACATAGCTGATCGATTCGGCCAGATTCTTTGCTTCCAGCGCGCCGGTGAAGTCGCCACTGTTGAACCGGCGCAGATCGATCTCCTCGCCGTTGCGGGCGCCCCATAGCCTCAGGTGGTTCACCGTATGGGCGTTGTTGCCGGGAATCGGCGTGTCGTAGGCGACCGCCTCCACGATCTCCGCACCCCGCCATTCCTCGCGAACCGCGCCGGCTTCATTGCGGAACGCCACCCAGTGTCCGCCCATGGGGATCGGATAGCGGATATCCTCGCGTTTGATCTCCCACAGGTTGCGAAACTTGAGCCAGTTGTTCGGATGCTCGATCTGGGCGCCATCCGCTCCGATCTCCTGACGGAACAACCCGTAGTCGTAGCGGATGCCGTAGCCGAAGCCCGCCAGATCCAGCGTGGCCATGGAGTCGAGAAAACAGGCGGCGAGCCGGCCGAGGCCACCGTTGCCGAGACCGGCGTCGCCTTCGAGCCTGGCCACGTCCTCCAGCGTATCGCCGACCTCGAGGATCATGTCGCGCAGACGCCGATCCAGATCCAGATTCACCGCGGCGTTGGTCATGCCACGACCCATCAGGAATTCCAACGACAGATAGTAGACCTTGCGGCTGCCCTGGTTGCGGATCCGTTTTTGCGTATCGTGCCAGCGTGAGACCAGCCGGTCCCGCAACACCAGACACAGCGCGGAGTACCAGTCATAGCGGGTCGCGTTGTCCGGATCCTTGCCAAGCGAATAGGCCAGCTTGGTGGCGATCGAGCGCTTGAAACCCGTCTCGTCGGTCTGCAATTCGGCCAGTTCGAAGGGAGTAAATCCCAGTCGCGCGGGGTCGACGGCCATGGTCTCTCCTGTAGTCGTCTGTGCGTCCGGCCCGGACCGGGGCGTCCTGGCCCCGGCAGCAGGTACGGCGCGTCAAAGGGCGGAGGATAGCAAAACGCGACTCCGCCGAGCATCGTGATGACTACCGACATGGTCGATCAGCCGGTCCCTTGGCCGGGTCGCTCGGGGGTGGGTATGATCGAGTCTCTCCTCGCCGTGTATCGCGGTATTCGGGATCCCTGTGAAACGACTGCTGATCATCCTCGGCCTGTTGCTGGCTCTGCCCACGTTGCTGATTGCGGCGGTCTTCCTGTGGCTGAAGTCGATGGACCCGGATTTGCTGCGCAGCCAACTCGAGGCTGCGCTGGAGCGCGCGACCGGCCGCGAGGTCACCATTGCAGGCCCACTGCAGGTGACCCTGCGGCCCCTGCCCTCGGTGACTCTGAACCAGGTCGCGATCGCGAACGCCCGTTGGGCGCGCGCGCCGAAGATGCTCTCGGTCCAGCGCCTGAGTATCCGTCCCAGCCTGCGCAAAATCCTGTTTGGCAAAGTGCTTTTGCACAAGATCGAGATCGAGGGTGCACAACTGTGGCTGGAAAACAGCCTGGATGGCCGGCCCAGCTGGGTCATGCAACGCGGACACCCGGATCAGGGGGATAAGGCGGGCACGTCGGAGATCCGTCTGCAGTCGATCGACGTGACCCACCTGCGGGCCAGCTATTTCGACGCCCAGGACGGGACCACCCGCAGCATCAGCCTGGACGAGTTGACCGCCACGGCCAGCCAGGCGGACGATCCCGTCAAGATCGCCATCCGCGGCGAGATCATGGATCTGCCGCTTGCGATATCCGGCACGATCGGATCGCCCGACCAGCTCCAGGGCGGCGAACCCTTCTCCTTCGAACTCGACTCCAGCCTGGGTCAGACGCAGCTGGGCGTCAAAGGCCAGGTCCTCGATCTGGACTTCCGGGACTACAGCGGGCTCGAAGCGACCTTCGACGCGGTCGGGACACGCCCGGTCGTGCTCATGGCCTGGACCGAGCTGGAGATCCCGACGATGGATCAGTTCCATTTGAGCGGCAGCTTCAGCGGTAATGGCGACCGGCTCGAACTGGACAAGTTTGACGCCCGGATCGGGGACAGTAGCTACGCCCTGGAGGCTAGCGGACGTATCACCGATCTCACCCGTCTGACCGGCATGTCGCTGGAGTTCGAATCATCGGGCCAATCCCCGGCCCATTTCCTGACCTTTCTGACGGGGCCCTGGCTGGCTACCGAGCAATACACCGCCAGCGGCAAGCTGGAAGGGTCAGTCACGGATCTGGATCTGGGCGATCTCGATGTCAAGGCACAAGTCAAACAGACCACGCTGACGCTGCAAGGCACGATCGACGATCTGACCGGGGCCGGCGACATAGATGGCTTATTCGGGGTCCGCGGCAAAGATCTCGCCTCGGTGTCGGCCTTTTTCGATCTGCCGATCCCGGATGTGGATGAGCTCGATGGCTCGGTGCATGTGACCGGATCCTGGGATGAGACACAGCTCGACGATATCCAGGCCACGCTCCGGGAGGGCAGTATCTCGGGCGAACTCGGCGGCAAGATCGGAGACCTGCCTGACCTGTCCGGCATGGATCTGACACTCGAAATTCAGGGTGGCGACCTGCGGGACATCGAGTCATTGCTGGACTTTGAGGGACTGCCGCAGACCACCAAGGTCAGCGGAAAGCTCGGCCTGTCCGGGCGTCTGCACGACATGTCTGTGCGGGCCGACGGCCTGACCATGGAACGTGGCCCGCTGCGTCTGGCCGCCAACGGCTGGCTGCTGGATCTGGGAGACGTACCGCGAGTCGACATGAAGATTGAGGGCAGCGGCAACAACATCCGCGACATCGTCTTTTTCAAAGATGTCACCATGCCACCCACAGATCGCTTCGAGGTGCGGGGACGGCTACGCGGAAGTCTCGACGCGCCGGACCTGGACAACCTCGTCGCTCATGCAAGTCTGGGCGCCATCCGGCTCAAACTCGAAGGGCTTCTGCCAGATGTGACGAATCCACAGCGCTTCCAGCTGCGCGGCGAGGTCGAAGGCGACGACCTGTCCCGGCTCGGCGATGTCTACGGCCAGAAGTGGCCGCAGACTACGTCGTTCAAGCTCCATACAAAAGGCAAGGGGAGCTGGGACAAGCCGCAATTGGACGAAGTCGCCGGTTCGCTGGTCACCCCGGATATGGACATGACCGTCAGCGGACGGATCGGTGATCTGTTGCAGCCGCGGGACGTCTATCTGGACATCAAGGCATCGTCTCCTTCCCTGCTGGCGCTGCTGCCCTGGGGCGGTCATGCCTGGGAACGGCTGGGACAGGTGGAGACCAGTTTCTCGCTAAGCGGCGGGCCCGAGCATTTCGAACTGGACCTGGAACAGCTCACCGCCGGCACAAGCCGGCTTCACGGGCAGTTCGACATCACCATTGACGAGGGTCAGGTACGGCGGCTGAGCGGGAACCTGGTGGACAGCGATCTGGACCTGACACCATGGCTTGAGGAAGAAGACGATAGCGCGTCGTCGGACCAGGCCGGCCGCCGCGCCGATTCACCGCTGGTGTTCCCGGACATGCCGCTCCCGGTCGGCTGGATGGAAGGCCGGGACTTTGATCTCGGTATGGATGGTCTCAACCTCAGCCTTGGCGCGAGCCGTCTGCGCATCATCAGCGGACACATGAAGGTCAACAACAACGCGCTGAACATCGATCCGTTCACCATCGGCTATGGGGACGACCAGATCACCGGCGGCATCGACCTGGATGCGGGCGTCCAACCCAGTCGACTCAAAGCGCAACTCCGCAGCATCGACTTTGACCTGGGCAGCCTGGCGCGGCGGATGGGTCTCTCCGCAGAGGCGCAGGGCAAGATGGACCTGATGCTGGATCTGGATGCGAGAGGCGACTCGCCCCGGGCCATGGCCGACACCGCCGAGGGCCGCTTCACGCTGCTGTTACGCGACGGCTTCCTGGGTCAACGATTCGCCAATCTCAGCGCTGTCGCGGCGGTGCGGGGCCTCCTCCCATGGGGCAACCGACAGACCGGCACGAAACTGCTCTGCGCGATGGTCGATTTACCCATTTCCGAGGGGGTGGCCACCAGCCACGTGATGGTCCTGGACACCGATGACATGCTGATGCGCGGTGGAGGCGAGATCGATCTGGGCCAGGAGCGTTACGATCTGTTGCTGCGGCCCCGGCCGAAACGCAACCGGGCGACCGGGTTCAACGCCAACGTCCGGATCACCGGTGCCTTGACCAATCCTCGCTACCGTCTGGCCGCCGGCGATACGGCGGTGCAGGCGGCGAGCGCAGTCGGGCGTTTCGCGGTGCTCGGACCGCTCGGGCTGTTCGTCAGCCCGGACAGTTTTCGTCGCACGCGCCAGGAATGCGCGGAGTCGCTGGAGGAAGTCTCGACCCTGAAGTAGTAACGGGGCGATTCCCGCCGGCGATCTGGTTTACACTAGCCACCCCCCCCGGGCAGCGCATTTGCGGAGATTTGAGTGACCCCCTGGACCCTTACCCTCGCCTCAGCATTGTTGTGGCTGGTCTCCGGCGCCGCGCTGGCCGCCGTGCCCAGCCCGCATCAGATCATCCAGGACACGGCGGACGAACTGCTGGTCGTGGTCAAGAGCCGACGGCCGGAACTGGAATCGAACTCGGCAGCCCTTTACAAGGTCGTCGACGAAATCCTGCGGCCCAATTTCGATGTCGCCTATGCCGGACGCCTGGTGCTCGGTCGATACTGGCCGCGCTCCACCGCGGATCAGCGTGAGCGCTTTACCGAAGCCCTGTATAGCTCGCTGGTGCGGAAGTACGCCCGTGGACTGCTCAAGTACCGGGAAGATACGGTGCGGATCTTCCCCCATTCCGGTCTGATCCGAATCGACGAAGACTTTGTCACGGTAAAGACCGAAGTCAAAACCAGCGATGGCATCCTGGTGCCGGTGAACTATCGAACGCGCTGGGTTGAGGGTAACTGGAAGGTGTTCGACGTGATCGTCGAAGGCCTGTCCTACGTGACCTATTACCGGGATCTGATCGGTCAGGACGTCCGCAATAAAGGGCTGGACGTGGTCATCGACAATCTGGGTAAATCCTGAGGCGCATATCGGTGCGCCGTCCCCCGGCTATTCCGGGGACACTTTGAGGTTGCCTTCCCACAGCGGCGTACTCATGTCCTCGACATAGGGGTCGAACATCAGGTTGATGGCGACACTGATCCGCTCTTCCGACGAGCGATTCACGTCGACCCCATGATAGAGCCAGCTCGGGAACAGGATCAGCGAGCCCGACTGAACATCCAGCGTCATGCTCTGCGCCACCATCGGTGACATCTGCTCCACCGGCGGCACCATCACCGCGGCCTGGGGTCGCGGATCAAAAAAATTGATCGTATTCCCGCCACGCGGCGCGCTGATGTAATAGACACCGCTGAAATAATTGTTCGGATGCGCATGCGGCCGGTGCCGTGAGCCCTGGAAGCCCACATTGGCCCAACAGCCGGTGATCTTTATGCCCTGATAGCGGATGTGGTGGGAATCGAGAATCTGACGCGCGCCGCCGACCACCAGATCCCGGAACTCCGCGAGCTCGGGCAGCGTATGCAGACGCTGGTCGGTCTGCCACTTGCCGGTCGGCTTCAGCTCCGGTTGCCGGGCCTTAGCGGCGTCGATGGCGGCCATGAAGGCCCCATTGATTCGCTGCCGCGCCTCCGGCCTGACCTGAGTAGCCCAGATCAGCGTCGGGAAGATCGGCAATACGGTAAACGGCTCGATTCTGTCGTCGTGGGAATCCTGCACGCGAATTACCTCATCTGATAGTCAGCCAGGCCGCCTGACGCCCGCGGATGCGAAATGATATCAGCCCACGTTGAACGAGGCGCGCCGCAATTTGAGTGAGCGATTCTGGTCCAGCGAGCCAGATTGATGGCCGCCTGCCGGCTGGCAACCCGGGCGATCGATGTAGCTCGCCGGCGATTGAACGGGACAGGACCAGGCCGTAAGCAAGTCCCTGCCATTGGCGCCCCCCAGAGGCGGTGTCTGATCCCCGCAACCACTGTCAAAAAGCTAATCATTTGGCACCGATTTGGGGTAAACTGGCCTGGTAGATTTACGCTCGTGGCGTAAGCTATCATCGAAGCCGAGGGGGCCTTGCGTGAACAAAATCATCATCCCAATCCTTGCGATAGCCCTGGGTTGGTCTGCGGCCGTGGAGGCCGACGGCCAGGCCAATTTCGTACCCGCTGACAAATACGGCTACCCCATGCTCGATGGGATGGCCGCAACCGTCATCTCTACGCCGGAGGAACTGCGGCCCAATCTGAAGATAAAGGGCCGGCCATTCCGGCTCAAGGGTCTGGATGTGTTTCCGGACCGCCCTACCCCGAAATACACCTGGTATCTGAACAAGATGCGGTATCTGGTATTTCCACAAAAAGGCCCGGCTCCGCTGATTTTCCTTATCGCCGGGACCGGCAGCAGCTATCACGGTCCGCACATGAGCACGCTCTACCAAGCGTTCTACCTGGCGGGTTTCCACGTCGTTGGCATGCCATCACCCACTTCGTTCCAATTCCAGGTGAGTGCGTCGACCACCCAGGTGCCGGGACTGCTCGATGATGACTCGCGCGACCTGTACCGGGCGATGACCATGGCCTGGGAACAGCAGTTGAGCAAGAAACTTGAGGTTACCGATTTCTACGTCACCGGCTACAGCCTCGGTGGCGCGCAGACCGGCTATCTGGCGATGCTCGACGAACAGGAAAAGGTGTTCAATTTCAAAAAAGCGCTGATGATCAACCCGCCGGTCAGTCTGTACGACTCGGCGGCTCGCCTGGACGGGTACCTGCGCGACAGTATCACCACCCCGACAGAGTTCACCGCGTTTTGGGATCGGCTGATGACGGTGATGGGCGAGGAGTACGCCGAGACTCAGGGACCGGTCCATCTGGGACCCGATTTTCTATACAAGGTGTACCGGGAGCGCAGACCCGATGACAAAAAGTTGGCCGAATTGATCGGCCTGGCTTTCGCCATCACCGCGCAATCCCTGGTCACGACAGGTGATGCATTGAGCGAGTCAGGATACATAGTGCCGGTGGGCACGACGGCCAGTAGTGCCGCCGATGTCGACCCGTATTTCATCCTTTCCGGGCGGACGCCGTTTATCAAGTATTTTTCCGACCTGCTGGTGCCCTATTACCAGCGCAGCAACCCGTCGATCACCGCGGATCAGCTGAAACAGAGAGCCTCGCTGCACAGCCTAGAGGAATACCTGCGTACAACAGACAAGGTGGGCCTGAGCCACAACGCCGACGACATCATTATGGATACGGCGGAGATCGAGTGGCTGGCGGACGTGTTTGGTGATCGGGCCACGATTTGGCCGCGCGGCGGTCACTGCGGCAACATGGCGTACCGGGATAACGTGGAGCATATGCTCGCGTTCTTTGGCGCTTCCCTACCGGAGGGCCGATAAATGAACTACAACAAGACCCGGCTTGTCGCTATCGCCATCACCGCCCTTGCCCTGCTCGCGACCGGTTGTGCGGCCGTTCAACCCAAGGAAGGTTCCACACCCGCGAAACGCACCCTGGATGAATATCCTGCCGACATGAGGACGTCTGCAATCCTCGACGTTTCCGACCCATGGGAAGGCTGGAACCGGCGGATGTACAACTTCAATGCGCGCTTCGACCGCTACGTCTTCATGCCAGTGGCCGAAAGTTACAAGCGCTATACGCCAAAACTGTTCCAGATGGGCGTGCATAACTTTATGCGCAACATCCGCGAGATCCTAAATATCGGCAATGCATTGCTTCAATTCAGATTGGAGACCGCGGCGCGCAGCACCGGACGGTTGGTGGTGAACTCCACCCTGGGCGTCGCCGGCGTCGCCGATCCTGCATCGAAGATGGGGATGTATTACCAGAAAGAGGACTTTGGCCAGACCTTGGGCGTCTGGGGCGCGGGACCGGGTCCGTTCATGGTGTTGCCGATTCTTGGTCCGTCTAGTTTGCGGGATACCTTCGGTCTCGCTGTGGACTATGTCGCCTGGAATGAAATCAATTTCGTCGGCTATGCAAGTTGGTCCAGAGGACAGTTCCTGATCTGGCCGACGCTGCTCTATGCCGTCGATACACGTGCCAGCACGGCTTTCCGTTATTACGAGACGGGCACGATCTACGAATACCTGTGGGTCAGGCAGCTTTACACCGAGATGCGCAGGTTCGAGATCGAGAGATAGGCGTCGGCTCCATACCGGCGTTTTCGCGGGGCGGGTCGGCGACGACCCGCCCCGTTTTGTTTGGCCGGAGCCAACAGAATCTGCCGGCCCGATCGGCTGATATAGTTACTGTCCGTCTGTCTTGAACCCCGGACCTCAGTGTTTGGACGATGGGTCATGGGTGATAGGTGATAGGCGATAGGCGGCAGACCAGCCAGAACGATGCCCGCCGAACATTTCGGGAGACCCAATCGAATGCCACGCGACACCAGCGATCCCACTTCAGACCATGTCCACTATCGCGCCTGCAACCTGTGCGAGGCGATCTGCGGTCTTGAGATACGGCTGAGCGGAGACTCCATCACCTCTATCCGCGGCGACCAGGCGGACCCCTTCAGCCGCGGCCACATCTGCGCCAAAGCCGTCGCGCTGCAGGATATCCATGACGACCCGGATCGGCTGCGGATGCCATTAAGACGCAAGGGCAGCGACTACGAGGAAATCGGCTGGGATGAAGCCTTCGACGAGGCCGCCGGCCGTCTGGCGGAGATCCGCAGCAAACACGGACGGGGCGCGCTGGCCGTATACGCCGGCAACCCCAACGTACATAGCTGGGGGTCGTTGATATACGGACCGCTGCTGCACAAGGCCCTGCGGCCCAGGCACCGGTACTCGGCCACCTCGGTCGATCAGCTGCCCCATCATCTGGCGGCCTATCTGATGTTCGGTCACCAGCTGTTGCTGCCGATTCCGGACATCGATCGTACGGATTTCTTTTTGATTATCGGGGCCAATCCGGTGGTGTCCAACGGCAGTCTGATGACCGCGCCGGATTTTCGCCATCGCCTGAAGGCGATACAGGAACGCGGCGGTAAGGTCGTGGTGCTGGACCCGCGCCGCACCGAGACCGCAGCGCTGGCCGACGGCCATCATTTCGTCCGGCCCGGGAGCGACGCGCTGCTGCTCGCCGCGATGCTCCACACGATGCTCGCCGAAGGCCTGACCGATATCGGAAGGCTGGCGGAGTCGTGCAACAGCTTTGCTGAGCTGCCTGACCTGATGGCACCGTTCAGCCCCGAGACCGTAGCCGCCGCCGTCGGGCTGGACGCGACCCTCATCCGCGACCTGGCCCGTGAGTTCTGCCACGCCAATTCTGCAGTCGCTTACGGCCGCATGGGCGTGTCGGTACAGGCGTTTGGCGGTTTGTGTCAGTGGCTGGTCAATCTGATTAATATCGTCAGCGGCAATTGCGACCGGCCCGGTGGCGCGATGTTTACGCGTCCGGCCGCGGATATCCTCAACCCGGGCAACCGCGGCGGCTTTGCCCGTTTCCACAGCCGGGTCCGTGCCTTGCCGGAATTCGGCGGCGAGCTGCCGGTGGCCACCATGGCCGAGGATATGCTGGCCGGTGGCGACGATCGGATCCGCGCGCTGCTGACCGTCGCCGGCAACCCGGTGCTGTCGACGCCCAACGGTAACCAGCTCGATCGCGCGCTCGCCGGGCTGGATTACATGGTGTCTATCGACCTCTATGTCAACGAGACGACCCGCCACGCGGATCTGATCCTGCCGCCGACCGCGGCGCTGGAGCACGACCACTATGATCTGGTGTTCAACCTGCTGGCGGTGCGTAACACGGCCCGCTACTCGGCGCCGCTGTTCGAGCCCGCCCCGGACGCGAAACACGACTGGCAGATCTACCTCGAGCTGGCCCGACGACTGCAAGACGGCTCCTTTATCAATCGCCTGAAGGCCGCGCTGACACGCTGGCATATGGCCCGCGTCGGCCCCACCGGGTTGCTGGACGGTATGCTAAAAAAAGGTCCTCACGGTCTCGATTTCCGTACTCTGGTCGATGCTCAGCACGGCATCGATCTGGGTCCGTTGGAACCCTGTCTGCCGCAGCGGTTGTTTACGCCGGGCAAGCGCATCGAGCTGGCGCCGAAAGCCATTATTGCGGATCTGGCGCGGCTACACGAAGCCATGGATTCGTCCACCGATCGTGCACCAGAAGACCTGCAGCTGATCAGCCGCCGGCAGCCGCGCAGCAACAACTCGTGGATGCACAATGCGCCAAGGCTGGTAAAGGGCAAGGATCGTTGCACGCTGTTGATCCACCCCGAGACCGCACGGCATAACGGCCTCGCCGACGGCGGACGCGCCATCGTGCATTCCCGCGTCGGTCGTATCGAGGCGGTAGTAGAGGTCAGCGAAGACATCATGCCCGGCGTGGTCAGCCTGCCCCATGGCTGGGGCCACGATCGTCCCGGCGTCCGCTTACGCGTCGCGAGCGCGCATCCGGGTGTCAGTATCAACGACCTCACCGACGATCAGGCGGTAGATGTGTTGTCGGGCAATGCGGCCCTTTCGGCGGTACCGGTCACGGTGGGACGCGCGCCTGTGGCGCCGTCCCATGACTGATCTGGCCATGACTGGCCTTGTCCATGACTAATCTGGCCCGCTGTTATTCGATCAATGATCTGCGCCGGCGCGCCAGAAGGCGTCTGCCCGGTGCGGTGTTCGACTATATCGACGGCGCTGCGGACGATGAGCAGACCCTGAGACGGAACGTCTCGGCGTTTGACCGCTGGCAGCTGGTCCCCGAGGTGCTGCGAGACGTAAGCGAGATAGACACTGCGGTCGAGGTCCAGGGCTCGCGGCTATCCATGCCGTACCTGCTCTCGCCGACCGGCATGAGCCGGTTGTTCCATCACGAAGGCGAACGGGCGGTCGGTGCCGCCGCGGCCGCGGCCGACACCATTTATTCCCTGTCCTCCGTGTCCAGCGTTTCGATTGAAGATCTGGCCGCGGCCTGCGACGGGCCAAAGTGGTTTCAAATCTATGTGTGGAAAGACCGCGGTCTGGTGCGCGAATTTATCGAACGCTGCCGGGCTGCTGAATACCAGGCGCTGTGTCTGACAGTCGATGTCGCCGTGACCGGCAATCGCGAGCGCGATTATCGCAACGGGCTGACGATCCCGATGGCGTTCCGGCCGGAATTGTTGCTCGACTTCGCCAGTTGCCCCTACTGGTGGTGGCACAAGCTCACCACGCCAAAAGTGACCTTCGCCAATGTGACCGGCAAGGCACCGGCGGCCGGTGACGATCTGACCTCCTTGTTCGATTACATCAGCGCTCAATTCGACCGCAGCGTGACCTGGGACGACGCCGAGGAAATGGTCCGCCAATGGGGCGGCAAATTCCTGATCAAGGGCATCCTGTCGCCCGCGGACGCGGTGCGTGCAGTGGAGGCCGGCGCGACCGGTATTGTCATCTCCAACCACGGCGGACGCCAGCTCGATAGCGTACCGGCACCGATAGATGTGCTGCCGGAAATCGTCGATGCGGTCGCGGGTCGGGCCGAGGTGATCCTCGATGGCGGCGTGCGTCGTGGGACCGATGTGCTCAAGGCGTTGGCCCTGGGCGCGGCGGCCTGTATGGCGGGCCGGCCCTATCTGTTTGGCCTCGCAGCCGGTGGTCAGCCCGGCGTCGCGCGCGCGCTGGACATTCTCCGCGCGGAGATCGAACGGGACATGGCGCTGCTCGGTGTATGTCGCGTCAGCGACCTCGGCGCCCGGCACCTGCGCCGGGTGGATTGACCCGAGACGGCAAAGTGCGGTTTCCACATCAGGTGGAAGCGGATCGGCCCGCATGCCCGGCGGGGAACATGGCAAAGAAAAAGCCGCCCGAAGGCGGCTTAAAATTTATTGTTGTTATCCAGATTAATCAGTGGTCGGGGCGAGAGGATTCGAACCTCCGACCCCCTGCACCCCATGCAGGTGCGCTACCAGGCTGCGCCACGCCCCGACCGAAAATGGCCGCGGGACCGCAGACCCCGCGAAGGCCGCGCATAATACCTTATGCAAGTGGCGCGTGAAAGCGCTCCCCCATCCCGCGTCAGCGACGCAGGATCTTCAAAACTTCTTCGAGTTCGACCCGGATCTGCTTGACGATCTGCGCACTCTGGCTGACGTCTTCGCGGGCTTCTTCACCGGTCAGCCGCTGCCGCGCGCCGCCGATGGTAAAGCCTTCCTCATACAGCAGGCTGCGGATCTGGCGGATGATCAATACATCGCGACGCTGGTAATAACGGCGGTTGCCGCGTCGCTTGACCGGCTTGAGCTGTGGAAACTCCTGCTCCCAGTAGCGCAGTACATGGGGCTTTACCGCGCAAAGCTCGCTGACCTCACCGATAGTGAAATAGCGTTTGCCCGGAATCGGAGGTAATTCGTTATTGTTTCCCGGTTCCAGCATAGGCCTCGACTCGCGCCTTCAATTTTTGCCCCGGACGAAAAGTCACGACACGGCGCGCGCTGATCGGGATCTCCTCCCCGGTCTTCGGGTTGCGGCCAGGCCGACTGTTTTTGTCCCGAAGATCAAAGTTGCCGAACCCCGACAACTTGACCTGCTCACCGTTTGACAAAGCCGTCCGCAACTCCTCGAAGAACGAGTCGACGAGTTCCCTTGCTTCCCGCTTGTTTAGCCCCAGTTCGTTAAACAGGGCTTCTGCCATTTCTGCCTTGGTCAATGCCATGATCAGTCTCTTATTCTGGCTTCTATTTCCCGCTCCAAGCGGCTGATCACCGCGCTGACGACTCCGTCCACGTCGTCGTCGGTAAGAGTGCGTGAAGTTTCCTGTAATATCAAGCCCAAAGCGACGCTTTTTAGACCGGAATCTATTCCTGGGCCCTGATAGACGTCGAAAACGGTCAATTCCTGCAGCAGCGGACCGGCCTCATCCCGTATCAAATCAAGCACTTCATCCACCGCCAGCTGTTGTTTTACCAGCACCGCAAGGTCGCGGCGTACGGCGGGAAAACGAGACACGGGTTGGTATGTAGGAACCCCCGCCTGGAGAAGTGATTCCCCATCCAGTTCAAATAGATGGGCCGTTTTCTTCAAATCTATCTTAACCGCCAGGGCGGGGTGCAGCGCCCCCAGCCAACCCACTTCCGTCTCACCGCGCAACAGACGCGCTGACTGACCGGGGTGGAGGGCCGGATGACGGGCCGGTTCAAAACGGAACGCGTCCGGGTCGCCAGTCAGGCGCACCAGGGCCTCTACCGCTGCCTTGAGGTCGAAAAAGTCGGCGGATTCGCCCTTCAAACCCCATTG
>Ga0265306_10000985_pt1 | contig 13967 bp, 13 predicted proteins | sample Helome_3_FD_192493 | JGI IMG/M metagenome (GOLD analysis project Ga0265306, IMG submission 192493) | Marine sediment microbial communities from subtidal zone of North Sea - Hel_20160420 (Illumina Assembly) | ecosystem: Environmental > Aquatic > Marine > Subtidal zone > Sediment ...
TTAATCCGTTATGAGTTAGCCTCAGACGGGATCGCTAAACATGGCAGAATTATAGACGTCCAGGGGAAGTGGCAGCATTTTGCTTGGGAAGATATAAATGTCGGCCCCCGCGGTGAAATACTACTCGTAGGTTCGGACGCCGAGAGCATTAAGCAAGGTGATAATAAAGACTTCTTTTCAGGCAGCTTGATTTATCGGGATATTGACGGGAACTGGTGGGTTCCCTACGAAAGACTTTTTGCAAGTTTCAGTTCTGTAGATTTTACTAAAAACAATCGGCATGCTGTATATATTTGTGAATTCACCGGCGAGTTAGGCTGGTTAGATTTAAAAGAAAACCAGCGGCTTGGAGGATACAGCTCAAAACTACTGAAAACGCCAGAGGCACTTTCTGTTATGCCTGACGACTCCTTCATCATCGGTCAAGAAGATGGTCAACTGATAAACTATGACCCAGCCATGGATTTATTTAAACCTATAGATGTACAACTTGGTGCGGTTGAAGCGATGCATTGGGATGATCGAAAAGAGCATTTACTTATTTCTGATGATAAAAACGGCAAGGTCTACACGTTAAAATCAAGTATCCCTTATAATTCTTTAGACAACCGCATGGACTTAGCCTCATTTGAATCTGTTATCAGCCGCCTGAATATTCCGGAATTCTGCCCGGAATTCTTATGTAAAGTACTCGCCCTTGGAGGAATGGATTACGCCAACAAAAGTTCCCAACCCTTGCCATTCAGGAAATTCACCAACAAAGTTCCACTAATAGCCGCAGATGCCAAGGCAGAGTTAAGACCCGTTAGCGACAAGATTGAAACCGACCCCATCGAGCAAATTCAATTCATCGTTTTTGAACCGAACAAATTAGACATCAGTACTCAGGGTTTAGTTACGGCACTTGCCGGATTTTATGCCCGTAAAAAATCCGGGGATACCATCATTACAACTACCAAAGATATGGAAGCGAGACATGTCGATCTAGACAAGAAAAAGATAACATCCCTCGGCTTGAGCTCAGTAGTTGCGCCCCATGCTGCAACGATAACGGTCTCTCCTACGGGGATTGCTTCACTCCAATTTGTAGGTTTAGGCATTACACCGGATTTCTCCATCGTGATAAATCCCGTTGAACCTGAACACAGTTATATGATCGTATTTAATAACGATGGAACCAAAGCACACTATAAACTTAGTCTTCCACCACATGCGCCAGGCCCAGAAAACTGGGTGATTGCTTATGCAGACGATGATGGCAGCGAAGAAAATTGGAAAGCATTAAAAATAAATAGCCAAATAAATTAATATTCAGGGGGGGACGATTATGAACCATATACTTAGAAGCACTGTATGCTTAATGCTGCTATCTATCATAACGAATGCGGGCATGCGACTTGAACGTTCAAATGTTCAGTTACGAGTAGATACCCTTGCCGCCAACCTGAAGGAACCCATCGGCTTAGCCATTCATCCTGTTACAAGAGACGTTGTTGTCGCCGAAAAAGGTGCCGGGCAAATATCTATTCTCGTGAATAAAAAATCATATGGAATAGTGTACCCCCCCCTGAGCATCGGCGATGTTCCGAACTACGCGATCACAATCAAACGTAACAGGGCCTTTTGGAACTCAGAAAGCCTGAAAGCCCCTGAGTCTATTTGTTTTGACAATGACGGCGCATTGCTTGTCGCTGAAGGCGGAGGCGGAGGAAGAATTTTAAAATTTGCAGATATTGAAGGAGAACCCAATGCGGCGGATATCATCACTACCCCCTGGGAAAGTAAATACCACGGTACCAGCTCTATTCAAAGCAACCCTGAGGGAGATATTTATACAACCGCAATTAAGCTAGACCCTGACGGGCTCCCCTTTGGGAATGTTCTCAAACGGGATAAAAATAATGATTGGTGGCTGATAGATTACGGACCTTTTGCAAATTTTTCTAACGTATTATTAAGTCCGGACGGAGAGTTTGCCATAATCGGTGAGCGCCGTTCAGCGGATATCCACTGGTATGACCTGAATTTAAAAACCCCTATTGCGGCCATCGAAGGGGTGAATGGATTGCGACACATGACCATGTTAAAAGATGGTACAGTCCTTGCCGCGTTAGAGCGGAAAGATAAAACCTGGTCTATTGTTGAAGTGGATCCCGGTCAATTATTCCTGGCGGAATGGATTGGCGGACTGAGTACCGTTGGCGCACTTTTGGGGGATGACAAAAAATCAGCCTTCTATGTTTCGCTGCCGGAAGAAGGAAAAGTGCTGCGCATAAGATTAAAAGAAGAACTTCCGAAAGCAAATAAACTTATGGCCTTGAGAAAAGAATTTGAAAAAGAAAAATTTTTCCCGCCTTTAGAATGGCCCGAATTCCTGAAACCGTTTATTGAACGCTTAAACGTCGTGCAGCCTGTAAACAGTCGATTAGATAAAATGGCTGAGACGGGCAGATCAAAAAACCGTGAAGTTCTGACGCTGGGTGAATTCGCAAAAAACCTGCCTATTATTGCAGGGAAGCTAACGGCGGAATTGATAGAAGATAAATCTGTTAAGGCAGAAGATCCCATTAAAGAAGTTCACTTTATTATGTTTGCGCCTGATTCTGACTTGCGGGTCAAAGACAACTTAGTGCCGAGCATGGGATTATTTTTTGTGGAACATGAAAGCGGAAAAACCCATACCACTCAATTTATGCACGACATGATGGGGGTCAGCTTAAGTGAAGATAGCGATTGGGATGAAATGCCCTATGCACTCATGACCTTCCCCTACGCTGACTTCATAGAACAACACATGAAAACCTCTAATAAAAAAAGCTTTCGCATTGCCTACCACGGAATGGGTTTGGGCAAAGACTACTTCCTGGAAATTCATCCTGAACATCCTGAAAAAAATATTATGCAGATAAATAATATTAATAAAACTACGGAAGTATATGGCATTACTCCTTTCAAGGATGCGGCAAACGGTGGAGGACAAGCCCTGCTCATTGCCAATATTGACCTTACTAAAGAAGGTTGGTATAAAATTGGCCCATACCCTGTCGCCAACAGCGTCATTTTAGAGCAAACGGAGCCAATGAATTTTAAGCATGGCATTAAACTGCATGAATTTGCTTCAGATGATATCATACTGGAAGACAGTGTTGCCGAGAATTTTAAGAAAAGGAAGCACCGTCAAGATCTGGACTGGCCTCGAAAAGTAGTGCGGCAAGCTGCAATGGCTTGGGGTGAAGAACAATTCTAAAGCAAATATAAGATTGAAAATTATAGCCGCATAATGCTTAATTATACCTGTAAATAATTTTTATATTACTTACCGGGGACTTATGCATAATTTGAAAATAGTTTTATATTCGAGCATCATCTTGAGCTTCCAGATCCATGCTCAAGAGTCTGCAACGGGCAGCATCGATGCTTCAGTTTTGGCAAACACCCCTCTTTACGAAATTACGGAAACAGAAAAAACACCAAAAAGCTGGATCCGAAAAGAAATCAACACGCTTTTTTTAAGTTACCCTGAAGATATTTTCACCCAATACACAGAGATTTCAAAAGATGAAATTGAGCTGAAAGCGGATGGCCAAATTATTAAACTTCTATTTATTCAAGAAGGCCCGGAATATCTTGAGCATAAGGAAATGTTGCAAAGTAACGAATTTGATTTAAGGCAAATTTCAGATGCAACTAAAGCTGCAGCATACAAGGTGCTCAACGCCAAAAAAGTTGAATGGCTTAAAGCACTTGGTGAAAATATTTATTATATGGAGACGGCTGAATTCCTGGCAATCATTCAGAACCGAAATGCGCGTCAACTCATTTTACTTTGGAACCCTGACACAAAGGATAAAGTGCAAATCAGTATTCATAGTCATGATAGCGATTTAGCCTTTAAATTATTATCCGGCATCTCATTTAAGGCCCGGAAATACAGAATTCAACGCTCAACCCGCAGCAGCGTCCCCGACTTATAATTTATTCGCAGCGCTCTGGGCATCAATAATAATAGAGGAAACCTCTTCTATAGACAAGGCTGTAGAATTAATCACTGTCGCGCCTAAGGGGATTTGCAGCGGCGCAGTGCTTCTCGTGGTGTCCATTTCATCACGTTTCTGCAATGCTGTTTTAACCAAATGAACATCATCATCTGATTCGCCCTGTTCGGTGAATTCTACTGCTCGGCGGCGAGCTCGCTCATCTGGATCTGCATCAAGATAAAATTTAAGTTCAGTATTTGGAAAAACTACAGAACCGATATCACGACCTTCGACTACTAAATTTCCAAATTGTTTCATCGAGCGAATTTGCTCAACGATATACTGACGGACTTCGGGTACTTGAGCCACATGTGAAACATGGTCTGCCACTGCTTGAGAGCGGATTTGCTGACCCGGATTAACGCCCTCTATTTGAAATTGCATAATGTTTTCATTAACAGAAAACTCCCAGTGAGTAGAGTCCAGCAGCTGTTTGAGTTCATCGGCGTTTTCAACATTCACCCCCTGCTCCAGCGCCCACCAGGTCACACCGCGGTAAATCGAACCACTGTCCACATAGATCCAGCAAAGTTCCTTCGCTACATTACGAGCAACCGTTGATTTTCCAGAAGCGGCCGGGCCGTCGATTGCAATGACTTTAGACTCCACTTACTTCTCCCCCTAATTGACGCAAGTGATCCCAAAACAAGGGATACGAAGTTGCCACACAGGCAACATCTTCAATTTCAAATGCTTCATCACTAAACTGTGCTAAAATGGCCATACTCATAGCTATACGGTGATCACCAAAACTGGTCAAGGCTTGGCTGGGATTAAGGTTGCAGGGGCCGGTAATTTCCATGCCATCATCAAACTCCTCAACCTCTACCCCCAGTCTGCGCAAATTGACAACCATCGCCTCAATGCGGTCGGTCTCTTTTACACGCAGCTCTTCAGCATTTCGAATAATGGTCCGGCCCTCTGCCAATGCGCCTAAACTGGCAACCAATGGCAGCTCATCGATTAAGTTCGAAATTTCATCTTCAAAAACCTCGGTGGCCACAAGATTCCCGCCACTGACGGTAATATCTCCCCATGGTTCTCCATGGCCTTCAGAAAGAAGCGTAATGGTTATCTTTGCCCCCATTCTTTCTAATACATTAAGCAATGCCGTGCGACGATGATTGAGCCCCACCCCTTTAATGGTGATGGATTTGTCTTTGCTCAAACTGCCTGCAGCCAACCAGAAACTCGCTGAACTGAAATCACCCGGAACAACCCAATCCCGTGCTTTAATTGCAGGCCCGTTAGCTCCTGCCCCTTTCATTTTTATGCATAAGCCATCCACCTCAACGGGAATGCCTGCTTCTTGAAAAAGCCGTTCGGTATGGTCACGGGTGGGTGCCGGCTCGACCACGGTTACGTCACCTGCAGCGCAGAGCCCCGCCAGCATAATGCAGGATTTCACCTGGGCAGACGCCATTGGCAACACGTATTCAATGGGGTTAATTGTTGCAGGGAATACAGAAATCGGCGGGGTTCCTTTTTCACCCGTGAGTTCGAGCTTCGCCCCCATCTCCTCTAAGGGAGTCTTGATGCGTTTCATGGGCCGAACTGAAAGAGAAGGATCACCTGTTAAGGTGGCATGTATTCCGTAACCGGCTAACAGCCCTGCCATCAATCGAATGCCCGTACCTGAATTACCCATATATAATGCTTCGTCCGGTTCAGACAGGCGCCCTGCCGTACCTTCCACCGTGATTGTGCCATCGGAGTTGTGAGTTACTTTGGCGCCCAGCTTCTGCATTGCATTTAAGGTGCATAAACAGTCCTCCCCTTCAAGAAAGCCCGTTATAGTTGACTTGCCATCAGCCAATGCCGTCAGCATGGCCAATCGATGAGAAATACTTTTGTCTCCGGGCACCTTAATTTCACCACTTAATGGGTGAGCTGATTTTACCTGTGCATGCTGCATTTTATCTGGATCGGTCGTTACACTCATTCGGAAACTCTAGTCTATGAGCTCCCTTCGTTGCAACATTGTTTGTTCAAGATAGTTCCGAACAGCTTCAAAATCATTTTTATCGATATCGGCAATAAGCTTTTCAATCTCAAGCTTCAACGCGGTCAATTCTTGCCGTACCGGGATTGCATTACTTTTCACAATATCATGCCACATATCCGGTGAGCCATCTGCCAGACAGGTTGTTTTAGCAAAGCCAGTGCTGCTTAAATCTTTAACTAAACCCCGGGTACCTTCTCTCGCTACTGTACCTACGAGTATGGAGGCCATCAGGTGTGTCAAGTGACTGGTACGAGCTAATAAATTATCATGCTCACGTGGTGACGTGACGATTACTTCGGTATCGAGAAATGACCAAAACGCACCCAGGGCATCTAACGCATCCGTCTCTGTCGTGTCCGAAGGGGTTACCACAACCACTCGGTCCTCGTATAAATCTTCGATACATGCTTCAGGCCCCTGCTTTTCAGAACCGCACAAAGGATGGCTGCCAATAAATATACAGCCCGCCTCATGAACCAAAGGAGATAAGCTTTTTACTAATTCTTCTTTAGTGCTTCCTAAATCAGTAATCACGGTACCGGCTAAAGTATGTGGAAGTAATTTGTTAACCAATGGCTCCATGGCCAGGACATTAGTAGCCAATATAATTAAATCAGCATTTTCTACACAATGCGCCAGGTCTGTACTTGCAGAATCAACATAACCTTTTTCAAGTACATAATCACAGGCTTCCTGCCTGCGCGCATAACCCACGATTTTACCAGAAAAACCTTTTCGCTTTAAGCCCGCCGCCAATGAAGTCCCCATCAAGCCTAAACCCACTATACATATTTCTTCAAATTTCATCGTATCAATTACATACTCTAATTAGCGCCTGCATGCACTTTTCATTTTCTTCTTTAAGACCAATACTCACTCGAATATAATCCGGCAGTCCGTAAACATCCATGGGGCGAACAATAATACCTTCTTGTTGTAATTTCTCAAAAACATCACGACCGGCTCCCGTCTTAATTAAAAGAAAGTTAGCGTTACTTTGAACAGTTTCAAAACTATTTTCTGCACAATGCTCATAAAAATAAGCTAAGCCGTCTTTGACAAGTTGAGAAGTCTTCTTCACATGTTCCTCATCTGAGAGCGCTGCCAAAGCTGCGTGTTGGGCCATTAGGTTCACATTAAAAGGTTGACGAAACTTTTGCAGCAAGTGAATGATTTCGGGTGTCGCAATGCCATAGCCTATGCGTAAGCCAGCTAAACCGTATACTTTAGAAAAAGTTCTCAAAACGATCAGCGAGTCACCTCGTAACACACGCGCATTAATATCTAAGCGTAATGACTCATCCAAGAGCTCCACATAGGCCTCATCCAACACCGCTAAAACATGCTCTGGTAATTGATCCAGGAACAGCGCCAAGGCCTCCGCATCAACAATCGTCCCGGTTGGATTATTAGGGTTCGCCACGAAAACAACACGGGTATGCTCATCTACGGCGTTTGCCATAGCGTCTAAATCGTGTTTAAAGTTGTTCATTGGAAGCATCTTTGCATCCGCACCCGCTGCAGAGGCAACCAGCTTGTAAACGATAAAGGCCTGTTCCGACATAACAATATTTGTACCGGGCTCAAGAAAAACATGGGCAATCAATTCGATAATCTCATTGCTTCCATTTCCTAAAATAAAATGGTCTGCAGGAATTCCCAGCTTTTCACTCAAGGCCTCGCGTAAATAATGGCAACTTCCATCCGGGTAAAGATTCATTTCCGCGGCCTTTTCTTTCATGGCCTCAATGGCTTTAGGAGAAGGGCCCAAATTGTTTTCGTTAGATGCCAGCTTGATTAATTCATCAGGGTTTGAAAACCCAAGCTCACGCGCCACCTCTTCGAGCGGTTTACCGGGCTCATATACCTTTAGCTCAGATACAAAAGATTTATATTTAAGGCTCATAAATTAAGCCTGTAATTGCGGATAGGAACCTAAGATATTTAAAAACACACAATGTTTTTCTATTTCTGCTAAGGCCGCGCTGATTTTTTCTGTGTCGGCATGACCTTCAATATCCACAAAAAAGCTATACTCCCATTGCTTCACTTTGCTTGGCCGTGACTCAATCTTAAGCATATTAATATTTTTTTCATGTAAAATGGACAATACCGAATTCAGCGCCCCCACCTCATGCTTCAGCCCAAAGTAAAGTGAACTCTTATCGCTCCCGGTGGCCTTCGCCGGATTATCCGTCAACACTAAGAAACGAGTTGTATTATCCGCCTGATCCTGGATGTTTTCTGCCAACACCTCTACCCCGTATAACTCTGCAGCTAATGAAGTACCCACAGCTGCTATACCCGGTTTTTCAGAAGCCGCAATAGACGAAACAGCACCTGAAGTGCTTGGCGTACTGATTCGGCTCGCATTCGGCAAATTGGCATTCAGCCAGTGACTTACCTGTGCAAGCGCTTGAGGATGGCTGTGTACAGAAGTGACATTCCCCAGCTCTCCCTTACCGATAAGTTGATGCGAGACTTTATGATAATACTCTGAACAAATTTTTAATTTAGTATTTGTTAACAAATCTTTAACTTCAGCCACAACGCCTTCTTTAGAGTTTTCAGAAGGCAGGATGGCATGTGTGGCTTTTCCCTTTTCTACCGCAGCGATCGCCGCGCCAAAACTTTCACAGGCCATATATGACGCAGAGCCGCCAAAATAATTTGTGGCTGCTTCGTGCGAATTAGAACCCGGAGGTCCCAGGTAGGCAATATGAATACCCCCCTGCAGGGCAATAGAGGCAGAAATAATTTCTTTGTAAATGGCTTTCAGCTGGGCTTCGGTCAACGGCCCGTTATTTAATCCTGATATACGTTTAAAGATGGCCGCTTCACGATCAGGTGCAAATAAATTTATACCCTTGTCTTGTTTCGTTTTTGCTACATCCAGCGAAAGCTGAAGGCGCTCGTTCAGCAATTGAACCAATTGCTCATCCAGCTCGTCTATTCTCTTACGTATGTTTTCTAATTCATTCATATTCTTATTTTAACAACTTATTCATTACCTTCTTCGCGCTCCGCACCAAATTCATTTTCCTCTTTAACGACTTCAGCAGTTTCTTCATCCGAAGTTTCCTCTTCCACAGACCCTTCGTTTACAGCCTCATCTTTCTCCGCCTCCGCCTCTGCGGCTGCTGCTTCTGCAGCCCGTGCTTCTTCGCGACGACGAAGCTCGTCCATCCCCGGAAGATCATCCAGTTGATTCAACCCAAAATGTTCTAAAAAGCTTTTGGTTGTACCAAACAACCAGGGCTTACCGGGCAATTCGCTGCGCCCAACAACTTTTATCAATTGAAGCTCCATTAAACTCCGCACCATAGCATCTACCGATACGCCTCTAACTGATTCAATTTCTGAACGAGTACATGGTTGGCGATACGCAATCACTGCCAGGGTCTCAAGTCCCGGCCTTGAAAGTTTAGCAGGTTTACCGCGATCAAGCAACTGTCTCAACCAGGTGCCGCAACGAATATCATTCTGAAGCCTGAAACCATTCGCTACTTCTGCAATGGTCAATCCAAGGTTTGCGCCCGTGAAATCTTTTCGAAGCTCTTCAATGGCTTCAGCAATTACTTTATCTTTAACCTCTTCAAATTGTTTGGTTACCCCGCCAAATACAGTGGCTGTGGCCTTCAACGTGGAGCGAATTTGAGAAATAGAAAGGGGCGTTTTAGCACCATATAATAAGGCACCAATAATTTGTTTCAGCTCGGGTATGTTTTCATCAGCCCAGGTTTCTTCTATTTCAAGGTCTGCGACTTCGATATGAGAATCCTGTTCGGAGGCATTTTTAAGCTTTTCTTTTGCGCTCTTCGTTAATTCTTCTGCACTTACTGCTTCTTCATTTTCTGTTTCACTCATACTTGTCCTTCTGATGCCTGATCCGGGATGTCCGCAAACTCTTCAGCTTCTTCATCTTCTACCCGAACAATATTGATTGCTCCAAATTTTTCGGCGTCCTGAGCCGCGCGAATACGGCGTAATTTTATTAACTCCAATACCGCTAAAAATGTACATACAATTTGTTCACGAGACCGCATTTCCTTAAACAATTCGGATAAAGGGATTTTTTCTTCCGTGTGCAATTTCTTTAACATCCAGCCCAACTGCTCCTGTACCGAATAGGCTTCCTGGAAAATCTCCCTGATATCTTCGTCTTTTGCCTTTTCCAGGGCATCGTTAAAAGCGGCAATTAAATCGAAGATATTAACATCTTTAAGCGCCGCCTCGGGATCCTTGCCAAAATCAACCCCGTCAGCTTCATGAGCAAAAACATTTTGCTGACCTAATTCAAGTCCTTCTAAATGAATCGCTGCATCTTTAAACTTCTTGTACTCGACCAGTTGACGAACTAAATCATACCGGGGGTCATCCTCCTCGTCTTCGAGTTCCGGACGTTCATCTACGGGTAAAAGCATACGGCTTTTAATCATCATCAAGGTCGCCGACATAACCAGAAATTCACCTGCTATATTTAAGTCCAGCATCGTCATTAAATTTAAATACTCCACGTATTGCTTGGTGACATACTCAATCGGGATATCATAAATGTCTATCTCATCACGCTTGATCAAATACAAGAGCAGGTCTAAGGGACCCTCGAAGACATCCAGTTGAACCGTATAGTCTTCCTTCATCATTAATTTATCCCCATTGCTTTACGTACGGAGACCATCACCGGATTTATAACCTCAGCAGCTTTTTCAGATCCTTTTGCCATAACTTCATCTACGTAATCTAAATTATTTTCAAGTTCTTCACGTTTTGTTTTCATGGGTGCAAAGTAATCCGTTGCCAATTCAAGCAATTCTTTTTTAGCATGCCCATAGCCTAAGCCCCCGGCACGGTAGCGTCCCGCTAAATCTTCTTGCTGTTCATGGCTGGCGAATAATTTATATAAGGCAAATACGTTGCAGGTGTCCGGATCTTTAGGATCATCCAGTTCTTTAGAGTCCGTCACAATAGACATGACCGCCTGCTTCAATTGTTTTGCCGATCCGAACACGGGAATAGTGTTATTATACGACTTAGACATCTTCTGCCCATCTGTTCCCGGCACGACCGCCCCATGCTCCTGGATCATGGGATCCGGAATGGTAAAGGTCTCACCAAATGCCAAATTAAACTTTCCGGCTATATCGCGCGTTATTTCAAGATGCTGTTTCTGATCTTTTCCTACGGGAACCAATTCTGCATTTACAGCCAGAATATCTGCCGCCATTAGAACCGGATAGCTGAATAAGCCATGAGTCGCATCCATGCCTTTTGCCACTTTGTCCTTATAGGAGGTTGCCCGCTCTAAAAGCCCCATAGGCGTTAATACGGATAACAGCCATGTTAGCTCTGTCACCTGCGGCACATCGCTTTGCCGGTAAAAAACAGACTTCTCGGGATCTAAACCACAAGCCAGGTAATCAAGGGCAATATCCAAGGTGTTTCGCTTAAGCGTTTCAGGATCATGCAGCGAAGTCAATGAATGGTAATTCGCTATAAACAAGAAGGTTTCATGCTGTTCTTGCAAGTCTAATGCAGGGCGCAGGGCTCCAAAATAGTTACCCCAATGTAATTTTCCTGTTGGCTGCACGCCTGTTAAAACTCTCATAAATAAACCACCTATAAATTCGAAGGGGCAAGCTATAACAAAGAATGCTCCTATTCCAACAAAATAACAGTGACATTTAGCACTTCTGGCTGATAAACAGTCCTCAATGAGCAACGCTGACCTAATAGCACACGAAGCTTTACTGGCAAAGAATTTTACTGCCTACACGGGGCGCCCCTTCCCGAAAGAGCCCATGCAGGCTGAATTTGCTATCTTATCTCACGACACCCAGGATGACCCTGTATTCAACTACGCAAATATGAAGGCCCTGGAACTCTTTGAGTACAGTTTTGACGAAATCACCCTGCTGCCCTCCCGCCTCTCTGCCGAAGCCGCCATCCAGGAAGAACGCAAAGTGCTGCTCAACGAAGTAAAAGAAAGGGGCTATTCCGAGAACTATCAGGGCGTCCGTATCTCTAAATCCGGAAAACGCTTCCTTATCACCAAAGCATTAATCTGGAATCTGCATGATGCATCAGGAACCTATGCCGGACAGGCAGCTATATTATACGACTGGAGCTTTGATTTCTAAATTTCGGCGCTGCTGCTGAAGTATTCAGGCCCGGGGTATTATTTTATGGCCCAGTTAATTCCACTTACTCCTTTAGATTCCAACCATGCATTTGTTTTGGAGAAATGATGATTTCCGAAAAATCCACGCGACGCAGAAAGAGGAGATGGATGCACACTTTTTAATATCAGATGTTTTGACTCATCGATAAGCTCCTGCTTTCCTTGAGCAAAACTTCCCCAGAGAATAAAAACTGCCGATTCCTGCGCCTCAGAAACTTTTTTTATAATCGCATCTGTAAAATTTTGCCAGCCGATTTTAGAATGTGAGCCTGCTTCATTTGCGCGCACACTCAGCATGGCATTCAGCAAAAGAACTCCTTGCCCAGCCCAGGAGCTTAAGTCCCCATGCGCAGGAATAGGACATCCCGTATCCTGAGCCAATTCTTTATAAATATTCCTCAGACTTGGCGGAATTTTCACCCCGGGATTCACTGAAAAGCAAAGACCATTTGCCTGACCTGGGCCATGATAAGGGTCTTGACCAATGATCACCACCTTAACTTCACCCAATGGAGTGCTGTTCATTGCAGAGAATATTTTAGCGCCAGGAGGGTAAATAAGTTTACCGTTAATTTTTTCCTGCCTTACAAACTGTGCGATATTCCCAAAATAATCTTTGCTGAATTCTTCAGCTAAAGCGATTTTCCAAGATTTTTCTAATTTAACAGGGTCCATAAAAAGTTTCTATAATAATTTACATACTGAAAATAAAGGTTATATTTTGACTACAAGGAAGTACATTCATGGAAAACAACAGTATACCAAACCGTAAAGTAGTCGAACTCATTTCGGGAGGGGTTTCTCACGACCTGAATAATATTATCGGCCCTATTCTGGGATTCACCGAATTGCTTCTTGAAGAAATGGAGCAGGGCACGTCCATGCACGAAGACATCTCACTCATCCACGATGCCGCAATACGCTTAAGAGATTTCACCAACGACCTCATAACCCTAAGCAATAATTCTATTAACAAACCGACTGAATCATTGCTGAATTTAGCGGCAAAAAATGCGATAGACTCCTCCGCATTTCGTGAAATTGCATCTGCATATTCGGATGTACAATTCAATTACAGTGAATCCCCTACCGGCGTGATGGTTAATTTTCCCGAAACGGAGCTAGAGAGATTCTGCTGCGCTTTATTCACCCACTGTATTGAAGCTTCTGAACCAAATGGAGAAGTAACTGTATGTCATACCGACGACAGTATGTCCATTTCCTATGGTGGACGCACCGTACCAAGCGAAGAAAAACAAAATTATTTCCTCCCTTATTATGCCAAACGAGAGTTAGAGATTGGCCGCAAAGGGTTGCTGCTTAGTTTCGCTAAAAAATTAGCCGAGATAAACAGCGCTACTCTAACTCATGAAGATTTACCCGACGGCAACAAGCTTATCATCAACTTTAGTTAAGCGAACACTCATCGTGTCGCTTTAAGCAGCGCATTCCAGGGAAGCATCGCACACTTTAAACGCATGGGGAATTTACGAACAGCCTCCAGGCAGCGTACCTGATCCCAAAATTCCCCTTCAGGCCATGATAACTCTTCGTCGTTTAAAATGGCATCTAACTGCTTCACTGCCTGCTCCAGTTCACCGGGCTGAAGCACTTTCAGGGCTTCACTCATCACAGAAGCAGATGCGATACTTACCGCGCAGCCAAGAGCATCGTAATAAAAATTTGAAAATAACGGTCTCTCAATATGAAGACGGATTTTGTCGCCACAGGCAGGGTTCAATTC
>Ga0265306_10000986_pt1 | contig 13945 bp, 9 predicted proteins | sample Helome_3_FD_192493 | JGI IMG/M metagenome (GOLD analysis project Ga0265306, IMG submission 192493) | Marine sediment microbial communities from subtidal zone of North Sea - Hel_20160420 (Illumina Assembly) | ecosystem: Environmental > Aquatic > Marine > Subtidal zone > Sediment ...
GCCTGACGCGACGCAAATCGATGTGCGCCTGCTATCGACCAGGGATATCGTCGTATTATCGGTTTGCGATAACGGCGTTGAAATCGAGCCGGAAATTGAAAGCAGCCTGTTTATGCAGCCGGTTTCATCGGGCAGCGGCATGGGTATCGGGCTTTACCAGTCGGCGATTATGGCGCATGCATTCAACTATGAACTTGAGCTTAGCCAGAATGAACGCGGCCGGGTTTGCTTCAATTTATATCAGCACCAGTCCGAATAGCCCTGTTGACGAACCGAGCCTCGGAATATCGCAGGCCAGGGGTTAGGGGAGCTGCCCCGCATCAATCATTTTGGAATAAAGAATACTCGGCGCCACCCATTTGACGATATCGTCATAGTCATCGGCAAAACCGGTAATGCGTCGTACGAAGGTGGTTTCACCCGCCTCGACATCTTTAATCCGGTAGGGTCCCGTAGCGCCATTGGGCATCGGCGTGGTTAATGCGTTGCTAAGCGTAATCCCCGCATTGGCGAGCTCGTCACCGGCGGGAGCGCCCGCGTTCCAGTTCTTGCCAGACGACACCAATACAAACGGGGCGCCGGCATAAGGCCCCCCGGCTCCTGCGGCGTTGCCAAACACCGGTACTGCCGGGGCATCACACAGATCGTTCAGGGTTGCATCGGTTTGATCACAGATGACCAACTGCCCGTCGAGGTCAATATAGTTATCGAAATTGGAGTCAACCAGGCCGACACTGCGCATTTCCCCGGCCCTGACGAAATCGCTTTCTCCATCTGCAAGAAAATCGCTGGCGCTAACATAATAACGGTAGGGGTTTCCCCAGGGATCCATCAGCAGCGCATCCTGATTAAGTCGGCCGGTCAGGCCCAGCGTATTGACTGGTACAAAGCCGCCGAAATGAGTACATTCGGCATCACCACCCGGCGCCTCGTTACCGCCTGTAGCGGGATTCGACGGACAGGGCAAGCGACCATTCACCTGCGCAAAACCGACAATTGCCTCGATGATACGATCCATTTCTGCATCCACGGCACGATACTGTTTTAATTCCTGTTGGCGCGGAAACAGTGCCACGGTATAACCCAGCAGGACGGCTACGATTAATAGTACGAACGCAACCTCGACCAGGGTAAAACCTTGTTGAATTCTTTGCTGGGAATTCATAATTTACTCCAGAAGTAAAATAACGTCGTTTGCATTAGCCGGCCTTTGGTCAAAAATAAGGTCCGGGGTGCTATTTTCGCCCTCAAAAATCGCGGCAAGGTCATCGGCAAGGTAATCCGGTGCGCCGACAAGGCCAACAGCGCCGTCAATCAGTGCGGTGTTCAAAATATCCAAATCGTTTTCATTGCCCGAAAGTACCAGCAACGCAATTTTGTCGTTGTTGACGACACCTGGAAAACCTTGCAACGTTAAGCAGTCATCAAAGCCTGCACTACAGGTTCCGTCACCACCGGGTTGCAGCGCCGACGAGTAGGCGACCTGAACCATATCGTGCCAGCGATTGCGCCATGTCCAACGGGGCAACTCCGGGTAGTAGCGCAGGCCAACCGTGATGGTATCGGCGCCATCGAAAGTCAGAACACCATTGTTAGGTAATGGAAATTCAGTAAAACTGTTTTGGAAGTCATCGTCCTCACGCCATATAACCGAGGAAATCAGTCCGGCGCCGCCATCTGTATACTCTGCACTGACCGTGGCATGATTAGCCACGTCAGGGGGCGTATACGATAGCGGGGTCGCGGTTATCGAAGCAAACGGAAATTCAAAAGGGCTTGCGCCATTAAAGATAAAGTCTAATTTTCTGACCTTTAACAAGACATCGCTAGCGACCCCACCCTTAAAGTTTCCAGCCGTATCCCGGTTACAGTCTTCCTCGGTGCCGGTGACGTAGGGGCAAGCTTCCCAGATTCCATCATTAGGCGAATTAACATGTGGTGTCGAATCATGGCCATCCCAGACCCATCCGACAAAAGCGGCACCACTATTGAATGAGCTTGATAGATCTCCATTGGCCTTGAAGAAAACATCCGGAGCAGCGGATGCCGCGGCTCGCGCCTCAACCGGATGGCCGTCGACGTTCATTTTCAAGTCCATTTCGGTTATAAATTGCTGACTATCGTTATCATTGGTAACAAAATAGTTGGCGAAAATTGACGGCAATCGGCCGATAACAGGCGCGGGGGCGGCAGCCGTGATATCCGCGTCAAATTGGGTTAACGGGTCGGCGTTATCATAGGAATCCAGCCAGGGATATCGGTAATTGGCGGTGGCTAAACCCCAGATTTTCTGCTGGTAATCCTCGATCGCGGCACGGTAAGCGCTAAGCACTGCCTTCTCGGCAAACTTAATCACCTCGTCAACGGTTATCACAATGATCTGATCGTTTACGATCAGTTCATCGGCGGCGAGGTCGTCAACCGGCCCTAGAATAAAGCCATCCACTGCGTTGTTGTTGATAAAATCCGCATTATCCAGCCCACCGGATATATCGAGATAGTTAGTTGGGTCTACGATTGCGGGATCGGTATCCGCGGTGGTATCTTCGGGGTCATCAATACCATTGGTAACTCTGCGGTCCTGCAAAACACCATTACGCGCAAGCGGGGCTCCCGGGGCGATAATGACCGCTGCCACACCCGCAGCGGTACCGTCATAAACGGACGCGCCGGTCTGATCGTAGATGGTGATCGTGCCCGTGCCGATAGTATCAGAATTGATGACATCCGGCGCCGCAACGTTAAAGTTGAAATTTTGCGAAACCGCGTACCAAAGTCTTTGCCCGCTTGCATCGCGGATATCGTAAAAATTCATGCCATTTGCCGCCCATGGAAAACGACCGACCATGGCGACCAAGGCATCAATACAATTATTAATAAGAGGTTCGGGAATGCCGTCGTTATCAGTATCGGGGCAGGGTAATCGACCTGGCCCGCGAATGTTGGGCGCCGCAGTCTGAGGATAGCGATACGCATACATCAACAGCGCCTGTTTCGCTTCTTCGAGTACGCGTTTGTTATGCAGAAAGCGGACATGCTCGGCGTCTTTCTTGGCGCCCTGGGTATAACCAGCGACCACGACACCGCCGATGCCCATCAATGCAAGCAGCATGAACAGCAGTACGTATCCGGATTGCCTGTTGCTGGGAGACTGGCACATGATTAATTTTCGATCGGCGCCAGATAGGTGACTTCGAGCAGCTCGCCGCTGGTTGCAAAATGGTTCTTGCCATCCGGCGTGGTTATTCTGACCCGGATTTCATCCCCCACCATAACCTTGATCCGGCTCTTGTCTTCGAGCTGTTCGCCGTCTTCGTAAGCGAGCGAATTGATCCACACGGTATGCGGTCCGTCGCTGGAAACCGTAATCCCGGAAACCCTGTATTCCCGGATCACCTCTTCCCGAACAAGCTGCTGCACCGGTTGCGGTGCCGTTTCGGTTTTGACGGGTTGCTGGATTGTGCCGTCATCGCTTTTATAACGATTAGAATTGATAAGTTGTCGTTCTGCCGGGGTTGTGAACAGGGTCGACAATTCGGCCGCCTGAGCAACCTGAGATGCACCCGTAAGCAGTGGCAACAGGAGTGATATTGCTTTCAAAGACATGCGCTTACCTGGCATCGATTGTCACCCACCGAATCTTGCATTCTGTTGTCAGGTTACTGCTTTTCGTATCCAGCGACTGGCCAATAGCGGTTCGCCGGGCCATCGAACAACTGTCTACAGTGAACAAATTCCTGATCGACAGGCGCAATCCTGCCAGCAACGCGAACAAATCCTCCTCGTGCAGCAACCCAATCGACAGGTCCATCGGTGAGCTCAGCACCGATACATCGCGTTTGACCCTGAATCCGGGGCGTTCGAATTTTCCCTGTGGCAGCAAGTTATAGGTCAGCGTCGGCAGGCGCAGTACTTCGTTGGTAGATTCCAGGCTTTCGACCCAGCTCAGACGGCGTTCTTTACCGATCAGTCCGGAAGACTTGTAATCGCCGTAAAGTTTGCGGTACTGATCCAGCAAATCAATGTCGTTAACTATATTACGGTATAGACGGTGCGTCGAAGTCAGGGTTGAAAGCGCTTTTTGGTACTTTTCTTTTTGCGCCTGCTCATACTGGTGGCCAACAACCGCAAGCGCCAGGGCAATCAGTAGCATCACGAAAAACGAGATTATTGGTTTCTTCAGATAGAACCAGTCGATCTTAGCCATCTTCAGGCACCTCCCTTACGACACGGAATCCAACTTCGGCACGAACCCGCCTGTCTTTGCGTTCAGCGCTTACGTCACCGCTGAGTTGATTATCAGGTTCGATATCCAGGGGCCGCTTGGTAACTTCTACCGAGTAATATTTACCTGATTCAGACATTGTTTTTTCAAGGTCATCGACCGCGCTCAGCGCATAGCGGAAATTACCGTCGAAATCCAGGAATTCACCTTCCACATTGACAATTTCAAAATAGCCTTTTTTCGGCTTGGGTGCATTCCGATCCTGTTTTTCAGCTCTCCGCTTGCGTTTTATTTTCGCTTTACCCCATACAACGTCATCACTTTGCTTGGAATCAGAAATATTGGATACAAACCAGTCCAGTCTCTTGACGCGAAGGTCAGAAAAAATACTGATATCGTTGCTGACCATCGCCAGCATCTCTTCAGGGTCGCGCAAATACCGACCCTGTATGGTATCGACGGCCTGCACGATATGTTGCATGCTTGTGGTCGACGTGGTCGAGTCGATTCGGGTTTCACTGAGCTGGTTGAACTTGGCCTTGTATTTTTGCTCGATCAGCGTGGTCTCATGGATAGAATCGTGGTAGAGCCAGCCTTTAACTGCGCTGGTTACGGCCATCCCTATACCGATTGAAATGAGCGCGATACTCGCCGCGGTTATCGCCAGCCCGGCACGATAATGCTGGAAATAGATTCGTTCTTTCGGCTGCGCGTAATGATTGACGGAAAATTTCCTGGTCGCCATGTAACAGTAAAGGCCCGAGCTGAAATCCTGCTCATCGACGACGTCGATCTTTTCACGCGCCAGCAACTCATTGATTTCATGAATTGTAAAATCGAAGTAAGTCTCTTTTTCACAACGCATCAGGAGTTTATCGAAATGGCGTTTATTGGTCAGGATGTGCACCGAAACGGTTTCCGCGCGCTCGACAATACGCTGACTTATCAGGTAACGCTGGGTCGATTCAATATCTCGCAGCACGTCTGACGCGTAATCGCCCTGGTAAAAACTCGCGATCGGCACCAGTCGACTCAGCACCAGCTTGCCATCGACAAAAACCGATTGCCGCAGATTACTTGGTACCTGCTGACTGACGAGAATTATCGCCTTATGCTCCGACTTCAGTTCTTTTACATAATTCTCCGACAGCAACGGCAAACTGATGATGCCTGATAGCGGCGTGCGCGTTTCCGCGATGATTTTTAGCCAGGGTTCCAGCAAATACTGGTTAGTGAGACCAATGATTAGCAGTTTCTCTTCCTTACGAGTCTTTTTCTCCACCGATTGTGAAACTGCATACTTGTATTCAGAGGTGCGGAAGTACTTGGTGTAGTTACGTTTGAGGATTGCGCGGCGATCAGAACCGCGTAACAGCGGAATTTTTATCTGGCGAAATTCTTCCTCGATTAAATCGACCAGCAGGCGCACGGGTTCATCGTGAAACGAGCGTAAGTAGGCGCTGAACAGATCGAGACCCTGCTCATCAGGCTCGAAGTAGACACTGCTCGCAAGCTTATGGCCGGACCATTCCTGTGCGACCATTCTGTAACCGGTAAAATATAGGATTCTTTTCATATATATGCCGTCAAAAATTGATCGTGGAAATGGTATCGTAAATCGGGCCGAGTACCGAAAGCGCCAGCCACATCACGACGATTCCGATTGATGCCATCAGCGAGGTCTGTAAAACCGGTTCCAGTTTCTCGATGCTGTCGTTGATATCGCGATCGAAAAAGTAACTTACATTGTTCAGCGATTTATCCATTTGGCCACTGGATTCGCCGACGCGCAGCATGCGCACGACCAGCGGTGGGAAAATACCGATGTTCTTGAACGCCTCGCTGATACTGCTGCCTTCTGAAATCTGTTGCCAGGCGCGCTCGATACCATCCTCGAGGACGCTGTTGCTAACCACGGCCTTGCTCAGGTTTATCGCGTCCAGGACCGTTATCCCGGAAGCGAACATCAGTGCAAAATAACGGGTAAAACGTGAAACCTTGATCTTTTCATTGACCGGGCCGAGTACCCACATCTTCAACAACATACCATCCATTTTGAAACGCGCGGCGTTACTCGTCTTGTACAAATATCTGAGAACAAAGAAAATCACGAACGGCGCGCTGATTACGATGTACCAGAAATTGATCAGAAAATCTGAAGTGACCATCAGCATCCGCGTCTCGAAGGGAATCTTGCCCCCCAGTCCGACTATTGCGTCCATGATATCCGGCACTATAAAAATCATCATGAACATGATGACCGACATCACCAGCGTGCCGATAACTGCCGGGTAGGTCATGATCTTCTTGGCCTTGGCCATCAATTCGTCCTGCCATTTCAGCGTTTCGGTAATATCGACCAGGACCTCACTCATCTTGCCGCTGCGCTCACCCACACGGATCAGGCTGACGAATACCTCATCGAATATTTTAGGGTAGAGCGCAAGCGCCTGGGAGAAAGAATTACCACCCTCGATGGCTTCGATCAGGCCGGTAACGATATCGCGAAAGGTCGGGTTTTCTTCACCGTCACGCAGGTCGGCCAGACCTTCCAGAATCGGGACGCCGGCACGAGTCAACTGCTCCAGGTAAAACGAAAAATTGATTAAGTCCCTGCGTCCGACCTTGTTGCGCCCAAACAGGTCTGCCCCAGGTTCCTTTTGCTTAAAGGTGACCAGGTCCATTTCCATCTTTTCGAGGCGCAACTCGAGGTCATTGCCGTTACCGGCATCCAGGCTTCCGGTGATAAATTTGCCGCTGGCATCGATTGCCTTGTATTGATAGAGCGGCATGGTTAAGTCATCCGCTCGGTAAGGTCGGCGACGCGTGCGACCTCTTTAATCGACGTTGTGCCCTCGATGATGTGGCGTATACCGTCATCGGCGAGGGTGAAAAATCCCTGTTGGTATGCGGCCTCCTTGATTTCCTTGGTAGTCGCGCCATGCGCCAGCAAATCATCGAGATCTGAGTTCATTTTGAGAATCTCGAGCAGGGCAATGCGCCCCTTGTAACCGGAATTGTCGCAGCTGGTGCAGCCCTTGGCCTTGTAGACCTTTTGCGGCACGACTCCCCGGTCATTGCTGAGCATTCGCAAATCATCCTCGCTGGGGGCATAGGCGGTTTTGCAGAACTTGCATAGCTTGCGAATAAGACGCTGGGCGACAACGCCGATGATATTACCGGCCATGATTTCCGGGATAATCCCGATATCGCGCAGACGCGGCAGCGCGCCGATAGCAGAGTTGGTATGCAGCGTCGAATAAACCTGGTGCCCTGTCATTGCAGCGCGAAAAGCCATTTCGGCAGTTTCTTCGTCACGCACCTCGCCTACCAGGATGACATCCGGGTCCTGGCGCATCAACGACTTGATACCGTTGGAGAAATCCATTCCCGCTGCCTCGTTGACCGAAGTCTGACGAATCAACGGAAACGGGTATTCTACCGGGTCTTCCAGCGTCATGATGTTGACCTGCTCGCTACTGATGTAGTTCAGCATCGAGTAGAGCGTGGTTGTCTTACCGCTACCGGTCGGGCCGGTAACCAGGATGATACCCTCGGGTCGCGCCATCATGATCTTCAGGGTACGCAGTGATTCCTGGGGTAGCTCGAGCTTTTCCAGCGGAATAACGCCCTTCTCGCGGTCGAGTACCCTGAGCACGATATTCTCACCATGAATCGTGGGTTGTGAGGCGACACGAAAGTCGATCTGTCGACCGATTATGGTGCGCGATATGCGGCCATCCTGGGGCGAGCGGGTTTCAGCGATGTTCATGTCCGCCATAACCTTGAGTCGCACCGCGATCGCCGCCCAGTAAGTCTTATGCAGGCTACGGATCTGGCGTAACACACCATCGATACGGTAGCGGATGCGCAGGAAGCTTTCCTCGGGTTCGAAATGCAGATCTGAAGCACCACGCTTGACCGCATCGGAAAGCATGACGTCCACGAGGCGCACCAGCGGCTGGCTGTATTCCTCGATATCGCCCTGGTAATTGGTATAGTCGGCTTCGCCGGTTTCTATTTCACGCAGAATCCCGTCGATCGATAATTCGTAGCCGTAGAACTGGTCGATCGCATTGGAGATTTCGGTTTCACCAGAGAGGATCGGAATCAATTCAATATGCTGACCAATCTGGATGCGGATCCGATCCAGCGTAAACAGGTTAAAGGTATCCGACATCGCAATCGTCAGCGTGCTGCGCACCGGGTCATAATTCAGCGGGATGATCTTGTGTTTGCGCGCAGTATCCGAATTGATCATTTTGATCGCATCGGGGTCGGGAACCACGCGCGACAGGTCGACGCTAGCCTGTTCCAGGGCTTCGCCAAGCGCAGATCGCATGATGGCTTCGGTGGCAAAGCCGAGGTTAACCAACAGCTTACCCAGCGGTTCATGTACCTTTTTTTGCTCGGTCAGGGCGATATTCAGCTGATCTTCGGTGATGACACCTTCATCGATCAGAATCTCGCCCAGTCGCTTGGGTTTATTTTCCGCGTTCATTGTTTTGCCAGGGTCTCCATCCGTTGACTCACTACTTCCCTGCTAAAAGTTGCAAGACCGTTGTCGATGTTATCCAGGGCTCGCTGATAGTAAGCTACGGCCGCTACGGGTTGCGCAATATGCTCCAGGCTTACCGCCAGGTTGTAGGCATAATTTGGATCTCCGGGATTATTCTCCAACGCTTTGAAGTAATATCCCTGTGCTTCCTGCCAACGATTTTGCGCGCCATAGGAGTTAGCCAACGCAAAATTCAAATAGGGGGAGTTGGGCTCGTCACGAATCATCAGTTTCAGCTGTGATTCGGTTTCGAGCGGTGAATAATTGGCCACTGTTATCAAGGATGTCATCGCCAATGAGTCCTTTGGGTTGTGCAATAGCAGCGTCTGGTAATCTTTGATCGCGGCGCTGCCGTTACTATTCTGTACATTGATCGCAGCACGCGCCAGCAAGGCATTACGATTACCCGGATCAATCTTGAGTACCTGGTTATAGCGAGTCATCGCCAGGCTATCGTTACCTGATTTATAGGCATCATAGGCTTCACGTAACCACAGGTCTTTTTGCCCGACCTTACTACTCGATATTATTTCCAGAGTGGAAGAATTACTTTCGGATTGGGTAGTGACCTTCTCTGCCTGGGTGATGCTTGCGATCTCGGTCGTCTCGACAGACTCGGTTTGCGCCGCCGCCGCGGAAGCGGTAATGACGGCTGACCTATCAGTTTCAACAGTCGTTTCCTCAGTCGCAACGCCCCCGCTCGCCATGGCTGTATCAGCAACTTCAGCCTCATCGGCGACGACCTCCTCATCGGTGGCCAGGCCTTCATCAACTGCCACAATTTCACTGGCATTATCGGCGTTTTCAATTATTTCGAGAGTTCGTTCATTGGTTACGGATTCGCCAAATAAATTCGTATCCTGTTTGATGTCTTCCGGTTTGATAATGCCGGGCATGGGATCACGTTTGAGCGGCCGCAAACTGGCATCAATATTACTCGATTCATCCTGGAATTCGAAAGCGCCGTATATGCCGGTCGAAAGCAGAATCACGACCGCAATTCCCAGGTAAACCTTGTAGGCCTGCATGCGTTGTGCTGACGACTTGCTGCGAAATACCTTCTTCGCGTAGTCTGGTGTCATCACGACATCAGCATCTGACTTCATCCCGGCAAATATTTTCGACGCATCATCGCTGGGCAGTTGCATCAAGGTACGGTCGTAGTTGTCCGGCGCATAGGTATGCGTCGAAGTGGCCTCCATTCGCGTGGTGGCACCCTGCGTAGTCTGCGTTGCGGGCGCAGTTGCAGTGTTGTTTGACTGCGTCGGCGCCAGGGTCTCGGTTACATCGTCAGGAATTCGATGCTGCGTCTTATCTACCAGTGCAAGTCCGTCGATATCGGGATCACTGGACTCCATTACCTGCGTAATTTCCTGCGGTGTCTGCTGATCGGTCACCGAGGTGCGCCCGGTTAAATTGGTGTCATCCCGGTCCACCAGCAGCAACGACAGATCCTCGTCATCGTTGGTATCCTCAACTTCGGTGCCGGACGGGATTTCGGATGCGTCACCGGGCTGGAAGGGTTGGCTTATATCGGTCTCATCCCCGCTACCGGTTTGCGCCTGTATTTCGGGCGTGGCGCCGGGCTGGAAGGGTTGGCTAATATCAGTATCGTCTTCACGCGCAACTGTATCCGCGGGCCCGGCCACATCCTGCTGCGACGCCACCTGACTCAGGTCGGTTGCATCACCCGCAAGCTGGCTAAGATCGGTTTCATCCCGCGCTTCGCGATTAACCAATTCCGGTTCACCCAGAAAATCTGAAACGTCTTCCTCGGCAAAGATGATGGTTTCATCTTCCCCACTTTGCATCTGCGAGCTTAAAGAGGGCGTCCGGGTTTGGGTCGAATCGGGAATCTCAATTTCGGTGTCGTCAGCTTCCTCACGCTCGACCAGAGTCTGTTCGAGCCGGGTCCGCATTTCGGAACTATCGAGCTCGGTTTCATCCTCCCTGTCGCGTTCAGATTGTTGCGCACCGCGACCAGCGCCTTGCTCCAGCTCGGAGAGATCTTCCGCAGCGGCAGTGATCTCCGTCTCGTCCGACGGACTAGCTGCAGAAATCTCTTCTTGCCTGCTCTTTGCCGCCTTTTGTTCAGCGGCTTTTTTGAGCGCGTCTAGCAGTAAACTCATGCGTCGTCTCGATTACTCGGAGAAAGTCTCAGGTTTCAGGAATTTCTTGAAATCCTGCAAACTGGTTTCGAGGCTGGCATCCTCGATGATGCGCGGACGCAGAAAGATAACCAGCTCGCTTTTAACGAATTCACGGGTCTTGGTACCAAACAGTATGCCGACATCTTCAACGTCGTGCAGCCCGGGTATTCCTGAATCATTTTGCTGGGAAGCATCCGACATCAGCCCGCCTAAAACCGCTGTACTGCCGCTGGTTACCCTGAGCACCGACTCTATCTCGCGAACCTGAATTTCTGGAATCTGGGAGACAACACCTGCTGCCGCCAGGGCAGGATTAGGATCATTCACAAATTGCAATATGCGGGTAATGGTTGGACGTATATTAAGCAGGACCTCCCTGTCCTTGGTGATAAAAGGGGTCACATTCATGACAAATCCAACCGGTACCGTTTTCGCGGTAGTATTGAAAGTATTGGTTACTATGGCGGCGTCCCCGCTGACATTACTGGTTGCATCTATTTCAAAATAAACGACGTTATCCGCGACCTTAAGTATCGAAGTCTGGTTGTTTAATGCCATGATTTTCGGGCTCGACATGACGGAAACATCACCAAAAGTATCCAGCGCCCTGAGTGCGCCGGAAATGGTTCGATCCGAGTTTGAATCAAAATAGGAGAGTGCCGTAACCGGCCCTACGTCAAGCCCGGGCAGGGTGGTTGTCGAGCCCAGCAGGTTTTGCCCTATGCTCCAGCCATCGCCGTCGGCGATTCTTGCCCAGTCGACCCCGGCCTGGAATTCATCGTTCAGCTTAACCTCGACCACGGTGGCCTCGATCAACACCTGGCGGCGAGCACTGCCGACTACCGCATCAATAAATCGCTGAACACTTTCGTGCCCCGCGGAACTGGTAAATACCGAAATGGTTCCCGATTCACGATTGGAGATTACCTCGCCATCGACCCCATTAATTTTAGACAAGGCTTCGACATTTGTTTCCAGCGACTGCCAGAAATCGTTACTTGACGAGTTAGTGACAGTAGTCTCTGAACCGCCAGTGGCGCCTCCTTCTTCTCCTTCTTCACTCAGCGATGTCTCGATCCCCACGCTGGAGTCGGTGTCTCTTGTCATGTTGAGATAATCGACTCGATAGATACGCAGAAAGGGATTGTCTTTGGCAACGACCAGGTTGGGGCCATCGAGGTAATAACGCAACGCAACCTGGCGCGAGACCCGTTTTAGTATCTGCGGCAGGGTCTGGTCGATGGCGTTGATGCTGACGCGGCCGTCGATAGCCGGGTCGATATCGAGGTTCAAGCGGGCATCGCGGGCCAGCGCGAAGAGCAACTCGCTAGCAGGTAAATCGGTGGCGACCACGGTGAATGTCTGCAGGGGTTCCGCAGGTTCGGGGGCAGCGATGATCGGCACCTGCAAGACAACCGGGGGTATATCGGTTGCGGCCGGTTCGACCACCGGAGGCTTCCCGTCGAGATGGTTACCATCCTTAACGGCCATGCGTTCATCTTTTTCCATCAGGCTAGCACAGGCCGACAGGTTGATCAGGGCGAGTAACAATACAATTTTTTTCATTGTGTTATTCCAGTTAAAATCCAGACTGTTATAGCAATGCTTTCTGCATGCGGTAAACCGAATGCAGGTATGGCGAATTCCTCTTTACCGACTCGGGCAACCGTTCAAGCTGGTTCCTGCCACGGGACAATGAATCAAATTCGCTATAAAAAACCCGATAAATACTTCGATCTTCGGTACTTACTTCATATAAATACGTTTCCGATAAATCCAGCGGCCATTCATTACGTAAGTAATAGACTAGCTCACGTACCGCAGATTTGCTGCGCACAAATACCTGAATTGACACACTATTCCGGTTTGCCTGGCTAAGCCAGTCACGACTTTGCTGCAGTTTCGCATTTAGCCACCTATCGTAATCAGCGGTCAAGCCGGGCGCAGGACTTTTTTCAGTCGCCAGAGCCACGCTCGAGGCGGCCTGGTCGAGCGCATTTTGCAGGATGCGATCCTCTTCCACCGGCGCATTTATTGCTTCAGCCTGCGCCATATCATTTTCTTCCTGAACTACTACTTTGACTTCTTCCTGCACCACCACTTCGACCGGTTGCACCACTGCTTCGACTTCTTCCTGCACCACTACTTCGACCGGCTGCACCGCCGATTCGTCCGCTGGCACTACCGCGTCGTCTTGTTGCTTCAGGGTTTCGTTTTCCTGCTGCACTGCAACCTCGGTTTGAATCACCTCGGCTACGGCCACGGGCTGCTCTATAGTCGGCTCCGGGTCTGAATCCGTAGTGGTATCAACCTGCGCCTTATCCAGATCAGTCTCTATCGCCTGAGGCGCAATATCTGTGATCGGATTGTCATTTTTTACAGCATTTTCCTGTTTTGGCGGCAAATCGACGGCCAGGGTTGCCATCCACTGTGCACGGGACTGGTACAACGCAAACAGCAGGGCGATGACGGCGAGCAGACCGAGCCACCAGAAAATACGCGATTTGCTGCGCGTCGGCTCCTGATTAAAAGCGCTATCGTTCACGGCTGCGGTAACATGCTTCGAGGTGAGATTGTGGGTACCCTCGGCAAACGCCGATAGCAGGATCTTGTCGGCAATAATGTTAATCCGACGCAACAGACCCTCGGAATGCTGTTCAACCTTTTTGGCCACCGCGGTATTGATTAACTCCGGCCCGGTGTAACCGACTTCACGCATGCGAAAGTTCAGGTAATTATGAATTTCATTCTGGGTCAGTGCCGCGAGTTCGAAATTGTGAGTAATACGTTCACGCAGTTGACGGATCGACTGTTCGGACAAATTCTGATCGAGTTCGGGTTGACCAAACAGAATAATCTGCAGCAGTTTGTTTTCGTCGGTTTCGAGATTCGATAACAGGCGGATTTCCTCGAGCGTATCCAGCGGCATTCCCTGCGCTTCCTCGATGAACAACACCACCTGCTTGTTTTCCATATGTCGTTGCAGCAGGTAATCCTGCAGCAAATGCATGA
>Ga0265306_10000993_pt1 | contig 13868 bp, 13 predicted proteins | sample Helome_3_FD_192493 | JGI IMG/M metagenome (GOLD analysis project Ga0265306, IMG submission 192493) | Marine sediment microbial communities from subtidal zone of North Sea - Hel_20160420 (Illumina Assembly) | ecosystem: Environmental > Aquatic > Marine > Subtidal zone > Sediment ...
AAACCTTATGGGCAGGCATGCTGGGAATTTTTATACTGACCCTGGTTGCCGGTTGTTCCGGCAAATACGGAAGTTATAAACGCGATGCCCGGGTTCAGCAAGCTTTTGAATCCGGCCAGGTTCCGGCGGAATATCAGTATTTTTATTACGGTTATGATACCCAACCCTATGTGATCTTTGGTGTTGAACCCAAATATGAAATGAATTCGAAGATGTGGAAGAAAGTGAGTGCGGACACATCAGAGCTCAAAGAAATGGCCCGCTGGATCTGGGAGGATTTTGAATACTACAAATTCGGTGCCGACATTCTGGATCCCGAAGGAAATAAAGTCGGGGTTTTATATACAGCGATACGTGAAACCACGGTGAAATTTGGAGATAATAACCAGATCAGCATAATCCCCAACTCTCCGTTTCTCTGGGGACCGGATGAGATGGCACCGTAGTATTGTAAGGGAAAGTTATTAGTTTTTTTTAAACAGATTTTTCAAAAGATTCTGAGCGCCCTGTTCCAGGTTTTTTCTCAGGGCCTGTTGCATCAGGTCGCCGGTGGCTTGCTGGAATGCGGTTTCGTCTATGTTGGGTTTTGAGGCCGTGCCGCGGATGGGAACTTTGATGGTTGTCCCCTGCAGGAATTGATAGGCATCTTTGCCGACCATTTTTTTGGTAACCGGAAGCCGGGCGATAAAATCAAGGGTTTCGTCAAAGCCGACCGATCCCTGCATTTTCAGTTGATAGCCTTCTGCATCCAGTGTCATGGGGGACAGCGAGATCCGGCCGTTGCGAGCCTCGAAATCTATGTCCTGATCAGCCATACTTAACTGCCGTTCGCTGATACCCATCATCTTCAGAAGCCCGGCCAAAAAAGGCGTGGAATTCAGCCGCACCCCGTTTAACTTCAATGTTCCGGCAAAGGTTGCCCGGCTCCTTTCTTTTTCTGACAGAGGCCAGCTAAAGTGCTTCATGTTCAGGCCCAGTAAACCGTCCGGAAGGACCGCGTCTTTAAACAGCGGATGAATCGCGGCCAACAACCCATCGATCAAGCCCTGGGTAACCTGGACATCCTTTAAAATATCAATATTTTCTTTAAAAGAGATTATATACGGTTCCGTCCGCATGTCGACGGTGGGCTGAAAGTCCAATTGACCGCCGTTGGCCGAGGATTCAATTTTAGCCCCGGCGGATGCTCCGGCAACCCGGATCGGCACATCATTCGGGGTCAATTTCAGACCATAGGCTTCAATGGACGTTACATGAACCGCACCGGAAAAATCCAGGTGCTTGAGCGGGTCCTCCCAGCGATCTCCTTTGGAAACCAGTTTGATGGTAAAAGGGGTTGCTTTCTTTCCTGAAAAAGCAACCTGGGGCTGTCCTGATTTTTTTAAATAATCGGACACCAGCTTCAAATCAGGTTTCATGGTTCCCTTGGCATCCAGGACCTTATTTTTTCCGACCTGGTTCAAGGTCCCGGCGGCATTCAGGGACAGGGCATTTGAATTCAATTCGAGATTGGTGATGGTCATATTCCTGCCGTCCGGGCTACGGGTCACATCCGCATTTAAGGTGACTATTTTCTCGGAGATGGTCGGCAGGGTTTTGGATACGAGCTTGAAGGGCGCCACATTTCCCTGAATTTTTAAAAACTGTTCCTTGGGGTTGGAAAAATCCAGATCAAAATCAAAGCGTCCATTACCGGAAAGTTGAGTTTTTTCAGGTATTTGAATAAAATCACCGTAGCCCTGGGCCAATTGATTCAGGTCCAGGTCGGCCTGGCCGTTAACTTTCATATTTTTTGGAGCATTGGTCCAATCCCCAATAGCCAACTGCGGGATGTGGACCTTACCGGTCTGGCCGTCGATATCAACGGGGGCCAGCAGCAGGGATCGGTTATTTAGATCGATCTGGCCTTTGGTGGTGAGGATGACCCGGCTCTCCCGGAGGCCTTTATTTTCCTGCTGGAAAACAAATTTTTTAGTGTCAATCCGGGTATTATCAAGCGCCAGCCGGCCCTCTTTTAAATTTCCGCTGGTTTTAATGGCTGATTGCCCGGACAACTGGGTTTGAGAAGAGAGAATTCTCAGGTTCTTTAGCAATGATGACAGCTGCTTCAGGTTGATGTTTCCATCCAGTTTCAAACCCGTTGCATTCGGAAAAGAATGGGAGGCTGTGCCTTCCACCTGTTGTGCCGTAACCGTTCCCGAGGCAACCGAGGACTGAATAGTCAATGTCGGTTGGAGTAACTTGCTGTTAACCATAGCATCAGCCATCTCGACATCGGCGGATCCATCCGCACGGATGGTCTGTTTGGCCAGGATGTGAAGCTGATTGCGGGTTAGCACAAAGTCATCAATATTTAATTTCAAAGTGGCGTGATTCAAATTCTCCGTTTTTGTCTTTAGACTAAGGTTAAGCTTAAGCTTGCCGCTGCCATCCCATTGTTTAATCTCAATAAATTTTCTTAATTCAGCCAGCGCTGCTTTCAGATCGGCTGACAGATCAACACGCATGTTGCGCATGTCACCCCGGCCGTCGGCCTCTAAAAAAGAAGAACGCAGGGATAAATTCTCCAGCTGAAATCCTTCCCGGCCTATTTCGCCCCGGGCCTTTACCGTCACCGGTTTATTCCAGGATATTTTCTTACCGGCGCTGATTCCCTGCAGTCGATCGATGCGGGCGTCACCGTCAAAGAAGGTCCCTTCCGTGGCGGTTTCTATCTTGGCGGAAAGCGCCATCTTGCCTTTGGTTATTTCCGTACTTTCGCGCAATTTAAGGGTTCTTGGAAACTGAGTAAACACTTCCGCCAGATTAACATCGGCTTTGGCGGAAAAACGCTTTTGATCCTCATCGTCAACTATTCCCCTGGCCGAACCATCGGCCAGCGAAGAGCGAAATGTAAGGTTATTTAATGATAACGAATTGTTATTGCCGGTGGCATCAAGGTTGATCACAATACCTTTGACTGTTGGGGTGTCGGATCCCAGCGGGCCGCCCCGCAGCTGGAGCTTGTCGATGGCCATTTGACCGACCATTTTAAGACTGGCAGCATTGCTGCCGGTTAATGACACACTGGCGTTCAAGCGCCCTTTGGCCGACGGGATGCCGGCCCGAGTTGCGATAATGGCAAATATGTCTTCCAGCTCCCAATTTTCGACATTTAGTTTTGAATCCGATTGAATTTTTTGCATATTCAGCGGATCATCTGCTGGCAACACCAGGGAGCCCTCCCCGGAAGCACGACCGCTGCTATCGCCCGATTCTGTAGAAAAACGGTAGGTTATCGGGTTTTGCGGGCCGGGTGCCTCCAGCATAAGGTCCAGTTTTTTGGCTGCTATTTTTTCGTTGCCGTCTGCCGTGACGGTCAATATGGAACCGTTGGTGATTTTTAGTTTTCCATAAAAAGCGGGGATGAGGGTGGCTTCTTTTCCGGCGGGTATTGATTCCGGTGACGGGGCAGCCGGTGGGGTCTTTTGTGGATCCTGGGCTTCGGTCATATCTGAAATATAGAAAACCACCGCAGGATCAATTATCTCAACAGCGCCCAGTTCGCCCCCGGCCATAATCAGGCCCAGAAGTCCTTTTTCGGTTTTTATTTCAGATACCTGGGCGAAAAGGCCATCCGTGCGGTTGTCATAGACAACCCCCTGACTTTCGATACCGCTAAACCAGCTCACAGACCATGATTCCAGCTGCAGCTGACCGGGCAGTTGCCGGTTTACCTTTTGGATCACCAATGGTTTCATCATGTCGCTGGACAAAATGGCCGGCAGCAGTGCAATGATTATAAACACTGCCACCAGCAGGCCCGCGGTGAGACTGTAAACAACCCTTGATTTTTTCATGGCCTACATACAGAGATTATTACTAGAAGTGGCTTCAAATTCTGTCCTTTCAATGCATAAAGGTTAGATGTAAATAAACCTACTGATATGCGCATTGTAAGCACTTTACGTTGAATCTCAAATAATAATTGCAGTTTAAATTTGGACAAGGATTTACGCTTCTTAAAATCCGCAATCCGCATTTCCAAATCAAATATCCGGTTCGATCTGCACCAGGCAGCTGTTGCAGGCAAAGGCACCGCAGGGTGAACTCTTATCCCTGGTAAGCACATTCACGCAGCCGCCGACATCGATCCCCTCGGGATCAGGTTTGTACCAGGCGCCGGCATCCAGGCTGGCAACACCGGGCATAATGCGGTCGGTGACTTTTGCAACCGAGCGCAATTTTCCGCGATCATTATAGACGATCACAAGGTCGCCGTCGGTAATATTGCGATGACGGGCGTCGTCGGGATTTATCCAGATTTTATCGTCGCTCTTTTTCTTTAAAAGGGGAATGTTATCAAACTGGGAATTGACCCGTGCTTTGGCGTGGGGGCTGACCAGCTGAAGAGGGTACTTTTTAGCCAGTGAATCATGCGGGCCTTCCCAGGGTTCGACATATTTAGGGATGGGAGGAATCAGGGCATTGTTCATGTCGGCGATTTTCTGACTGTGTATTTCGATCTTGCCCGATGGGGTTGCAAAGAAGTGATTTTGCGGATCTTCTATCTGGCTGCGAAAAGCTACCCAGGGTTCATCGAGTTTCATGCGGTGGGCGTCCTGGTGTTGGAATTTATCATCCGGAAGCCCCGGTGTATTCGCCACCACTTCTTTAAGATATTCTTGGACCGATTTTGGATTGTAATCTTCCACGCCCAACCGGTTTGCCAGCATGGAAAATATTGCCAGATCCGAGCGGGTTTCGGGCAAAGGATCAATGACCTTGTTCATGTAGATATTGTAGGGGCCTCCGGTCCAGGGCGTTCCAATATCTTCTTCTTCCAGAAAGTGTGTCACCGGCAGAATCATATCCGCATAACGGGCCGTCGGGGTCATAAACAGCTCGTGAACGACGATAAATTCGGGGACCTTTAAGGCCCTTACCCCCTTGTTGACGTTTGAAAACTGATTTAAAAGATTACATCCCACGATATATACTAGCTTGATGTCGGCGGTGTATCCACCGCTTTTCCCGGTCAGCAGGGCATCATAGATTTCGCTCATATGAATTTGAGGATTCGGTCTTTCAGGGACACCAAATGAGGTTACCAGTTCCCCCAGCTGCATGCGTCCGGCGCCGCCGGCCACATTCCCGCCCCGGATGCCGATGTTGCCGGTCATGGCGGCCAGTGTAATAGCCGCCCGGTGGTATTGCTCACCGGCTGCACTTCGGCCGGGCGCCCAACTAGCCCACAGGGCAGCCGGCTTGCTGGTTGCATATTGCCTTGCGAGCATTCTGATATCGTCTTCTGTCGCACCGGTGATTTTTTCCGCCCATTGTGGTGTCTTAGGCACCCCGTCTTCATTACCCATCACATAATCTTTAAAGATTTCGAAACCTTCGGTATAGGTTTTGATAAAGTCATGCTCATAGAGGTCTTCATCAATCATCACCTGGGCCATGGCGATCAGCATGGCGGTGTCGGTGCCCGGTTTGACGGTAATCCACTTTTCCGCCAGTGCCTTGGCCGATGGACTGAAACGCGGATCCACACAGATTATTTTTGCTCCGGCCTTTTTGGCCAGGGTTAGATAGGACACCGTATCCGGACTAAAACGGGAGGTCAGCGGGTCCCAGCCCCACATTATTATCAATTTGGAGTGGCGTAGATTATCACGGGTGTTACCGGTAAACGCTGTGCCCAGTGTGCTGCGCGATGCAAAAATAGCGGCTTCCATAGAGGTGTTACCGCTGATGACGCTGCAGCCGCCATTCAGGTTAAAAAATCGTCGGGCGGCAACGCCGGTGCCGTGCAGGGCAGCTTCGTTGCCGGAATAATCCATCAGAAAAATGGAATTGCCTCCGTATGTATCTTTAATTCTTTTTATTTCACCGGCCACCGTTTCCAAGGCCTGCTCCCATGAAATCGGTTCAAACCGGCCACTTCCCCGTTCGCCGATTCTTTTTAAGGGCCGGTTTAACCGCTCCGGTGAATACACAACATCCATCTGGGACAGCCCCCGGACGCAAGCTTTTAACCCGGGTCCCCGCTGAATTTCCGTTCCGATGCGTGTTATTCTGCCATCGGCTATATGCACCTTCAATAGGCATCGTCCCCCGCAGTCATATGAGCACGTCGTAGTGATTATTTTTTCCTTGCTTTTAATACCGCTTGCCATAATAATATTCCGCTATATGGAGTTGTGGTATAAGTGGTTTTAAAAAAAAGGTTAGAATACCGGACCGCTTTTTTGACAACCACGATATGGCCATGCGTGTTTTATCCCTGAAAATTTTCAAAAAATCAAATATATTGATTTGTACTTGCTGAAACAAGATTCGGTATTATTGTTTGGAAGTTAGTACCAGTTGCAGCCGATTGAGATTTACACCGCTCTCCTTAATGCTGTTCCGAAATACGGAATTGCGGTATAAGTGGTCGTAGAAAAAATCGCTGTAATACCGGTATGTTATTTTCAAACCACGAAAAACCAGAATCAGATTAAGTGAAAGACTTTCGAAATGATCACTTCCATAGAAAACAGCCGTTCCAACGACAAGGCAAACAGACGAATCGGAATCGACAGAAGGCAATTTTCGTACACCCATCATTTACCGGAACGAAGAGACGGAAAAGACCGTCGTCTGGATGATGACAATAACAACGCTTCTGGAGACAATAAATAACAGCCCTGGATCTCTGACCCGCGAAAAACCCAAATACCCGTTGCCCAGCCTTAGAAACCAGATAAAGGATCGAGCAACTTCCTGTCATGGCATACGATATCAAACATCTGCAGTGGCCTGATTCAATCTGACAAATTTTCCATAAAACTTACGAGGCCTTAAGACAAATGCGGCATTTCATATCCCTTCCCCAAATTTGACCTTATCTTTAGATCATGTCAAAATAATAGCATAGGTGATTCGACTAAAGACTCGCCCGCAGTATAGATCAGGTAGTAATTTGTTCTCAGGCAGAAATTGTCTAGCCTGCTGAACTATATTTTAGGATTTCAGGTCTAAATAAAAAATTCTATGAGGTTTTATCTATGAGATTTGCATGGTTACTGTTCTTGCTCTTTCCCCTATCTGCCACGGCAGTTGACAATATGATGATAAATACCGAGATAAAGGAATTTAAATTACAGAAAAGGCCTGTAATCCGAATGTCATTTACACCCGGTCTAGAACCCGGTGTTGTCATTTCACCACCAGTTCGAAATAGTGAAGTTATCCCGGGCTACAGAGTGCGGTTTAAAGGTGTTGCCTTCATAGTGGGTGTTTCATGTGAGGCAGACTTACAAAAGGTGAAAAATAGATGAATGCGTTAATCGCACTTTGAGCTGGAATCATAAGAAACAAGCGCAATGATAGAATGCCCCAGATGTAACCTCGAACAGGACGAATCCCCCCATTGCCAGTATTGCGGACTTGATTTCAGCGAGCACCGGAAGTCAGCCCGAAGTTCAATGGCATTCAACTTCAAACAGATTGGGTTGTTTGCCCTGATTCTGGTAATAGCCGGTGCCATACTTGTCTTTTACTGGTCGACTGCTAACCGGCCCAAACCCATCATCGTTGAAGGTTCAAAAAGCTCTGTGCAAAGCCCTATTGATAAAGACTTGCGTACAGCAGCCAAAGAACTAACCGATGATGTTGGAATTGTAAGTGAACTTACGGGGGGGTCTAATAAAGGAAGTGTTATTGCGATGGTCGTTTTCAGCATCATCGGGCTTGGCTATATGAGCTATGGGAAAAAGAGCCAACAGCTCATAATGGTCATCTGCGGCATCGGGCTAATGGGATATTCCTATTTCGTAGGCGGCACCCTCTATATCATTCTTATCGGGTTAGTCCTGAGTGCCCTGCCTTTTGTCCTAGTTAGAAAATAGGATTGTCTATTTGGGCCTTAACATATAGAATCTTTATTTCCATCGGTGATCTATTCGCCAAACACTAAAGTCCATAATTTGACTGACCTGCAGAGGAACAGAATGCCAGTAGCCATCAAATGGTTCCCACCTTCTTGGATTCAGATAAACGTGCAGAACAGGATCATATATATAGATCCGGCATACTTAAAGACCTACTATAAAAACTACCCAAAGAGAATCGAGTTTTCCTCGTGGCCTGACCCAATTGATGGACTGCCGGAAGAGCTGGAGAAGGCTGATTTGATCCTCGTGACCCACCATCATAAAGACCATTGTAAACGAGTTACGTTAGACAGGCTCAGGTGTCCGGACACTTTGGTTATAGCCCCCAAACGCTGTGCTAAGGAACTAGGCGAGGACATTAAAACGATCAAGCCAGCAGGGAGGTTAAGTCTTGATAACATGGTCATAGAGGCGGTGCAAGCCTACAACACCGAACAAGGGAGTTCTACCAGAAAGCAGCACAAAAAAGGAGAAGGGGTTGGCTATCTGATTATGATGGAGGGTAAGACGATCTATCACGCGGGGGACACCGATTTCATACCGGAGATGCGGGAACTCGGGCGGGTAGATGTCGCATTGCTTCCTATCGGCGGAACCTTTACGATGGATATTAATGAAGCAGTGGAGGCAGCCATTGCGATTAACCCAAAGCTTTTGATTCCCATGCACAGATTCGAGGCAGATCCTCGAAAACTCGCAGACGAATTAGAAGCAAGAACGGATATTAAGTTGATCCCATTGGATATCGGTGAAACCTACTGCTTGGATGACGAATAATATCCTCAGCGTGCCATATTAATGGACTATACATATAATTTTAGGAGTTTATGGCTGAAATTATTTAAAACAGAGGAATAAATGGCTTCTCCAGATATTTCATAAGAATTTACGTTCAGGTCCCATTTTATTGAGATCAATGGATGAAATATTCGGCCAGTATTTTCAATAGGGGTTTGTTCGCTATGATACGTAAGTGCATAGAATCAGATATCAATGCAATATTCGAGATTATTAACGATGCTGCCCGGGCTTATAAGGGAGTAATTCCAGATGATAGATGGCACGAGCCGTATATGTCCGCTGAAGAGATCCGACATGAGATCAAAACCGGTGTGGTTTTCTGGGGTTTTGAGCAAGAAGGCTGCCTGGCTGGTGTTATGGGTATCCAGGACAAGGGGGAGGTGACCCTTATTCGACATGCCTATGTACTGTCGCGATTCAGAAGGCAGGGAATCGGTGAAAAACTGCTAAAACATCTGGAGGATCTGACAGATAAACCAATCCTGGTCGGAACCTGGAAGGATGCTTCATGGGCCATCGCATTCTACCGGAAGCATGGATACTATCTGGTTTCAGAAGAAAAAAAGGATCGGCTTCTTCCCAAGTATTGGTCAATTCCGGAGCGGCAAATCGAAATCTCTGTTGTTTTGGCAAACCAAAAGTGACCGGGAAGCAGAAAGGTACCGTCATCATACACGGAGCCTTGATTTGCCACTATAAAGTTAAAACTTACACATTTTCGAAATATATTTGATAGAATAAAGAACAGATTGGGGAAAAGTTATGGATGAATGGGGCCGAGATCCTTCGATAAGGTCCATGAGAAGAGTTTTCAAAGCCATGGAAAAATCTCTGGATGATCTCCTTGAACAGCTGGATATTTCCCCTTTTGATTATCGAATCAGGGGCTGGCTGGAACAGGCGCTGGCCAAATATGAGCGGGCCTGGGGTGAGGCAAGTCGCATGGGGGTTCGCCTGGATGAAAATCTGGCCAACTCCGTCTATGTCCATTGCCTTGTGAAGGTCATCGGCTCGGAGGGAATTAAAATCCCTGAAAGCAAATTCCCCCTGGGAAAAGATATAGATAGACTAATGGTTGAGGTTTTTAAATGATCCGTTTACGATTATTCGGCCGCTGCCGAATTTACCATGATCCGGTGAGTCCCGTTTTAAAATCGCCAGCGCAAATCGGGTGGGACGCCAGGTTCCGCAGCATAGATCTCGTCACGCCAAGGCGGTTCAAGGGTCGAGAGTTACTCATGCGGACCCGTGGCTGGTGGACCGTTGAGCCCTCTGAAATCCTGAATTCGGTTGAAGCCCACGGCAAGCTGGTACTTGGCGAAAAAGGTGAGTTGATGGTAGAGTTTGCTGACCAAAAGGCTGTTGATAGCCTCTCAGCTTCACTTACAGAAAGATTTAGCGATCAGGTCCTCCTAGCTCCCTGACATTGAAAAACAGGATTACATCAAAGCTCTGCCGGATTGCCGCAGGCTCCTAAGAAAAGGGAAATTACTTTATTGCAGATTTTAAATTCCAAATATAGTATGCTTTTCTATTCTCGTACTTTGAAGAAAGGAACCAATTTTGACAATTTATTCAGCCATCGGATTTTCAGTGGCCATGCTTATTCTGGCGGCCAGCCCCGGACCCGGTGTTTTTGCAACGGTTGCCAGGGCACTGGCGTCCGGCTTCCGGCCGTCCATAGTCGTTATTTGCGGTATCGTCCTGGGTGACATCATTTTTCTGCTGTTTGCTGCTTTTGGGCTCTCGATGGTGGCCCGGGTATTGGGAAATATGTTTTTTATCGTCAAAATCTGCGGGGGCGCTTACCTGGTCTGGCTGGGTATTAAGATATGGCTCAAGGACCCCGAACCACTGACCGGTAGTCGGGATTCCGATACCAGTTCCCGGTGGGGAAATTTTCTCAGCGGTCTTGTTATAACTTTGTCCAACCCCAAAGTAATTCTTTTTTATTGTGGCTTTTTACCAACCGTCCTTGATTTGTCCACCCTTTCTGTTATTGACCTGGCTGTCGTGGTTGCTATCATTACCGCGGTTCTGGCGGGTGTCCTGGGAACTTACGCTTATTTGGCCAGCCGTGCGCGCAAAATATTTACCAGTAAGCGCTCGGTGCGGCGACTCAACCGAGCAGCCGGCAGTGTGATGGTTGCCGCCGGGGTTACCATTGCCGTTCGATCCTGAAGGTGAATATGAGAACTGCGATTCTGGATCTGGTTTATGTCGGGCTGGGCGGTTTTATCGGCTCTATTGGTCGATATCTTGCCTCCGGCGCGATGCATCAATTATTTCCTGATACCTATTTCCCGATTGGTACGGCAGCCGTTAACATCATCGGGTGTATTTTGATCGGCATCCTGACCGGTCTGGCGGAACTTCGCAACTTGCTCAGTCCTGAAATGAGGGTGTTTTTGTTGATTGGTCTGCTCGGGGGCTTTACGACGTTCTCGACCTTTGGCCACGAAACCGTTGCTTTTATGCGGGACGGGGCATTTTTTCATGCCGTCGGAAATGTCTTAATCCAGGTCATCATTGGTTTGTCGGGCGTCTGGCTCGGCTATAATGTAACCCGCTATTTTTGAGGTGCGCGATGACGTTACCCGAAGAAGGTCAGTTACTCCGAATTTTCATCGGGGAAAGCGATAAATACGAAAGACAGCCGCTATATGAGTGGATCGTACGCAAGGCGCGTGAATTCGGTTTGGCCGGCGCTACCGTCTTTCGAGGGTTGGAGGGCTTTGGTGCTCACAGCCGGGTCCATACGGCCAAAATTCTCAGGCTTTCGTCGGATCTTCCCATTGTCATCGAAATTGTTGACACCTCTGAAAAGATCGAGCAATTTATGCCTATCATTGACGATGCAATCAAGGAAGGACTGGCGACTCTGGAAAAGGCTACTATCCGGTTTTATCGTGGCGGGAAATGATGATCATCACTGATTAAATAATTAAAAGGAATGCAAATTTCACCGTTTAAAATAGAACGCTATTTTGCCAGATATGAATTCAATGTTGATTATGTGTTGTGCGGTTCGGATTGCGAGTCAATGGCTATTGGTAATCTACTGGCATTTGAACCCGATGCCGCCGATCGGTTTCACCAGCAATGGCTGGGCTACACCGATTCCCTGGGCAGTCCTTCGTTGCGCCGGGAGATTTGCAAGATATACCGTGATATCACACCGGAACAGGTGCTTGTGCACACGGGTGCGGAAGAGGCCATCTTTCTTTTCATGCACTCGATGCTGAAGGCCGAAGATCATGTCATTGTTCACTGGCCCTGTTATCAATCCCTCATGGAAGTCGCCCGCAGCATCGGCTGCGAGGTGACTTTGTGGAAGGCGGCCGAGAAAAACGGGTGGGCCCTGGACCCGGAGAAATTACAACAGTGCATAAAACCCAATACCCGGGTTATCGTTATCAATACCCCACACAATCCTACCGGTTACCTGATGCCCGGGGACACCTTTCAAGAAGTCAGCCGGATTGCGCAGGAAAATAAAATCATCCTTTTTTCAGATGAAGTTTATCGAGAATCGGAATACCGGGTTGAGGACCGCCTGCCGGCAGCCTGTGATTTCGGAGAGCACACCGTATCATTGGGGGTTATGTCGAAAACCTATGGCCTGCCCGGCTTGCGCTTAGGCTGGATCGCCACCCGAAATGAAGAAGTCTATACACGGATGGCGGTTCTTAAGGATTACACCACCATCTGCAACAGCGCCCCGGCCGAGTTCCTGGCCGAGCTGGCCCTGCGCCACAGAGCAATGCTGGTAGAGCGCACCCAAAAAATAATTTCAGAAAATTTGAATCTGCTGGACCCCTTCTTCGAGCGGCACGCCGACCGCTTTGCCTGGCAGCGGCCCAAGGCCGGTTCCATTGGTTTTCCAAAACTATTGAGTGAGGACATCGAGGTTTTCTGTGACTCCCTGGTGAAGACGGCTGGCGTATTGCTGCTTCCGGGCACCGTCTATGATGACCCGGGCAATCATTTTCGCATCGGTTTCGGACGCAAGAACCTGCCGGAGGCCATTGGACGATTGGGGGATTTCCTGCAAAGGCCCTGATCTTTTTGGGATGATCAAAATATCACAGGTTTCCGTGGAGGGTTCATTTCCGCATTAAAAATAGTATTCGCTGATCCCAAAATGATAGATGCGCAAGGGTAACTGCGATAGTCCAATCATTGCCCAGAGGAAGGCTTAGCTCTTTGTCTGTCAGGCGTTCGACAAGAGAACGCAGTCTTTCACCTTCTTTAGCATTTTCCGCAACAAATGGCCGTTTCATAGAACCTCCTTTAGTCAAACTTCAACCTGCAATTTTTCAATGACAGCCTCAAATGAAAACCACACCTTTGAAAACCAGTGCCAAAACCGCAATTTTACTACTTTTTGGGTTACCATTTTTGATAAAGATTTGAATGTCTTGCAAAAAACTCGGAAATATCCTAAATAATCTTTGAAGCGGTAAAGGTTTATGAATGCTCAACGACTATAGTTGCGGAGAAATCCTTTGCCGATTCCACAAAATAGCTCTTAGACCTCAAGTGGTTTATCCAGATGTACAACAAATTCTTCGCCTTCAAGGAAAAGCCTTTTATGCTTGCGCCGAACCCGGCCTATCTCTTCCTGGGCAAAAGCCACGAAGAAGCCCTTGCCCATTTGATTTACGCCGTTTCGGAAGGCGAAGGGTTTATTTCGATAATCGGTGAGAGGGGGGTCGGAAAAACAACTATCTGCCGGGCGTTTATTGACCGCCGGGAAGATAACACCGAGATTGCCTATATCTTCAAGCCAGGGTTGAGCCCCGAAGAGCTGCTGAAAAAGATCAACTTTGAGTTCGGTATTAGAAAAGATACAGACGATATCAAAGAATTCATCGACGCGTTTAATGCGTTTTTGATGCAAAAAAGGGTGGAGGGCAAAAGGGTCGTACTGCTTATCGACGAAGCACAGAATTTAAGAGAAGATGCGTTGGAGCAGGTCCGCTTGCTTTCCAATCTGGAAACGACCCGGGAAAAACTTCTGCAGATCGTACTTGTGGGTGAACCAAAGCTGGCGGAAATGCTTGATTCCCAAGCACTCAGACAGATCGGCCAGCGGGTGTCGGTCAGCTATTATATCAGACCGCTGACCTATGAAGAAACCTG